>QWCR01000222.1_pt1 | contig 17433 bp, 18 predicted proteins | sample 1972581 | NCBI WGS metagenome assembly QWCR01 (sample SAMN09866703, study PRJNA288562) | Human oral metagenome isolate pre4_saliva, whole genome shotgun sequencing... | isolation source: mouth | host: Homo sapiens | place: USA: California
GAGAGTAGGGCACCGCCAGGTTACTAAATACAAAGCTAAATTAAATAAAATAAAATAAAATAAAAACAGAAGAACCCCAGTTGAGCTACTGGGGTTTTTCTATTTGAACTTAACAACTATTATAAAAAATAGAATTAAAGATGATAGCTCGTGCCGAAAGAGATATGGGGCTTATATTTCGATTATTTACAAAAATCAGTATTATTGGATTTTCGATATACAAAACTTATGTATTCTTAATAATCTTTTAGATATCTCTTGAGGGATAAATATGACTATTTTTCAGTTTATATAGTACTTCTAATTAGAGATTATTTTTAGCTCTAATTCTAATCTCTTGGAGACGTAGACTAGGTATTTGTTATTATTTTGATTTCTTTCACCAATATATCACCTATTTGTTTACGCCAACCTATGAGTAATTCCGGTAATTTATTGGATGAACATTCTTTTTTCCACACCCATTTTATTAATTCTTCTAATGTTCGTTTACTCGCTATGATTTCTGGTGATAGTCCTCCTGGAGTGAGTGCAGTAACTTGCTCTTGTAGTGAACGAATTATTTGTTTATAACGAGGATCTTCAGAAATTCTAACTATTTTCTGTGGATAATTATTAGGAGATATCTGGCTAGCTTGAGTAAGGAGCTGAAGAATTTTTTTTCCATAGATTCGGATCTCATTATGAGTTAGACCCAGTTCAAGCATCTCAGCTATATTACGAGGATTGTACTTTGCTACTTTCCAAAGATGTTCTGATTTTACAATATAAGACAAGGCTAAATTTCGTTTTACAGCAATATTTTGTCGCCATGTTGCTAAAACTTTTAAGCGAGCTAATTCTAAAGGCTTCAGTTTCCATGCATTTGGAATATCCAAATAGGCTTTATTCGCATCTCGTTCTTTTAATTTATATGTTTTGATAAGTGCGAGTTCACAGTCTTCCTTTACAGCTTTTAACCAAGGCGTTTGGGAGAGTTCTTGTTGCAGAATGTGATACAGCGGAAGTAAATACCATACATCTCCAGCCGCATACTGTAATTGTATTTTTGAAAGAGGACGTTTAATCCAATCAGTACGAGTTGCACCTTTATCTATTTTTATATTCAGATATTGTTGGACTAATTTTGCTAAACCTGCAGACATACCTAGTCCAAGGAAACGAGCCATAATTTGTGTATCTATCATGGGTATAGGCAACTGATTAAATTCCTGCAAAAATACTAATAAGTCTTCACTACAAGAATGTAATACTTTGAGAACGTGAGAATCAGCAAGTAGTTTAACAAAAGGTGAAAAATCAGTGATCATAAGTGGATCAATTAAAGACACTCGTTTGCCGTCATAAAGTTGGATTAATCCCAGTTTTGGGAAATAGGTTGATATGCGTATAAATTCGGTGTCTAACGCAACTATATTCTGTTGTTGGGCCAAAAGGCAAATTTCTGAAAGCTCAGTATTAGTTGTAATAAGAGAAAAGTGCGGTAAATTTTGGCATTCTTTTATCATTGTCGTGTTTCAACAGGAGGATTTAACAAGGAAATGGGATATTGCTATCCCATTTATTTAATGAACGGAACGTTTTGCGATTTCTTCATCTCGAAGTACGCGACGTAGAATTTTTCCTACATTCGTTTTGGGTAATTCATCACGGAATTCAATTTCTTTTGGAACTTTATAGCCTGTGAGATATTGTCGACAATGCTGGCGAATTTCATCACGTGTTAGACTATCATCTTTTTTTACTACAAAAATTTTGATAGTTTCACCTGATACTTCATGTGGTACCCCGATAGCAACAGCTTCTGAGACTTTATTATTAAGCATTACTACGTCTTCAATTTCATTTGGATATACGTTAAAGCCTGAGACTAGTATCATATCTTTTTTACGATCAACAATACGAAGGCTATAAGTTTCATCCATAATTACAATATCGCCAGTTGCCATCCAACCATCTTTTAAAACTTCACTTGTTGCCTCTGGGCGTTGCCAATAACCTTTCATGACTTGTTCGCCTTTTACCCATAATTCGCCAGGTTCACCAATTTTGGCTTCGGTTCCATCATCTTGGATAATTTTAATGTCAGTATTTGGAACTGGTACGCCTATAGTGCCATTGTGTTTTACTACATTAATTGGGCAAGCAGCAATAAGCGGTGAACACTCTGTCATGCCGTAGCCTTCAATAATATTACAACCCGTTAGAGCATGCCAACGTGTTGCAACAGATTGCTGAATTGCCATCCCTCCACCTACAGAGAGTTTTAATGCTGAAAAATCCACCTCTTTGAAATTTTCGTTATTCAATAAAGCATTAAATAATGTATTTACTCCTGTAATAGCTTCAAATTGATATTTTTTTAGCTCTTTTACAAAACCATCAATATCACGTGGATTAGTGATTAAAATTGCGGTAACGCCTAATTCTAAAAATAATAAGCAATTTACGGTTAATGCAAAAACGTGATAGAGCGGTAAGGCTAAAATTGCAGAATGAGTACGCGTATGATCACCAATAAAGGGTTCTGCGATCCATTTAGCTTGGAAAACATTAGTAATAATATTTCCATGCGTTAACATTGCCCCTTTAGCGACGCCAGTTGTACCTCCAGTATATTGTAGGAATGCCAGATCACCTCGAACAACATCGGGGCGTACATATTGACGATATTTTCCGATGCTTAATACTTCTCGAAATGTTACTGCATGTGGCAACTTGTATTTAGGAACGAGCTTTTTGATGTATTTTACAACGAAATTGACGATTGTACGTTTACCGAAAGAGAGCTGATCCCCCATTCTTGTTAAAATGACATGTTTTACATTCGTGTTGAAGACAACTTTTTCTAAGGTTGAGGCAAAATTAGATACAACAATGATTGCCACTGCACCACTGTCTTGTAGTTGATGTTCTAATTCTCTTGGTGTGTAAAGTGGGTTAACATTTACTGCAATCAGACCAGCCCGTAAAATACCAAAAAGTGCAATAGGGTACTGCAATAAGTTTGGCATCATCAATGCTACACGATCGCCACGTTGAAGTTTAAATTCGTTTTGTAAATAGGCAGCAAAAGCACGACTACGCTCTTCTAATTTTCGGAATGTAAGTATTTGCCCCATATTGATATAAGCTGGACGGTCGGGGTGCTCACGTACGGCTTTATCAAACATATCCAGAATTGACTCATATTTTGATGTATCCAGAAATTTTTCAGAACCTTCTGGATAGTTTTGAAACCAAATTTTTTCCATTTTTTATCCTAGTTTATTGGAAAATTTCCAAGATTTTATCATTTAATTCAAATAATAGCGAATTTCGGGTTGGATATACCGAGGTTGGTATCGCCATCTCCAGAATCCCCAATCATCGTCCCAATCATCTTCAGGATAATAATAGTTTGTACTTAGCGTCCAAAGACGGTATTTATTTGGTTTAATAACAGGATAAGTATAATTAGCCTGTTCTATTTTACCTGGTTCTGAACCAATTAATTGTCCGCCAATTGTGATATAACGGTCTTTTAAATTTTCGGGATCTATAAAACCATCGAAATAAACGATAAAACGGCCATCAGATTGTGATTCTACGAAGGGTTTTCCAGATAAAGATGATACAGGTAAACTAAGTACTTCGATTTTAGTATGATGAGGTAAAATGGTAGTTTGTACAATTTTGCCGCCTAATCGGATATTTTTACAGTGGCAACTCAGATCTTGAGATGTAATTTCTTTATAGCTAGTAATAGAAAACTGTTCATTTTCTAATCCTCTTGGTGGAGTAATACAGCCTGTTAGACCTAAACAAAGTGCGGTCAAAAATATGCTTATTTTTCCTTTCATTTTCACTTATTCTCCACGATGATATTATTCTCGTCCAGGTAACTTTTTCCACGTGACTTCATTTCGTAAATAAATAGGCTCAATTTCTAACGCTGAAATAGTTTGTTGCTGTTTCCATGCTGTTTGAGCAAGGGATAACATATATAAGGCATTTGGCAATTCAATTTCTGAACCGTTCAGATTTTTTTCTGTAAATTGTGGGTAAGCAGCCCAACCTGTACCTACATAAAAAATATCGTTATTTTGAAGTTGGGAAATTGCTTGTTCAGGTGGGCAAACTTGCTCTGGTGTTATTTCTCTCCATTGAGAAACCGCTCCAAAATTAGTGTGTACATCTTCACATATAAGTTGTGAAAAATATACTTCCCCCATGCGCGCATCGATTGCGGCTGCAACTTTTTTAGCTTGATATAATTCAAATGCAGCCTGTGCCATTGCTGTTAAATTTGATATAGGAATAACTGGTAAATCAGCACCTAATGCTAAACCTTGTGCGATACCAGCCCCCACTCTTACACCTGTAAAACTACCAGGACCACGCCCAAAAGCCAGAGCATTAACTTGATTTAAATGCAAGCCTGAGTTTGCCAAGATTTTATCAACCATAGGAAGAATTCGTTTGGTGTGTGTGCGTTGCGCTAATTCATTTAAATGTGTTTTTTCACCGTTATATAGTAGTGCAACTGAGCAGGCTTCAGTAGAGGTATCTAATGCTAATAAAGTTAGCTTTGTCATTATTTTTTCTCATTTATTGATTTTGTAAGAATTGTATCACTTTATTGAGATCTCGGGTACGACTTGAGTTTGGCAAACTCTTTAAAAACGTTTCGCCATAATTTCTCATAACCAAGCGATTATCACAAATAATCACTACGCCACGATCGCTTACACCTCGAATTAGACGCCCAACGCCTTGCTTTAGCGTAATCACGGCTTCTGGAATTTGAATATCATTGAATGGATCGCCTCCCTGTAGCTTGCAATCTTCAATACGTGCTTTTAATAAAGGGTCATCAGGTGCAGTAAACGGAAGTTTATCGATAATCACTAGGGAAAGTGCATCACCGCGAACATCGATTCCTTCCCAAAAACTAGATGTTGCAACAAGTACACTATGAGAGGTATAAGTGAATTGTTCCAATAATTTGCCTTTAGAGGTTTCTCCCTGTACTAAAATTGAAAGCATACTTTTTTCACGAAAATATTCTGCTAATCCTCGCATCATTGTGTAAGAAGTGCAAAGTACAAAGCAGCGCCCTTTATTGGCTTCAATTACTGGCAGTAACATTTCACCTAATGATGTTAAAGTATGCGTTTTATTGGTAGTTGGCAAATAACGAGGAACACAAAGTAATGATTGTTCAGGATAATTAAATGGACTATGTAAAATCTTTTGTGTTGCATGTTCAATCCCTAATCGTTGACAAAAATGATTAAAGGTTCCACCTACTTCTAATGTAGCGGAAGTAAAAATCCATGCAGCCTCTTTGATCTTCAGTTGTTCTCCAAATTTGTCGGCCACGGTTAGCGGTGTAATATGTAAGCCGAATTGACGACCATTTCCCTCATACCAATAACAAAACCCCACAATATTAGTTTCGGTTAGGCGCTTTAATTGACTTTTTATTGATTCGACACGTTCAAAAATACTATCGAGTGTTTGTGAACGCCCTAATGTAAGCTTAATCACCTCGGAGAGAAAATTAATTTTTTCTTGTAATAAATCAAAGGCTTTTTTTACCGCACTTTGTTTATAAAATTCACGCCAATTTCCACGAGTATTATTTTCTTCACCTAATAAAAGACGAAAATCCTGTACAACTTTAAGTAATGTATCTGATGTGCTGCCAAGTTGCAGCATATCTTTTAGTTCGGTACGATAAACAATATTAATATCTTTGCATAAATCAAATAGCTGTCGAGAGGTGAGCGATTGCCCAAAATATTGACTGGCAATATCGGGCAATTGATGTGCTTCATCAAAAATAATCACTTCTGCATGAGGAATTAATTCCCCAAATCCAGTTTCTTTCACAGCCATATCAGCAAAAAACAAATGATGATTAATGACCACTAGATCCGCATTTAGTGCTTTTCTCCGAGCTGCTGCAACATAGCATTCGCTATAATTAGGACAATCCGTTCCTAAGCAACTTTCCGCGGTACTAGTTAGCTGTGAAATGATAGGGCTGTCTTCGGCAAGTTCTACACATTCAGTAAAATCACCTGTTTTTGTGCTATTATTCCACTTTCTAACTTTACTTAAATCCGTTAGAACAGATTTATCACCAAGCACTCCTTGTGCAATAACTTGATCTAATCGTTCTAAACATAGATAGTTTGCTCTTCCTTTGAGTAAGGCTATTTTTCCTGTGAAATTAAGCGCTTTTTTGATAGCAGGAAGATCTCGATTGAAAAGCTGACCTTGTAAATTTTTGGATCCAGTTGAAATAATGGTTTTTTTGTTAAATAGTAATACTGGAGCTAGATATGCCAAAGTTTTGCCCGTGCCTGTACCAGCTTCAATAACAAGAGAAGACTTATTATAGATGGTATCACCAACGGCTTGAGCCATGCTAAGTTGTTCTGCCCTTGGACTGAAGTCCTTTATATTTTGACTTAATTGTCCATTGAGAGAGAATATGTGAGAGAGTTGATCTTGATAATTCATTTATAGGAAAATTTTTTGGGTAAGTCTAGCAAAATTTGATGTGATCGTATAGGAAAGACAGTCGAAATCATCAAAGATGAAATAATTAATTTATATTTATAAAACCGATATTTATTAAACCATATATACCTTGCTAATTCCCTATTTTCCATAGATAATAGAGTGTCTTTTTATGCTTAAAATTTATGCGAAAAATGACATGTTTGTTGGTGAAAACTCAATGCGGCAATTGGTGTAAGACGTTGATAATCAACATTTTTCTTAAAATAAATTAGCCGCTTGCAACGCGTGCGGAATATCGCGTTGTTTTATAAAGCAAACGTTTATGCTTAATAACGTTATCAATGCACCCAGCAACACACAGTCGTAAGATTGACTGGCGCGAGAAACACGAGGTCGATAACGAAGCAAAGTGCGGTTTATTTTGAGGTCTTTTAAAATATTTAATAAGAGAATTGACAATGAAAAGAATGTTAATCAATGCGACTCAAAAAGAAGAGTTGCGTGTAGCGCTAGTTGACGGACAGCGCTTATTTGACCTGGATATTGAAAGCCCAGGACATGAGCAAAAAAAAGCGAATATCTACAAAGGGAAAATTACTCGCGTTGAGCCAAGCTTAGAAGCGGCTTTTGTTGATTATGGTGCAGAACGTCATGGTTTTTTGCCATTAAAAGAAATTGCTCGTGAATATTTTCCCGATGATTATGTTTTCCAAGGTCGTCCGAATATTCGCGATATCTTGAGCGAAGGCCAAGAAGTGATCGTTCAAGTTAATAAGGAAGAACGCGGAAACAAAGGCGCAGCCTTAACCACTTTTGTTTCTCTTGCGGGTAGTTATTTGGTCATTATGCCAAATAATCCGCGTGCGGGTGGGATCTCTCGTCGTATCGAAGGGGATGAGCGTACTGAATTAAAAGAGGCATTAAGTTCATTAGATGTGCCTGAAGGCGTAGGCTTGATTGTTCGTACCGCTGGTGTGGGTAAATCTCCAGAAGAGTTGCAGTGGGACTTAAAAGTTTTACTTCACCATTGGGAAGCGATTAAACAAGCATCTCAAAATCGTCCAGCACCTTTCTTGATTCACCAAGAAAGTGATGTAATTGTACGTGCTATTCGTGATTATTTGCGTCGTGATATTGGCGAGATCCTTATTGATAGCCCTAAAGTGTTTGAAAAAGCAAAAGAGCATATCAAACTGGTTCGCCCAGATTTCATTAATCGTGTGAAACTTTATCAAGGCGAAGTTCCTCTTTTCAGCCACTATCAAATTGAATCTCAAATCGAGTCAGCATTCCAACGTGAAGTGCGTTTACCTTCTGGCGGTTCAATCGTTATTGATGTAACTGAAGCATTAACCGCTATTGATATTAACTCCGCGCGTTCTACTCGTGGTGGCGATATTGAAGAAACAGCATTGAATACTAATCTTGAAGCGGCAGATGAAATTGCGCGTCAATTACGTTTGCGTGACTTAGGTGGTTTAGTTGTTATCGATTTCATTGATATGACGCCAGTCCGTCACCAACGTGAAGTAGAAAATCGTATTCGTGATGCCGTTCGTCAAGATCGTGCTCGTATTCAAATTAGCCGCATTTCTCGTTTTGGTTTGTTGGAAATGTCACGTCAGCGTTTAAGTCCTTCACTAGGTGAGTCTTCACATCACATTTGTCCTCGTTGTCAAGGAACAGGTAAAGTGCGTGATAACGAATCTCTTTCCTTGTCTATCTTGCGTTTAATCGAGGAAGAAGCATTAAAAGAAAACACTAAGCAAGTGCATACGATTGTGCCTGTACAAATTGCTTCTTATCTTCTTAATGAAAAACGTAAAGCGATAAGCAATATTGAAAAACGTCACAATGTAGATGTTATTGTTGCGCCAAATGAAGCAATGGAAACACCGCATTTTAGTGTTTTCCGCTTACGCGATGGCGAAGAGGTGAATGAATTGAGCTATAACTTAGCGAAAATTCACTGTGAGAAAGATGAAAGTACCGAGGAATCTCTTGTTTCTCGTAATGTGGAAACAACCGTTGTTGCTGAACAACCTGCAGTTGAAAGTGCGGCAGTGGCGCTTTCTATTTCTGAAGCAGCTCCGACTCCAGTTGAGCGTAAATCGAATGAACCGTCTTTGTTAGCGAAAATTATTGCGAAGATTAAAGGCTTGTTTGCTTCTGAATCTGAAGAAAATAAACCGAAAAATAACCGCACTTCGCGCAATTCTAATCGTAATCAACGCCGTTCACAGGATCGCCGTACTTCTCGTCGCCCACGTTCTGAAAATAACGAAACGGAAAGAACCGAAGAACAAGTCCGTAATATCCGAGAGCGTAATCAACGCCGTCCGCGCCGTAACTTAGTGGAGGAAAGTATCGCTGAAAGTGCGGTAAATTCTACACCGGTTTTTGAGGCTCAGGATGAAAAAACTGAGCAAGTGACTCAACGCCGTCAACGTCGTGATTTGCGTAAACGCGTACGTGTTGAAGATAATGAGATGGCTGTTGAAAATAACGAAAGCATTGTTGAACAAATGCCAGATGTGGATGTTGTCGAAGTTCAAACCGTTCAAGATGATGAAAAACCAGTTCGTCAAAACCAAGAACGTTCTGAACGTCAAGATCGTCAACGTCGCACTCCACGTCATTTACGTGCAGCGAATAATCAACGTCGTCGCCGTAATCAAGAGCCAAAATCGCCAATGCCATTATTTGCTGCAGTAGCTTCACCTGAATTGGCAAGTGGAAAAGCTTGGGTGGACTATTCAACAGTGAACGCTCAGAAAGAAAATAATTTCTTATCTGTGGATGAATTGCTTGAGCAAGAAAAAACTAAAAAAGGTTTTATCACGCCAGCAATGGGGATTGTGGTTGAAGAAAAATCTCTTGAAGTAAAACCAGCATTAGATTTTATTACTCAGCCAGCTAATGAGTCTGTACAGAAAAAAGTACAAGAATCTCTAGAGCGTTTAAATTCTCATAAACCTCAAGAAACGGTTGAATTTATTGAGTCAACGATTACCCTAAATGAGCCTGAAACTGTAAATGAACCAGCCTTTGTTCGTACTTATGAGTTTAATGGGCGTTTAGGTACCATTTCTTCAGTTGCTCATACAAAAGCAGAGATGACTTTGGCGAAAGCGAGTGATGAAATGCCTCAGCCATTCCCAATTATTGAATGGCAAGATTCTCGCTATTATTTTTACGGTAAAGGGGCGGCAGGGCATCATTGTGCGATTAGCCATGTATATTCTGAGCCTACCCGAGCAAAATCAGAGTAATCTAAAATAAAAAATTAGAATTGGCATGATGTTTATTACGTCAATTCTTTTTATTTTTGGAGTGTAGTAAAAATAATCACTTGATAAAAACGAGATAATTTCTGCTTGACGGTCTTTCTCAAAAAACGTATTATGCGTGCGCATTAAATCACGGAGGAATGGTCGAGTGGTTGAAGGCACCGGTCTTGAAAACCGGCGAGGGTTTACGCCCTCCTAGGGTTCGAATCCCTATTCCTCCGCCATCAAATTTTGATAAAAAACCTAAGTCAGTGACTTAGGTTTTTTATATTTATTCAAATTCATCCAACCATTTCAATAAAATAGCCTCAAGAATTGCTTCATTTGACTTATTAGGATCGTCATCAAAATCCTCAAGTTCACAAATCCATTTATGTAAATCAGTAAAACGAACGGTTTTTGGATCTAAATCCGGATTACGATCGTAAAGTTCTTCTGCAATTAATTGTGCATCAGTCCATTTCATTAGTGAGCGGCCTCGTTGGCATGGTTAATGTTATATTTAGGAATTTCTACCACAAGATCTTCATCTCCCACTACACATTGGCAAGATAAACGACTATCCATTTCTAATCCCCAAGCTTTATCCAGCATATCTTCTTCTTGATCACTCGTTTCATTTAAAGAGTCAAAACCTTCACGGATAATGACATGGCAGGTTGTACAAGCACAAGAACCATCACAAGCATGATGGATTTCCACTCCTGCATTGTGTGCAACTTCTAATAAGTTATCACCTGCAGCCGCATCAACAACCATACCTTCGGGACAAAATTCTTCATTAGGTAAAAAAATCACTTTTGGCATAACACTTTCCTCAAAATTATTTAATAATCTGACCGCACTTTTACGGTTTTTCAATATCTGACAAATTTTTGCCAGTCAAAGCTTTATTAATCGATGCATTCATTCGACGTGCTGCAAATTCTTGGGTAGCAGTATCCAAGGCTTTAATTCCTTGCGCGATTGCATCACGATCTGAACCTTGTTTTACATCCATTAATTGTTTTAACACACGTTCAATATGATGAAACTCTTCTGTGCTAAGCAATTCAGCCCCATCAGCTTGTAACGCAACAATCACACTTTCAATCACACGATCCGCTTCTACTCGTTGCTCTGCTAATTCGCGAGCTTGTAAATCCTCTTGTGCATTATCAAAAGAAGATTTAATCATTGCGGTCACTTCTTCATCTGTTAAACCATAGGAAGGTTTAATTTGGATTGATGCCTGCACTTTCGTCGATTTTTCCATTGCAGTCACACTTAATAAACCATCTGCATCGACTTGATAAGTCACTCGAATATGAGCGGCACCCGCAGTCATTGCCGGAATACCTCGTAGAGTAAAACGCCCTAAAGAGCGACAATCATCTACCAGCTCACGTTCACCTTGTACGACATGAACAGTCATTGCTGTTTGGCCATCTTTGAAAGTAGTAAACTCTTGTGCACGAGCCACAGGAATTGTTGTGTTACGTGGAATAATTTTTTCTACTAATCCACCCATCGTCTCAATGCCTAAAGAAAGCGGCACGACATCCAGCAACAACATATCAGAATCAGTTTTATTACCGACTAAAATATCCGCTTGAATTGCGGCACCAAGTGCCACAACTTTGTCTGGATCAATGGAAGTGAGTGGTGTTTTACCAAAAAACTCGCCAACTTGTTCTCGTACGTATGGCACTCGAGTTGAACCACCAACCATCACCACCGCTTGCACTTCTTCAGATTCAACGTTGGCATCTTTCAAAGCTCGGCGACAAGTTAACAGTGAACGTTTTACCAGTGAATGAATCAACTCATTAAATTGTTCTCGTGAAATTTCTACTGAAAAATTCTGCCAAGAAATGACCGCACTTTTCTCAGTACTTAAAGCAATTTTGGCTTCGCTAGCAAGGGTTATCAGTTCGCGCTGTTGATTTGGGGTTTGTGGTTTTACTTGGGTTTGTTCAACGACCCAATCTGCAATTAAATGGTCAAAATCATCACCACCTAGCGCAGTATCTCCACCTGTTGCTAGAACTTCAAAGACACCTTTTGATAAGCGTAAAATTGAAATATCAAATGTACCGCCACCTAAATCATAAACTGCAATAATCCCTTCCTGCCCGCTATCCAATCCATAAGCGACTGCAGCTGCAGTAGGTTCATTCAATAAACGTAATACATTTAGCCCAGCTAAACGCGCAGCATCCTTAGTACTTTGACGTTGAGCATCATCGAAATAAGCAGGAACCGTAATCACAACCCCCGAAAGCTCACCACCAAGGCGTTGTTCTGCAATATGATTTAAACGCGATAAAATATCTGAGGATACTTCAATTGGACTTTTTGGGCCCTGTGCCGTAACAATTAAAGGTAATCCATTTTCACTCGCCACAAATTCATAAGGCAAACTAGAATAACGAGACTGAACATCAGCAAGACTGCGACCAATTAGACGTTTTACTGAAATTACCGTATTTTTTGGATCAAGTGAGGCTTGTTCAAAGGCTTCTAAACCAACTTTCTTTTCTGCGACTCCATAATGAACGACCGATGGCACAAGACTACGGTCTTGTTCATCATTAAGAATCACGGATTGCCCACTACGCACGGATGCAACCAAAGAATTAGTTGTTCCCAAATCAATCCCAACGGCTAAACGATGTTGATGTGGTGCAGCAGCTTGTCCTGGTTCTGCAATTTGTAATAATGTCATATACTATTTTTCTACTGGTTATGCGACGGAATACGCCAAATCAAATTTATTTTTTTCTGCAAAACTTGCTTGGTAATGTGTTTCAATATTGACTTCGTGTTTTTGACGTTCATTAATCGCTATTTTTCTATATTGACTTAAGTCAGGCGTGAATACAAAAATTTGATTACCATCCAATTGTTTCACATCATCTTGCCAATTTTGCCAAAATAGACCTTGGTAAAAAGCCTCTAAATCACCATTCAATGCCCAAGCTAAAAACTCTGTATAAGTAAAATTTAAATTATGCCAAGTGAGATCTTTTGGTGAAAAGTAATAAATTTTGCCAAGGTTATCGCCTAACGAACCACCATTTAATGCAAAGTAACCGCCGATCACATCATCTGCAACCAATAAATACTTTGGTTTTTCACCAGACTCATTAAAAGACTTACTAAAATTCCAATCCATCAATCCACGCGGTAATTTAAAACTTCCTGAACCTAAAATACGCAACCAACCATGATGAATTAAAATTCCACCTGTTTCATAAATCACTGCGCCCATTGGTGATGACGTAGGCATTTGCATGGTAAAAAGTTCGTGTTCTGCACTTGATTGATCTTTTTTAATGACATAACAATGATTACGTGCACTTTCAATCCATTGGGAAAGTATAGGCCAAGCAGAGTTTTCTGGAGATATTAGTTGTTCGAGAGTTTGCATAATATCAAGGGATATTGAGATATAGATCTATTACAGTTCAAAAAGGCGTTCTTCTACACGTTCAATTTCTTCAGAAAGCTTACGAGTAAAACGTAATTTATCACACAGTTGAGATGCTTTCGTCCATTGTTGGGATTTCAGACTATCCGAAAGTGCGGTTAATAATGACTGAGTTTCTTGTTTAATTTCTTTCGCAAAAGCGTTTAATGCTTCTTCATTTTTCTGATCTTCAAGTTCTTCTAGTTGTTCTCGCCACTGTAACTGTTGCATTAAAAACGCCACATCTTGTGTACTTTTTTGCTCAAGATCTATCTGCTCACCAGTATTTAGAGCAATGATAGCTTCCGCTCGCAAAATTGGGTCTTTTAACGTTTTTAAGGCATCATTCACTTCGGTGGATTTTTGCATCGCAACGCGTTGTTCTAACGCACTGCTTGATACAAAATTATCTGGATGTAAAGCCTTTTGTAATTCTAAATAACGTATATTTAGCGCCTTCTCATCTAACTGAAAATCAACGGGTAAATCAAAAATTTGAAAAGGATTTAACATCAGATTATTACCTTAAACATGGAAACTTTCGCCACAGCCACAAGATTCTTTTACATTTGGATTATTGTATTTGAAGCCTTCATTTAAACCTTCTTTCACATAATCCAACTCAATACCATTGAGATAAACTAAACTTTTTGGATCGACAATAATATTCACACCGTGTTGTTCAAAAACTTGATCTTCTTCATTTAAGACATCGACAAACTCAAGCACATAAGCTAAACCAGAGCAGCCTGATGTTTTCACGCCTAAACGCAAACCAATACCTTTGCCACGATTATCCAAAAAAGCTTTCACTCGTTGAGCGGCTTTTTCTGTTAATGTAATACTCATATATCCCCCAAAACCACTAAAAGTGCGGTCAAAACTGACCGCACTTTTTCATATTATTCGCCTTTTTTGGATTTGTAATCAGCAATTGCCGCTTTAATTGCATCTTCGGCTAAAATGGAACAGTGTACTTTCACTGGTGGCAATTCTAACTCTTCTGCAATTTGGCTATTTTTGATAGCGCCTGCTTCTTCTAAAGATTTACCTTTCACCCACTCTGTAATTAATGAGCTAGATGCAATAGCAGAACCACAACCATAAGTCTTGAATTTTGCATCTTCAATAATGCCGTTATCATTAACTTTAATTTGTAACTGCATTACATCACCACAAGCTGGCGCACCCACCATGCCAGTTCCAACATTGCTATCTTTTTTATCCATAGAACCCACATTGCGCGGATTTTCATAATGATCGATTACTTTTTCGCTATAAGCCATTTTAACTTTCCTTTTTTAAATCCTTGATAAACGCCATCTAATAATAGCAGTTAAATCCTAGTGAGCTGACCACTCAATTGTACTAAGGTCGATACCTTCTTTAAACATATCCCATAATGGCGATAATGCACGAAGTTTTTCCACCGCACCTTTTACTAAATTAATAGTGTAATCAATTTCTTCTTCAGTGGTATAACGGCCAAGTGTAAAACGAATTGAACTGTGTGCCAATTCATCATTTAAACCAAGTGCGCGTAACACATAAGACGGCTCTAAGCTAGCTGATGTACAAGCAGAACCAGAAGATACAGCGATATCACGCAACGCCATCATTAAAGATTCACCTTCAACATAGTTAAAGCTAATATTTAAATTACTATCTAAACGGTGCTCCATTGAGCCATTTACGTAGGTTTCTTCAATATATTTTAAGCCATTATATAAACGATCACGAAGAGCTTTTAAACGTGGCATTTCAGATGCCATTTCTTCTTTTGCAATGCGATAAGCTTCGCCCATTCCCACGATTTGGTGAACAGGTAATGTACCTGAACGCATACCACGCTCATGGCCACCGCCATGAATAATCGCTTCTAAACGGATACGTGGTTTACGACGAACATATAACGCACCAATACCTTTAGGCCCATAAAGTTTATGGCTAGACATAGATAATAAATCAACTGGCAGCTCTTCCAAGTTAATTGCAACTTTGCCCACACTTTGAGTTGCATCCACGTGGAAAATCGTTTTATTTGCACGACAAAGCTCACCAATGGCTTTAATATCTTGCAATACACCAATTTCATTATTGGCATGCATAATTGAAACTAAAATAGTATCTGGACGAAGTGCGGCTTTAAATTTTTCTAAATCAATTAAACCATCAGACTCGGGTGATAAATAGGTCACTTCAAAACCTTCGCGCTCTAATTGACGACAAGTATCTAAAACGGCTTTATGCTCAGTTTTGCAAGTGATGATATGCTTGCCTTTAGTTTGGTAAAAATGTGCGGCACCTTTAATTGCAAGGTTATCTGATTCTGTCGCACCAGAAGTAAACACAATTTCACGAGAATCGGCACCAATAAGATCCGCAATTTGATTACGAGCCACGTCAACCGCTTCTTCTGCTTGCCAACCAAATTTATGCGAGCGAGAAGCTGGGTTACCGAATGTACCGTCAATGGTTAAAAACTCCATCATTTTCTTCGCAACACGCTCGTCCACAGGACAAGTTGCTGCATAGTCTAAATAAATAGGTAATTTCATTTTTCACTCCTAAATCATTCTAAATTTGACCGCACTTTTAATGCATTTTGCACTGTACGGACTACTTTCCTTTATTGATTAACAATTAATAAATTCTCAAAATCGCTATGAGTTTGGCGTTTTGATTCACGTTTACTCACCAATTCAGCCAAAGTAATTTCATTGAGAAAACTTTCAATGCGATTACTCAGATCTTCCCACAATGTATGAGTTAAACATTCTACGCCATTTTGACAATTTCCACGACCAAGACATTTTGTCACATGAATATTTTCATTTACCGCTGAAATAATCATTCCCACTGAAATTTGGTCACTTGGTAAACCTAGCTGATAACCTCCACCAGGTCCACGAACACTTTTTACTAATCCATCACGACGTAATTTAGCAAAAAGTTGTTCTAAATAAGATAACGAAATATGTTGACGTTCAGAAATATCTGCAAGGCTCACAGGACCTTTTTCTGCATTTAAAGCGATATCTAAAACCGCAGTGACTGCATAACGACCTTTTGATGTAAGTTTCATAAAGTGTTCCTAAAAAGTGATGTTGCAATATTTACATATCCTACTAAATCAGTCAATTAATCTAAATCAAGATCAATTCGTTTTTCGACCGCACTTAGCATGCCATTTAAAATATTTAATTCATTTTTTTCAAGTTGAGCGCGATAATATAAACGCTTTAATTTATGCATAACACCTTGATTTTGAATGAATCCTAGTGATTGATATACACGCTCAGTATGCTCAAAAAAATAAGCAAGTTGTTCTGCAGTTGGATAGTTTTGTTCTATTAAAGAAAGTGAATTTTCCTTCTTATCTTGAGCTAAAAATGCCATGCGCAATTCATAGCTTACCAACTGTACTGCCATTGCTAAATTTAAAGAAGAATAATTAGGATTAGCCGGAATATTCAAATGGTAATGACATTTCAACAATTCTTCATTCGTTAATCCAATGCGTTCACGACCAAACACAATAGCTATCTTGCCTTCATGCGCTACAACTTTATCCGCGCATTCTCGAGGCTCGATCAATGTACTTTGTAAATGACGTAAACGAGCACTTGTTCCAATCACCAAAGAGCAATCATCCACGGCTGCATCAAAACTATCGACAATCCTAGCATTTTTTACTATATCTTCTGCGCCAGCTGAGAGAGCATAAGATTGTTCATCAACAGATTTTGGCGAGACAAGACAAAGCTGGGTCAATCCCATTGTTTTCATTGCTCTAGCAGCAGAACCAATATTACCGCTATGCGAAGTTTCAATTAAAACAATACGAATATTTTCCAACATAATGATGCCCGACTAAAATTTAAGGGTATTCTACCACAATAACCGCTAAAAATAGTCAAGAATTTAAGCAAATTAAAAAATTTAAAATATTAGAGATGAATAATCAAAAAACAAGAATGGTGGGTTGTGAGAGGCTCGAACTCTCGACCGACGGATTAAGAGTCCGCTGCTCTACCAACTGAGCTAACAACCCAACTGGACAACTAAATCAGAGAGTGGTGGGTCGTGAAGGATTCGAACCTTCGACCAACGGATTAAAAGTCCGCTGCTCTACCGACTGAGCTAACGACCCAATTAGATGATTTTAAAGTAAAT
>QWCR01000231.1_pt1 | contig 17177 bp, 18 predicted proteins | sample 1972581 | NCBI WGS metagenome assembly QWCR01 (sample SAMN09866703, study PRJNA288562) | Human oral metagenome isolate pre4_saliva, whole genome shotgun sequencing... | isolation source: mouth | host: Homo sapiens | place: USA: California
GAATGCGGTAATCGCAAGGCATTGAGACTGAAGGCGCAGGGAGTTTACTCTTGTAAATGACCAAGCCTGAATGTCGATAATAACGCAGCGAGTGCCACATTATGCAATGGTCTCAAATGAGGACAAACGCTATCGCCCTAAATATTTGTAACTTTGTGAGCTTATTGAACGTAATATATGGGTAGAATTATAGCTATAGCCAACCAAAAAGGCGGTGTCGGTAAAACGACGACAGCCATTAACCTAGCAGCATCTCTCGCTTCGCTAGAGAAGAAAGTACTCCTCGTGGATACTGACCCTCAAGCCAATGCCTCATCGGGATTAGGCTTTGACCCAAGCGAAGTGGGACACACCGTTTACGAATGTTTATGCGGTGGATTGCCTGCTCAAGAAGCTATAGTACACGCCCAAATAGACGGACTTGACCTCATTCCCTCTCACATAGACCTTGCAGGTGCTGACCTCGAACTCGTAGAGACTGAGCGACGAGAATTTATCCTTAATGAAGTATTGCGCAGTGTAGCGAATAACTACGACTATGTACTCATTGACTGCTCTCCCTCTCTTGGCTTGATTACTGTGAACTCACTCGTGGCAGCAGACTCTGTCATCATACCCGTACAATGCGAGTACTTTGCTCTTGAGGGTATCAGCAAGCTCTTGAATACGATTAAGCTCGTTAAGACTAGACTTAACCCACGCTTAGAAATAGAAGGCTTCCTAATGACTATGTATGACAGCCGCACAAGGCTTAACAACCAAGTTTACGAAGAGGTCAAAGGACATTTCCAAAATCTAGTTTTCCAAACCGTTATACAGCGAAACATTAAGCTCGGAGAAGCTCCTAGCCATGGGCTACCTGCCCTACTCTACGATGCCGAAAGCAGAGGTGCCGTTAATCATCTACAGCTTGCACAAGAGCTAATCGCTAAACATAAGAACTAAACTTGATGAAAAAGATAAAGCCTACACTCGGCAAAGGACTCAACTCCATGCTTGGAGGAGAGGTTCTGTCCACAATAAATTCGCTTACAAATCCTCAGAGCGAAGGAGCATCTTCAATAGCTCTACTTCCTCTTGAACAAATCACGCCTAATCCTAATCAGCCTCGCAAAGATTTCTCTGAAGAGAGCCTACGCGAGCTTGCGGACTCCCTTCAGCACTTAGGACTCGTACAGCCCATTACAGTACAGCGTCTAGGAGAGGCTAAGTACCAAATTATCTCGGGCGAGCGTCGTTATCGTGCAGCTCAGCTTGCAGGGCTTAATTCAGTTCCCGTTTATGTACGTGATGTAGCCGAGGGTGAAGTGCTGGAGCTAGCCCTTGTGGAGAATATCCAAAGAGAAGACCTATCAGCCATCGAAATAGCACTTGCCTATCAAGGTCTATTGGAGCAAGAGGGAGCTACGCAAGACAGTGTAGCTGGGCGTGTAGGCAAGAAGCGAAGCACAGTAGCCAATTATCTACGCTTATTGCGCTTGCCTGCTGAGGTTCAAATGGGTCTTAGCCAGAGGTTACTTGAAATGGGTCATGCGAGAGCTCTCTTACAAATAGAAGACACTGAACGACTTTTAGAACTCTATCACCTTATCCTTAAGGAAGGGCTGAGCGTGCGTGAGGTCGAAGAAATCGCTCGTGCAGTACAGCAGGGAGGTGCGGTTCTTGACGAACAAGAAGCCGAAAAGCCTACTCAAGAAGCGAAGCCGAACTCCCCTGCAGCCGCATTTAAGGAACTTGAGCAGCACCTTGGTCAGGTATTTGGCTCTAAGGTTCGTTTCCGTTGTAACACAAAGGGGAAAGGTAGTATTAACATTCCCTTTGCTAATGAGAGCGAACTCGATAGGCTGATTTCCTTATTACAAAAAATCCAACAAGACTAACACAATGAGGAGCTCAACGCTATTATATAGCCTCATCCTTATTCTAGGGCTTAGTTTACCCTCGTGGGGACAGCAGGAGACGAAGACAGTCTCTGGCTCTGTCACACAGTCCGCACCGAGCCTAACGCTCCCTAAGAGTGATAGTTTACAGATTGAGCAAAGTAAGTGGCTCACAGACTCCCTTAGCTGGAAGCCTCAAAGCAAGAAAGCAATGCTTTGGGCTCTTCTTCCCGGTGGCGGACAAGTCTACAACCGCAAGTACTGGAAACTTCCCATCGTGTGGGGTGCGCTTGCTACCTGTGGTTACTTCATTAATTTCAATGCTCGTCTATATAAAGAGTATCACGAGGCTTATCGTGATATTATGAGCGCAGACCCTGCAAGCAATACCGCTTGGCTGCCCTTTGCTCCTCGTGGTGCTAAGGCCGAAGACTTCGCTCAGTACACTTCACTCCGCTCTACCCTACAGCGTGGTAATGACTATTACAGACGCTATCGGGACCTCAGCATCGTTTTGGCTATAGGTATATATGGGTTAAGTATCCTCGATGCCTATGTAGATGCCGAGCTATTCACCTTCGATATATCGCCAGACCTCTCTATGCGTGTGGCGCCTACACTCATCCCCACTAACCCAATGACCGGGAATATGTATCAAGTAGGGATGGGCTGTCAATTAACATTCTAATTTTCATTATATGAATTACTTCCGATCGATAGTCTGCATGATAGTCTGCCTTGGTGGTAGTCTACTTATGACTGGACAAAACATCAGCTCCTCACAGACCATCAACTCGCCGCAGCTTCCCAAGGAGTCGCTACAGCTCCCAGCGACACTAGACCTCGAGCTAGAGCAACTCTTGCAGCGGTGGTACGAAGGCTATGAGATGCGTAATGGAGTGCCTATGGCTATTGCAGCTCCTGCTCCCGTCCCTAATGTAGCCGATAGCGTTTATATCCGCATGATGAACCACATACCTTCGGGTATACGCCTCTCTTACAACTCTGTCGTACGTGAGAGTATCGAGCTGTATCTCTTCCGCCGTCGCCCTCTACTAAGTGCTATGATGAGCCTTGGCGACCTCTATTTTCCCGATATTGAGGCTGAACTTGACCGCCATCACCTTCCACTAGAACTCAAGTACCTGACTATCGTAGAGAGTGCACTCAATCCTAGCGCAGTCTCTCCTGCTGGTGCTGCTGGCTTATGGCAATTCATGCTTCCCTCAGCACGTATCTATGGACTGACGGTCAATAGCCTTGTAGATGAACGCATGGACCCTATAAAAGGAACTGAAGCGGCCTGCAAGATGCTGAGCGATTTGTATCGCATTTACAAAGACTGGTGGCTCGTGATGGCAGCCTACAACTGCGGTCCCGGAAATGTAAATCGTGCGCTTGCTCGTGCTGGAGGTTCGGGTAAAACCTTTTGGGATATTTATAACTATTTGCCTAGAGAAACGCGCAGATATGTTCCCCTATATATAGGTGTTTACTTCGCTATGCACTATGCCAAACAGTACGGCATCCGCCCACGCGAACTTGGTCGCACGCTTGCAACGGAGTATTACCAAGTCAAGCACGAAGTATCTTTCAGCAAAATAGCTGAATTAACTGGGCTATCCGTAGAGCAAATCAAAACCTACAATCCTCAGTTCCGCCGTGGTCTTGTACCTTGGAATGCTGAGCCCTACCAACTGCGCCTACCTCTAAAAGCTGTCTTGAAGCTCGAGGGCTACAATCCCGAAGAAATACGCAGTCATGAGATGAGCGTAAGGGAAGAAGGCATTTCCACACAAAGCACACCACAAATAGCAAGCAATAGCAAGCAATACTCTTATCATAGAGTTGGACGACGTGAAACCGTTGAAACGATTGCACGCAAGTATGGTGTTACGACTAAAGAAATCCGCCAATGGAATGGACTTGGTCACAAAGGCATTAGGTCGGGCATGCGCATCATCGTAGGCGTCAAAGAAACAGCAGCCAAAGAGCGCACACCCCTAGATAGCGTCAGCCTAACGAACAAAGCAGTTCCTACTCCTTCAAGCAAAGAGCCTAGCAAGAGTGAAACTAATCAAGGGAGCAAGGGCAAGAAAGCTACTCCCAAGACACACACGATAAATAAAGGAGAGACGCTACACTCTATCTCTAGAAAATACGATATTCCCCTCGATGAACTCAGACAGCTTAACCACATCAAGGGCAATAATATTAAAGTAGGACAGACAATTAAAGTATCCAAATAGTAATGCCTCAAAAGAAAGAGCATAAGTGGTACCAGCAAGCCACAAGGTTATTCGTAGCCGTGTTTACCGTGGGTATGATGTGGGCTTGTGCCAACATAGGAATGCCCGAAGGTGGCCCTTTTGATGTTACTCCACCTAAGCTCATATCTGCAAGCCCTAGCGAACGCTCAACGAATGTCAAGGAGCAGCGCATTAGCCTGTACTTTGACGAGTTTGTTAAGATTAACGGACAAGATAAGATTATTATCTCGCCCCCTCAGCGTCAACAACCGATTATCGTATCTAGGGGTAAGAGTATACACGTTCGCTTGCAAGACTCTTTGCGCCCGAATACCACTTACAGCCTTTACTTTGATGATGCTATTGTAGACAATAACGAAGACAATCCCTTAGAGCGATTTGCTTACACTTTCTCTACGGGAAGCACCATTGACTCGATGCAAATACAAGGACTTGTCCTCGATGCCGAGACACTAGAGCCTGTCCCTAATGCGCTTGTCGGAGCGTATTATGCTCATACTCCCGATAGCATAGTGCTTAAAGAGGCCTTCCCCTTCGCAGGCAAGAGTAATAAGCTCGGTCAGTTCACTATCCGAGGGCTAAAAGACTCTGTTTATCGCTCTTTTGCGCTTGTAGATAAGGACAATGACAATCGTTTTGACGGCTTGTCTGAAGGCTTTGCCTTTGACCGCAATACTTATCGCACATCGAAACGCGATAGTATGCGTACGGACACCATCAAGATTGACTCTATTGTGCGCCGTGATACCCTCTATCGCGACTCGCTTGTTACCTACCCTTACACTTACTATTACCCCAATAAGGTCGTACTACGCTACTATACTCCAGAGAGTAAGCAACGTGGGCTTCAGCGTCATAATCGCCCCGATAGTCTACACTTTAGCCTTGAGTTCGCAGAAGAGCTGAAGCACACGCCCCTACTACGTAGCCTAGACAAGCCAAACGAACAAGCACAATCCCTCTACCTTACCGAGCGAAGTGGGCGCACCGCTACCTATTGGCTCAAGGATAAAGACCTCATAAGTAAGGACTCTATTCGCTTTAGTCTGGACTATATCAAGACGGATAGCCTCCTCAAGGAGCACAGCGTAACAGATACACTAACGCTATTTAAGCCTAAGGCTAAGGCGGAGAAGAGCAAGGCTAAGCAAGAGCCTAATCCCTTCAAGTTAGAGTTCACTGGCGCTAAAGGTATCTATGCAGGCACGCCCGAAGATAGCCTTATTCTGCACTCATCACTTCCTATTGCTGAGCTCAAGTCTACACATATTCGCTTAGAAGAAACAAGAGATAGCGTTTATAAACCTATTGACTTTACGCTGAAGCGAGACAGCACTGATGCGCTCAACTATAATGTCCTCTTCAAACGCAATTATGGAGCAAGCTACCGTGTACGCATAGACTCGGCTGTGGTCAATAGCATCTATGGGCATACGTCAGACTCTGTTGCCTTCACGCAGAGCATATCCAAAGAGAGTGAACTTGGGCATTTACAGCTCAGCATATCGGGCATTCAACATCGCTCATTCGTACAGCTCTTAGACAAGGGCAACAAGGTCTTGATGACTCGTGAAGCTCTTCTCCCTCAAGATACAACGAAGAAGGCTGATAGCGTTCAGAAGGAGCAAAACCTCATAGTAACATTCTCTGACCTCAAGCCTGACGAATACTTCGTGCGCCTATACATAGACAGCAATTATGATGGCGTATGGACGACGGGCGATTATCCCACTCGCGAACCCGAACCTATGTATTACAGCCCAGCGAAATACCCTATTAAGAAGAGTTTTACTACCGCTGAAGCGTGGGCTCCACTCTCTACGCCACTCGAAGCACAGAAGCCTCAAGAGCTTATGAAGGCTAAGGCAGAAGAGACCAAGAAGCGCCGAGAGGACAAGAACAAGGAATACTATCAGCGTATGCAGTCTAAGCGCAAGAAGAAATCATCTTAAGCACAATGAAGAAAGCCCTTAGCCCGCAAGAAGCATACGAGAAAGCCGCGGTCTACTGTGTGCGCCGTGAGCACTGCCTCAAGGACGTACAGCACAAGCTCTATGAATGGGGCGTGGAGCGTAACCTATGGGACAGCATACTGGATAAACTTATAGAGCGTAGTTTCATAGACGAAGCACGCTTCGCTAGAGCTTTTGCCCGAGATAAACATCTGTATTCCGCTTGGGGAAGAGTGCGCATCAAGCAAGAACTCAAAGCTCGTGGACTAAGCTCCGCCCTAATCGAGCAAGCCCTCAACGAGCTCTTCGATGAGTATGAAGAAGACGAACAGCTTATGCGTACCCTAGAGAGTAAAATGCGCTCGCTCAAAGCCCAAGACCCAGAGCATAAGAAAAGAGAACAACTCGTACGCTTCGCGATGTACCGAGGCTATCCCTATGACAGCATACGCAAAGCCTTATCCAAAATGCAACTAGGAGAACTAGATTAAATAACAGAATAAAAAATACACCCTAAAAATATGATTACCTACAAAGACCTAACAGCTGGACCTAATTTCTTTCTAATGGCTGGCCCTTGCTGTATCGAAGATGAGCAAGTAGCTCTACACATTGCCGAGCGTGTAGCCAAGATTACAGAACGTCTGAATATCCCCTACATCTTCAAAGGCTCATACCGCAAAGCTAATCGCTCTCGTGTAGACTCATTCACAGGCATTGGCGATATCAAGGCGCTTAAGATACTAGCTAAGGTAAGAGAAGAGTTTGGTTGCCCTGTGGTAACAGATATACACGAGACTCAAGAAGCGGCTATGGCTGCCGAGTATGTGGACGTTCTTCAAATACCAGCCTTCCTCTGCCGTCAAACAGACCTCATCGCGGCGGCAGCTCGTACAGGTAAAATCGTTAATATCAAGAAGGGACAATTCCTAGGTGCTAGCGGTATGGAGCACGCTGCACGCAAGGTCATAGACTGCGGTAACGAACAAGTAATCCTTTGCGAACGTGGTAATAGCTTTGGTTATAGTGACCTCGTTGTGGACTTTACGAATATCCCAGCGATGAAGGCTACCGGCTACCCTGTCGTTATGGACGTTACGCACTCCCTACAAAGACCTAATCAAGCAAGTGGTGTAACGGGAGGTAAGCCCGAACTAATTGAAACGATTGCACGTGCGGCTATAGCTGTGGGTGCTGATGGACTATTCTTCGAAACTCACCCTGAGCCACAGATAGCCAAGAGTGATGCCGCTAATATGCTACAGCTTGACCTCCTTGAGCCTATGCTAGAGAGACTCGTACGCATACGCGAAGCTATCAAGTAAACTCATTATGAAGAAACTCTTCCTTCTACTCCTCTTCGCTTGCACCCTTATAGGTCTACCCCATACGCTGTCTGCCCAAACAGAGACACGCCCCTATTGGGAAACATCGCCTGAGTTTGCGAGTGAAGACAAAGATTTGGTACTAAATGTCCTTGACAGCCTTGCGCTCATCAAGCTCCCTCACCGCATATACGAGGAGCTTGAGCTCCTTGCGGTGGAGAAGGATTTGCTTAGCCTTAAGACATCGGCTTCAGGGCAATGGTCATTGCGCTTACTTCCTCTTCCTAATGGAACGCCACTGCTTGCTCTGATTCGCACGGTCAATACGCCTATCGGAGACAGTGCATTGCAGTTCTACACACCCTCGTGGGAAGAGATTAAGGATAGTAATGCTGTCTTCTCAGCTCCCCAAGCCTCTGACTTTATCCCTGCCTCTATGTCGGCTACCGACCGTGCTCGCCTAGAGCAACTCCTCTATCCCCTTTACCTCGTTTACAAATGGGCTCCTCAAGGACGCTTAGAAGTGTCCGTCAGTACTCCTACGCTACTTAGCGATGCCACACGTGAAGCGGATAGAAAGCTCATTGAGGCTATCCCTCACAAAAAGTACCAATGGAAAGGAGGACACTTCGTTTTGCTCAACCAATAGAATACAATCATCTATATGAAAATTAAATATGTTATCCTCACGGTGCTTGCCGTGGTCATTGCGCTCTCTCTAGGCTTTTACCTTCTACTCAAGCAAGAGCGTGCAGGACTTGTAGCCGAGAAAGAAGCCTTTACTAAGGCTCAAACAGAAGCTATGCAAGAAGAGCTAGCTATGCTTGCTGAAGAGTACAAAACGCAGTACAACAAAATCAAGGTGGGCGATGGCGAGAATAGTTTTGAAATCGGTACGGACAGCCTTGTCGCTCAGCTACTCAATGAGCGAGCTAAAGTAGACCGTCTACAAAACGAACTTAAGAACACCAAAGCTGCTAGTGCCGAACGCATAGCAGCCTTAACACGTGAAGTGAGTACCCTCCGCAAGGTATTGCGCACATACGTTGTACAGATTGACTCCCTCCAAGCTACTAACGAAAGGCTTAGAGCTGAGAATGCCTCTGTTAAGGAGAGTTACAATAAATCTCAAAGCACTGTACAGCAGTTATCTAGCGAGAAGAGCGAACTTACAAGCCGTGTAAACCTAGCCGCCAAACTAGATGCTACAGCTATCAGCGTTCTCCCTATGGATAAGAAGGGCAAGCAGGCTAAGAAGATTGATAAGATTGTGAACCTACAAATCAGTTTCCACGTGGCTAAGAACGTTACAGCGGCTGTCGGTAAGAAGACATTCTATATCAGGCTTACGCGCCCTGATGAAGAAGTGATGCTCAAGGGGAACTCAGGCAATTTCAGTTTTGAGGGCAAGAGCATACCTTATTCTATCCGCAGGGAGATTGAATACAATGGAGAAGAAACAGCAGTTTCGATGTATTGGCCCGTTGAGGAAAGTTTACAGAGTGGAACATATAAACTGCGCATCTTCGCTGATGGCAATCTCATTGGCTCAAGCAGTTTCCGACTCTAAATCTACCAATATACGGAGCGTATAAGCACGCTTCCGACTTACTCGCATCCAACAAGGGGGCTGTGTCATAGTGTGACACAGCCCCCTTTGTTTAAGACACTACACAACCCTGCGCGGAAGTGCCGCCCCTGAAGGGGCTCAATAAATGTACGGTAACAAATAACCCAGGGCTTGCGCCCTGGGCTATGAATAAGTATCGCCCCGTTGGGGCTCATTGCCCGACCGCACCAATCCCCCCAATACCACAAACAACAAAATAATTCATTGGCGGAGCGTCCAAAGAGCCCTTTAGGGCGATACACCTGCAAAGCCCAAGGTGGAATGAGGGCAAAGCCCGATATGAAACCCTGGGGACACACAAACAAAAGGATGCAATGAGCCCTGTAAGGGCGGCACAATTTAGTACGACGTACTCACTAAAATAAGTACACGTAAACACTTTCGTAAGTACACGCACTTATTTCAGTGAGTGCGCGTAAATACTTTTGTAAGTGCGCGTACTTAAAATTGGAAACCTCCACGCATTCGCTTGGGGAAATTTACACACAAAAACACATCACCACGAGCAAGCTCAATAAATAAAACTAATTAAAATGCGAAATAAAATAATCAAGAAAAAAATTGTTCAAAAAAAAATAACTTTGTAAAACTGCTAGAGAACTAATACTCTCAAAAACAGATGGAAGCTAGTGCCTCACGATATGCAAGACCACTTGGAGGTGTGCATATTCCTCATAGAGGGCGAACTTACGAAAGATTGCACGCTCCATAGAGAATAAATGGCTAACAATAGCCAAATGAATGCTAAACATTTTGTTTTCTAGCAGTTATATACTATAAAGATAAAGAATATTCGAAATTGATATGATGAAAGAGACAACTGAACTCAAAAGTGCTTCTGCTGATAGTAGGCTCGTGTATAGCGCGCCCACCTGGGAGATTTTTACCATGCCACGCGGATTAGCCTTACTCGAAATCGTATCTCTCGAGGGGGAGGTAGAGGACTACTCTGATGGTGATGACTTCTAACGAGGACGAACAAAACATTTTATTAAACACGAAAACAAATAATTAGAAGATGAATAAACTTTTTAGATGGAAGACTCTATACCTCCTATGTACAGGGATTATGAGTCTAGGCATCTTCTCCGCTTGTAGCGATGACATGGATAACTCGCCGAATAGACAAACGCGAACTCAGCAAATAGAGCCTCTTGAAAACTATATCGGGAAGGTTAATATGGCTATTGAGGCCACTGTCATGCCTATCGGAGACAATGCCGCTCGCCTCCAATATATACTCGGTCCTCGTGAGCTGAAGAAGGCCATCCATGGCTCAACAGCAAGAAGTGTTGGGGCTAGTGTTGGGACAGGTGGGGAAGGTGGGGATCCCTATGTGCCTGAAGATGGTACTCCAGTTGAGAACAAACCCAACGCAGACCTTGATAATGCGAGCTATAATGGTCATTATCTTGCGCCCTTCCTATCTATCGGGGCACCAAAGTCTAAAATACCGGGCTACCTCGTCTTCATCTACGACAACGGCTCAGGAACTGAACTCGTTCACCGCCAAGCGGTAGATTTTGAGGTCATTGAGTCTACATCTCTCGTTAGTGATGCTAGCAGCCCTGGTGGCTACAAACTCGAAGGTAAGAACCGCGTACGCTACACGGGGGACATCAACTTCCCTGCAAGCATGACGCTTAATAAGGCCTTTGAAAACGGAACTACTCAGTCTGACGAGGTAAGCTCAATCAGCAACAACTCTCCTATATCCCAAGAGGTCTTTGACGTGATAAGAGGTCATGGAGCTGTGCTCAGAAAGAGTAAGTGGAAGGTGCAGGCCTACCTCGGTTACAGCGACAAGAGCACAGACGACAGCAAGGTTTACTTCGGCACTGACCAAGCAGAGACCATAAATAATAAGACCGCTAATGCTTTCGCTCCTAAAGTCAATAGCCAGGCGGACTTACACACGCCTTGTATCTCTGAGTGGACAGACCTCTACATAGCAGGTGTGCCTAACCATGTAGGTGACAAGACGCAGTACACAGGTATTAACTCTACCCTCAAGTTCAAGCCTCAGGGTCTTCTCCTCCAGTATGATGTGGACGTAGAGATGTTTGACCCAACCTATGTGCGTAGTGCTGGGCTAATCTCTAACACCCTTACCTTTGCAGGTTACTACAACCTCAGCGATGCCTCTATCCGCGATGCATATAAGCAGAAGAATACTGAAACTAAGGGTGTGCCTGAGTTCCAAGAAATACTCAAGCCTACGATGGATGACGCTCACCTCATGCTCCGCTATTCTGCAGATGAGGTTAAGGCTTTGACCACAGAGACGGACCCCACGAAGTACATGTATCCTTTCTATATGCCACAGCTTATAGACACTAGTATAACTGGGCTAGAGGCAGCCACTGACCATGCTATTACATTAGATGGTAAGCCTGTAGTCTCTATGCACAGCGCCAATGTAAGGTTAGGTGCAGGCACCGCGCTTGGCTCACGCAGAATCTTTACCTTCTGGGCAATGCCTCGTAAGGACAAGCCTACGAAGCCTCAGACTTACATGTTCCTCAAGACAGGTGAAGGTACAAGCGCAGATGCTGGCTCTCAGCCTACGCACGTTCTACACCAGACGACTAAGGACTTCTCTGCAAGTAAGGGGCACGTCGTATACGCTAAGGGTATTCTCAATAGTAACCTTATCTTCTCAGAAGCGCTCAGCCACACTAACCCCGAAGGTGGTGATGCCAATGTTTCTCTTGTAGAGCTGTACAATCCTATGGCTTACCCAGTAAGACTAGACAACTACTATCTCGTAGGTCTGCGTGAGCAAAATGGTCAGATGAAGTTTCTTGAGGAGTATAATCAGGACCCAGACTTTCTAGCGTTGACTCCGGACTTAGCTAAGGCCTACCTAGTACCACTCAAGAAGGTTCTTTCTCAAGATGTTCCAGCCGCTGACAAAGGCCAAGTAGGCTCTCTCTTTGATGCAAATCCTAATGGAGATACTCATAACTTCTATGTTCCATCAATGGGAGCAACTAAAGATCTAGCTGTATCCGGAGTTGGACTAGACAAGGACTTCCACTACCTGCTACCAGGGCAGACACTCCTTATTGGAGGTAGCGTTTGGCACAGGTATGCTACGACGGACGCTATTGACGAATGGCAGGAAACACTACTGCCACAGCTGAAGAAGGCAGCCTCGAAAGCTGGAGGCTACCAACTTAAGGGACTCTTCTATCATGCAAATAAGGACGTGAACGGCAATATATATTCTCCTCTAGACTTTGAGCTCGGCGAAGGCGTTGCGCTTGTCAAAGTTGTAAATGGTAAGCGTTATATCATTGATGCGACTGCCCCTCTACCGGGCAAGGCTAAAATTCCATTTGCTGGAGCCTTTGCTGAGTACAACGCAGAAACAACTCAATATGCAGAAGAAGACTTCTTTATCATGACGCGTAAGGACAAGGTGAACTTCCCATTCATTCCACCTTATCGCACGCAGAGACTAACAGGTAATCGCTGGAGCGATGACTGGACAATCTCTACAAAAGTGAGCACCTTCACTCCAGGCTGGCGTGGCACAGCTAAGACTAGCCGCACATGGTACAATGTCGATGGTCGATGGGAGCGCACGCCACTAGCGAAGTGGGAGACTTACCTCAACGCTCGTCCTACTAAGAACTAAGCCCAGCACAAAGTCCATTAAGGGCAGACACCTATTCAAAGCCCAAGGCCTCACCGCCTTGGGTTTTGTTTTACCCGTTCAGGGCCAGCAGGGCAAGCGTTTCCACGCACCTATCGGAATTTATTCGCTCAGGTGTGCCGCCCCGTTGGGGCTCACCCATGCGCATGTAATAATGACGAAAACTAGTACGACGCACTAACCACAACCAGTACGACGTACTAACCACAACCAGTACGACGCACTAACCACAATCAGTACGACGCACTAACCACAACCAGTACGACGTACTTAAACTTGTACTTACGCGTACATAAGTTCAGCACTCGCCGAAGTTTGTGCAGACTTCTAGCGAAGATTACAATCCTGAATAAGAGCCCTATTGGTCTCAAAGGAAGAAGTCAAATTTATACTCTTTATTAGTAGATATTTGCGTATGTCAGAAAAATTTAGTTACTTTGCATTCCGATTGTGCGGTACTCAATGATGCTTAATGAGTGCGGCATCACGTATCTAACTAATAATTAAAAATTTAACAAACGTAATGTCAAAGATTTGTCAGATTACAGGTAAGAAGGCAATGGTCGGCAATAACGTATCGCACTCTAAGAGACGTACGAAGCGCACCTTCGAAGTAAACCTGTTTACAAAGAAGTTCTATTGGCCAGAAAGTGATTGCTGGATTATGCTCAAGGTGAGCGCAGCAGGACTACGCCTAATCAATAAGATTGGTATCGATGCAGCTATCAAGCGTAGCGCTGAGAAGGGTTATCTATAATCATTAATTATCACAGGCAATGGCAAAGAAAGCAAAAGGCAATAGAATACAGGTAATCCTTGAATGTACTGAACACAAGGAAAGTGGTATGCCAGGAACTTCACGTTATATTACTACGAAGAACCGTAAGAACACTACAGAACGCTTAGAGCTTAAGAAGTACAATCCTATCCTCAAGCGTATGACTATTCACAAGGAAATTAAGTAATAAGGAGATAGAACAATGGCAAAGAAAGCAGTTGCATCGTTCAAGGGTAAAGCCGATGGACGTACCTATTCAAAGGTAATCAAGATGGTTAAGTCTCCTAAGACAGGTGCTTATACCTTCCAAGAAGAAATGGTTCCTAATGACGCTGTAAAGGAGTATTTCTCTTAATAGATACTTACTCCCGACAATCATAATGGGTGATGGTGAAAAGACACCGTCACCCATTACTTTATTATAGAGAAGGACAAAAAAAAGAAGATAAATTCAAATATATGCAAGACGAAAGGACACAGAAACTTGAGCACGAAGCCATACCCAAACTATTACTCCACTATGCGACACCTGCCGTAGTGGGCACACTAGTCGCCGCACTCTACAACCTAGTAGACCGCATCTTCATTGGGCAGTCCGCTGGCGCGTATGCAATGGCAGGTTTGGCACTCACCTTCCCTGTCCTCATTTTCTTACAGGCCTTTGGTATGCTCGTAGGCTCGGGAGCCTCAGTAAGAGTAAGTATCTTGCTTGGAGAGAAAGATTATATCGGGGCTAATCGCATTCTAGGAAATGCTATTATCCTGACGCTTCTCTTCTCTATCACTTCGGCCGCACTATCACTCTACTTCCTTGAAGACCTACTCAGGCTCTTTGGCGGTAGTGAACGCAGTATTCCTTTTGCCAAAGAGTATTTGCAAATCATCATACCGGGAAATATCCTCACTGCCCTTGCGATGACTTACAACTCTGTCATGCGCGCCTCTGGCTACCCACGCAAAGCCATGTACACCATGCTCATAGGGGCTATACTCAATACTATTCTTGACTATATCTTTATCCGCATCTTTGGCTGGGGCATCGCTGGAGCGTCTTGGGCAACGGTGATTTCGATGTTTGTCTCTGCAGTCTTTGTGATGAGCCATTTCTTTGACAAAAAGAGCCTTGTACACTTTCAGAGAGAGCATTTACAGCTCTCACGCCAATCGATGATAGCTATTACCTCTATCGGAATTAGTCCCTTTACGGTTCAGCTCCTCGGCTCAATCTCCAATGCACTGATTAACAGAGGTTTTACTGCTAGCGCACACACCACAGAAGAAGCCGACATGGCTATTGGCGCCTTAGGGGTTATCAATAGTTATGTGATGATTTGCTTCTTCGTTATGATTGGCATTGCGCAAGCCACACAACCTATTGTAGGTTACAATCACGGCGCAGGCAAGCAGGATAGAGTCGCTCGTACAATAGTTATTGCGGCCGGCTTTTGCGGTGCACTCGGTCTTATCTTCACTATCTTAGGACAAGTATTTAAGACGCCTATTGTCGCCCTCTTTACGCAAGATGCAGGCTTACAAGCGGCAGCAGTCAATGCTATGGGGCTATGCACTTATGCGCTTCTCTTCATGGGGACACAGATTATTGCGACCCAATTCTTCCAGAGTATCGGGCATTCTCGTAAGGCTTTCTTCCTCTCTATCCTAAGACAAGCCGTTATTCTCATACCTTTACTCCTCATCATGCCCCGCTTTATGGGTATCGATGGCGTGTGGGTATCACTACCTATTGCCGATGCTACGGCTGGCATTTGTGGGATTGCCTTTGTTACCTATTACTTTAAGCAAATAGGTCTATTCAATACTCCTCACTCCACCCTTCAAGCCTAATCTATGGTTTATATATATGCCTTCGTAGGACGTCTATTTCTATCACCTCTCTTGGCTTACAAGGCTAAGAGTGGTTGCAGCCCAACGATACTAAAATTGCTCAGACGCTTACTCCTAGCGGACTTTGTTCTCTCTAGCCTTAGTCTAGCGATACACCGCTTCATCATGCACCCCGTCATGAGCCTTATAATGGATATTAACCTGTATATCTTCTTTGGGCTTGGCTATGTGGGAGCATTCGTCATTGGCTTAGATATAGTGCGTAGAGCTTTAGCTTGGGCTGGCTTCTCGGTCAAAGACAAATTAGGGACTAAGGGCATGCGCCGCCTAAGTAGCGTATGTACGGTCATTGCGATACTTGGCTTCTTCGGCATCATCGCCCTCGGGCATTACTCAGGTCATCATATCCGTATAGTTGATTATTCGGAAAAACAGCCCCCACAGAAGAAAGTACTTGCACGCATAGCCCTCATTACAGACCTGCACATAGGCGAAGGGGGAGGTCTTGAGCATGTACGCAGGGTTGTGAATCAGCTTAATGCGCTTAAGCCCGATGTTATTCTTGTGGGTGGAGATTATATTGACCACGACCCTAAGTATGCCTATCAGCCAGAGATTATGAATGAGATGAGACGTCTTAAGGCGAGAGATGGCATTTATTTCGTAGCTGGCAATCATGAGTATAGAGTCGATACGACGGCAAGTTTCAATTGGGTTAAGGCTGTCGGAGGTACGCTCCTTCTAGATAGCATTGCTTATCCTAGGGATAGTGCTTACAGCATTATCGGCAGACGCGACTACGTGGACTCTACACGCAAGACATTAAATACCCTCATAAAAGAACTTAAACCCCGCTCATATAATATCCTTCTAGAGCATACGCCCGAAGGGCTTGCCGAGGACTTACCCAACACTCCTCTAGACTATGCTCTCTACGGACATACACATGGCGGACAGATATGGCCCTATGTCTATGCTTTGAAATTCAAATACGACCTACCCTATGGCAAGGAGCGTTTTGGTAATACCACGGCAATAGTCTCTAGCGGTGTAGGAGCGGCAGGCACGCTCTTTCGTATAGGGACGCAGAGTGAGATTATTCTATTAAATTTATACGAAAAACAATAGAAATACGATGGCAAACAAATGGTATGTCGTTTGGTCGGGACGAGAAACTGGGGTATTTAACTCTTGGGAAGAGTGCAAGATGCAAGTCGAAGGCTTGAAGGGCGCCAAGTATAAAGCATTCTCTAGTCAAAGTCAGGCTCTAAGGGCGTATGAAGATGGCTATGATACCTATAAGAAGAGTAATCCCGATGCAGCGCCTTTTGTTACTCAAGCACTAGCCGTAGATGCAGCCTGCTCAGGCAATCCGGGCGTGATGGAGTACAGAGGCGTTATGACAGATACCCACAGAGAGGTGTTTCGCATTGGACCTTTCCCTCAAGGCACAAACAATATCGGCGAATTCCTCGCTATCGTACACGGCATAAGCCTATTGAAGAAGCACAATATCGACATTCCTATTTATAGTGATAGCGTAACGGGTATCGCGTGGGTACGCAACAAAAAGTGTAAGACCCTACTCCCTCGCAACGAACAAACGGCACAGCTCTTGGACATCGTTGCCCGTGCAGAGAAGTGGTTACACGAGAATACTTACACGACAACTATCTATAAATGGAATACCGAAGCGTGGGGGGAGATACCGGCAGACTTCGGTCGCAAATAAGACCTTTGCATAATACGGCACTCGCTGCGTTATTTTCGACATTCAGGCTTGGTCATTTACAAGAGTAAACTCCCTGCGCCTTCAGTCTCAATGCCTTGCGATTA
>QWCR01000234.1_pt1 | contig 16994 bp, 6 predicted proteins | sample 1972581 | NCBI WGS metagenome assembly QWCR01 (sample SAMN09866703, study PRJNA288562) | Human oral metagenome isolate pre4_saliva, whole genome shotgun sequencing... | isolation source: mouth | host: Homo sapiens | place: USA: California
TCCATGCCCCGACCAAAATTTGGGTTGCTAGCTTGAGGGGTTTACCGCGTTCCACTCTCTCTGTTTCCAGAAAGACTCCGTCACTGTGGCACTTTCAAGACTATTCTGACCTATCCGAAGACTTAGCCATTTCGACTGCCGTAACGATTTCTCGTCCCTAGGCTTATGGATTCGCCTAGCACAAACACTACAGGCATCACAGCCTGTGCTAGCATGGACTTTCCTCATGAAAAGAGAACCTCTTCACGCGATTATCCAAAAATTGCACTCATTCCTTAGTCAATTATAAATCTTGGTTGTCTAAAATTTGCTTACCAAATACTTCTTTTTCGAGACGATTTAAGCGTTTCAAAATATCAAAGTTTGTCATTGAGGTAGAAGCTGTTACTTCAATAGAGTCTGGTTGAGTTGGCGCTACCTGTGGTTTATGAGATAATTCTTCCTTCAAATCAGCAATCTCTTGACGAAGGGATTTGACCAAAGCTGCGTAGGTTTCATAATCCTTAATCACATCGTCTAGGAATTCATCTACCTCTGCTTTGCTGTATCCACGTACTTCACGTCCAAATTCTTGTTCAAAAATATCTTTCGCTGAAAATATAATACTTGCCATGTCTCTCTCCATTCTGGGTTACTAGTATTATTATATAAAAAAAGACAAGTAAAAATCAAGGTCAAAGGCTTACTTTTCAGAAAAATTTTCTACTATTTCATTCAAGTCCTCAAATGTTAATCTTCTTGTAACATAGTCCGCTTGATTTTTCATCATTTGGTAAAAATATCGTAACTTGGTTTCGTTTTCTTCGTCGTAAAAAAGGTAACAAGTATCTGTATTTTCCAGCAGAAATTTCTGATAATCGCGTAATTGTCCCTTGTACTCATATTGTGGATAGGCGTATTTGACAAAATCAACCTGCTTGAACTCACTCAATTTCGCTTGATTTGCTTCATTCCAGTTACTGCCATGGGTTTCAAAATCAAAAATGGTCGCCAGTTGAAATCCATAGTCTGCTTTCATGTCTTTTGCCACCTGAAGCGCCCAGTACTCAAAACCCAAAGTCCCTGTAAAGACAAGCCAGGTCACCCCATCCTCAGCTAGACGTTCCAGGTCTCTCCGAATGGCTGTTTTGATAATATCAACGCGAATATCCTTGTCATTAAAGAGACCAAGGTCGAAGGCTGAATAGCCTAAAATCAAGGCTGATGTCATTTTTAACCCTTTCTTTGTAAATTTATGATATAATAGAGTGATGTTATTGTACCAATAAGGAGAATTATGGTCAACTATCCACATAAAATTTCATCTCAAAAGAGACAAGCACCCCTGTCACAAACTAAGAATTTCGCAAATCGGGGAATGTCTTTTGAAAAGATGATCAATGCTACGAACGACTACTATTTGTCGCATGGGTTAGCTGTTATTCACAAGAAACCGACTCCCATCCAAATCGTACGTGTCGACTATCCCCAACGAAGTCGAGCCAAGATCGTTGAAGCCTACTTTAGACAAGCCTCAACTACTGACTATTCAGGGGTTTATGAAGGATACTACATCGACTTTGAAGCAAAGGAAACCAGGCAAAAACATGCGATACCGATGAAGAATTTTCATCTCCATCAGATCCAGCATATGGAACAAGTCCTTGCCCAGCAAGGAATCTGCTTTGTACTCCTTCACTTTTCTTCTCAGCAAGAAACCTACTTATTGCCGGCTATTGACCTCATCCGTTTCTATCATCAAGACAAGGGACAGAAGTCAATGCCACTTGGATATATTCGAGAAAATGGATATAGGATTGAGCCTGGGGCCTTTCCTCAAATTCCCTACCTCGACATTATCAAAGAACATTTACTAGGTGGTAAAACAAGATGAACAAACAAACTTTTCTGCGAATAGCTAAGTATGTCAGTATCAGTCTCTTAACTGTATTTATCGCAGCTGTAATGCTAGGTGGAGGTCTCTTCCTCTACTATGTTAACAAGGCTCCCGAACTTTCTGAAAGTAAACTAGTCGCTACAACGTCAAGTAAGATCTATGATAGCAATGACGAGCTTATCGCTGATCTTGGATCGGAACGTCGGGTCAATGCCCAAGCAAACGAAATACCGACCGATTTAGTCAACGCTATTGTTTCGATTGAGGACCATCGCTTCTTTAATCACCGAGGAATCGACACGATTCGTATCCTAGGTGCTACCCTACGAAACCTTCGTGGTGGTGGAGGCCTGCAAGGAGCTTCCACCTTGACGCAGCAGTTGATCAAGTTAACCTATTTCTCTACGTCAACTTCTGATCAAACCCTTTCTCGTAAGGCCCAGGAAGCTTGGCTAGCCGTTCAGCTAGAACAGAAAGCGACTAAACAAGAGATCTTGACCTACTACATCAACAAGGTTTATATGTCAAACGGTAACTACGGAATGCAGACAGCTGCCCAAAGTTACTATGGAAAGGACCTCAAAGATCTAAGCATTCCTCAATTAGCTCTCCTTGCTGGTATGCCTCAAGCTCCAAACCAGTATGATCCATACTCGCATCCAGAAGCTGCTCAAGAACGTCGTAATCTCGTCCTCTCTGAGATGAAGGGGCAAGGTTACATTTCAGCTGAGCAATATGAAAAAGCGATTAATACTCCGATTACAGACGGACTTCAAAGTCTAAAATCGGCTAATAGTTATCCTCCATACATGGACAACTATCTCAAAGAGGTAATCGATCAAGTCGAACAAGAAACAGGCTACAACCTCTTAACAACTGGTATGGACGTCTACACCAACGTTAATCCTAAAGTTCAACAACATCTCTGGGATATCTACAATACCGACGAGTATGTCAACTATCCCGATGATGAAATGCAAGTAGCTTCAACGATTGTGGATGTGACAAACGGGAAAGTTATTGCTCAGTTAGGTTCTCGTCACCAATCAAGCAATGTTTCCTTCGGAATCAACCAAGCTGTTGAAACCAACCGTGACTGGGGTTCTACCATGAAGCCAATCACAGACTATGCTCCTGCCTTAGAGTATGACATCTACGATTCAACTGCTTCGATTGTACATGATGTTCCTTATAACTATCCTGGAACAGATACCCCTGTTTACAACTGGGATAGAAGTTATTTTGGAAATATCACCATCCAATATGCGCTCCAACAATCACGGAACGTTACTGCTGTAGAAACCTTGAACAAAGTTGGTTTGGATAGAGCCAAGACCTTCCTAAATGGAATCGGTATTGACTATCCAGATATGCACTATGCCAACGCGATTTCAAGTAATACGACTGAGTCAAACAAAAAGTACGGAGCAAGTAGTGAGAAAATGGCTGCTGCCTACGCTGCTTTTGCTAACGGTGGTATCTACCATAAACCAATGTATATCAACAAAATCGTCTTTAGCGATGGTAGCTCAAAAGAATACGCTGATCCTGGTACTCGTGCCATGAAAGAGACGACCGCCTATATGATGACAGAAATGATGAAGACTGTCTTGGCATACGGAACGGGTCGTGGTGCTTATCTCCCTTGGCTACCTCAAGCTGGTAAGACTGGTACATCAAACTATACAGACGATGAAATTGAAAACTACATCAAAAACACTGGTTATGTAGCTCCAGACGAAATGTTTGTTGGTTATACTCGCAAATATTCAATGGCTGTGTGGACAGGTTACTCAAACCGCCTGACTCCTATCGTTGGTGATGGCTTCTATGTTGCAGCTAAGGTTTACCGTTCAATGATGACTTATCTGTCTGAGGATAACAACCCTGGCGACTGGACTATGCCAGAAGGCCTCTATCGAAGTGGTGAGTTCGTCTTTAAAAACGGTGCTCGTTCTGCATGGACTGCTCCTGCTCCGCAACAGACCCCAACACCAGAAAGTTCGAGCTCGACATCAGAAAGTTCAACTTCACAGTCAAGCTCAACTACTCCAAGCACGAATAATAGTGCAAACAATAATACCAATAACCAGCAACCAAATACAACGCCTGGTCAACAAAACCAGAACCAAAATCAGAATCCTCAACCAGCACAACCATAAAATCTATTCAACCCTCTTTTGAACCTCACTCCAAAAGTTAAATTTTTCTACCTTTTGGGATGAGGTTTAAATCTAAACTTATTTAATATAACAACAGAGTAAAATATAGGCAAAAAAGTCATACCAAAATTGAATAAAACTTTTAAAAAAGGTAGGTAATGAATTTATATGTCTAGATTTGAAATCAAGAAAAAGCGATACAACAAAAAACTAATGGATAGAGTTTGAAAATTTACCTTTCACACGCTACTTATAATAGTTGCGAAAAAATACGGGACTCCTGAGAAGCCTTCTTATCTCCTCTTAAAGCAGAAATCCATTGCAAAAATCTAATAGCTGTTTAAGTAAAAAAATCAAATATAAATTATTTTTTATTCTATGTACATATTTAAAATAAGGAGAAAATATCTTGAAAAATAAGAAGAATAAACAAGATGATTTTAAGTTCTTCACTTGGCCACTTATATTATTTATTGTTTTTATATTCATTTTCCCGATTATAGTTAAGGCGGTTAGGTACTTCGTTTATTACGGTGCTACAATTCCTACAGAGTCTTTGAAGTTAGCATTGAATGTTGTGGTTGAGAACTTTTCGTTTTATTCAACTGCACTGACTATTTCTTTCACAGTATTTGTGTTTGTCAGTAATGAAAGGAATAGATACCGTGATGATAGAAAAGAACGTGAAAAAGATAGAAAAGAACGTGAAAAAGAACGTGAAAAAGATAGAAAAGAAAAGGAAAAAGAATTAGAGCAATATAAAGATCATTATAGACCTAGTTTTGTGGTTGATGCTACTAAAGGTATAATCTTGATAATGCGAGAAGATACTTTATATATAGAGAATGTAAAGTATTATGATTCTAGTGATAATACGAAAAATTGTATTAGTAAAGTATCTTTAAAGTCGGGAGATATTGTTTCTAAAAAAATACCACGTTCATTTTATATTACAGCTACAACAATAATTGGTGAGGAAATTCTTTTTGGGTATCTCAATGGAGGCATAAAGATTTATAAATATTTAAAATCGAAGGGGAATGCATTACATCCTGGTATTGGAAATTATAGTGATAAATCGTCTTCTAAAGATTGGGGAGACTACAACAATATTAGTGTGCCGACTGATTCAACGTTTTCTGAAATTTTCTTTTATAACACATACGACATTAGAGAAAATGTTTTTCTGAATACAAATAAAGTTAAAGATATTGTAGAATCAAGGAATTTCAATAAACTTTTACATTCCTTATTCATGTTCTTTTCATATGAAATTGAAGCAAATACAGTGGAACTTTCCAGTGTGTATGCAGTATTGCAAGATGTGTTAGATATTTTAAAATACAACACAGATTGTTTTGATGAAATTAAAAAATTTGATTTTAATATAGAATATATATTGAATAAAGAATCCTATATAGTCTATAATTTACCTAGAGCAATTGGTTATTTTGATTCATTGGATGATATTGATACTTTTTTCATGATGGATTTTATTGATTGTATGCGGAGAAATCTAAGTGTATTAAGAGATGAAAAAAATATTGACGATTCTACTGAAAAATTTGTTCTAAGGGATATTATAGCGATATTGTTAGAGGTATTTGATAACACAAATATACCTAGTTTAGGTAATATACTTTTAATTAATTTAAAGGCAGAAATCTTTAATAATATTCACTTTAAAAACTACTGATAAAGTATTTTTGAGTAGTTGTCAGAATTTTTTGTAATAAAATAGACAGGAAGAAAAATCATGATTCAGAATACGGGGATAAAATTTGTAAGTTATCTTGAGTCTTAAAAAGTTAAATAATGTATATGTGAACATTTATTGAATTTAAAAAATTATTTTCTGTAAAAAGACTATTAAAATAAAATACTCTGGGTGATTTTTTCATAGCACTATTGCATTTATATGCTTAACAAAAGCCTGAGAAGACATCTTCTCAGGCTTTTTCTGTACTTTAAACCTCATTGGGAAAGATAGGAAACGGATTTCGTAATCTTGTTAAGAGGTTTTACTAAATACTAGTCTTTCTTTGTTTTTGCTACAAAGAGAGCAGATAGGGCTAGGCTAACACCTGCTAGGAAGAGGGCTGTGTCAGATTGACTCTCACCTGTTGCTGGCAAGCTTTGTTCAGCTGTTTCTCGCTTCGTCACTTCTTGTTTTAGTTCCGGTGCCGGTGCCTTACCTTCATCTGAAGCAAGTGAGCTAAGTTTAAACTCAGGTTTCTCTACTGTTGGAGCAGCTTGATCACCTACTGTTGCTAGCGGGCCTGTGTATTCTGGCAATTCATGTGCTAGAGCCATCACTGCATTGACACCACCCTTGAACTCAGGTTTCTCTACTATTGGAGCAGCTTGGTCACCTACTGTTGCTACTGGGCCTGTGTACTCTGGAAGCTCATGTACCAAGGCTTCAACTGCATTGACACCACCCTTGAACTCAGGTTTCTCTACTGTTGGAGCAGCTTGGTCACCTACTGTCGCTATTGGGCCTGTGTACTCTGGAAGTTCATGTACTAGGGCTTCAACTGCATTGACACCACCTGTGAATTCAGGAACCTCAAGAACAGGTGCTGGTTCTTCACCCTTGCTTGATTGAACCGGTTCTTCTGTTAATTCTTGATGGAAGCTTGCCAATTCATAAAACTCAGCCTTGCCGCCTTCCCAGACTAATTTGACGTCTAGAAGAGAGCCACCATCTCGGATAGCGAAGGTTTGGAGGCTGGATGTAATGGCACCGAGGTCTAGCCAACTGTCTTGGCCATCCTTAAGTGTTCTAGCAAGCACACGTGCTTGCGCTCCTTCAGGAAGACTAGAAACAAGACGAAGGTGGTTAGCTTTGGTTGGTTCTGACAAGTGATACACCAATTCACCCTTATCTTTTTCAGACTTGTAGCTGGTCAAGACTTTGCCGTCTACAAGATTATTATAAAGGTTGCCTTGGCTTTCTCCACTACTTCCTTCTACTGTTGGATCATTGATTGGTTTGACAAACTCAACATCGTTGATGACCAATTCTGTAAATCCTACAAAACGGGCATCATAGTCTGCTGTATAGAGGACACGGAGATAGTTGGCTTTGACTGGTGTCGTCAATTCACCCTCGATGTAGCGATTTCCTGGCATCTTAGAATCGTGTGTCCAACCATCTGTCAATGAATCATCGTGTTGGCTGTTGGCCACACCATCTCCTACTGTAACGACATCAGTCCAAGTTTTACCGTCTTGGCTGACTTGAATCTTACCATCACGAAGATAGTTTTGAGTTCCGTCTTGGATGTAAGCTCTAATCTTCTTGATAGTACGTTCGCTACCAAGTTTCAAGGTTACGTGGCCATCTTTATGGGCATAGTCTGAAAACTCAACGAAGTTGTTGTAAACACCGTCAAACAGTTGATCTAGGTTGTTCAGTTTACGAACATCATTGCTTCCGTATGTTGGATGAATGCCCATAGTTGTAGATTCTAGTTTGGTTGGTTGTACTTCTTTGGTTGTCACAAGGAGAGAAGTGGCTGTCACAGCTTGTTCCTGATCTGTTTTATTGACCAGACGAACATAACGAACCAAGTGGGTTGCAAAAGTTCTGTCTGTCAATTGGCTAGCCGGCGTCCATTCTTGCGCATTTGCAGAGTACTCTAGAGTAAGAGCTGGATTGGCCTGACCTTGGAGCTGGATGCTCTTGACCTGATGGATACGGTCAAGCTTCATACCTAGATAGCTATGAGCAGGGAGTTTGGTTCCAGCTGGAATTTGAAGCTCGTAACTGCCTAAGCTATCCACTACCGGCGTTTCCTTCAATGATTCCACGTTGGTGTCTGTTAACTCACTATTTCCAGAACGTGTCTCAACAGAGAAGTCCTGGATACGCCACCAGAGGTCGAGAGCCTTGGTATTGCGGACTCGGATGTAACGAGCATTAATAGCTCTGGTCACTTCCTTGGTTTGTTCTCCTGATAGGCGATCTAACTCTTGCCATGCAGTCCCATCTGTAGAGTACTCAAGTACACCTGCGGCAAGCTTATCACCCGTTCCTTGGCGAAGTCGTACTTTAGTGACTGACTTGACTTCACCGAGGTCCAGTTGTGCCCAGGCATCTACTGGAGTTGTATTGCTTCCATCAGCATTTGCCATCATGGCTTCTGTATTGTCCTTGCCATCAGTGATTTGACGAGCTGAGGTATTTAGTTTGTAAACTAAGTTTGAGCTTAGACTAACTGTCGTTGCTTGTTGGCTACGAGCTTTTTCAACTGGACGGTTGACTGCAATTTCCTGAACTGCAAACCAAGTATTCTCACGGTCTGCTGTCGCAATCATGCGAACTGCCTTGGCCTTGATATTGAGATTTTCAAACTTAAGTAGGGATTCATTTCCGACATAGCTTGGCTCTTTCAAGGTTACCCAGTTGTCATTTTCATCTAGATACTGCACTTCTGCCTTACTAAAGGTATCACGTGGATTTGCCTGCGTTCCCATTGCAAAGGTCAAGGTTTGGATTGATACCGGCTTGTTGAACTTCATACCAATATAATCACCTGTCTTGATGCTATTTGGTGATTTAATAATCGCATGAGTTGCCAAGTCGCCATCCGTTACTTCTGCCAAACCACCTTCTACACCTGTTCGATTGGTGATAAATGTGCTGATGATTTGGTCTGGATGCAAGATTTTTTGAACTTCAGACGCTAGAACTTCTTTCAAGGATAGGATAAATGGACGAATATGTTGAACACCCAATTCAGCTTTTTCCATATGGTCTACATAATGGAAGGTGTGAGTTTGAGACTGTTCGTACAATTTCAAACCTTTATAGTAGCTATCCCAAAGTTTGGCTGCATCGTTTGTAGCCATGGCTTCAGTTCCTGTAAGGAAGGCATCGAGAGCATTCATTTGGTCGATTGCATTATCCAACCAATAGTGGATTTGGGCAACCATTTTTTTATCGCCTGATGCTTTATAAAGTTCAGCTGCTTCTTTAATCTTGGCAAATTCTGCACGCAAGGCTGCACGTTCTGCAGTCACATCCTGACCTGCTTTAAGCTTGGTCATAAAGTCTGTTAATTTTGGAGCCAAGTCTACCGATTCTTCTAGTTTGACGACACGATTATCCATGTTTTGGTTGATCATGTGCTTACCAAGTTCACGGAAGGCTGCCGATACCTTGCTATCTTCAAAATGACCATTTTCTACAAAGTTGAAGGCAATATCATTGATTTTCTTAGCTTCTTCTTCTGACTTCCACTGTTTCCATGAGTATTGAGCTCCTGAAAAGAGGGCAATCTTAGATGGTTCAGACTGTTGCATTGGGTTCAACATGATACCAGATAGCAAGCTAGGATCCACATTTGGATGAAGGAATTTCTCACCACCACCTAGAATCAAGTGTTGTTTAGAGTTATCTGTTACAGGCCAGTTAATCCAAAGTGAAACGGGGCGATAGGTTTTGCCACCTGCGGATAGATTGTTCTTGAGAGTTGAAAGGAAGCTTTCAGAGACTTCACCCCAAATCTTACCACCCGTCAAGGTCATGGATGTTGAACTTGGGAGATTTTCATTGAGGGATTTCAACTCATCCTCACGTCCATTACCCCAATACTGGCCAGGAACAAAGATCATTTCTTTGCGAAGACCGCTGTAGGTTCCCTGCATTTCAGTCAACCACTTGGTCATATCTTGCATCAAGCGGTTGTAGCTATTGTAGCCTCCGACTGGGCTTGGAGCATCATCTGCAAGGATACCAAATTCGCGGACACCCACTTTCATCAACTGGGTAAATTTAGCCTTGATGGTTGCCAAATCTTCTTGGTAATGCGCTTCATTGCCAAAGCGGATGCGGTTGTTCATGAATGGATGGATAGTCCAGACATAGCGGGTTTTACTTTGATTTCCGACACGAGCAAGTTCACGGATTTCAGCTAATTTTTCTTCTGGATAGAGTTCACGCCATTTCTTGTTGTGGTATGGATCATCTTTTGGTGCAAAGAAGTATTGGTTCAATTTCAAATCGCCACCATAACGCATGAGCTCTGCACGATCGGCATTAGACCATGGATTTCCATAGTAACCTTCGATGAAACCACGGTTCTTGAGCTCTGCGTAATCTTCTACTGTCACATTGCGAAGGACTGGTACTTGGCTTTCCTTGAGCATGTGTTTCAAGGTTGTCAAACCATAGAAGACTGCATCTGTGTCTTTTCCGACGATGGAAATCGAGTTATCCTTGATGCTCAAGACATAGGCGTCAATCTTGTCAAAGAGACCTGCTGAAACATTGGACAAGTTTTGCTCTGCTTGTGAACCTTGTCCATGCACTCCAAGATAGATATTGGTTGCGCCAACGATTGCCGCCTTACCAGTTGTATAAGATACTTGATTGTCCTGCAAAACACTCTTCAAGCGATTGCGAGTATAGATATCGAGTTGATCGCCCATGACCAGATTGACTTGCTTGCGAAGAGCTGTGACACCTTCTCCATAAGTCACTTTTTGTGGAGTTGGGAAGACCTTGTACTCTTTCTTGAGATAGTCTGCGCTCTTGCTGGCAGCTGCAATGCTGTCTTCGCTAGCTGGTTTACTTGCAGTAAATTGATCTGCCAATTCAACTGTTCCATCACCTGTTTGGTCTACATTTGGTTTTTCTGGTGTAGTTGGTTTTTCTGGTTGACTTGGTGCAGGCGTTTCTTGCTCTTCTTTCACAGGTTTTAATAGATGAACTTCGGCTGCACTTGCAAAACCACCAACGCCTTCCAATACTTTCAACTCAATCTTGTTGGTATGCACCGCCGCAAAGTTGACTGTTTTTTCTTGGGCGTTGTTGTCCCAGTTTCCTTCTGAAACCTTGACCATTTGGCCATCTTTTTGTGCGTAGATTTCGTAGCGCGTCACGACACCATTTCCACCACCTGGACGTGGGAGATAAGTCAAGCCATTGACTTTTTCTGCTTCTTTCAAGGTCATAGTAAGGGTGTATGGCGCAGTGTCACCAGTCCACTTAGTATGCCAGAAGGTATTTGGATCATTGTCAAAGGCCTTTTCAACAGCGCCTTCAGTCGCGTTTCCTGGAAGTTGCTGACTGCTTGCCGTTGCAGTAATCTTATCATTTGAAATCAAACGAGGATTTACAAATGGTTTGTCTGACAACTCTGCACTATGCAAGATCCCTTTGAAACCACCGATGCTTTCAAGCGGTAGTACCAAGCTATTGTGGGCAAAGCGAGGGTGGGCTGGATTTGCAATACGCTCAATCTTTTCACCATCCACATAGACTTCTGTAGATTGTGGTTTGGTTACGATAGAGATTTGATAACGTTTGTTCTTTTCAAGTTTTTTATTGAATTGGATATGGAACTGTTCAAATTGATAAGCAAGGTAGCCGTCTTTATCAGCTAGATAGATACGGTTGTCCCCACTTGTTGAGAAGGTTTGTTCCCCGTCTCCAGTGACAGTTACATCAAACTTCAAGACATGACTTGGACCAACATCACCAGCCAAGCCTTCGATACTGCTATCTTTCTCAAAAGCCAATCCCTGTTCGCTTGCCTTCACTTTCTTGCTTGCATAGTTCTTGACTGTTTCAGGATTGATGGTAAACAAGTCGCTTTGATCAATCTCTTTATCAGGATTTGACTGCGGCGCATAAGGACTGGTTGGTAGGGTGCGTTCTGCAAAGGTCGCAGCTGCACGATCGGATCCCCAGGTGCGTTCCGCAGTAGTTTGCATGCTCTTGAAGAAGCGTTTAAAGATATCATAAGAGGTCAAACCTGTCTCATGAAGGTCAATATTGTCATTCCAAACTGCGTGACCACCACCAAGGATACTTGGATGAGAAGCTGGTAGAAGTGGACCTCCACCTGTTCTAAAATCATTTGGTGTCCAGCTATTGTACTGACGTTCGTAGTTAGCATAGTCCCCGTAGGCTGCTTGACTATTGCTTCCACTTGGAACACTATAGGTCGGTACATCCGTGATGTTGATAATCTTAGCTCCCTGAGCAATGGCTTCATTTGGTCGTTGCCATCCGATACTCCAGATATCAACCTCTACTCCGTTCCAATCAACAGGAGTGTTTCCACGTTTCGCACTGAGTGAGCCCCAGATACGAGGGGTGTAACCTTTAGACTTGATATATTGGGTCAAATCATTGACATAGCGACGGTAACTTTCTCTGCTGCCATAGTATTCATCCGTTCCGATATGAACAGTGGACACGCCATGAAGCGGTGCATCTGGACCATCGAGGAGTTTGTCATAAACTGATTTGACAAAAGCTAGCGTTTCATCATATTTATTATCTAGGTCCAGCATGGCAACACGTTCAACATTGTGTTTGCCAGCATAATCACTCAAACTACCTTGATACATGAGGTCTGGGCGGACTTTGACAAAGGACAAGGCGTGACCTGGTGTGTCAATTTCTGGCACTAGATTGATATGTAAGGCCTTGGCAAGTTTAATCAGATTTTGCATTTCTTCCTTGGTATAATGCTCATCTGATGTCAATTTTTGACCATTCTTACCGACAATGTCTGTCTCCACACGGAAACCAGTCTTGGCATGTTCAAGTACATACTTGAGTTCTTCTTCTTTAGAAAGATTCTTACCTGCCAAGTGTTCCTTGAGGAAGATATAGTTATCGTTGAGGTGCAACTGCAAGTCGTTCATCTTGTAGTAAGCCATGTTGAGCATGATGTCCACAAGGGTGTCGTAAGGGATAAATTTACGACCTGTATCCAACATAAAGCCACGGTGGCTGAAACTTGGGAAATCACGAATTTCGCCATTTTGTAGGTCTGTTTCTCCCATTTGAAGAAGAGTCCGAGTGGCGTAGAAGGCTCCTGTGTTTGTGGCAGCTTCGATGGTAATCACATCATTTTGGATAGTGATGCCATACCCTTCTTTACCATAACCCTTGTTTTCAACCTTTTTAAATTCAATTCGTTTTTGAGCTTGCTTGTCACCTGTTGCTAGTTCCAATCCACGGCTGGCAAGGTCTGACTGATAGAAGGTTGCAGCCTGATCAAAGCCAGAATCACCCGTCGCAAGAACTGTATCTGAAGTGATAGCAGATTGGCCTTCTTTCCCATACCATTGTTGAACAGCTGGTGCTACTTTTGGCTTCACACCCACACCTTCGTCCTGATGTAGCCCCTTGATGACTACTTCAAACTCTTTTGTAAAGGTATGACTGTCTCTGATTTGTTGCACCATGACCTTGACGCGTTGGTCTGTCAAAGGCTTATAGATGTGATTTTGAAGGTCAATCACACCTTGCTTGTTGCTTCCGATAAGGCTAACTTTCCCTGGCAAAGTTGGTAATACAAGAGACTGTCCGTCTTCTGCTACTGTTAGTTCGGTTACTTGGCGGATATCCGTTACCCTACTATGGTCCGGAACGTTTGAATAAGCTCGAATTTCTTGGATGCCAACGTTTCTCCAACCCATTGTGCCCGCTTGATAGTCGTTAATTTCTAACTTAAGATATTTAGCTTGAATACTTTCAGCTAGGTCAACTTTCTCATCTAAAACAGGTTCTCCAGTTTTGGTATGAGCTAGTTTCCATTGTTTTTCTCCATTAGCCCCCACATCTTCTTGGCCTGCGTAATAGAGACTCCAAGATTTGATATTTGGATCATTTTGCCCATTACGAAGACGACGATCCCAGTCTATTTCCACATGTTTGATGAGGGTAGTTTTTGGAAGAGTTAATTCAAAAGTTGGTTTTACTGCATCTCTATCTGTAGCCCAACGAGTATTGTCATCTCCGTCGATAGCCTTATCCGCAGTAAAGTTGGTACCAGTCTCATGGTTGTTTGCTTGGGCAGTAGCACCTTCGAGATGATTGATATCCTCTCTATCTTCGATTGTCTTTTCAGCTGGTTTTACTGCTGGTGTAGTAGTTTCCGCAGGTCGATTTTCTGCCTTTGGTGTTTCAACCGGTTTCGGCGTTTCAACTGGCTTGGGACTTGCAGGACTTGTCTCTGGTTTTGTCTCTTCACTTGCTGCAGGATTGGTTCCCTCATCAGTCGCTGGAGTTTCTTCATGACTTGCTTCTGTTGCAGCTTCTGCATCCGCCTTTTTAAGCGCATCGGCTAAATCATCGGGTAACTTATCCAGTGCTTCAACATGGGTGATGCTTCCCTCTGTTTCTGAAGGAGCTGCTGTTTCTGCTGCCTGAACCATATTGGCGCCAAAGATACTAGCACCAATCATCACGGAGGCTGCACCGATTGCAAATTTTCTTATACTATAGTGACAGCGTTTCTCAAAAAAATGTCTATCCATCTTTCTCCTATTCCTTTCATCCGCATACCTGAGTAAGCGGTATCATTTCTCCTTTGAAAAAGGAGAGAACCAAGAGGTCCTCTCCGGCTGTTTGTTCCTTTTTGATTCGAGTTGCTTTGAACTGCTGAAATCAAATCTCATTACTCTTCTTTACGTTTTGTCGCAAGGACCGCAGCAGATAAAGCGATGCTCACACTTGCTAAGAAGAGGGCTGCTTCTGAACCATGTTCTCCTGTAGCAGGAAGTTGCTCTTCTTTATCTTCCAGAGTTTTGGCATCAACTACTGGGCTTGGAGTGAGCGGGTACTCAGGTTTTTCAACTGTTGGAGCTGCTTGATCTCCAGCAGTAGCCAATACACCTGTGTAGGCTGGTTTCTCGTTTACCAAGGCTTGAACCGCATTGACGCCACCCTTAAACTCAGGGACTTCATTTGTAGCTGCTAGAACCGCATTGGCTCCACCCTTGTATTCTGGTAATTCGTGAACCAAGGCTTGAACTGCATTAACGCCGCCCTTGAACTCAGGAACCTCATGTACAGCTGCTTCTGCTGCATTGACGCCGCCTTTGAACTCAGGTAGGTCATGAACAGCCGCTTCTTCTCCAGCTGTTCCGTAAGGACCTGTATATTCAGGAACTTCAAGAACTGGAGGTTGCTCCTCACCCTTGCTGCTTGTAGGAGCGTCTGGTTTAGCAACCTTATCTTGTAATTGGTTGAGATAGTCTGCGAAGTAGGCCACCATTCTTTCCGTCAAGAGATGGTTATCCGTCGCATATTTCATGCTTGCCTGAACGCTAGCTACTTCCTCTTGATTGTCTTTGTCTGTTAATTTCTGCGCCTTAGCTAAAGCTGCTTCATAGCCAGACATGTCAAGTGGTGTTTCTGCTACCTGTGGACGGGTAAAGATGAGTTCCGCTGCAGATTGGTATTTATCGCCACCATCTCCGTAAGTCTTGGTACCAGTAAGGACAATTTTCTTAGCCTTGATTGTCTTGCCAAAGTCAATGTCTTTTGGCTTGTTGTTATTTGGCCAATCTGTTACGGTGAAAGTATGTTCCTTACCAGACTCATCTGTGACAACCAGTTTCACATCTCGCAAGTTTCCATTTGAATCAGAGGCACGTGGAACATAGCGAAGTCCTGTGATTTCAGTAGGTTCTTTCAAGACCATGGTTGCAGGCTTGCCTACATCTCCTCCATTCCAAGATGTATGCCATAGGCTAGAAACATTGCCATCAAAGGCATTCTCTAGACCTTCACCTGGTTGAGCTGGCGCATCCAAACTTTCAAAGTCTTCTGCTACCAAGGCTGTCTTCTTCTGAACCAAAGCATTCTTCAAGGCTTCAATCTTAGCAATCTCTGCACGCGCTTCTTCTACGCTAATGTCATCATCTGCCTGACTGAGGTTAAAGACCGCCTCTTTCAAAGCATCCATAGACTCTTTCGTATAGTTGGTCATGGCAACCGTTGGCAAGTAGTTCTTGAGAGCATTTTCTGTCAACATCTTACCTGTTAGGGTAATTTCCTCGATGTGAAGATTATCCATCATGAAGTCGTTATAACCACGGAAGTTGGCATTTCCGCCAGCATCTCCATGAGTATTGCTTGCATTTCCAGTTGAGTAGATACCTACCCAAGTATCGCCTGTTTCTGCACCTGTCACGAGGAAGGTTGCCTTCTTGGCTTTCTTAGAATCCGTCCAAGTATTTGGCAATTCATGCATTTCCAAGTTGCTTGCTTGACTACCACGACGACCTGACTGGAATTCTCCCTTACCAACTACAAAAGCATAGGTATTGTCTGATCCAGCTTCGTATTCAAAGGTTACACGGTAAGTCTTACCTGCCTCAAAGCGGAAGTTTTGTGGGATGGTTTGGTAAACCAAGTTACGACGGCTAACCAGTCCGTTAGTCTTGAGTGACCAATTTCCATCGATAACATCATCGACTTTCTTACCGTTCCAACCACGCTGTGTATATGGATCGTGTTTTTCAGACAAGTGAGTCCGGTTGTCTTCGACACCTTCGACACCACCCACTACAAATGGGAAGATTCCTTGAGCTACATTTTCAAAGTCTTGTTTGAAGGTTCCTTGACCTGTATCATGCTTGTCCCCGTACATGCTTGAATTGTTTTCGAAGGTACGAATTTCATCAAAGTAAGTTGCTTCATCACCAGCTTCACGACTCAATGTCAGAGTGACATTTGATACGTCCGATCCAGTTGTAAAGAAGGCGTACATGTTTTGGAAGTAACTTGTATCATCAACTGTAGCATTTTCACGACGATTGTTATGAGCATAAGCTTTGATATAGTTGAGAGCGAGTGACTTATTGGTGTAGGTAGTCACTTCTTTCTCGCCAGTATTCACTGTGATACTTGCCTTAGCATTACTACGGTTATCAACACCGACATAAACCGCATACTTGGTATTTGGTTTCAAGCCAGTCAGTTTCTGAGTAAGGCTGACCTTGCTCTTATTACCTTGGATACGAAGCATTTCATTTGCACCCTGTGATTTGACAATTTCTGCCTTAGATGCATCACCAGAAATGGTCCAGTGTTTCAAGGTTCCACTGTTAAATCCTTGGTCATAGATGTGCATGCCTTCGCTCCATGACATTTCAGGATTGGTTTGTTTTGAACGGTAGAGAACGTATGGTTGATTTGC
>QWCR01000254.1_pt1 | contig 16727 bp, 14 predicted proteins | sample 1972581 | NCBI WGS metagenome assembly QWCR01 (sample SAMN09866703, study PRJNA288562) | Human oral metagenome isolate pre4_saliva, whole genome shotgun sequencing... | isolation source: mouth | host: Homo sapiens | place: USA: California
AGGTCAAAACGAAATTGCAACGAAATTCAACAGCTTAACCTTAAAAGCGGATGAAACACAAATCTATAAATATGTGGTGCAAAACGTTGCATTAGAACACGGCAAAACCGCTTGTTTTATGCCGAAACCAATCACAGGTGATAATGGTTCAGGCATGCACTGTAATATGTCATTAAGCAAAGATGGCAAAAACATTTTCCAAGGTGATAAATATGCAGGTCTTTCTGAAACCGCGCTTTATTACATCGGTGGTATCATTAAGCATGCAAAAGCATTAAATGCATTCACTAACCCAAGTACGAACTCATATAAACGTTTAGTACCAGGTTTTGAAGCGCCAGTATTGTTGGCTTACTCTGCAAGTAACCGTTCTGCTTCAATTCGTATCCCAGCAGTAACCAACCCGAAAGCAATCCGCATTGAAGCGCGTTTCCCAGATCCGATGGCAAACCCATATCTTGCTTTCGCTGCATTATTAATGGCGGGCCTTGATGGCGTAGTGAACAAAATTCACCCAGGTGATGCAATGGATAAAAATCTTTATGATCTTCCACCGGAAGAATTAAAAGATATTCCAGCAGTCGCAAGCTCATTAGAAGAAGCGTTGAATTCATTAGAAAAAGACCATGAATTCTTAACGCAAGGTGGGGTGTTTACTAAAGACTTTATCGAAGCATTTATTAATATTAAACGTAAAGAAGTAGAACGTTTAAATATGACACCACATCCAGTTGAGTTTGAGATGTATTATGCTTAATTAAAGCTTCAATAAGGATTAAATTAACATGGAAAGTGCGGCTAATTTTAGCCGCATTTTTCTTATGAATTTATTATTATAACTTTACAATATCTTTACATAACTTTTATTGTTAATAAGAGTTATGTTCTGTAAAATCATGAAAAATAAAATATTTAAAATAAGGCATAAATATGAATGATATTAATTATCAAAACAATAGTGAAATAGATTTAATTGAGCTAATAAAAGCATTATGGCGTAAAAAGATTTGGATTTTACTATCGGCTTTTTTGGGGACAGCTATTGCGGGTGTTTACGCATTTACAGCAAAAGAGCAGTGGACTTCTACTTCAATTATTGTGGCTCCACGTTCAACTGATTTAGGCCATTTATTACATACACGCGCAGAATATGCTCGTATTATTGGTGATGGTGATTTTTCAGCTGGGAAATTATCTGATTCTCTTTACGGACAATTTAAACATTTCTTACTTTCTAACGATTTAAAACGTCAATTCTTAGAGCAATCTGAGTGGGTTAAAAACTACACCAAAGATATGACGGAAGAACAAAAAAGAAAATATATTGAAGAAACTGTTTCAAAATATCTTATTGTTCACGAAGTGGACCCTAAGAAAAAAGATTTAACTGAATTAGATAAAATTGGTTTAAAACTCACCTTCTCAGCAGAAACTCCAAAAGATGCACAACTTGTATTAGGGCAATACGTTGAATTTATAAACCAATATTTATTAAACCAAACTAATCAAGAATTTAAACTCGGCTTCAACTTGCGTTTAGATGCTTTAAAATTTGCTAAAGAGCAAATGGAAGAAAGTTTAACCGAAACTAAAACGGTTCAAGTAGAAAACTTAACAAATGCGTTAGATATTGCAAAAAAAGCAGGAATTAAAAATTTCTCAAGAGGAAATAATAACATTTCTGTACCAGAATATATGTTAGGAGATGCTCGTTTAAATATCTCTGATTCTAAACTAGCAGACGGTACATATTTATTTATGCTTGGTGAAAAATACCTGCAAGCTCAATTAGATATTGCCAAAAACAGCCCGGTTATTTACCCAACCAACTATTACAGCACAGAAAGACAGCTTGCTAAATTAACAAAATTAGCACCGCAGTTGGAATCTGTTCAAGAAGTAAAAGCGTATCATTATTTAAGCTCGCCGGATTATCCTGTAATAAAAGATAAACCGAAAAAAGCATTAATCTTAATGATTGGTTTATTGATTGGTGGGTTTATTTCAACAATCTCTATTATTTTAGCGGAATTATTTAGAAGAAAATAAAGAAAAAGTGGGAATGTAAATGGTTAAATACAAGTCAGTCAAATTTAATTTCATTATGAATTTTATTTTGACTCTATCCAACTTTATTTTCCCACTTATTACCTTTCCTTATGTTTCACGTATTTTGCAAGCATCGGGATTAGGTAAGGTTGGATTTGCAACTTCTATCATTGCTTATTTTAGTATGATTGCAATGATGGGCATTCCTACTTATGGTATTAAAGCCTGTGCTAAAATTAGGGATGACAGTTATAAATTAACAAAAACAGTTTATGAATTATTAATATTAAATACCATTTTCTTAGCGTTTTCCTTAACCTTATTATTACTATCTGTTATTTTTATTAATAAATTCTATATCGATAAAGAGCTATATATTATCCTAGCATTCTCAATGTTATTTAATGTATTAGGTATTGAATGGTTATACAAAGCTTTAGAACAGTATTCCTATATTACTATTCGTTCAATCTTTTTTAAAATAGCCTCACTTATTTTACTTTTTGTCTTTGTTAAAGAAAGTAACGATATACTCCCTTACGCAATGCTAACTGTGTTGGCATCAGTTGGGGCAGGAATATTAAATTTTTATAATCTAAGAAAGATTATTACATTATATAAAATCACATTTAAACAGTTAGAGATAACAAAACATATAAAACCTTCATTCACATTTTTCTTATTGACAATATCAATTACGATTTATGTTAATCTTGATTCGATCATGCTTGGTTTCATGACAAGTGATGATAATGTTGGCTACTATTCAGCAGCGGTAAAAATTAAACAAATTTTAGTAACTCTTGTAACGTCATTAGGTGCAGTAATGTTACCAAGATTAGCCTTTTATTATGAGCAAAAGCGCTTTGATGAGTTTAAAGATCTTGTTAAAAATGCACTAGGTTTTATTCTTATTGTATCATTACCATTAACGATTTATTTTACGTTATATGCTAAAGATGCCATTTTACTATTATCAGGTGAATCATTTTTAGCTTCAGTTGAACCCATGCAAATCATTATGCCAACAGTGTTTCTTATTGCATTATCTAACTTAATGGGATGGCAAATTTTAGTTCCGATGGATAGAGAGAAGCAGATTGTATTCTCTACAATTATTGGAGCGATAGTTGGCGGTATAATCAATATTTTTGCTATTCCTTATCTGGGTGTTAATGGAGCTGCAATCGCAAATTTATGTGCAGAATGTGCAGTTGTTGTTGTTCAAATTATTTTATTAAGAAAGTTCATTTTCCCTATTTTAGCTAAAATAAACATCTGGAAAATGTTAATAGCATTGTTTATTTCAACAGGCGTAACTTTGTTAATACCATTTAACTCAAATGAAATTATTAACTTATTATTATCATCAATTTTATTTTTTGGTAGTTATCTAATAAGTTTATTGATTTTAAAAGAACCAATGGTATATCAAATTTTTTCATCTGTTTTAAACAAAATTAAATTAAAAAGGAATGCATTGTAATGTCAAATTATGATTATTTAGTTGTTGGTGCAGGATTATTCGGAGCTGTTTTTGCAAGAGAAGCAGCATTAGCTGGCAAAAAAGTAAAAGTGATTGAAAAGCGCGGTCATATTGCAGGAAATATTTACACTAAAGAGGTGGAAGGGATCCAAGTTCACGAATATGGGGCTCATATTTTTCATACGAGCGATAAAGAAATTTGGGATTATGTAAATCAATTTGCAGAATTTAACCGCTATACGAATACTCCTATCGCAAATTATAGAGGTGAAATTTATAACTTACCTTTTAATATGAATACCTTTAATAAATTATGGGGTGTCGTCACACCAGCAGAAGCACTGGCAAAAATTGAAGAGCAAAGACAGGTATTAAAGGAGAAAGAACCTTCAAACCTTGAAGAGCAAGCAATCTCCCTAGTGGGTACTGATATCTATAACAAATTAATTAAAGACTATACAGAAAAACAATGGGGTAAGCCTTGTTCTGAACTCCCTGCTTTTATTATTAAGCGTTTACCTGTTCGATTAACTTACAATAATAATTACTTTAACGATACTTATCAGGGTATTCCTATTGGTGGTTATACACAAATAGTCGAGAAAATGCTCTCGCATCCAAATATTGATGTGGAAACAAGCGTCGATTTTTTTGCAAATAAAGAAGACTACTTAGCAGCTTATCCGAAGATTGTTTTCACCGGTATGATTGATGAGTTTTTTGATTATCAATTAGGGGAATTAGAATACAGAAGTTTACGTTTTGAAACAGAAACCCTAGATATGGAAAATTATCAAGGCAACGCCGTAGTGAATTATACCGATTCAGAAACGCCTTATACCCGTATTATTGAACATAAACATTTTGAATTTGGTACACAGCCTAAAACAATTATTACTAAAGAACATTCAAAAACATGGCAAAAAGGTGATGAGCCTTATTATCCTGTAAATAACGAAGAAAATAATCGCTTATACGCACAATATACAAAATTGGCTGAAGAGCAGAAAAATGTCATTTTTGGTGGACGTTTGGGGATGTATCGCTATTTTGATATGCACCAAGTGATTGCGGTAGCGTTAAAAGCAGTAAGAACCGAATTAAATTAATTGGATTTTTAATGAAAAAAATATCAATACTACACTTATCCCAAGTATCTGGCGGCGGCGTAGAAAAGTATATTAAACTATTCCTAAAATATTCAAATAATGAAAAGTTTGATAATTATCTTGTTGCTCCTAACTTAGATAATTATAAAGAATATAAGATAAAAAAATCTTTTGAATTTAATACAAATCAATCCTTTTCTATCATTCAATTGCTAAAAAATGTACTCTTTATCAGAAAAATTTTTAAAGAAATTAAACCTGATATAGTGTATTTACATAGTACTTTTGCAGGTGTAATAGGAAGGCTAGCTGCTGTGGGTTGTAATTGTAAGGTTGTTTATAATCCTCATAGTTGGTCTTTCAAAATGGACATATTATCTATTAAGAAATTATTCTATAAATCTATTGAATTTTTCTTATCTTTCTTTACTGACAAATATATTTTGATTTCTAAATCAGAATATGAATTAGCCAAAAATATTTGTTTTAATAATAGAAAATTAGAGATCATTTATAATGGTATAGAAATTAATGAAAGACACAATGAAATCAAGGAACTGTCGGCTTCATTAAGTGGTATGTATGTAATAGGGATGGTTGGACGTATTTGCGAACAAAAAAATCCCTTATTTTTTGTAGAATTTGCTAAAGAGCTTTATAAATTAAGGAAAGATATCTTTTTCATTATTGTTGGTGACGGTGAACTTAAAAAAGAGATTGAAAATAAAATTGTTGAATATGGAATGGAGGATCATTTTCTAATTACAGGGTGGGTGAATAACCCTAAAGATTATATTGAATTATTTGATCAAGCGGTTTTATTTTCAAAATGGGAAGGTCTATGCTTATCTATTGCAGAATATATGTTAGCAAGGAAACCTATTTTAGCTACAGATATTGGTGGAATTAATGATTTAATTCAAAATAATGTTACTGGGTTGTTAATTAATAACTTTAATCTAAATGATGCGGTAATAAGTTCATTAAAAATAAGAGAGAATGAAAAACTATCATATAACATATCGAAAAATGCTTATGATTTAGTTATTAATAAATTTTCTATTGAGAAACAAATGGGAAATATTGAAAATTTATTCTTTAATATGTTGGAAAAAGAAAATGAATGATTTAAAAAAAATACAGAAAATTGAGTTAGATATGCTAAAAGTATTCCATTCCATTTGTATAGAGAATAAGCTTCGTTATTATGCTGTGGGGGGGACTCTATTAGGAGCAGTTAGACATAAAGGATTTATCCCATGGGATGATGATATTGATCTTGCAATGCCGAGATCTGATTTTGAAAAATTTATAGAAATAGCGCATGAGGTATTACCTGCTAACTTAGGTTTGCATAGAAGCAAATTAAATTTAAATACATTACAGTTAGTTAATAATAAAACATGTGTAAAAAAAGGAAAAATTGAAACTCCAATATACTTAGATATTTTTCCTTTCGATGGTTACCCATCAAAAAAAATTAATAATATAATTTATAAATATAAGATCTTATTTAGAAGAATGATGTGCAAATTATCTGTAATTAATTTGCTTTCAGACAGGGATCGGGGAACGCTAGAAAATTTAATAGTTTTTCTAGGTAAATTATTTAATACTAATAAATTATTAAATTCAGATAAGCAATTAAATAAATTACAAGAGTTAATTAAGAATTATTCTTATGATACTTCATTTCTAGTTGGAAATATTCTAGGTAGATACAGAGAAAGAGAAATTGTAGAAAAAAGAATAATTGGGGAGGGAAAATTATTAAGATTTGAAGATACTGAGATATTTGTACCTGATGATTATTCAAAATATCTTACAAAAATATATGGAGATTATATGAAGTTACCTTCTTTTAAGGATAGAACTACACAGAATTTAAAAATAGTTTTTATCGGGGAATCATATGAGTAATATTTTAGTAAGTATTATCGTTCCTGTATATAATGTAGAAAAATATTTAGCCTTCTGTGTAGAAAGTTTAGTTAAGCAAACTTATAAAAATATAGAAATATTACTTATTGATGATGGCTCTACAGATAAGTCTGGAAAAATTTCAGATGAATGGGCAGAAAGAGATTCAAGAATAAAAGTCTTTCATAAAGAAAATGGTGGTTTATCAGACGCAAGGAATTTCGGTGTGCGTCATGCATCTTCAGATTGGATTATGTTTATTGACTCTGATGACTATTATGAATTATTTGCAGTAGAATATCTCGTTAGAATTAAAGAAAAATATAATGCGGATTTAATCGCTACTGCATTAAAAGGAGTATCTAAACACAATTCTTTTGAAAATAGAGAAATAACTGAACGCGATATATCTGATGCTTTGCATATGAGCAAATATCAAGCTTTGGAAGAGATGTTTTACTCTAAACGTTTTTCTTCTTCGGCTTGTGGAAAACTTATAAATAAAGATCTTCTCTTACAAAATGAATATCCTAAGGATAAATTATTTGAAGATATGGCAACTACTTACAAACATATTCATAATGCTAAAAATATTTATATTGCACCAATAAAAATTTATGGATATTTTAAGCGAGAAGGTAGTATTGTTAACAGTAAGTTTAATGAAAAATATCTTTATATTTTAGATATAATAAATGATATTCATTCTTTCTTAAATAAAGAATATAATGATAATAGCATAAAGAAAGCGGCTAATGTAAGAAGTGTTTTCCTGTTATTGGAACTTGGAAATACCTTGCTTCGTTCAGGAATGTATGTTGATTTGAGAGATATTAGAGAGAGAATATGGCGTTATAAATACGATTTCTTTGTAAATAGTAGGGTTTCATTGAAAAACAAAATAAAATCGCTACTTTTTCTCTTTTTTCCAACGTTTTATAACTATATTAGAGTTAAATTATTAAATTAATTATAGGTTTAGAGTTATTAATTATGAATAAAGTTTTGACAATTACCGTCCCCTCCTATAATGCAGAAAATTATCTATTAGAGACAATTCCAACAATGTTATCAGTTTCTAATCCAGAAAAATTAGAAATTATCATTGTCAATGATGGGTCTAAGGATAATACATTAGCTGTTGCGCAACAGTTAAAGGAAAATTATCCTGAAACTATCGTAATTGTTGATAAAGAGAATGGTGGTCATGGTTCTACTATTAACGCAGGCATTAAAATTGCGACAGGCAAATATTTTAAAGTCGTTGATGCTGATGATTGGATAGAATCTAAAAATCTAAATGAGCTTATCGGCTATTTAGAAAAATGTAATGATGACGAAGTAATATCCCCATTTGTTAAAGTATATACCGATAAAAATACTGAAGAAGTTTATTCGTATAAGCCTAAGTTAAATCAAAAAACTTATCAATATGATGATTTCTTATCTGAGATAAATGAATTGCCTAAGATGCATGCGATTTGTATAAAAACAGAAATCTTGCAGAAGAATAATATTCATATCGATGAGAACTGTTTCTATGTAGATCTAGAATATAATGTATTTCCTATACCTTATATTAAAACTATTTCATACTTTGAATTGCCTATCTATCGTTATAGATTAGGCTCCCCAATACAAAGTGTGAGTATGTCTAGCTATATAAAAAATATAAAAATGCACGAGAAAGTTCTTTTTTCTTTAATTCATTTTTATAATTCTTATCAAAATATCTCTAAAGTGCAGAAGAATTTGCTTGAAGATTTAATATCTAGTGTTGTAACAACCCAGGCGAATATCTTTTTAGCGAGAGATGACATTAATCAAGCCAAGAAAGAATTTATCGATTTTGAGAAAAAATTAGAAAATGCGAATAATATCTTTGCTAGAAAAAGTATTGGACGTAAGTTGCGTATAGTTCGGGGTTCTAAATATCTATTATTTTCTTTAATTAGTTTAATTTATAAGCGAAAATTAGCATTGTAATATGATGAGTAGAAAACTATCTTCTTTTCTAGAATATTTGTTTTTCTTATTGATAGTAATATCAACAAGAAGTATTTTTATTCATCTTTTAGATGGGGCACATAATGATAGAATAGTAAAAATACTTATCTTAATTGTATCAATGTTTATATTATTATTAAATATTAATAGCTTAAGATTAGAAAAAAAGTCCTTGCTAGGGATTGTGCTGTATTATATAGTATCCGGAGCTTTACTTTTTTATAATGTTCTTATAATAAAAGATGGAATATTGGCTTTTATATTTAATATTATTCTTTTATTACCTATCTTTTGGATTGTTTGTAGAGTATTTTATTTGAATAATAGACTTGTCTATTTATTGCATAAATACTCTGATATTGTTTTTATTATAGCTTCAATTTCATTATTTTTTTGGTTAGCAGGGAGTCTTCTAGATATTATTGAACCAAATTCCTATTTAACTTCAATTTGGGCGGATGAAGATGGTAGGCTAATTAATGGGTATTATTATCTATATTTCGAAACTCAAAAAATTAACCTATTGGGCTTTGAAGGCTGGCGTAATACTTCAATTTTTGTTGAAGGTCCTATATTTAATATTGTTCTTTTAGTTGCGTTTGTTAATCTACTTTTCTTAGATAAACGGAGTAAAAAAAGTATCAATATAAAAGCCTTGATTATTCTTGTTAGTATTTTTAGTGTGTTATCTACAACAGGAATATTCTTATCTATCTTTATATTATTATATAAATTCTACTTTAGGAATAAACTAACCAGAAAGAGAATACGTCTCTTACTTTCATTAAGTCCTGTATTACTTTATGCAACTATATTATTTCTTTATAACCTTGCATTAGATAAAGCGCAAACAGGTTCCGCATCCATGCGTGTTGATGATATTCATGCAGGTATAATAGCTTGGTTAGATAGCCCTATTGTTGGAAATGGTTACACCCATTTAGAAGCGATTTTTAAATATATGAATATGTCTATCCGACCTAATACAGGTTATAGTAATGGGATTTTAAGTACTTTAGTGCAAGGTGGGATAACATTATTTTTGATTTATTTCCTTCCTTTTATCTTGCTTTTTATTAAAAAAGGAAGAGATATGAAATTTGTTATTATTATGTGGTTTGTTATTATGTTTAGTACTATTATTGATAACACACCATTATTTTTATTTCTATGTGCTTTATCTTATTCTGTTTGCTTTGCAAAGAATGATATTAAAAAATTAGGATATTAATATGATCTACGCTGGAATTTTAGCGGGTGGTAAAGGCACTCGTATGGGTATTACAGATATGCCAAAACAATTCTTAGAATTAGGTACCAAGCCAATTCTAATTCATACTGTTGAAAAATTTCTTCTTGTACCTGAGTTTGAAAAGATTGTACTGGGCGTTCACCCTGATTGGGTAAGCTATACTGAAGATCTTATTGATAAATATTTGAGTGCACATACCGAACGTATTTTAGTTACTGAAGGTGGAGTTGATCGTAATTCGACTATTGAGAATGTGATCAATGCCATTAATGCACGTCGTCCTATTACAGATAAAGATATCATTGTGACACACGATTCCGTTCGCCCATTTTTAACATTAAAAACGATTCGGGAAAATATTGAGCTCGCTCAACAATATGACGCTGTTGATACCGTTGTGGAAGCCACAGATACGATTGTAGAAAGCAAAAATAATACGTTTATTACGGATATTCCTGAACGTAAATATTTATATCAAGGGCAAACGCCTCAGTCTTTTAAATGCCAAGAGTTTCTATCGCTTTATCACGCACTTTCTGCAGAGCAAAAAGAAATTTTGACCGATGCTTGTAAAATCTTTGTTATCAGTGATAAGCAAGTTGCTTTGGCGAGAGGCGAATATTCCAATATTAAAATTACGACGATTACGGATCTTAAAATTGCACGTGCGATGCTAGAGGAGGCGTAAATGCTAAATCAAGTTTTTCAGCTTGTTCGTCCTAAAAATATCATGATTAAATATGAAGATATTTCAGTTAATCAAAATGATAAGGTATTAGTTCGCCCTCTTTATATGGCATTGTGTCATGCAGATCAGCGTTATTTTCAAGGAAAGAGAGAACCGAGTATTCTAGCGAAAAAGTTGCCGATGGCGTTAATTCACGAATCTTGCGGTATAGTTGTTTCTGATCCAACCAAAACATTTAGTGTTGGACAAAAAGTGGTGATGATTCCTAATCAACCTCCAGAAGCAAGCGATGAAATTTTCTATGAAAATTACATGAAAGGAACAAAATTCCTTTCTAGCGGTTTCGATGGATTTATGCAAGAAGTTGTGCAACTTCCTCCTGATCGCCTTGTAAAATATGATGACATAGATGATACCGTTGCGGTTATTTCAGAGTTTGTAAGTGTGGCTGCTCATGCGGTTGAACGTTTTAATTGCATTTCTCATCCTGTTAGAGAACAGGTGGTAATTATTGGCGACGGTAGTTTATCCTATGTGACAGCAACGGTGCTTAATGCGTTATTCCCTAAAATTAAAATCACCGTAATTGGGCGTAATCACGAAAAGTTGAGTATGTTTAATTTTGTAGATAAAACCTATTTAACTAGTGAAATCCCTGAAGATTTTTCTTTTGATCACGCTTTTGAATGTTGCGGTGGTACAGGGAGTGAATATGCCATTGACGATATAATTAAATATATTAAACCGCAAGGTACAGTCATTTTGATGGGCGTAAGTGACAATAAAATTGCCGTAAATACACGTGATATTCTGGAAAAAGGGTTAACTGTTGTAGGTTCATCGAGATCTGGACGTACAGATTTTGAAACCGCAATAAACATAATGGCAAATAAACGTCTTCAAAATCGTTTTAAAAATATTATTTTTGAAGATAAACCTGTTCAAAATATCAATGACATTTATCGTGTTTTTGATACCGACTTAACAACATCCTTTAAAACTATTTTCAAATGGAAAGTATGATTAAAAATAAGCATGCTTATTTAATTATTGCTCATAATAAATTTGAACAGTTAGCATTTTTAGTTTCTCTATTGGATTATAAATATCATGATATTTATATTCTCGTAGATAAAAAGTCTAATTTTTCTGCTGAAGTTAAAAATAAGATTACTAAGGTGGCGAAAGAGTCAAATATCTATTTTTCTCAAGAATGCACTATTCATTGGGGCGGGTATTCTCAGATTGAAGCGGAAATGAAACTCTTTTCTTGGGCATTAGAATCTAATGATTATAGCTATTTTCATTTGTTGTCAGGTGTAGATTTACCCTTAGCAAGTAATGATGAAATTTATTCTTTCTTTGAAGCTAATCCTGAAAAAATTTTTTTGTCGTTAGTGAGTGAAGAAATCGCCCTAAAGAATCGAGTTGATGAACGCGTAAAATATGCTCATTATTTCTCTAATATAGGTTCAAGAAGTACGAATAATAAAGTTATAAGAAAAGCAATTAGTCTTTATAGAAAATTAGAAATCACTATTCAAAAAGCACTTAGGATCAATAGGTTAGATAAATACCGAATCGAAGTGGACTATGCGTCCAATTGGCTATCAATAGATCTAGAGAGTACACAATTATTAGTTAAAAATCAGGCTTTAATTAAAGATATATTTTATTACTCTGTTTTTGGTGATGAGATATTTATACCAACAATGATAAATAAATTAAACTTACAACATAAAATTTATTCGCCTATTCGCTTAAAAGATCAACCTGAAGATTTTCAGGGGAACCTTCGTTATATTAATTGGTGGGATGGGGCTCCGCATACTTGGACAGATAGCGAATCAGATAAAGCTCAGCTTTTATTTGCGAAAAAGAGCGGTCATTTTTTCTCAAGAAAATTTGATTTGGATAAGTATCCTAGTATGAAAAGCTTTATTTTAGAATTAACAAATAAAGGTAATGCCAATGACTAAATGGACACAGATTACATTATCAAAGATTATTCTTTTTTTTAGTGATTTTTTATCTTTGTTTTTACCTATTTTATTAATCTTCCCACTGCTTAACTTCTTTGGCGCAGGGCATAGCTATTTCCCTAGTGAACAATCAGATGAATATATTTATATTCATTTAGTTATGTCACTTTGTTGTGTTTCTTGGTTCTGGTTGCGATTAAGACATTATACTTACCGTAAGCCATTTTGGTTTGAATTAAAGGAAGTGATTCGAACACTAATCATCTTCTTTATTATTGAACTTGCCATTGTTGCACTCTCTAAACTCTATGTTTCTCGAACATTTTGGGTATTTACTTGGTTAATCATTTTTATTCTATTCCCAACAGCTAGAGTCTTAATGAAAAAACTCTTGCTAAAGTGGGGAATTTATAAAAAAGAAACGATTATTATTGGGGATGGAGAAAGGTTAAGAGAAGTTTATCAAGCACTAATCACAGAATCTTATCTGGGATTTGATATTAGATATATTGTTTCTCCCAACTTGATAATCAATAAAAAAACAGGGCAAGTTGAAGTAGTCTCTGATAATTTGGATGTGATTTCGTATTTATCCTTAGATAAAGAAACCGTTCAGTTTGTTCTTACTTTAAATGATGAAGATAAATTATATGCTTGGTTAAGATACCTAGCAAAAAATAATTATCGTTCAATCTCTGTTATTCCAAATGTTGCGGGGATTCCATTATATAGCACAGATATGTCGCTATTATTTAGTCACGAAATGTTATTTATGAGAATAAATAATAATCTGGCGAAACGTTCATCAAGAATATTAAAGCGTACTATGGATATTTTTGGATCTTTAGCCATTATCACTATGCTTTCTCCTGTTCTTCTTTATCTCTATTATACAGTTAAAAAAGATGGGGGTAACGCTATTTATGGACACCCTAGAATTGGTCGAAATGGTAAAACATTTAAATGTTTAAAATTTAGATCAATGGTAGTTAATTCAAAAGAAGTCTTGGAAGAACTATTAGCAAATGATCCTGAGGCAAGAGCAGAATGGGAAAAGGATTTCAAACTAAAAAATGATCCACGCATTACCAAAATTGGGGCATTTATTCGTAAAACCAGCTTAGATGAATTACCGCAGTTATTTAATGTATTAAAAGGAGAAATGAGCTTAGTAGGTCCACGCCCTATTGTTGCTGATGAGTTAGAACGCTATCAAGATGATGTAGATTATTACTTAATGGCAAAACCAGGCATGACAGGGCTATGGCAAGTAAGCGGGCGTAATGATGTGGATTATGATACCCGCGTTTACTTCGATTCTTGGTATGTAAAAAACTGGTCACTCTGGAATGATATTGCTATTTTGTTTAAAACGGTAAATGTTGTTTTGAAAAGGGACGGGGCTTATTAGATACTTATTTCGGGAAAATAAAAGTGAAATCATTAAATCTTAATTATATAACACGCTTAGATCATTTACGATTCTTTGCTGCTCTACTTGTTATTCTTGTCCATATGAAAGGTAATATCAATCTTCTACCTGAAGATACTGGCTTGTTAGGGGCTTTTTCTTCATTGAGCGGTTTTATCAAAAACTGGATTTTTAATGGTTCAGCTGGCGTAAGTTTGTTTTTGGTATTAACGGGGTTCCTCTTCTGTTTAATTAGCGATTTAGGTCATAAGAAAATCAAGTATTCAGGATTTATTTATAATCGTATATTAAGAATATTTCCTATGATGGTTCTGTTAGTCTTTGTTGTAATTACAGCAAGTCGACAAACTTCCACACCCATGGATATTTTTAGGATATTAACATTGCAGCTTAACACTGGACATGAATATACAGGGTGGGGGCACCAGTTTTACCCGAGCGGACCAATTTGGACGATTGGTGTCGAATTCCAATTTTATCTGTTATTTCCTTTTCTTGCTTTATTCTTATCTAGATTTGGTGTCAAGTACTTACTTGGTCTTATATTATTAATAGTATTGATTAAATTCAATCTGGTCGTTCTAAAAGGAGGGGCAATTTATTCTAATTTATATCACTCTATTATTGGTCGTTTAGATCAATTTCTTATAGGAATGTTATTTGCAATAATATATAAAACAAGATTAGTTCAATCTATAAAAAATAATAACGTTATATCACTATTGTTATTAATCTTATCATTGCTAATATTATCGCTAAGTTTTGGTAAAAGAAGTTTCTTATCCTTTACTATTGAAGCTATATGTTGGGGGGGAGTGATTATTTCTTATTTATCTATGAGTCTGTTTAATTCTAAGATCTTAGATAATGTTTTGGCAAGGTTAGGTGAGTTAAGCTTTTCAATTTATTTATTACATCTACCTATCATTGGGATGCTTGATGAAATCCTTGATAGAATATTTTCGTATTCACCTCCAACTACATTAATTGACCTATTTATTGCTTTTATATGGAAGGTACCAATTGTCATTATGATTGCTTTTTTAACTTTTAATGTTGTTGAAAAACCATTTATGTCATTGCGAGTTAAATATACTTCATAATTGGAGAGGTTTTATGATGAAAGAAGTAAGGTTTTCATTTTTACTATATAGTTTCTATAACCTAATTATAGGTACATAGGGTACTTTCTCTTATAAAAAATGATAAAAAAACTCTTAATCACCGGCGGTTCTGGCTTCATCGGTTCCGCCCTTATTCGATATATCATTAACCATACTCAAGATTCTGTTATCAATATTGATAAACTAACTTATGCAGCAAATCAGTCAGCTTTGAAAGAGGTAGAAAATAACCCTCGCTATACTTTTGAGCAAGTTGATATTTGTGATCTTAAGGCGATAGAAAGTGTTTTTGAGAAATATCAGCCGGATGCAGTGATGCATTTGGCGGCAGAAAGTCATGTCGATCGTTCTATTATGGGAGCAGCTGATTTTATTCAAACCAATATTGTTGGTACTTATACGTTGTTAGAGGTTGCTAAGAATTATTGGTATACCTTAGACGAAGCTAAAAAAACGACCTTTCGATTCCACCATATTTCTACTGATGAAGTATATGGGGATTTATCCCTTTCCGAACCAGACTTTACCGAACAGTCCCCTTATCATCCTAGCAGTCCTTATTCAGCCTCAAAAGCCGCGAGTGACCATTTGGTTCACGCGTGGTATCGCACTTACGGTTTGCCGGTGATTATCACAAACAGTTCCAATAACTATGGGGCTTATCAGCATGCTGAAAAACTTATCCCTTTAATAATTTCAAATGCTGTGATGGGAAAGCCTTTGCCAATTTATGGTGATGGGCAGCAGATTCGTGATTGGTTATTTGTGGAAGATCATGTTCAAGCTTTATATTTAGTTTTGACAAAAGGTCGAGTCGGGGAAAACTATAATATCGGTGGAAATTGTGAAAAAACAAACCTTGAAGTGGTTAAAACAATTTGCCAATTACTCGAAGAACTTGGAATTGGGTTGGCAACCGCAAATAACTTTTGAACAAGGACTTCGTAAAACAGTAGAATGGTATCTATCGGATAATTATGCTAAATAGGTTGCCTAATTAAATAAACGAACTACATCTCCAAATAAGTACTATTTGAATAGTAAGCTTGTAATCCAGTAAAATAGAGTGATTACATATTGCTTATATTATTTCTATGAGTATCTTTATTTATATTTCTCTCATTATATTCAAAATTCTCTTATCCGATACCTGATACTTTGTGCCTAACTGCTGCGCAAATAAACTCACACGCAATTCCTCAATCATATAGCGAATTTCTGCAATTTCATCGGAAATTGGTTTAGATTTTGGCAGTTTAGCAAGAAGTTGTTGGTAGGCTTGTTGCACTTTTTCCACGCGTAGCATTGCTGCACGATCTCGATTTGTATCTTGGGTAAGTTTATCTAAGCGTTTGCCTATTGCCTGTAAATAACGTAATAAATCTGGTAAACGATAATAACCGCTTTTTTGCACAAAACCTTGATAAATAAGATCCGCAAGTTGTGATTTAATATCCGACAATGCAAAGGCCATAGTGAAATCCATTTTGCCTTTTAAACCTTGGTTTAAGGCATGGTTAAGGGATAGGATTTGCTCCACTTTTTGTGCAATATCTACGGTCACTTCGTTAAGGTTTTCCCGCACGAAATCACGCAATTTTTCAAAGCCTGCCTCATCCCATACAAAACCGCCAAAATCGGCAATCAGTTTATCCACGGCACAAGCGATACAGTCATC
>QWCR01000408.1_pt1 | contig 16654 bp, 14 predicted proteins | sample 1972581 | NCBI WGS metagenome assembly QWCR01 (sample SAMN09866703, study PRJNA288562) | Human oral metagenome isolate pre4_saliva, whole genome shotgun sequencing... | isolation source: mouth | host: Homo sapiens | place: USA: California
CATCAATGGAATACCACGGATAACGTCAACGAAAATCTCAGAGATCACACGAAGAGATTTGTATGGGCTAACGCTAAACATACCGAAGATAATCCCGATGACAATGGCAATAGCAAATGAGATAAGAGCTAGAGCAAGAGTGATGCCAAGACCGCTAAGGAGTTGTTTGTAGTTGTTTTGAAGCAAGCCCCAGATAGTTGTTTCGTCAACAGTGCTTGTTGAAGTAGTTGAAGATTCGCTAGCTAGGTATTTGTCAAGAATCTTTTGGAATTCACCGTTTGCTTTAAGGTTTGCAAGTCCGTTATTGAACATTTGTATCAATTCTGGATTTGCTCCTTTTTTAACAGCAAAGGCTGTTTCACCGATTGGAGTTCCAGCGATTGGAGTTTTCAATTTTTGACCTTGGCTGATAGAATATTTGAGAACAGGCTCATCATCCATAACGGCATCAATGGCACCAGTGTTTAAACTGTCATACATTGATGAACCGTCAGCGAAGGTTTTGATTTTGTAACCGTATTTGCTTTGATTTTCAGTTAGGAAGGTTTGAGAAGCAGTTCCGTTTTTAACACCGACTGTCTTTCCTTTCAAATCTTCATAAGAAGCAATGGTACTTGATTCTTTGACACCAAGGATAGTATTAGCAGTATAATATGATTCTGCGAAGTCAAAAGTTGCCTTACGAGCATCTGTGACAGACATACCAGCAATGATACCATCTGCTTGACCGGCTTGAACAGCACTGATAGCAGCATCAAAACCAGGGTTGGTGATTTCAATTTCAAAACCTTGGTCTTTAGCGATTGCCTTAATCAATTCCATATCAATACCAGTAAATTGGTTGCTTGAGTTTTGGAAAACAAAAGGTGCAAAAGAAGAATCGCTGGCAATGATGTATTTAGCCTTAACAGGAGTTGCTTTTAGACCAGCTGCAGTAGTTGTAGTTGGCACTGTTGAAGATGATGAAGCAGTCCATTTCTTGATGATTTTATCAAGACTACTATCTTTTTTCATTTCAGCTAAGGCTTGGTTAAATTCAGTAACCAGGTGCTCGTATTTGCTTCCTTTTTTAACACCGAAAGCAAAGCTACCTACAGCCTCACCATCCATTTCAATATGGAGGTCTTGCCCTTGGTTAATGGCATACTCGATAACAGGTTTATCATCCATCATAGCATCAATGGCACCAGCGCTTAAGCTGTTGTTCATCAAATCACTAGTGTCAAATGTTTTAATAGTAAAGCCGTATTTATCTTTAATCGTTTCTAGGAAACGTTGAGCGGCTGTTCCGTTTTTAACACCAACAGTTTTACCAGTTAATTGGTCGTACTTGCTAATCTTGTGTGCCTTTGTAGTTGCAATGACAACTTTTGTATCATAGTAAGTATCAGACATGGTGAAGACTTTTTCACGTTCTTTGGTCTTTGTCATCCCTGCCATGATAGCGTCAGCTTGACCAGCTTGAACTGCATTGACCGCTGCGTCAAATCCAGGATAGGACATCTGAATGTTCCAGCCTTTAATCTCAGCGACTTTGTTGATAATGTCAACATCAATTCCTTTATAAGTTTGATCTGAATCTTTAAACTCAAAAGGTGCATAGGCGGTATCAGATACAATCTTAATCGTCTCTGCTTTGGCAATACCTAATGAGAAAATTGGGAATAAAATTAGCAAAAATGCTAGAAATTTTTTCTTCATTTTTAGTCTCCTTTTTCGAATATTTTCCCATTATATCAGAAAAAGTAAAAAAAGGCAAATTTTTATATTTTTGTGTCAGAAAATATAACATTGATTATTTCTTTTCTTTCTTGAATTGCTACTATAAAGTGCTATAATAATAGTATATAATAGAAGAAAAGAGGACAGGGATATGAAGAACAAAAGAATATTCAAAGATTTCCAAGCCTCAAAAATGAGTTTAAACATTTACACAAGCCCCTTGTTAGCCTTTGTTTTTGTCTTCATAGGAGAGTTTGTGGCTTATACTTTATATGGTATTAGTTTGTTAGCTCTCCTCGGACTTGCTAGAAATTTTGGAGAAGCTGGTCAAGCTTTTGCTACCTTTTTACAAACCTTGCAGCAGAGCTTGATGGATAAAACAAGTGACTTTCGTTTAATTTTAGAATTGCTGGCCTTTGGTTTTATTCTCAACACTGTGTTCAGATGGACTAGAAAAGTTGAGAAAAGACCTATTCGAACTTTAGGATTTTATAAAGAAAATTTCCTCAGCAATCTCTTTAAAGGATTTTGCCTAGGCCTGGCACTTTTTCTTCTGACCTTGTTAGGTTTAGTGGCCGTGGGGCAATATCGTTTTGAGTCTATTCACTTAAATCCTTATTCGCTTTCCTTTGTTATTTTTACCATTCCGTTTTGGATTTTACAGGGGACAGCAGAAGAAGTGGTGGCCCGTGCTTGGCTCCTTCCTCAATTGGCCTCAAGAACCAATCTAAAACTTGCTGTTCTTATATCTAGCCTGTTCTTTACCCTGCTTCATATGGGCAATTCGGGTCTTACACCTTTATCTCTAGTGAATCTCTTCTTATTCGGAGTTGCCATGGCTCTTTACCTTCTCAAAACTGATACAGTTTGGGGTGTTGCAGGTATTCATGGAGCCTGGAATTTTGCTCAGGGCAATCTCTTTGGGATTTTAGTTAGTGGTCAACCATCAGGAACGTCATTGATGACCTTTTTACCACAAGGTAATCAAGGCTGGCTATCAGGAGGATCTTTTGGGATTGAAGGTTCTATCATGACAAGTCTGGTCTTGTTACTTCTGATTTTCTATCTCGCTCATCAGTTAAAGAAAGAAAATGAAAGGATGTGACTTCGGTCCGTCCTTTTCTTCGTGAAAATGCTACAAGTATGCTAAAATAGGAATAGCACATCGAGAGAGGATTCTTATGATTAATCGCATTACAGACAATCAATTTAAACTAGTATCAAAATATGAACCATCAGGAGATCAACCCCAAGCTATCGAGCAGTTGGTTGACAATATCGAGGGGGGCGAAAAAGCTCAGATTCTCATGGGGGCGACTGGTACAGGAAAGACCTATACCATGAGTCAGGTCATTTCCAAAGTCAATAAACCCACTCTGGTCATCGCCCATAATAAGACTCTGGCTGGTCAGCTCTATGGAGAATTTAAGGAATTTTTCCCTGAAAATGCTGTTGAGTATTTTGTTTCCTACTATGACTATTATCAACCCGAGGCCTATGTGCCTTCGAGTGATACCTACATTGAGAAGGACAGCTCTGTTAACGATGAGATTGACAAACTCCGCCACTCAGCGACTTCGGCTCTTTTGGAGCGCAATGATGTCATTGTCGTAGCCTCAGTCTCTTGTATCTATGGTTTGGGTTCGCCCAAGGAATACGCTGACAGTGTCGTTAGTCTGCGTCCAGGTCTTGAAATTTCTCGTGATAAACTCTTGAATGATTTGGTTGATATCCAGTTTGAACGGAATGATATTGATTTCCAACGGGGAAGATTTCGTGTGCGTGGGGATGTGGTGGAGATTTTCCCAGCTTCTCGTGATGAACACGCTTTTCGAGTAGAATTTTTTGGAGACGAAATTGACCGTATCCGTGAGGTTGAGGCTTTGACAGGTCAGGTACTGGGAGAAGTGGATCATCTGGCGATTTTCCCAGCTACTCACTTTGTGACCAATGACGACCATATGGAAGTGGCTATTGCTAAAATTCAGACAGAGTTGGAGGAGCAGTTAGCTGTCTTTGAGAAGGAAGGCAAATTACTTGAAGCTCAGCGGTTGAAACAGCGAACAGAGTATGATATTGAGATGCTACGTGAGATGGGCTATACCAACGGTGTTGAAAACTATTCTCGCCACATGGATGGTCGTAGCGAAGGTGAGCCTCCTTATACGCTTATCGACTTCTTCCCAGATGATTTCTTGATTATGATTGATGAGAGTCATATGACTATGGGGCAGATCAAGGGCATGTACAATGGTGACCGTTCGCGTAAGGAAATGCTGGTTAATTATGGTTTCCGTTTGCCGTCAGCACTGGACAATCGTCCTCTCCGTCGTGAGGAGTTTGAAAGTCATGTGCATCAGATTGTTTACGTTTCAGCGACACCTGGTGACTATGAAAATGAACAGACCGAGACAGTGATTGAGCAAATCATTCGTCCGACAGGTCTTGCCCGTGTTGAAAAGAACGAGCGAACCTTTATCACCACCTTGACCAAGAAAATGGCAGAAGACTTGACCGACTACTTCAAGGAAATGGGTATCAAAGTCAAGTACATGCACTCGGATATCAAGACCTTGGAGCGTACTGAGATTATCCGCGACTTGCGTTTAGGAGTCTTTGACGTTTTGGTCGGAATCAATCTCCTCCGTGAAGGGATTGACGTTCCTGAAGTGAGCCTCGTAGCTATTCTTGATGCTGACAAGGAAGGATTCCTTCGAAACGAGCGTGGCCTAATCCAGACTATTGGACGTGCTGCCCGTAACAGCGAAGGGCATGTCATCATGTATGCGGACACGATGACTCAGTCTATGCAACGTGCCATTGATGAAACGGCCCGCCGTCGGAAAATTCAGATGGCTTATAATGAAGAGCATGGTATCGTGCCTCAGACAATCAAGAAAGAAATCCGTGACCTGATTGCCGTGACCAAGGCAGTTGCTAATGAAGAGGACAAGGAAGTCGACATCAATAGCCTCAATAAACAAGAACGTAAAGAACTAGTCAAGAAATTAGAAAAACAAATGCAAGAAGCTGTCGAAGTGCTTGACTTTGAATTGGCAGCTCAGATTCGTGATATGATGCTGGAAGTCAAGGCGTTGGATTAGAATAGTACTTAAAGGAGAAAATATGTCCCGTTCCCAATTAACGATTTTAACAAACATTTGTCTGATTGAAGACCTCGAAACTCAGCGCGTGGTGATGCAGTATCGCGCCCCTGAAAACAATCGCTGGTCTGGCTATGCCTTTCCAGGGGGCCATGTAGAAAATGGCGAGTCTTTCGCAGAGTCTGTCATTCGTGAAATCTATGAAGAAACAGGATTGACTATCCAAAATCCTCAACTGGTCGGCATTAAAAATTGGCCTCTGGATGCTGGTGGGCGCTACATTGTCTTTTGCTATAAGGCGACTGAGTTCTCTGGTACCCTTCGCTCTTCAGATGAAGGAGAAGTTTCTTGGGTGCAAAAAGACCAGATTCCAAACTTGGATCTGGCCTATGAGAAGAAAATCTTCTAGTCTTTTACTAAATAACCAAGTTGATCCAAGGCCTCCTCGATATAGTGGAGGTATTGTTGTGTTTCCTATCTAATAGTAATAGAAGATTTGGAAAACGTGTGATGCTTCTGTTATACTACCTGTTCGGTCACAATAGCCGTGAACTTTTTTACGAAAATCTATTGAATATACCATAAGAAGGTTATAACATATTGTGTACTGTTTTTGGTTCATTTTACTATAAATTGAATCATAAGACAAATAGAAAGCGCAGGGATGAAATCTTATCTTTGTTGCAGATGTGTTTTATTGGAGCGTTACATGAGTATAGAAATCACAGTGAAGAACAGTTCTTTATGCACTTTAAGCCTATTGAACGTGTAGCAAAATTGCGGCTTAATAATACTAAACTTTTGACAGGAATTTCTAGTGAGGCAAGAAAAAAATTAATAAAGGACTTCTTGGAGCAATTGTTTTTGTCTAATTTTGATAATACGTTTTTTGATGAAGAAACCTTTAATGAACTGGCTGGAGAACTAAACTCAACGTTAAAAAATATCCTTGAGAGAAAAAATCACAGACGCATAGTTCTAGCGCTAAGCAATATAATAAATAATTTGGATGATGGTGGTTCTACAAAATCAACCTTCTATAGAATAGATAGTAAAAGGATTCAGCAACTTGTCAAAATTAGGAACGATATAGCTCACGGCAATAAGTTTAATGTGTCACCTGACGATTTAGGCGATGTGGAGTATTTATCACGACAATTGATTACCTTAGCCTTTTTTGGAGTTAATTTTGAGCAAGTTTATTTAAGAAGCAAGAAATTTGGTAATGATTTGTGGTCATAATAGGAAGTAACTTATGGACTTAGATGTAAACAAAGAAACTATGACGATTATGGGAGTGAGTTTTGAGAATCGCATACCCAGATATATTTTAAATTAACATGTTCACAATAGTGAAAAACAAGCAATACACAGAGTGGAGGTGAAAATATCTGAAATTTGTTCAATCTTAATAGATTTTCTGATATTTTTCCGAAATTTATATTATAGAATTTAATTGAATCAAGAGATATCTCTTGAAAAATATTTTTCATTTATAAGAATGGGTTCTGGCATTAGTATAAATGATAGAAGGAGTTTAAGATGAAATACTGCAAACCAACATTTGAATCAATTGCAACTTTCAAAAAAGACACTAAAGGTCTATGGACTGGTAAGTTTCGTGATATCTTTGGTGGACGTGCAATTGTAAGAATTAGAATTGAGTTTTAAGCTTATAACTATGTATTATAATGGTAAATAATTTTGAATAAAGTATTTTGATATTCATTCCAGAACTACGAATATCAAGATGCTTTGTTTTTCTATTTCTGAGGTTGTTAATATATATGGTAAATAAGTATTTTTTTGAAAAATATTCTGATAAAAAAATAGTATTCCTTACTAAAAATTTATATAGAACCGTTTCTGGAGAGAATAAAAAAATCTATTGTTTAGAAGATTATGTCGAAGGAGTATGCTCAATTATAGAACAAAATGATATTAGTAGTTTTGAAGAAATAATATCAGTACTTCAAGATTATGTTACAAATGGTTTAATTATTGTTGAAATGGCTGAAAGAACATATATTATTTCACCTTATTTAGATTCAAGACTGTCTTGGTTTGAGAATAATAAGAATATAATTTTTAGTGATTCATCTGTAGAAATTGCAAAATATTTGAATTTAAAACTCTCTACGAAGCGTTTAGCGAGTCAATTTATTTTTGGACTTCCATATTATCCATTTCAAACAATTAGCCTCTGGGAAGAGCTAGTGAATATAAAACCTTTAAACTATTTAGAAATATCTGAAAAAGGTTGTTTAGAAAAAAGAGTTCCAAGTTATGAAGTAGACACAAAAGATTTTAATAAACTAATAATAAAAATAAAAGAGGAGTTTTTAAATAGCATTAATCATGATTTGAATATGAGAAATGAAGTGTCGAGTGATGTATCAGGAGGTGTTGATTCTGCAACTATTGCTTTTACATTGAATAAACTGATACCTGACTTCTCTATTTTGCATGCTGAATCAAGTACCACTGCTAATAGTGATACTAAATGGGCGACATTTATTGCAAAAAATCTTGGTAGGGAGTTGAAAAAGTTTGACTCAATAGAAATAACAGAAAAAAGATTTGCGATAGATGAAAAATATATCAATGATATTATGCCAAGTTCTCCGTTATTGTGGGCGGATTCAGAAGGATATTTGAAATCAGTGATTGGTTACCAGAAAGGTAGAAAACATCCGACTCACTTTCTAGGTATTGGTGGTGATGAATTATTTACACCGATGCCGTCTAATTCCTGGAATATTGTTCGTCAGGAAAATTTAGGTGGACTACTTTATGCTCTGAAATATAGTTTAATAATGAGAAGACCATTTTTTAGTTGCCTATTGGATTTGTTAGATAATAGAGGATATTCGGAAACTGTGATCAAAAATTTAGAAATTGTTTTCAACGAATCTTCTGCACCTATCAAGAGAGAACTGGGATGGGTGGATGGTTTACAAGTACCAGATTGGCTCAGTGAAAAATCCAAGCAAGAATCGCAAATTTTTTTAAACTCGTTATTATTTTCCAATTCTGAGCCAATAATATCTGATAGGACAGCATTCCAAATGATTCAATCCTTAATATTTCAAAAATCAGTACTGCGACAAATTCAATTAACCACTAATTCCATTTATTGGGCAACTCCATTTTTACATAAAAAATTAATAGAAATTTGTCTTCAAATTCCAGCAAAATATAAAGTTAGTTCAAAACTAACAAAACCGATATTGCAAAAAGCATTGAAGGGAATCGTACCAATTGAGGTTTTTAACAGGGGGTTCAAAGGGGATTATTCAGATGCCTTATATAGTGGATATAGAGAAGCAGTTCGTAAAAACTTCCACAATTTAGAACAGTTTGAATTAGTTAAAATGGGTATTGTTGATGTTGAGAAGTTAAAATTAGAGATGTCATTACCCGCGGGAAATCCGAGTAAAATTGATTATTTTGAAAAGTTATGTTCGGTAGAACGTTGGATACGGCAGATCAAATTATATATGAAGAACGAGTGAGGTTTACAATTATGTTTAATAAAGAATCGAAAAGTAGACTGAAAATAATAAAGCAAGATACTGGTGCAATTGTATTCGACAAAAATCAAGGGATATACTTTCAAACAAATGATGTAGGTGTCAAAATTTTAGAGTTACTATCTAAAAATGAAAGCGAAGAAGAAATTGTTAGCGCTATATCTGTTGCGTATTCCATTGAAATCGATGTTGCAAAACAAGATGTTAAAGATTTTATACAATCTCTAAAAAAAGGAGGGCTATAGATTATGGATATGCAACTCAATCAAGAGTCATACTCCTATGTTCAGCTAAAATACAGATTACTAGCACAAATAGCTTTACTGATTTCTTATCCGCTTACAAAGTTCTCTCCTAAAAGAATTGAACTTTTGATTAATAAGTTAAGTAATTCGAAACTATCTGCCACAGAAAATGAAGCAATATTAGCTCGTGATGCAATATGTACTGTAAGCCATAAGTGTAGGAATCAAGATGGATGCGTAAAAAGATCATTAGGAGTAATAATGTTTTTACTTCTTTTAAATAAACGTGCAAGTTGGTGTACTGGGTTTGCTATGAACCCCTTTAGATCTCATGCATGGGTGGAAGTAAACGGAAATCCAATTAAAGAGCTAGAAGAAGTATCATCGTATGAAAGAGTCGTGAAAACTCTAGATGATAAACATGAAGAGCGTAAACATATGATATCTGAAAATATAGAAAAAGTAGATGATACTATGACTAACGTAAAATTCCGTGATTTACTTGCTTTGATAGAAAATAAAAGAAAATATTTTTTAATCGTTTTATGTTTGGGAATACTTACGTCCATTTTAACGTTATTACAACCAGAACTTTTATCTAAAGTAATCTCTCAAAAGGGAGTAAATTTATTCAACAATCCAACAATATATATGCTTATAACTATTACCGTGGGTTCAACAATTATTTCCAGTTTGCAATATTACTTTTTACAATTAATGGGAGAAAGTGCAGTATTTCAATCAAGAAAAAATTTAATTATTCAATTTTTGAAACTTCCTATTTATAAATATAATGATCTATCTGCAGGAGACCTAATTAGTCGCTTTAGCAGTGATACAAGTAAACTAAGAGCAGGTATCATTCAATCAACCGTTGCTCTGACGAGTGGACTGTTCTTGAGTTTAGGTGCTATATTTACATTATTTCTAAAGGATACTTATCTTGCAATAATTACAATTATTTCTATAGCTTTATCATTCCTATTTATTTTATTGATGAGTAGTTTGATTCAAACGGCAAGTTATAAAGCTCATCAGGGTTTGGGGAACATGACAGCATACCTAAATAGGCTAATCATAGGGATTAGAACAATTCGGTCGACAAATGAAACGAATTCAGAATTATTTAAAATGTTATCTGAGGCACAAGAAGTAAAAAACTTGGGAATTGGAGTTGCAAGAGTGCAATCAATAATGACACCGATATCAAATTTTAGCTTGCAATTGTGTGGGATAATTATTTTGGGAATTGGAGGCTACCGTGTTTCTACTGGGCAAATGTCTATTGCAAATCTAACTTCTTTTATGCTATTAATGTATATCGCTATTTCACCAGTAGGACAAATATTTTCGTCAGTCACAACTATTTCAGAAGCTTTGGGAGCTTTAAGTAGAATTACTGAAATTATTGATCTTCCAAAAGAAGAAGATAATGATATCATTTTAAGTTTAGAATCTAAGTCAGACAGAAGCAAAGCAATTGAATTTGTGAATGTAACTTTTTCATATGACTCTTACCAATTTCAAGATATTCAATCGGATGATAATTACATATTAAAGGACATTACTTTTGAAATAAATAGTGGAGATTACGTCAGCATTGTCGGTCCGTCTGGTGCGGGGAAAAGTACACTTCTTTACCTCATTGAAAGATTCTATGATACTACCAGTGGTGGTATAAAGATATTTGGACAAGATTTTCGAACAATGAGTCGTGAGACTTTACGTTCGAATATTTCATATGTTGAACAAAATTCACCATTAGTAGCTGGTACAATCTTAGAAAATCTAAAAATGGGTAATAGTAATGTAACGTATGATGAATGTTGTGACGCTTTAGAAAAAGTTGGTTTGGAGCATTTAATTCAAAGAGGTGCATCTGGGATTGAAAGCCCAATTAGTGAAGGAGGGTTCAATTTATCAGGAGGAGAAAGACAGAGATTGGCAATGGCAAGAGCAATACTTTCCGATGCAAAGATACTCTTGCTGGATGAGTTAACTTCGAATTTGGATAGTCTTAGTGAGAAGAAAATGAAGGAAGCAATCAAAAGTATGAGAGGTGAGAGAACCATAATAATGGTTGCTCATAGATTATCTACAATTTTAGATTCAGATGAAATCTTTGTTTTGGAACACGGAAGAATTGTAGGAAGTGGGACTCATATGGAGTTATTGGAATCTGTTCCATTATATAAAGAGCTGGCCAAAGAACAATTTTTAGTATAGGAGTATCGTATTATGACGAATAAGATTGAAATAAGAGATGTTACAAAAACTTATAAAGATGGAGATATATTAAAGAACGTATCCTTTACAGCTGAAGAGGGGGAAGTCACGGCCTTTTTGGGACCGAATGGTGCAGGAAAAAGTTCGACACTACGAATACTTTTGGGGCTGGATAGACCATCTTTAGGCACTGCTTTAATAGGAGGTAAGAAATATTGCGATATTGAACGTCCTCTTTTAACTGTAGGAGCTTCTTTTGATGGCGTAGGGGCTCCCAGTGATCGAACAGTTTTTCAACATTTGAAAATTGCTGCTGCTAGTAATGGAATAGATTTTTCCAGAATATCAGAGGTATTATCCATTACTGATATTGAACATAAAAGATATTCAAAAATAAGCAACCTTTCATTAGGAGAGGGTCAGAGGTTAGGTATTGCAACAGCGCTGTTGGGAAATCCCCAGTACCTAATTTTAGATGAACCTACAAATGGTTTAGATCCTAGTGGAATTAGATGGTTTAGAAATTTTATTAGAGAACAAGCAAGTACTGGCAAGACAGTATTGTTATCTTCACATATACTTTCAGAAGTAGAGGCGGTAACTGATAAGGTTGTTTTTATTGACAAAGGAAGTATCATAGCTTCGGGTACACTTCATAATATAATGAACGGATTTTATAATCTAGAAGATGTTTTCTTTCATTTAACAGGAGGTGACTATGATAAGTAGTATAAAAAGCCATAATATTTTATCAGAGCTATATAAAATTTTTTATAGCAGATCAACCCAAATAGTTTTACCAATTGTTTTTATTCTTCAGCCGTTATTGTCTTATATCAGTTCTAAACAAATTTTAACAGTTGGATTGAATGCAACACCTGAAACAAATAGTAGTTTAGCAGAATCAATACCTCCAATTGAGTATATTGGTTTTGATGCAATATTATTGGGCTTGTTTGCTATGATTATTTTAGGAGCAATTATTGGAAGTATGGAATATAAAAATAGTTCTTTACGTACCAGTTTGCTATTATGTTCAAATAAGGCAGTATTCTTTGTAATAAAATTTTTTGTTACAAGTGTATTTATTTTTGTTGTATCGTATGTTTCAATATATTTATCTATTGCAAGTGCACAGTTTGGTTTAGGGAGAGAGGGATTGAACCCTCTGATACTGAGTAATAATGTGTGGTACTTTATATTATTGGGGTCATTGTCGTGGTCGTTATTAACGGTATTATCCTATTCAATTGCTTTTTATTTTAAATCCTCACTTGGATCATTATTATTCTTACTACCACAAGTCTATAATTTAGGCAGTTTTCTTTCTGACAGAATTCAGCTTGCAAAGTATTTACCAGTATCTTTAGGTCAAGATTTAATTGCAACATCTCCTTTAAAAATCACAACACCAGGACGCAGTGTTTTATTTCTGAGTATTTGGGTGCTAGTAATTAGTAGTTTTGCATATTACAAATTTTTGAAAAAAGATGTAGGTAATGTTATATGAATTCTTTTAGAAGTGAGTATTTAAAGTTTATTTATAATAAATGGCTATTATTGATTGTATTAGCAACTATAATTTTAGTACCTTTGTTTGTTATTTTTTTACATGAAACTCCAAGTTATATAACCGAGGATTATGTTTTAACGCAAATCTTAGAAAGCTTCTATCTTGGACAAGCTGGAATTATTATTATTACAATACTATTTATAGGGCAAGAATTTAACGGTTCAACTTTAAGAAGCAGTTTATTAGCTAATCCAATACGTTGGAAATTCTTTTTTATAAAATTAATAGTAATATTATCAATATCTATATTAGTTTGGATTCTTGTTGCTTTCTGTATTATTTGCGTAGTGTATATTTTTTATGATCTATTAATTCCCTTACTTATTTATACCTTTACATTAAGAATAATATTGGTATCAATTGGTTTAATATTAATATGTTTTAGTTTAGTGCTTATAACAAGGAGTATAGTTGTTCCAATGGGGATGTCTTTGTCTTTTTTGTTGGGGTTGGGTCAAATGCTTCTGCAATTCAGCGATGCTTTTCTCTACTTCCCAATTATCTCCACTATGAATTCATTTTTGATGACTGAGAATCAATCTTATATACCTTATACAATAGGTGTTGCAATTCAATTTTTATGGGGGATTTTGCTGTTATCTGTTTCTATTTTGCTATTTTGGAAGAGAATAGTACGATAAAAATTTTGTATTTTGTGATATTATATAATTATGAAAGAAAAAAAAGTATATCAAATATTAGCAATTGATGATGATGAAAGCATTCTTCGTTTGATAAAGAATTCTTTAGAACGCTCGGAGTTTGAAGTTACGACGAGGCGAGAAGTAGGTAACATAGATATTTGTTCATTCATTGGCTTTGATTTAATTTTATTAGATATTATGATGTCGATTGATGGTTTAGAAATTTGTAAATCCATTCGAGAACAAATCGATGTACCGATAATTTTTGTAACAGCCAAGCAATTGGATAGTGACTTGGCTAGTGGAGTAAAAGCTGGTGCGGATGATTATATAAAAAAACCATTTAGTATTACAGAATTAGTTGCTCGTGTTAGGATGCATATCCAAAGGGAGGAAAGAAATCGTAAAAATAATAAAGAAATATGCACAAAGAATTTGATAATTAATGTCAGCAATCAAGAAATCTTAATTGAAGAAGAGACTATATCATTGACAAAGCGAGAATTTACAATTTTATATACTTTAGCAAGTAACCCGAAGAGAGTATATTCCGTAGAGGAGCTCTATGAGAGAATATATCCGTCGGAATCAGATGCACAATTTCGTTCTATTGCTGAGTATATTTATCAAATTCGTTCAAAATTAAAACCATATTCAATTAATCCGATCAAGACACAGTGGGGAGGCGGATATAGTTGGAACGAAAATTAGATTTTAAGACTTTAGTAAAAAAGACGAAGTGGACGATTGTTAAACAATTTTGTTTGAATATAATTGTAGCTTATATTTTTCCTATATCAACTATTTCTATTGATATTCATTCAGAAACTCAGTCAATCGCTCGTGACTTGTTAGGGGTATTATTTAATGTTTTTTCATGGGTTTATATTTGTATATCTTTGATTATTATAGTTTCTATTAATATTAAAGCCTTGTTGACAAGAGTAAAGCAAGAAATGGAGATTGTTTATCATAGCAGTATATGGCTAACCTCTGTAAACGATTCATCTGATTTAACAATTCTTGAATTCATAGAGACAAATAGACACATTGAATTAATGCAACAAAGAATAAAAAATATGATTCAGGTAGAGAAAGACCAAAAGGCGGATATTCTCTTTAAAGTTTCAGCGATGGCACATGACTTGAAAACACCTTTGACTGTGATTAAAGGAAACTCGGAATTGTTGCAATTGGCACCTTTATCAGGTATTGACGTTCAATGTCTCAAGGATATTGAAAGAGCAAGTAACCAATTAAATAGCTATTTTAATCAGTTAATCAACTACTCTAAAACTTTTTACTCTGATCAGATTTCTTTTCATCAGTATCGTATCAGTAATTTATCCAAAATACTGGAACAAGAGTGTACATACCTTATTGGAGATAGCATTGACTACAAATATAGTACTAAGATAGACCGAGACTGTAATATTGAATTGGATTTAGATTTAATTATCCGTTCGGTGGCAAATATTGTTAATAATGCTATAGCTTATGCAGATGATGCTAAAAAGAAAATCAGAGTTACCTTTGAGTTAGCAGATAGCAATATTACCTTAAGTATTTGGAATAATGGTTCCAAATTTTCGGATGATGTTTTAGAAAATTTTGGAAAATTATTTTATCGAGAAGATACTAGCAGAAATTCACAATTTGAACATTTTGGAATAGGTTTGGCATTTGTAAAACAAGTAATGAGCATTCATTCAGGTGACATACAACTGCAAAATAAGGAAAATGGAGCTATGGTTAAATTAATTATTCCGATGAAAAGTAGTGACTATGTCTAGGCTTGAATATCGTAATTTTGAATACTATGAAGTTCAGAAAGTAAGTATATTAATAAAATTTATTTAAAAATCTCAACAATTAGCACTCATACCTGATTTATTCACATTTGAATATATCAGATGGGGTGCAAAATTATATTATTTTTTTAAAGCGCTTAAAAATTGTAAGGGTGGGTAAAAACTCAATTTCAGGAGAAAATGAAGTGAATATTTCCACACTAAAACGCATAGTATCAAGGTTTTCAACACTTGATACTATGCGTTTTATAATTTTAAATACTTTTTCCCCATCTTCTATGATATGTTATCCTTGATGGAAATGATGGAAGCTCCTGACAAGTCGGAGTTTTTCTACCGACACCGTACAGAAGATGGCTGGGAGAAAGAGATTTTTTAATCTTTTACTAAATAACCGAGCTTATCCAAGGCCTCCTCGATATAGTGGAGGTCTTGTTGTGTTTCGGCTTCGACTAGGTGGTAATGGATGCCATCTGTTAATTCAGACAGAGGTCTAAAATCAGAATGCTCGACTTGTTCTAGAAAATGTTGCACATCTCTGCGACAAGACAGTTTCAGCAAGGTTTCAATTTCTCCATAAACGGGATGGTCAATCAAGGTATTTTGAACACGTCCACCATTATCTACGATAGCAAGGAGTTCCTGCCCGATTTCTTCAACTTCATGTTTAACTTTGAAAAGTTTGTGGACGTATGGATTGACATCAACTTGCTTATAGACGTAGCCACGATTGGTAGATAGGATAGGAGCGCCATCGGCTCTCAAAATTGCAATGTCCTGGACAATGACCTGACGTGTGACATGAAAATGTTCAGCCAAACTTTGGCCATTGAGGGCTTTAGGAGCTTCTTTCAAGAGTTGGAGCAGGGCTTGTTTGCGATCTTTTGTCATAGTTCTTCCTTTTACCGGCGTTTTCGAAGCACTTTATAGACAGCTAGTGCTAATGTATAGTCTACCATACTATGGATAATTGTGCCAAATCCAACTAGCACAAATAGAACATAGAACATATTTTCTACATTGGTACCGGAAGTTGCGTAAAAAAGGACACAGGCTAATACTTCAGCAAGGGCATGAACGACAGCCAAAATAAAGTTGAAAATCCAGGAAGATTTTGCTTTATCTAGGGTATCGGGAAATTTCTGTAGGTAAAGAGCGCCCAAAGTCCCAAAAAAGATATGGGAAAAAGCCCGAAAAACGATAACCATAGGATAGCCAGCCATCAAAAATCCAAAACTAGAGGCTATGATGACAAAAACGGCCATCAAGGGAGACAGGAACATGGCAATAAAAATAGCGATGTGACTACCCAACGTATAGGAAGCAGGTGGAATGACAATCTTAAAGGGCATAACAATTGGAATCAAAATCGCAATAGCCGTTAAGAGGGCTGTCATTGTCATAAATTGTGTCTTTTTCCGTGTATTCATAAGAATCTCCTTTTTATCTGTATATACACTAGTATAGTACAATAAAGAAGACAATAAAGCAAGGATTTACTTAGGTTTATAGGTCATTTTTAGTTAGATATTGGTAAAAATTTCACTAAAAAAGAAAATACACAGAACAAAATCTCCACCTTCAGGTTTGAAAGTGGAGATTGTTTTTATTTCTTCAAGGTTTGTAGTCGTGGAACAATAGCTAAGGTCAGAACTGCGGAAATGACTAATTCAGCAATCGAATTTGTTGAGATAACGGTTGCTAGGAGTTTTTGGATATTACCATCAAAAACATTTCCAAAAAGGTAGAAAATTCCACCAAGTACAAAGACTGTGTTGGTAAGTGAACCAAGGGCA
>QWCR01000243.1_pt1 | contig 16563 bp, 16 predicted proteins | sample 1972581 | NCBI WGS metagenome assembly QWCR01 (sample SAMN09866703, study PRJNA288562) | Human oral metagenome isolate pre4_saliva, whole genome shotgun sequencing... | isolation source: mouth | host: Homo sapiens | place: USA: California
CGAATACCATGTTGAAGACGTAAGGCTCGTACTGCAAGTGAAAGTGCATCTCCATGTAGTCCTTCCTGACCGATGAGTTTTCCTATTTGATAATCTGAGAATCCTTGACGCTTAGCATGGCGTAGTAGAGCAGGTGAGATTTCGCTTAGGCTTGGTAATGATGATAGCTCATCTGCAGTTTGCTTGATGCCAAATAGTCTGTCAAGGAACCAGCGGTCAATTTTTGTAAGTTCGTGTACTTGGTCTACTGTGTAGCCTTCTTCAAAGGCTTGGCTAATAACAAAAGCACGAGTATCGGTTGGCTGACGTAAAGCTGTATCTAGGTCTTGTATCTTAGGAGCCTTATTGGCAACAAAACCATGCATGCCTTGCCCAATCATGCGTAAGCCCTTTTGCATAGCCTCCTCAAAATTTCGTCCGATAGCCATAACTTCACCGACGCTCTTCATTGAGCTACCTAGCTCACGGTCTACACCATGGAACTTACCTAAGTCCCAACGAGGAATTTTACATACGACGTAGTCTAGTGCAGGTTCAAAGAATGCTGGGGTAGTTTTAGTAACAGAATTTTTGAGTTCATACAAACCATAACCTAGACCAAGTTTTGCAGCAACGAAGGCTAGGGGATAACCAGTAGCTTTAGATGCCAAGGCTGATGAACGAGATAGGCGAGCATTAACCTCAATAACACGGTAATCCATGCTTTCAGGGTCAAGAGCATATTGTACATTACATTCCCCTACAATGCCTATGTGTCGAACGATGCGTATCGCAATCTCTCTGAGCATATGGTATTCATCATTAGTCAAAGTCTGAGAGGGTGCGATAACAATACTTTCTCCTGTATGAATGCCGAGAGGGTCGAAGTTTTCCATATTACACACGGTAATACAGTTGTCGTATTTATCTCGCACTACTTCGTACTCGACTTCTTTCCAACCCTTAAGACTACGTTCAACAAGAACTTGTGGACTAAATGAGAATGCTTTATTACATAGAACATTCAACTCTTCCTCATTATCACAGAAACCACTACCAAGACCTCCAAGAGCGTAAGCAGCACGGATAATAACCGGATACCCTAGTTCTTTAGCTGCCTTGCGAGCGTCCTCAATATTGTCTACCGCCTGGCTCTTAATAGTTTTAACATCTATCTCGTTGAGGCGTTCAACGAATAAATCTCTATCTTCGGTATTAACGATAGCGTCAATTTGTGTACCAAGGACTTCGACATTGTATTTCTTGAGTACTCCTGAACGGTGCAGAGCTACACCACAGTTTAGAGCTGTCTGTCCTCCGAAAGCAAGCAAGATACCATCAGGTCTTTCCTTTTCGATAACTTTCTCAATGAAGTAAGGTGTTACTGGCAAGAAGTAAATCTCATCAGCAATACCTTCGCTTGTTTGAACTGTAGCGATATTTGGATTAACTAGAACTGTATGTATCCCTTCTTCTCTCATTGCCTTAAGAGCTTGAGAACCAGAATAGTCAAATTCTCCAGCTTCACCGATTTTGAGTGCACCAGACCCGAGAAGAAGAACCTTATTTATATTTATTCGTTTCATACTTGTTGTCGTTGAATTATACTTGATTGTGCTTAAAGTTTTGAGAGGAATTCATCAAAGAGGAACATCGTGTCTGTCGGTCCACTGCAGGCCTCGGGATGGAACTGCGCCGAGAAGTAAGGTAGACTTTCGTGGCAAATACCTTCGTTGCTTCCATCATTAAGATTAACGTATCTTTCCCTCCAACCTGCCTCAAGTGTACTTGGGTCTACAGCATAACCATGGTTCTGGCTTGTGACGAAAGAACGATTTGTTCCAACCTCTAGTACTGGCTGATTGTGACTGCGATGACCATATTTCATCTTGCTGACTGTCGCTCCAGCAGCTGTAGCAAGAAGCTGATTACCCATGCAGATACCGCAAATAGGCTTGCCCTTAGAAAGAGCAACTCGGATATGCTCCACTGTCTTGCTACACATGTTAGGGTCACCAGGACCATTACTAAGGAATAAACCGTCAAAATCAAGCTGATTAAAGTCGTAGTCCCAAGGTACACGATAGAGTGTGAGCTCTGGTCTAATGAGTTTGCGAACAATGTTGTTCTTAGCACCACAGTCCACTAAAACTACTTTTTTAGGACCATTACCATAGACAAGAACTTCTTTAGGAGATACTTCTGCTACTAGATTGCGTTTGTTATGGTCTTCAAAAGGAATATCAGCATCATCAGCTAATATAATCTTTCCTTTCATAGAGCCTTTCACTCGTAAAGTCTTGGCAAGTTCTCGTGTATCAATGCCCGTAATGCCGACAACCTTCTCTCGAATGAGCCAATCTTCAAGGCTCTCGACTGCATTCCAATGGCTATAGGTTTCTGAGTATTCACTAACAATAAGCGCTAATGGATGGATGCGGTCACTCTCCCAATAAAGCTCAATACCATTTGTGTCCTTTTCTCCTGAAGGCACTCCATAGTTGCCGACTAGAGGGTAGGTCATCACCATCATTTGTCCACGATAACTAGGGTCTGTAAGGCTCTCTGTATAGCCTGTCATAGCTGTGTTAAAGACTACTTCCCCCGCAACTGAACTTTCGTACCCGAAACTAAAGCCTTCAAAACGACTACCATCATCTAAGATTAGACTTGCTTGTTTTCTGTTATGCATACTATTAACCATTATAATATCTACTAAATTACTCAAAGGTTCTAAAAAAATAAGAGCGAAAGCACTTTCATGCTCCGCTCTATTAAAATGAATTATTACGGAGCAACATTTATAAGCTCCATTATTAACTCTGTATAAAATCTTGCTCCATATAATCAATGAAAGCTTGATTAACTAAATGACTACCTCCAGGAGTAGGATAATCTCCCGAAAAATACCAATCTCCAGGGTGGTGAGGAATAGCCTCATGCAAACCCTCTAAGCTTTGAAATACAATCTCAACCTCAGCTTTAATATGTGGAGGTTTAAGCAACTCAACTATCTTACGAGAGATATCGTCGACAGTGAATTTCTTATAAATGGGCTGAACGACATTATCTACTGGTTCAGTCCAAGGTTTTTCTTTCAGAGCCAATGCTTTTTGATATTGTTCATGGAGAATATGTTCTTCACCTCTTTCTTTAAGAAGAGCTACTGCAGCACGAAAAGCTATAAACTCTCGCATTTTGCTCATATCAATGCCATAGTAATCAGGGTAGCGTATTTGAGGACAGCTAGAAACCACTACTATTTTCTTGGGCTCAAGCCTATCTAAGATACCAAGAATACTCTGCTTAAGTGTTGTACCGCGCACGATACTATCATCAATCACTACGAGATTGTCTACGCCCTTTGTAATTGTTCCGTAGGTAATGTCATAGACATGTGCTGCTAAATCTTCACGACTCTTGGCTTCGCTAATAAAAGTACGCAGTTTAATATCTTTAATTGCAACCTTTTCGCTTCGTACACGACGAGAAATAACCTTCTTTAGCTCTTGTTCTGTAAGAGTGCCAGATTGTATCGTTTCTAGCTTTTCATTATCCAAGTGCTTATTCATACCTTCAAGCATGCCGTAATAGGCAACTTCAGCTGTGTTAGGAATAAATGAAAATACTGTGTGGTCTAAATCGTTATCAATGACTTTGAGAATCTTATCCGTGAGATTGCGACCAAGTGCTTTACGTTCATTATAGATGTCTTGGTCACTACCCCTTGAGAAGTATATACGTTCGAAGGAACAAGCTTTGAATTTTTTCGGTTCTGCAATCTGTTCCGTACGAGGTTCTCCTGCTCTGTTAATCAATAGGGCTTGACCAGGAAGAAGCTCTACAACCTTATTGGCTGGAACATTCATGACAGTCTGTATGACTGGTCTTTCGCTAGCAACAACGACAATTTCATCATCGATATAATAGAATGCAGGACGAATGCCCCAAGGGTCTCTCATGGTATAGCTTTCACCACTTCCTGTAAGTCCGCACATGACAAACCCTCCATCCCAAAGGGGAGAGCACTCTTTGAGAATACTACTCAGGTCAATGCGCTCCTCGATGTAATGGGTAATGTCCATTCCCTTGAGTGAGTGTTTTAAGCTTTGCTGATATCGGCGTTCTACTTCTCTATCTAGTCTATGACCAAGTTGTTCAAGCAGAATATGCATGTCGGAAACATGCCTAGGGTGTTGTCCGACAGAGGTAATACTCTCAAAGACGCTATGAACGTTAGTCAGATTAAAATTACCGCATATTGCTAAGCACTTTGCTCGCCAATTACTTCGGCGTATCATTGGATGGACATAGGTTAAGCCACTTTTACCTGTTGTGCTATATCGTAGATGTCCCATATAGCATTCTCCAGCAAAAGGTAGCTCTGACTCCGCATACTGAGCATCGTGCATAAGCTCGGGTGATATGCCTTTGTAATTGCTGTGGATGTTATTAAAGATTTCTTGAATAGCTCCAGAGCCTTCAGCACGTTCTCTGTACAGGTACTCTCGACCAGCTTTACTATTGAGCTTAACAACAGCTAACCCAGCACCTTCTTGTCCTCGGTTGTGTTGTTTCTCCATAAGTAGATAGAGCTTACTAAGTCCATACTGCCAGCTACCATACTTTTCTTGATAATAGCTCAGTGGCTTACGCAAACGAATAGCTGCTATTCCACATTCATGCTTTAGCGGTTCCATTTAATTATATCTTAGTATTGTCGTTTACTCTGTTGGTTTATAAAAATATATACTGCCTATGATAGAGTATACCAATCATATATGCGTTTGATACCTTTTTCTAGTTCAATGGTATGATGCCATCCAAGATTATTTAGCTTGCTTGGATCTGTTAGTTTTTTCATCGTACCATCGGGCTTTGTGGAGTCGAAGGTAATCTTTCCTTCATAGCCAACAACAGACTTAATCAAGTAGGCTAAATCTCGAATGGATATATCCTTCCCTGTTCCAATATTGATGTGGCAATTACGCACCTCGCTACATTTGGGACTTAAGTCTGTGAAGTTAACGTGTTCCATCAAGAAAATACAAGCATCAGCCATATCTTCGCTCCAAAGGAATTCACGCATAGGTCTACCACTTCCCCATAAAGAGAGTTCTGTTTGGGTTATACCAAAGTGGGCAAGGGCTTCTAAGAGCATAGCTTCACTTGCATTGTCGGGATCTTGTACTGCAGATATAGGTCTTTTCTTTAAATCCTTTCGTATAGTAGACCAATCTTCAGAATAAACAGCCTTAGCCAAAATCATTTTGCGTATCATTGCTGGCAAGACATGACTATGCTCTAAATCAAAGTTGTCATTGGGGCCATACAGATTTGTGGGCATGCATGCAATAAAGTTTGTACCATATTGGATATTGAAACTTTCGCACATCTTAAGTCCTGCAATCTTTGCAATAGCGTAAGGTTCATTAGTATATTCAAGCTCAGAGCTGAGCAAGCAATCTTCAGGCATAGGTTGAGGTGCATTTTTAGGATAAATGCACGTACTGCCTAAGAAGAGTAATTTCTTGACTCCTGAGCGGTAAGATTCTCCTATAACATTTTGCTGAATGCCTAAATTCTTATATATAAAATCAGCTCTTAGTGTATTGTTTGCTAGTATACCTCCTACAAAAGCTGCAGCCAAGAAAACATATTCAGGCTTTTCTGTTTCAAAAAAAATACGCACAGCTATTGGATCTGTTAAATCCAATTCGCTATGCGTACGTGTTATAATATTTGTGTAGCCCTTAGCTTTTAAACTGCGGTATATAGCCGAGCCTACAAGTCCTCTATGACCAGCGACATATATTTTACTATCTAGATTCATCGTGGAAGATAGATTACTCATAATAGTTCTTGGTTTCAAATCCTCCTTGTTTCAGATAGGTATCCCGTTTCATAAGCTTTACATCACTTTGTACCATATCAGTGACTATGTCTGAGAGTGAATATTCAGGTTTCCAAGCAAGAGTGTTCATCGCTTTTGTCGGGTCTCCAATTAGAAGATCAACCTCTGTGGGTCTGAAATACGCAGGGTCTACAGCTAAAACCTCATCACCAATGCGCGTTCTAAGCTGTTCAAGATATTCTATACCGACCTGAGAATTGAAACGATCTTCATCAATAGCGGTCAATACTCCAACTTCATCAATACCTTCTCCTCGGAATTCTATATTCAAACCTAGTTCCGCAAAAGATAGGCGAGCAAACTCTCGTACTTCAGTGGTTACTCCTGTTGCTACGACATAATCTCCTCCTGTAGGCTGTTGTAAGATAAGATGCATGGAACGTACATAGTCTTTGGCATGTCCCCAGTCTCTTTTTGCTGAGAGATTTCCTAAGTATAGTTTGTCTAGAAGTCCAAGAGCTATGCGGCTAACGCTGCGAGTAATCTTGCGCGTTACAAAAGTTTCCCCTCGGAGAGGGGATTCATGATTAAAGAGAATACCATTGCTAGCATGCATGCCATAAGCTTCTCGATAATTCACAGTAATCCAATACCCATAGAGTTTTGCACAAGCATAAGGACTACGAGGATAGAATGGTGTTGTCTCTCGTTGAGGAACTTCTTGGACTAAACCATAAAGCTCACTGGTAGAGGCTTGGTAGATACGGGTTTTCTTTTCTAAACCAAGAAGACGAACGGCTTCTAACACTCTGAGCGTACCTAAAGCATCTACATCAGCAGTGTATTCTGGACTCTCAAAGCTTACCTTGACATGACTCATTGCTCCAAGATTGTAAATTTCATCTGGCTGTATCTCTTTAATCAGACGAGTGATATTCATTGAGTCTGTAAGATCTCCGTAGTGTAGGAAAAAACGGCGGTTTTCCTCATGAGGATCCTGATACAGATGATCTATTCGTTCTGTGTTGAAAAGTGAACTGCGTCGTTTAAGTCCATGTACTTCGTATCCAAGATTGAGCAAATATTCGGATAGATAGGCTCCGTCTTGACCTGTTACTCCTGTTATGAGTGCTACTTTTCGTGGCATTATAGTGATTGTTCGTTTATTCTGCTCACAAAGATAGATATAAAAAGAAGAAGGACAAGCGAGGAATGTGTTTTTGCTCATTGTTTCTGCTGATGCTAAGAGTCCTCAAATAATAATGGCTAGTCTTATTCAAAGGCTAGCCATTATTATTTGAGGAAAAAGGATACCCTAGTTCAAGAAACTAAGAAGTACTCCAGCTGCTACAGCAGAACCGATTACTCCTGCAACATTAGGACCCATAGCATGCATAAGCAAATAATTGCTAGAATCATACTCAAGACCGATGATTTGTGAAATTCTAGCTGAATCTGGTACAGCTGATACTCCTGCATTCCCTATGAGTGGATTGATTTTGTTCTCTTTGCTGAGGAATAGGTTGAAGAGTTTAACAAAAAGAATTCCACAGATTGTGGCAATAACAAAAGAAAATGCACCTAATGCAAAAATCTTTACAGAGTCTCCTGTAAGGAATTCTGTTGCTTGTGTAGAGGCTCCTACTGTTACTCCAAGTAATATGGTTACAATATCAATGAGTGGACCCTTAGCTGTATCCGCAAGTCGTTTCGTAACACCGCTTTCTTTAAGCAAATTTCCAAAGAAAAGCATACCAAGAAGAGGTAGCGCAGAAGGAACGAGCGTACAGGTTAATAAAAGTCCGACAATAGGGAAAATTATTTTTTCTATCTGCGCAACAGGGCGAGGACGTTTCATCCTGATTACACGCTCTTTCTTAGATGTAAGTAACCTCATAAAAGGAGGTTGAATAATGGGGACAAGAGCCATATATGAGTATGCTGATACGGCTATAGCACCCATTAAGCTAGGAGCTAGTTTGCTTGATAGAAAGATGGCAGTAGGTCCATCTGCTCCTCCGATGATACCGATAGCACCCGCTTGTTCAGGAGTAAATCCTAGATAGAGTGCAGCCATATAAGCGGCAAAGATGCCAGCTTGCGCAGCTGCTCCTACAAGCATTAACTTAGGATTGGAGATTAGAGCAGAAAAGTCTGTCATAGCTCCAATACCTAAAAAAATAAGAGGTGGATACCAGCCTTGTCGTACTCCTTGGTATAGAGTATTAAGGACTGAGCCTTGCTCGTATATACCTAATTGGTAACCTTCCTTGAAGGGAATGTTACCAATTAGCATACCAAAGCCTATCGGTATAAGCAAGAGTGGTTCGAATTCATATTTGATGGCTAGGAAAATAAAGAGAATTCCGATTAGCAACATCACAAAGTGCTCAGGAACGGCATTGGCAAATCCTGTGAATTGCCAAAATATATCGAGGTTCTGAGCTAAGAAACCACCGATGCTAGACATGGTACTATCCTATAAGAAGAATTTCTGCTCCTTCAAGGATGCTGTCACCCTTATTAACCTTGATAGCGGTAACAACACCATCATGCTCAGCATTGATGTTATTTTCCATTTTCATAGCTTCAAGGACTGCAACAGTTTGACCAGCCTTTACTTGATCTCCAACATTAACCTTAAGGTCAAGGATTACACCTGGAAGTGGAGATAGGATAGGTTTACCATTACCTGCAGGCTTTGCTGCTGGTTGCTCTACTGGAGCAGGCTGTGCTACAGGAGCAGGTGCAGCTGCTTGAGGTTGTGGTGCAGCTGCCACTGGCGCAGCTGGTTTGGCTGCAGGACGAGGAGTGATATTAAGTTCTTCTCCTAGAATATCAACCTTGTATGAAGTGCCATTTACTTCTACTGCAGCAGTATTTCCGTCTAGGTCAATCACAGCAACTGTATATTCGTTGCCGTTGATACTATACTTGTATTCTTTCATTGTCTAATTTAATTTTAGTGGTTACTAGCGAGGTAGAGGACGCATCATCTGAGTCTTGAGATTCCAAGCAGTAGGCGTACGCTTGAATGTTAGGACGAAAGACTCTTGATCGTGCGTGTGCTTGCCTAATTCTTCATGCAGTGCGTAAGCAATAGCTGCAAAGACTTCTTTTTCGTTCATCTCTGTTGTTTATTTATGGATATTGGCGTAAGCATTGACCTTTGTAATTCCATAGAGTAGGGCGATGTCTGATGGTGAGCTTATAGCTCTCAACAAAGTCGTGCTGAGTATTCAGATAGCTGTGTAAAGCTATTGAAATAGCTGCAACAGTTTCTTTTGAGATATTCATCTGCTCTTTGGAGATACTAAGAGCGATAGCAGCCATTATTTCTGGAGCCACCTTAGTATCGAGGCTCTGGTTCCCTTGGAGTGTTTGCGTCTTATCCTTGACTAACTGAGACTTGTTGTGTATTTTATTCAAATATCCGCCTAGCAGTTTAAAGACAAGCACAAGGAGAATAAGAGCCGTAAATACAACAGAAATAGCTGTTAGTGTTAAGACTATACCTAGTGGATCTTTTTGTTGCAACTGCGCTACGTTCCCTCCATGAGCATGGAGGAGAGACGTAGACAGGATAAAGCAATAAGATCCTACGAGTATTTTAGTCGCAATCGTTGCCATAATGACCAGAGGACTTACGCAGGTTATTGTCAGTGATTACAGAGGAAGGTTATCGTGCTTCTTAGCAGGAATAGTCTGCTTCTTAGTACGTAACTGTTCTAATGCACGTATGATGCGGAAACGAGTGTTGCGTGGCTCGATGACATCATCCATAAATCCGTAAGAAGCAGCATTGTATGGGTTTGCAAATGCCTTACGATACTCTTCTTCCTTCTGAAGAGCAGCTTCAGCAGGATTTTCAGCTGCAGCAACTTCCTTAGCAAAGATAACTTCAACAGCTCCACTTGGACCCATAACTGCGATTTCAGCGCTAGGCCAAGCTAGATTTACATCAGAACGTAGGTGCTTAGAGTTCATTACGATGTATGCACCACCATAGCTCTTACGAAGTGTAATTGTAATCTTAGGTACAGTAGCTTCTCCGAATGCATAAAGAAGTTTTGCACCATGTACGATAACACCGTTATATTCTTGACCTGTTCCTGGAAGGAAGCCTGGTACGTCTACCAGTGTAACTAGAGGAATATTGAATGCATCACAGAAACGTACAAAACGAGCAGCCTTACGAGATGCATTGCTGTCAAGAGCACCTGCCATTACCATAGGTTGGTTAGCTACGATACCCACGCTCTGACCATTGAAACGAGCAAATCCGATGATGATGTTCTTAGCATAATCCTTGTGAACTTCGAGGAATTCTCCATTATCAACAAGAGTGCCAATTACATCATACATGTTGTAACCCTTATTAGGCTGATCTGGAATGATAGTATTCAAGATGTCATCTACACGGTCAATTGGGTCTGTGCACTCTACGACAGGAGCTTCTTCCATATTGTTTTGAGGAATGAAGCTGAATAGGTGACGGATTAGGCGTATACCTTCTTCTTCGCTATCAACAGCAAAGTGAGTTACACCACTCTTGCTAGCGTGTACACTTGCTCCTCCAAGTTGTTCTTGAGTAACATCTTCACCTGTAACAGTCTTTACTACCTTAGGACCAGTTAGGAACATGTAGCTAGTACCCTTAACCATAATAGTGAAGTCTGTTAGAGCTGGAGAATATACAGCACCACCAGCACAAGGACCAAAGATAGCTGAGATTTGAGGAACTACCCCAGAAGCAAGGATGTTATTTTGGAAAATATCTCCATAACCTTGTAGGGCATTGATACCTTCTTGGATACGTGCACCACCAGAGTCGTTAAGACCAATAACAGGAGCACCTTGTTGCATAGCAAGGTTCATAATCTTAACAATCTTACTAGCGAGCATTTCGCCTAGTGAACCTGCTACCACTGTGAAGTCTTGTGCGAATACATATACAAGACGACCATCAATAGTACCATAACCTGTAACGACACCATCACCTAGGTGCTTTACTTTGTCAACACCAAAGTTTGTGCTACGGTGAAGTACGAAAGTATCAATTTCTTCAAAACTACCTTCATCAAGAAGAAGGGCAATACGTTCGCGAGCAGTAAGCTTACCTTTGGCATGCTGGCTGTCGATTCTCTTTTGACCACCGCCTAGGTGTGCTTCTTGGCGGAGCTTAATAAGCTCTTTAATCTTTTCTAATTGAACACTCATAATCTATTTGTTCGTTTATTTATTTACCTTACTCTTTGGTCCTAGCTCCTTACGGGGAAGGGATAGGAACAAATGAAAAAGACCTCTAATACCTGCAAGAAGAGGTATTAGGGTCTCTTAAATAATTACAGATTCTTGTAATCGCAGAATTCCGTAAGTACACCCATTGTGCTCTTAGGGTGTAGGAAACCGATATTTAGGTTTTCTGCTCCAAGACGAGCCTTCTTGTCAATAAGACGAACACCCTTAGCTTCAGCTTCTTCAAGAGCTTCCTGAGTATCTGGCACATTGAATGCAATGTGATGGATGCCTTCTCCGCGAGTTTCAATGAACTTAGCGATAGTGCTCTCTGGGCTTGTTGCTTCAAGAAGTTCGATTTTAGTCTGACCAACTTTGAAGAATGCTGTTTTTACCTTTTGGTCTTCTACAACCTCAATGTTGTAACACTTAAGACCAAGAATACCTTCGTAGTAAGGAAGAGCTTCTTCGATGCTCTTTACTGCAATACCTAAATGCTCAATGTGAGACAGGTTCATAGCTAAAAAATCTTTTATAAAAATTCTACTTTGCTTAGCTTGTTGTGAGCTAAGCTTTGTCCGTTTATATGTGCAAATGTAATGAATATATCTATATAGTCAAGGATATAATCAAAAAAAGATTATATAGTAGAGTTTACTTGTTAGATATATTACTTTTATTTGAGTGCCAACTCAAGTAATTTGTGCTGATTAAGATAGCCAACAAGCTTTTGTCCAATCTTACAAGCCCCAACGCCAGCAGGTGTGCCGGTGAAAATAAGGTCTCCTATTTTTAATGTATGTTGCTGACTGATGTAGGCTATAATTTGGTCAATCGAATGAATCATCTCATCGCTAAAGGCATGCTGTACGAGTTGATTGTCGCACTCTAGCCTTAATTCTATAGCCTTGTCGGGAAAGTTAAGCTCTTGTTTGTTAATCCATTCTCCGACAACGGCAGAGCCATCAAATACTTTACTCCTTGTCCATGGTTCACCTCTCTTTATAGCCTCTCTCTGAAGGTCTCGAGCTGTAAAGTCGATACCGATACTTAAGTTATCGTAATACCTATGTGCAAAGCGTTCGGCTATGCATTTGCCTACCCGATTGATTTGAACTACAATTTCAGCTTCGTATTCAAACTCATTAGTCCAGTCAGGGATATAATATGGGTGTCCTAAGCGATGCAACGAATCACCTTTATGGAAGATAATGGGGGCTGAAGAAGGAGATAGTGCTTTAGAGCTTATGCTTGAGCTTTCATTCTTATGAGAAGGGTAGTTGAACCCTACGGCAAGGATTTTCATAAACTAAGCATTATTATCTAAAGATTGTAAGGCAGAATTGTTGCAACGCTCTCTCATTCGAGTAAATATAAGAGCTAGATGAGCGTACATGGAAGTGTTTTGTACCACAACATGCTGAGGAGCTTTGATACGCACAGGGGTAAAGTTCCATATGGCAGAGAAGCCTTTTTGTGTTAGCATATCAGTCGTATCTTGAGCCTGTAAGATAGGAACCGTCAAGATAGCAATATTGACTTCTTCTTTACTTTTAATGCTACTTAATTCGTTGATGTGATAAATCGGAATATCACCAATGTATGTGCCTACGATATTAGGGTCAATATCAAAACCAGCTACGATATCTAGACCAAATTGCTGTAGCCCTTTGTCCGAAAGTAGAGCACTACCGAGACTACCTACACCTATAAGTACAGCTTTATGAGTTTGTGTGAAGCCTAGAAATACTTCAAGCACTTGAATGAGTTCGTGCGTAAGGTATCCTACACGCGTACGCCCTTGTATATTGACGCATGATAAATCTTTGGCGACAACAGACTGTTCGACTCCTACGCCGTCGGCAATTCCTGTTGATGAGATGTAGCGTTTTCCTGAAGCAAATAAGAGCTTAACATAAGATAGATACCATGGTAGGCGTCTTAGCGTAGGCTCAGGTATTGGGCGGTTTGTCTTACTTTCTCTCCTGCTTTTGCTCATAAGTATCGTTATTTTTGGGAGCAAAGATACTTAAATTGAGAGAAATTTCCATAATTGAAGATGCTTCTAATGTTTGTTTAACCTTTTGGTAGACATCTTCTATGGGCATGACGTCCATATCTGTTTCCAAGAAGGCGTGTCCTGCCTGGAAAGCAAAAGTTAATGCTTCGGGATTGTAATGTTGCCCAAAACTAAGAAAGCAACCCGCTTTAATCAGTTGCTCTGCGACATTTTTGTTTTTTCGGAATCCATGGATAAGCCAAGGTTGAGTAGGCTTGTAAATTTTTTTTAGATTGAGGAGCTCGTTGTATGCCTTGACGCAATGGATGATAAGCGGTTTATGTATAAGTTCACTCAATTCAATTTGTTTGATGAAATACTGTTTCTGGATGTCAAAATCCACTTGAGAGTATTTATCTAAGCCACATTCACCAATAGCCCACACCATAGGTTCTCGTGTTATTCTTTGGCACAATAAAGCGTAAGCTTCTTCTGTCATGTCTTCAGGATAGCATGGGTGCAATCCGATAGAGTAGAAGCCTTGTGTGCTGAGGGTTTCTATGGGTCTATAGCTCACTCTGCTATCAATGTTGTGAGCTTCACGAGCATAATGGGTATGTATATCAAGATAATGCATAGGCGTTTAAGGTACGGGGTCATAACCATGTCCACCCCAAGGATGACAACGCAATATTCTTTTTGCGGCTAACCATGTTCCTTTCCAAGGTCCATGCTTTTTAATCGCTTCAAGCGCATAGGCTGAGCATGTGGGAGAGTATCTACACATTGGCGGTAGTAGCGGAGAGATACACTTGCGATAGAAGTATATTGGGATAAGAAACATCCAAGATATAAATTTATTCATAGTGCAAAGCTAGCATTTATGCTGGATTATAAAAGTGAATTTGGGAAAATTGGAACTCATTATTTTTCTATCTTAAAGTATTGAAATATATAGGGATACGGAGGAAAAGTGTTTAGTACTCTTCCTATTCTGCAAACCTCGGCGAAGTCTGTACAAACTACACGTGTAGTCTGCACAAACTTCAGCCGTAGTTTGCACAGACTACAGCTGAAGTTTCAAGTTAAGGACATTGATAGGAAATTATACTTATCCATATTCATTTATATTATCAGCCCTAGTGCAGATTTTATTTGAAGTGCTATTTATTGCAGACCTTTAGCCTTCATAAGGCTTTTGACATCAGGCTCATTAAGTCCTGTCATTTCTTTAAAGATTGCATTTAAATCTTCACTATTGCCTTTACTTAAAATCAGTTCTTTGAATCTAGCACCATTCTTAGCTGTAAGACCTCCATGAGCTTTGAACCAATCGTAGATATTATTATCTAGAACTTCAGACCAAAGATATGAATAGTAGCCTGCCGAATAATCGCCTCCCATACTATGACTGAAATAAGTAGATTTATAGCGAGGAGGAATAAGTTTGTTGACCATACCAAAGTGGGCGAGTGCATCTTCCTCAAATTTTCTGACATCCTCAATATTGCTTTCTGGCGTTAGTGTATGCCAAGCCATATCAAGGATTACGGCTGCGATATTTTCGCCAAGAGCATAGGCTTGATTGAATGTAGCAGCTTTTCGCAGTCTGTCAATTAGTTCCTGAGGCATAGGCGCTCCTGTCTTGTAGTGCTTGGCGTAATTTTTTATGACGGCAGGGTCAGTAGCCCAATGTTCGTGGAATTGTGATGGCATTTCTACAAAATCTCTTGCGACATTCGTTCCGCTTAGTTTTTCGTATTTCTGATTAGCAAATATGCCATGTAGAGCGTGTACAAACTCATGGAAGACTGTCATAACCTCATCCATATTTAGGAGGGTTGTTTCTCCATTGATAGGGGGAGCAAAATTGCAGACATTGTAAATGATGGGGCGTTTGTCTAATAGATGACTTTGGCTAACCCAATTACTCATCCATGCTCCACCGCCTTTTGTTGCTCGACGATAATAATCAGTATAGAATAGAGCTATTCGTTCCTTATTCTGATCTAATACATCATATATTCTAACTCCCTCAGCATATACGGGTAAGTCGTTTCGCTCTATAAAATCAATATTATAGAGTTGTTTTGCCATATAGAAGATACCATTTTTGACTACGCTGTCAAGATGAAAATAGGGCTTAATATCATTTTCATTAATATCAAACTTAGATTTGCGTAGCTTCTCTGCATAGTAGTCCCAATCCCAAGCTTCTAAGTGAAAACTATTTCCCTCAAGCGTTTGAGCAAATGCTTCTAGCTCTTTAGTGTCTTCTTGTGCTTTGGGTAGATAAGCCTTGACCAGATTTCTAATAAAAAGTTCTACATGTTGAGGTTCTTTTGCCATTTGGTCCTGCAGAGCCCAAGATGCATAATTTTCCTTACCTAAAAGACGTGCTTTCTTAGCTCTTAAGAGGACAATATCTTTAATTGTTTGTTGCGTATCATACTGGTCTCCAAGTTCGTTTCTTTTTATTGAAGCCTCAAAGAGTTTATGACGAACCTCCCTATTGTCTAGCTCGGCTAGATATGGATGTTTAGTAGTATTTTGGAGTGTAATCAAATAACCATCTTTGCCTACAGCCTGTGCATCAGCCTTGGCTTGAGCAATATTTTCCTTAGATAGCCCCTTTAAGCTATCCGCCGAGAGTATGTGTACAGCAGATGCTGCTACTCCGTCTTTGATTTGATTATCAAATTTATTCTCAAGTTCAGTGAGACGGCGGTTGATATCTGTTAGCAGAAGTTTATCTTGATTATTAAGATTAGCTCCATTACGCACAAAGCCTTGATATACTTCCTCTAGGAGTCGGGCATCTTCTCCTTGGAGTGTAGCCCGTTCATGTTCATATACAGCTTTAATCCTATTGAATAGTTTTGTATTGAGATTGATAGAGTCAGAATGAGCAGATAGCTTAGGAGCAATTTCTTCTTCAATAGCTCTAATACTATCGGTAGCATCTGCCCCAGCGAGACCAAAGAATATTTCACTTGTTCGGTTTAGGAGCTGTCCAGCCTTTTGCATAGCAACAATCGTGTTTTCAAAGTTGGGCTTTTCTTGATTGTCGGCAATAGCCTTTATTTCAGATAAGTGTTGCTTCATGCCTTCTTCAAAGGCAGGAAGAAAATGCTCTGAGCGAATAGCCGAGAAGTCCGGTGCCCCAAAGTCTAATTTGCTCTCTGTAAGAAGAGGGTTGGCATTAGAGGAGATATTCTTACTACTGCAAGAAACCATTACTGTAGCTAGTCCAAGTGCAATAATTGTTTTTTTCATACTATACTATAGTCTAAATATAAATAAGCTTTGAGATTTTAAGCCTATATCCAACTAACCTAGTATAGTGAAAACAAGTTCGCTTTTTGTCTCTTAACAGGGTATTTGTATAGGGAAAATGTTGTGTTTTGTGGTATACTTATATCATGCTAGCGTACAATCGTTTTAATAAATTCGTATCTTTGCAACACAATAAATAGTATAGAATATTATAATA
>QWCR01000779.1_pt1 | contig 16403 bp, 17 predicted proteins | sample 1972581 | NCBI WGS metagenome assembly QWCR01 (sample SAMN09866703, study PRJNA288562) | Human oral metagenome isolate pre4_saliva, whole genome shotgun sequencing... | isolation source: mouth | host: Homo sapiens | place: USA: California
GTTAATAAACCTGGATCTTGGTGAGTATATCCATTGTGGTCTTGTTGGAACACTGTTGATGTTGCAATCAAGTTTAATGATGGATAGTTTTTACGCCATGGAGCGTGAGTTTTAGATTTACGTAACCATTTGAAGTGTTGAGTAATCATTGAGTCTACAACACGTAAGAATGATTCGTATGAAGCGAAGAATCCGTGACGACCTGTTAATACATAACCTTCTAAGAATCCTTCTGCTTGGTGTTCTGATAATTGTGAATCGATAACACGACCAACTGGTGAAATCCATTCATCATAGCTTTCATCACGACGACCAACCCATTGACGGTTCGTTGCTTTGAATACTTCGTTTAGACGGTTAGATTTAGTTTCATCTGGTCCGAAAATACGGAAGTTTTCTGGGTTAGCTTTTACTAAGTCAGCTGCAAATTTACCAAATTCAATCATATCTTGTTTTTGGATAGCACCTGGAGTTGAAGTATCAACAGCATGTTTAGTCCAATCAGTAATTTCCATTGGTTTTACAACCCCTGCATTAGTGATTGGGTTCATGCTCATACGACGGTCACCTTTTGGTGAAATAGCAGCAATTTCTTCTACTAATTTTCCATTTTCATCGAATAATTCTTCTGGACGGTATGATTTCAACCAGTCTAATAATGCATCGATGTGTTCCATTGATTCACCTGATACTGGAATTGGAACTTGGTGAGCACGGAATCCACCTTCGATTGGTTCGCTGTTCCATTCTTTTGGACCAGTCCATCCTTTTGGTGTACGTACTACTAATACTGGCCAATGAGGCATTGTTGCTTCTTCAGCTTTTTTAGCACGAGCTTCTTTTTGGATTGCTTGAATTTTTTCAATTGCTTCGTCTAATTTTTCAGCCATTAATGGGTGAACTTTTTCAGGATCAGTTCCTTCAACGAAAATTGCATCCCATCCTAAACCGTTAAAGAATTGAGTTAATTCTTCATCAGTACGACGAGCTAAAATTGTTGGGTTGTGGATTTTACCACCGTTTAAGTAAAGAATTGGAAGTACAGCACCATCATTTACAGGGTTGATGAATGTGTTTGAGAACCAACCAGCTGCTAATGGGCCTGTTTCTGCTTCTCCATCTCCGATAACGGCAGCAGCAATTACGTTAGGGTTATCTAAGATAGCACCTGTTGCGTGAGATAATGAGTAACCTAATTCTCCACCTTCGTGAATAGAACCAGGAGTTTCAGGAGCAGCATGTGATGCAATTCCTCCTGGGAATGAGAAAATTTTACACAATTGTTTGAAGCCAGCTTCATCTTGCGTAATATTTGGATATAATTCAGTATATGAACCGTCTAAGTAAGAGTTAGATACCATTACTTGTCCACCATGTCCAGGACCTTCAATGTAGAACATATCTAAGTCATATTTGTTAATCGCACGATTTAAGTGTGCGTAAATAAAGTTTTGTCCTGCGATTGTTCCCCAGTGTCCGATTGGATGTAATTTAACGTCTTCTTTTTGTACAGGACGACGTAATAGTGGATTATCTTTCAAGTACATTTGTGCTACTGAAATATAGTTAGCTGCGCGCCACCACGCATCCACTTTTGCTAAGTATTCTGGTGTATCAAATTGTGTCATTTATAATTCTTCCCTTCTAGTTTTCTCTTCCAAAGAAAATTTGAAAAATGGCGTTTCAAAAATCCTTCAAAAAATAACCGTCAAGTATTTAACATATCTTTTTTTGCTTGTCAAGAAAATTTTAAAAATCAATCATTATTTTATACTATTTTCTAAACATTTTAGGATTTATTCCGAAAAAACAGTTATCATTTTGAGTTTTGAAAACGTTCATAACCACTTTTATTTGACTGTTTGGCTACAAATTTCTTTAGTGGAATGATACAATTTTTTATACCTATGATAGACTGACTGATAGAGTTTGACATTTGATTCTTTTGGATAAAATTCTTTATCATACTCTACTAATTTATCTACACAGCTAGGCATGTTATCATACCATCCTATCGCCACCATTGCAAGCATAGCAGCTCCTTTAGCAGGCCCTTGATCTGTTTTTAAAGTAACCACCTTACATGAAAATATATCCGCTTGTATTTGCAACCATTCAGAGCTCTTAGCTCCACCACCTACTGATACAATTTTTTTAAATTTCTTTCCTACTTCATTTTCCATTAATGTTTTAATATCATTTAACGAAAATGTTACGCCCTCTAATACCGATCTTGTAAAATGTTCTAAAGTATGTGTTGTATCAATACCAACAAAGCTACCTCTAATATTACTGTCTGCATAAGGTGTTCTCTCCCCCATAATGTAGGGTGCAAAAAGTAATCCTTTGCATCCTGGTTCAATATTTTCAATCCCTTTCAGCAATTCAACAAAATCTGTACCTCTGGCAAATACATCTCTAAACCAATGTAAACTATGTCCAGCAGATAAAGTAACTCCCATAGAATAAAATGATTTAGGGAATGTATGGTTAAATAGATGCAGTTTCCCTAAATAACGGTCGTGAACTTTTTTCTCAAATGTTAGAAAAACACCTGAAGTACCTATACTAACCATTCCAAAATTTTCATTAATTAGTCCTGCACCTAAGGCTGCACAAGCATTATCTGCCCCTCCTGCAACAACTTTTACTTTATTTTTTAAATTCCATTTTTCTTGTAATTGTTCTCTAAATACGCCTACAACATCAATGGAATCATAAATTTTAGGAAGAATTTTTTTATCTATCTGAAATTCTTCCAATAGATAATCTGACCATTCACCATTTTCTAAATCAAGTAATAACGTTCCTGCAGCATCTGTTTTTTCTGTTGCAAACTCACCTGTTAAATACCAAACAAGATAATCTTTTGGTAGCATAATATGAGAAACTTTATTCCATAAATCCATTTCATTTTTTTGAACCCATAAAATCTTCGGTAGTGTAAACCCTTCTAAAACTTGATTTTTTGTGATGGTTAACAATTCCTTCTCTACTTTTTGTTTAATTTCCATACATTCTTTTGTCGTACGAGTATCATTCCAAAGTATCGCTGGTCGCAGTATTCTATTGTAATTATCTAACATTACCAACCCATGCATTTGTCCTGATATACTTACTGCTTCTAAACCACTAGCAAAATCATTAATTTTCTCTGTAAATTTATTCATTAAAGCTTCAAATGCTTTAATCCAGTCTTGTGGTAACTGTTCACTATACCCTATTTTTTCATGTATTAATGAGTATTCTTCTGTTTCTTGACCCACAATATTACCATTCTTATCAAAGATAACCCCTTTAAGAGAACTAGTGCCTAAATCCAAACCTAAAACATATGACATAACTAATACTCCTCTCATTCAATCTCATATTTAATCCAACTAAAATAACTATCTTGTAAATAATTTTCTTTTTCTTCATGAAGAAAATTTGGTTTTTTTTGCATTTCAAAAGTTATTCCTTGAAATTTTTTTAATTCTTTTTCCTCATCTTCTAATTTATTTAATGTATAAACAACACATGCTTCTTGATTAGAATAAATAGTCAAAGAATTTTCTTTATTTTCTGAAAGTAATTTTATTTTTGGTTTATTTATATTCCCATCTAAAAAACAATAGGCTAAATCTATTCCACCTTTACAAATTTCAGATAATTCATTTTTCTGTAAAAAAGCCTCTCTAACTTGTTTTTGATTTTCAAAATTAAAAAAATAATATTCATCTTTCATAGATTCATATTTTCCTGTAGGAACAAATTTTTCATCAATTATTTGCAGTAACGAAGGAGCTATTTCCAGCCAATGCTTCTGTATAGTTTCACTTTTTTCTCTATTCAAGTTAAAATACATATGATTAGTAAGATTAAAAACAGTTGGTCTTTCTGAACTCCCAAAATAATTTATTATGAAATTATTTCCTTCTAACTTATACACTATTTTTATTTCCGATTTTTCATACTCTCTACTAATATCTTTAAAAGATAAAACAGCTAAATCATCAGAGAAACAATCAACAATCCACTCTTTTCTAAAATATCCATCTTCTCCCCCATGAAGATATACATTATTTTCATTTGGCTTTAGAATAACTTTTTCCTCATCAAAATCCTTATAAAAGCAAGGATATGTCCTACCTGCATTCCGTCCAATTGTCGCACCTAAAAAATATAGATTATCAAAGTATCTATTCATATCTTTATACTTCAAAACAAAATTTGTTTTATTTTCTTTTTTTTCAATTGATATAACGGTTGCCCCCAATGAAATAAATTCTACCTTCAAAAATTTATTTTCTAATTTATATACTTTCATCCTTTCACCCCGCTATTTACTAAAAAAAGCTTGAGATATTCTCAAGCCTCATAAATATTATTTAAACACGTTTAATATTAGGATCTGTAAATACATCACTTGCATCATCACTATTTGATGAAAATTCAGAAATCACAGCACCCTCAGCCCCCGCTTGAAACCAATGTTTAGTATTAGGCATAATTGTATACTGCTCACCAGGCAATAATAGAATTTCATGTTTCACAGTATAAAAACTTTCTTTCCCGTTAGGAACCTTTGCTTTTACGTCCCCTGATTTACCTTCAACAATTAAATACACGGAACCTTTTCTACATCTAAAAGTTTCCTGTTTACCAGGACTGCCATTTCTATCTGGATGAAGATGTTCAGGACAAGTTTGATTAGGAAGAAGAACCATTTCTTTAGCACAATATCTATCATTATTTTCATAAACGATTAAACTTAATCCTTCAACTTCAAAATTATCCAATCCAAAATCAGCATATTCAATACTATCTAATTCCTTAGAACTAAAAACTATTTCTGATGCTAGAAAAAAATTTTTAACTTTTTCTTTTATGTCTTCCATCTTTTTTCTCCTTATACTTTATCCAATTTTTAAATCATCCCATGAAATTTCTTCTTCCTCTTCTTCAACTAATTCAGGTGTCCAGTTTGGATCTACTTTTGGTTTTAGAATTAAAATAGTTACAGCAGTAGCTAAAGAACCAATCAATAACGCTGCAATAAATGCCCAAGGTCTAGTCATTGTAAATACAGCGAACATTCCTGATGCAGGAATATGACTATCGGCACCCCATAACATACTTAAACCTCCACCAATTGCTCCACCTACACCTGTAGCAATCACATTACGGAACAAATCATTTAAAACAATTGGAAAACAACCTTCAGTAATTTGGCAAACCCCCATTGGAAAGGCGGTTGTCAAAGCATTAATTTCTTGTTTATTAAAGATATTTTTTCTAATAACTTTACCGATAAAGTATGCCATAGTTAACCCAAATGGTGTAACCATAGAAGCTAGAATTAACACTGTAATCGGTTCATAGATTCCTTCTGAAAATAAAGCAAACACAAAAGCAAATACTACTTTATTAATTGCACCACCATAGTCAATTGAAGCAAAAATACCAATTACCATTCCATAGAAGAATAACGATGAAGAATCTAAACTAGCAAGATATAGCAAGATATCCTGTGATTAATCCTGCGAACCAATTAATCGGTCCTCCTATAACATAATACATTAACAAACCTGCAATAAAAGAACTAATAAAAGGAATAACTAATGTCGGCATTAAACCTTCCATCCATGCTGGAACTTTAATATAATGTACAATTGCAGCTACAGTAAACCCTGCTAAATATCCACCGACTAAACCACCTAAGAAACCTGCACCAATTCCTGATGCAACCATCCCTACAATTAATCCCGGTGCAATACCTGGTTTATCAGCAATAGAATAAGCAATTGCAGTAGACACAATCATAGGTAATAAACCTAATCCGTAACCTCCCATAGTTACAAGAGTATCTGCAAATGTAAATCCATTTTTATAACTTTCAATTGTAGCTCCGCCCATCATATTACCAATAGCTAGAAGAAAACCTGACCCGACTACAATTGGTAAAAAGAACGATATAGCTGTCATTAAATGTTTTTTTATTTCAACTTTTTTCATTTCGCCCACTCCCTTTTAATTATTTATTCAGCACAACTTCTTCTAATTTTTCGATAAGTTTTGTTGGAGATTTTACTGCTAATCCTGTAGGAATTTCAATGATTTTTTTACCTTTAAATCGTTCTCTTCCATTAATTTTAATATCCGCAGCAATCAAAACAACATCTGCTTCTGAAATCTCAGAAGTATTTAATTCATCTTGAGTTCCAGCTAACCCTTGAGTCTCAATATGAACTGTATGCCCTTTTTGTTCAGCTGCTTTAATAATTTTTTCTTTTGCAATATACGTATGAGCAATACCTGCGGTACACGCAGCGATCCCTACAATTTTCATAATTTATCTCTCCCTGCATATATTATTGAAAATACAATTTAGCTTTCCCATCAGAATTAAATAATTTAATTTTATCAATTGCTACTTTTTTAGTTTCTTTCATACATTCTGGGAACATCACATTTGGTTCACGAATTTCACTATCACTAGCTGCTAGAATTTCTTTTAATTTATTAGCAAATACAATTTTAATATCACTTGAAATATTGATTTTATTAATTCCTAATTTAACGGATTGAGAAATTTCTTCATCAGGATTACTTGAACCACCATGTAAAACCAGAGGGATTTCAACTAATTTTTCAATTTCTTGTAAAATATCTAATCTTAGTTTAGGTTTCATATTTTTTGGATAAATACCGTGAGCCGTTCCAATTGCAATTGCTAAACTATCTACATTTGTTTTTTCAATAAAATCTTGAGCAACTTCAGGATCTGTATAAATCACTTCTGTAACTCCACCCTCAATACTATTTCCAGTATCTCCGATAGTTCCTAATTCAGCTTCAACAGATACCCCAACTGCATGAGCTGCTTCCACTACTTTTTTAGTAATAGCAATATTATCTTCATATGATTTATGTGAAGCATCAATCATTACAGAAGTAAAACCTAGTTGAATTGCATGAATAACTTGTTCATAACTAGCACCATGATCTAAATGGATACATACTGGGACTTTTGAATGATTAGCATAATATTTGACTTGATCTACAAAACTATCTGTTAAAAATGATAATTCATCAGGATGAATTGCAATCATAACTGGTGATTCTGTTTCTTCACATGCTTGCATAACAGCTTCTAACAATTGTCCAGATCCAGCATTGAATGCAGGAACTGCAAATCCAAACTTATTTGCTACGTCTAAAATTTCTTTTCCACTTACTAACATTTTCCAAACACTCCTCTATTTTTCATTTACAAAAATTTCATACAATTGGTCAATTGAAGAAACTTCTTTTAGACTATCTAAAAAATTATCATTCGCTAACAAGATAGCTACTTGTTGCAACAACAAAATATGAGTAGTTGTCGCATCAGTATCCTGAACAGCAAATAAAATTACCACTTTCACTCCCTTCTCGTCTAAAGTTTCCCAATCAATTTCATTTTTTAAAACGGCAATTGCAACTGTAGTTTTCTTAACCGCTTTTGATTTTCCGTGAGGGATAGCTATACCATTTCCTATTCCTGTTATCCCTTCACTCTCTCTTAAATACACATCATCCAAAAAATTTACTGCATTTGTAATGTACTCTTTTTTCTCAAGTAAATTAGCTAACTCTAATAAAACATCTTGTTTTGATTGTGATACCGAATCTACAATTAATAAATCTTTTGAAATGATTTTTGATAAATCAATTTCCTTTGTCATCTATACTCACTTCCTTTCACTAAATGATGAATCATTGCAATGTCTTTATCAGCTAAGATTGGACTTATTGTGACAATCGGCTTCCAAATAACCGTATCTTTAATATTAATAGTGCTAAAGATATAATCGACATCTTTTAAAATTTCAAAATTACTATTTTTCAACTGCCTCAATCCCATAGTTGATACAATATTAAACTCTGGAAATGCTTTTTGTAATTTAATTTTTAGTAATTCTGATGTTCCAATCCCTGTAGAACAAATTAATAAGATATTTTTTCTATTGGATGAAAAATATTTTTCAAAATATAATGTTAAAAATCCAATTTCTGAGGATGTAATTTCTCCTTCAACATCCAACTCTTGTTGAGTTAACATTACAGCCTTATCAACCAATTTATATGTTTCTAAATATTCTAACTGGATTTCTTGAAGCATATTATTTTCCACATAAATCCCTACTCTAATTCTATTTAACATAGGTAAAATATGATAATAAATGTCATTAATTAATTCGCTATATTTTTCATCTACTTCTTCAGATAAATTAAAGAATTTTGTAACTACTCTCTCAGCAAATTCCATAGCTAAAATTTCGTCTTTGCGCCTGAATTTCTTGTACAAGCAGCTAATAGAGTAAATATTTTGAAAAAGAAAATAAGATTCCATTTCTTCCAATTTTATCGACAGATAATTTTCGATATTAATTTTTATTTTTTCTGCTAAATCAAATATTGTCTCATTTTTTTGAATAATTTCTTTTTCTGCGTTAGTTAATGGTTCCTGAGTAGTTAAAAAATTAACCTTTCCTTTTCTATACCTAACGATTACCATATAAATATGAGTAAATATATTAACATCATATGGATACACAACTTCACTATTATAAAAATCTTCAATAATAGATAATTGATCTTCAATAAATTTCTGATCAAATTTAGAAATTGCAATACCCAATTTTTCAGATATATTGTTCTTATTCACCATTAATAGAGTCCATTGAATAGCTTTACGGATTTGATTTTCCTTACCATCTATCCAAACATATGAATTTACACAATGTAAATATATTTCAAATTTTTCTAGATACTCTTGCATTTGTTTTAATTGCCTATTCTGAGAACTATTACTCAAGTATTCACCCTTAAACAATTCTACAATTCTTATTTTAGGATGATTAAATAATATTTTTAATACTCTTATATTTATCGTCATATTTTCTAAGTTTCCTGAAATTTCTTTAATATTCTTATCTAGAAAAAAAACATTTAATTTATACCCTTTTCCAGTTTCAGAAATTATCAATTCTTGTCCAAACTTTTCTTTTGTAATTTCATTAATCTTTTTCACCATACGATAAATAGTTTTTGGTGTAACAAACATTTTTTGTGATAGATAAGTAGAAGTAATATAATTTTCATAATTTAACTGATTAATAATAGCTAACTCTTTCAAACTAAATGTCATTCTCCCTCACCTCTCGAATTAATATTAACTCTAAATTCTTCCGATTTATTTCATAATATGTCCACAATTAAAGACAATTTTTAGTAAGCGGTTACTTTTGTATATTATACCACTTTTTCAGGAATATATTCTGAATAATTAGAAAAAATTCTTTTGCTTTAAACATAAAAAATCCCTCCATCATTCGACAGAGAGATAAGATTTTCAATTATTCTTCTATAAATTCAACATCGATTACTAGAGGAGTTGATTTTTCTTTATAAATTTCAATATTTGCTAAATCATCTTTTGCTAAATGTTTTCTCAATTTTTCAGCCATCGCATTAAAAGTAATATACGTCAATGCACCAGAAGTTACTGCGCCCACTACTGGAACAATTTTGGACACTCCATTTGCAAATATTTTTTTAGACATTTGAACGCCAAGAATGGATGCAATTTTTTTGACGATTGGATAAATAAATCCTTTAGTAAAGGCATGTTGAGGTAATTTTTTTGCAACTTGTTTCGCAATTTGCGCGGATAAAGCATGAACCGTATTTACTGCGCTATTAACACCAAACATTATTCCGATGAATAAAATGAGTAAATTTTTCGTTTCTTCATTCATTTCTTTTGCATCAAAATTCAGTTCACTCCAACCATATAAATAAATTAACTTTTGCAACACTCGTAAAATATGAGCAAAATATTGCGCTAAATCTGCTGGAAGTGATCCAAGAATCGCAAAGCCTCCTGGAAGTCCCGCTGCTGCAGAAATTGTACTTACTTGGGTAGCCTCTCCTTTAATACAACTTTTTGCAATTTTATTAATATCTTCTACTGAAATTCCTGCATATGCTGGATTATATTGAATTGCTAATTCAACTACTTCTGGACGATATCGATCCCTTAGTTCTTTTCTTAAAAATAATTCTCTATCAATTTTTACCATAGGAAGTTTTGTCGTTTCCAATAGTAATCGATCAATTTTCAATAATTTCAAAGTGATTCTCCTCATTTTTATTCTATGGGTTAGACTGATTATAGCATAGGTTGATTAAATCAGAAATAGGCATCCCTAAACTTCGTAATAAACCAGACTTTTCTTTGAAATTATGGCAAAAGACGATAGCAGACTCCTTTGGGTCTCATATCCCACTATTTTGAAAATTCTGTTTTATTCCGCTTTTGACGTAGAAAATTGATTGATAACTATCTTTCGGAATTGATATAATCTACTTGTAGGGGGAATGATTAGTGAATAAGAAAAAAGTTATTTTAATCTCAGGAAGTATTTTTGTTATCTTGTCCGTATTTCTTTTATTTATTCCAATAGCACACCAACTATCTACCAATAAAAAAATTGATGCAATCGAACAACAATTTCAAGATTTTTCTAAAGAAGAAACTCGAGAAGAAAAATTAAAACGTCTTAAATCTCTTACAGATGAATATCAAACTTATCAACGGGATAAAGGTCCAAACGGTAAACTTACTGAAACATATTCCCATACTCTTTCAGAAATGAAACAATATTTTACTGATAATGATCAAATTGTTTTGAGAGATAATACTATTATTGAACTTGAAAAAGAAAATGATTTAGAAACCTTACAAACAAAAAAATCGAACTTAGAATCACTTCTAAACGCAATCTCTCAAGAAAAAGAAATTCTATCAAATGATTCAACAACAGAAGAAACAAATACAAAAATTCATGAAACTATCGAAAAAATGAATTCACGTATTCAAACATTAACAGAAGAACAAGAAAAACGTGCAAAAGTTCATTACGAAAATGAGTATTTTACGATTGATTTCCCTGAAAAATGGGTTGATAAATGGAACGTACGAAAAAATGAAAACACTGAAGGGAATATTACCTATTTTGTTAGTTATGCAGGAGATAACCCTAGTTTCCCTATGGGAGCTGGCATCATAGATATTCATGTATTTCCGAATGGCACTTCCTATTCCGAGAAAAAACAACCTGATTTAAAATTGTTTGGCACAACTTCTAAGAATGATAAAGTGTATCTTGGGACAGGTACTAGTGGAACAATTATCGGTGAAAAGGGTGGAAAACTCACTCTTAAATAGAAAGAAGGAACGATTTATGACAGACAGTGCATTTTTATACACACTTAATCCAGATGGTTCAGCAGTCATTGGATATGAAGATTATGACGTCGATATTTTTGATGGGGACGATTACGAAGTCACTTACTTATTAGATACTACAAACTTTACGAATCTCTTGCATCATCTCGATATTCCATTGAATCGTGACACTAAAAAACTATTGAAAAAAGAATTTGGCAATCATTTTGACTCAAGAAATTTTGAAGAGTTTTGTAAGGAACACAATATTAGCTATGAACGTAATGTGAGGATTGGATAATTAGTCAATAAGAATTTTAAGGGAGAAAAATCATGAACAATCAACAAGTACAAAATTTTTTCTATGATAAAAAGGATACTCCCTGTCCAATCACAGAATCTTTAATCAAGTCAGGTTACCAACAAGAACGTGAGGGATATATTGGTTATGCCAAAGAGCATGGTGTCGAAGTGAATTATCTTGAAGCAAAACCTACGCAGTGGTGGCATTTAATTGAATGTTATTGTGCCCAATCAGATCTTCTTAAACCATTCCCTTATTCTGTCAAATGTGGGGAATTATACTTTTGGATGGCAGAAGTGTCAGGTACATTTACCCAAGAAGAATTATTGAAGTTAAAAGACCAAACGATTACTGCTTGTGATAAAGTTACTAGAAAGAATAGCTCCCTTCCAACTTTAAAAACTGCTAAAGGAAATCTCATTATTAGGGAGTACTGCTTTGATAGGATTTGCGAAGTGGTTGAGAGTGTGTGATAACTGAAAACTCCTGCTGAGTAAATTTTCAGCAGGAATTTTTGAACATTATTTTCTATTTTTTATTATACTTTCTATTTTCTTTAATTCCCTCAAACAGTCATTTTCAACTTGAGTTACAGTATATTCAGCACCATTTATTTTCTCTTCTTCAATATTTGTATCTATTGATTCACTAAACATTGTTCCATCAATCTCTGTATCATCATCTATTTTACTTAGTAATTGCTTAATATGATTATTCCAATCTTTCATCGTCATTGTACATTCTCGTTTTGCTTGTGTCTCTGCAAAATCCAAACATTCTGAAACTAATCGATTAAAACTACTCAATTCTTTTTCCGTTAAATATCTTTTAGATTCAGAGAATGTTGGAAGTTCTCCATTAACAAGTTTTACTCCCTGATTATCATCCGGTTCAGTTGTTGTTTGATGATATATAGGAAAATGTAATTTATTTCGAACTATAGCGAAAAATCGTTTGGCTTCTCCGCTATCCTTATTATAATCAACGGATATTGCAAACAAATCTAACAGTTGACGATAAAACACTTTCTCACTAAAACGTATATCATGAATCCGTTCTAAAATTTTTTTAAAATAATTGTCGTTCCCTAAATTTTTAAGCCTCTCATCGTCCATAGCAAAGCCTTTAATGAAATATTCTTTTAGAACTGTAGAAGCATACTTTCTAAATTGTATTCCTCGTGGAGATTGCACACGATAGCCTATCGCTAAAATCATATCAAGGTTGTAGGATGCTACTTTTCTCTTTGGAAGTCCATCTTCTATCTCACTTTGATTAGTGGCTGTAAACTGATAGTTAACAACCACTTTTTCATCTAGTTCTCCATCTTCCAAAATATTTTTGATATGTTTACTAATACTTTGTTTACTTGTTTGAAATAATTCCGCAATCTGAAGTTGAGTTAACCATATTGTTCCATTTTCTAGGGTAAGATTAATCTTTGAATTTCCATCTTCTGTGTGGTAGATAATGAAATAATTCATCATTTTCAACTCCTTAATTGTGGTGTACTTCAACTTATAAATAAACCTTTATACATATTATAATACTATTTTATGCATATTATTTGCTTTATTTACTAAAAAATACATCTTGGTACATCTTTTAAACATATTGTTATAATAATAGCAACTTCATCTTGTATAATATAGTTAAATTCTACACAAGTAACGGAGGAATACATATGGAGCAAACTGCTATCAATTTTAACAATATCACCTTACTTATCAATAATATATCTAAAACCTTACAAATATTTAATGATAATATGGACAACCTACAAACATTGATAAATCAAAAACTATTGCCTGAATCGATAATTACTGATATTACAACAATTTCAGATCAAATAAACAATTTAGTAAATTATGATTTTAAAAAGTTTATACCTGAGCAAGAATCAAATTCAAACCAATATATTGATTTCATCAAAAATAAAACAATAGAATTTAATTCCGATTATCATTTATACAACAATAATTTTCAACATAGTCTTACTAAATTCTTTGATACTATTCAAAATGACTTTAATGAAATTTCTCAATATTTATACATGACCGGTTCAATTCTTGAATTTTTCAGAAACATCCCTGAAATAATTAAAAAAATTAAATCTTTTTATAACAGCTTAAACTTAATTGATAAATTTAAAGATATTAACGACAATATTGTACTTATAGGTGCAAATGGTTCTGGAAAATCAACTCTTGCTAGAGAATTTAAGAAAACTCAATCTTCAAATGTAATATTATTATCTGCACAACGCATTTTTTATTATAAAGAAGACTCTTCAATATCAAATACAGGTAATGAATTACAAGAGTTATTTTCTGTTCAAAATAACGATAAAACTTCCACCGATCCTCAATACATTAATTTAATTAACTCAGATATGGAAAATCTAATGAAAGCACTAACTTCTGAACACAATAAAGATGCTCTTCATACTAAAATCCATCCAGAAAATGATTCAAAAACTATCTTAATGAAAGTTACAGAAATTTGGAATGAACTCAATTTCCCTCGTCAAATAAATATTGATAAATTTCCTTTGTACATAACAAATGAAAACAGCACCTATACTTTTAACGAATTAAGTGATGGGGAAAAAGCAATTTTTTACTATTTAGGTCACGTTCTTAGTGCTAAAGAAAATTCTTATATAATTATTGATGAGCCTGAAACTCACTTACACCCTGCTATTTGCGATACCGTATGGAATCGAATAGAACAGGAAAGATTAGACTGTAAATTCATTTATATAACTCATAACCTTCGATTTGCTTCAAACAGAAATGGGACTATTTTATGGAACAAAAATTTTACACCTCCTTACTCATGGGACTTTCAAATACTTCCAAAAAATGAAATTTTCCCTACCAGTTTACTTCTTGAGGTTTTAGGTAGCAAAAAAAATGTATGCTTTTGTGAAGGAACCCCAAATAGTCTAGATTATAAATTATATAGCTTATTACTCCCCAAATATAATATTATACCTATTCACGGTGGACACAGAGATGTTATATCTTGTGTAAAATCAATAAATAATATACAACAAAATAATAATCAATTTGATAATATACCCATAACTATTGGTATTATTGATAAAGATTATCATTTAGATAGACAAATTTCCAAATGGGAAAAATCAAATATATTCACACTACCCGTTAACGAAGTTGAAAACATATTAGTAGATACAATTATTCTAGAATACATCGTAGATAAATTTGAAATATCCACAGAAAAGCTAAATCAATATTATGAAGACTTTTGGAATACTTTAAAAACGAATATTAACGAACAAGTTATAAAATATGTTAAAAATTTTATACAACATCACATTAGTGAAGACTATCTAACCGAGAAAAAAGATTTAGAAATTTTAAAATCCCAGTTATCTGATAAAATTGATAAATGTGATATAGACACATTATATGATGATAAAATGATCGAAATAAACAAAATGATTAATGAAAAAAACTATGAATCCGCTATAAAATTTGTAGATTTTAAAAAATTTTTACTTAATAATCTTGCAGTTAAATTAATTAAATACTATCCCGATTTTGTTATGAAAGAATTAGCTCAAAATAGTGAATTAAGAGAAAAAATTCGTGAAAAATACTTTAACTCCGATATTTTCACTTCATATTAACTCTATAGAACAACTAAGATATCTATGCAAAAAGCGCGCAGCCAAAAGATTCTACTCTTAAAGCCGTGCGCTTTTATTTATAAAATTACCTAACCCAACCTCTTCATAAACCTCTTTTGAGTTTTATCGCATACATATCCGATACTCTCATAAAATTTATGTGCTTCTACACGATAGTCTGCTGAGTTTAGTCTAACAAATGTAACAGAATCATCTTTAGCTTTTAATTCTAAATGATGCATCAATTCTCTGCCTATTCCTTTACCTTGAAACTCCGGTAAAACAGCTAATCCCAAAATGTTCAAACCAGCATAGGAATAAAGACTTTCATACACTTCAGCATGCACAAAGCCAACTACTTTTTGTAACTCTTCATCTTCATATACATAAACATAATGATGATTTACATCTTCTAATAGTTTTTGTATTTGTCTCATGACTGTCTCGATAGATACTGAATATCCTAAAGAAATATTACATATTCTTTGTATTGCTTCTGCATCTTCTATTTTTATATTTCTAATCATACTCTATTTCTCCATAGTTATATATAAGTATTAATTCCTACTCCCATTCAATAGGGGAAGAATCTATCCTGAGTAGTTGATATCATAGGAAGTATCGACTTTATTTTTTATATTGGCAGGGGAAATGGCAGATTATAAATTTGTATTTATCTTGTATTTAGTTTTTAAAAGAAAACTATATCAAGTTTCTTGGTGAATATACTACTTTTATTTTTACTCATCGAGCTTTTAGACACTAAAATATTTTATTTATAAATAAAATATTAACGAAGTATTATTCCCCTAAATATTTAATATATATTTGACATGGATTCCATTCGTCCCATAAGGTAGGAAAACATTCTAATTCTTTATATCCCATTGCGATATAGAATTCATTAGTAAATATCATATTCTTTGTAGTGCCCCATTTTTACAGTTTTTACCTGTGAGTAAGAATATCCAAGATTTTTTGCCATATTTTCGAATTCCGTATTTAATTTTGTTCCAATTCCCATTCTATGAAATTTTTTCTTTATACCCATTACAAAAATATCTGCAGTATCCTTACTTGTTGCATTTAATACGATAAAACCTGCAACTTCATTATCTGCATAGCAAGCCAAAAACGGTTTATCTTGTGAATCTTCAATATACTCTTTTGTACTTTCAGGTAGA
>QWCR01000251.1_pt1 | contig 16095 bp, 13 predicted proteins | sample 1972581 | NCBI WGS metagenome assembly QWCR01 (sample SAMN09866703, study PRJNA288562) | Human oral metagenome isolate pre4_saliva, whole genome shotgun sequencing... | isolation source: mouth | host: Homo sapiens | place: USA: California
CAGAAACCACTACCCGTTGGTTTTTTGTGGCGCAGAAGTAGGAGAACATCATGACCATCACAGGTATTATCGCGGAGTTCAATCCTTTTCATAATGGCCACAAATACCTGCTTGAGCAGACGAAGGGGTTGAAAATTGTGGCCATGTCTGGAAATTTCATGCAACGAGGAGAGCCTGCTATCGTGGACAAGTGGACACGGGCTCAGATGGCGCTGGAAAACGGAGCGGATCTGGTAGTGGAATTGCCCTTTTCAGTCAGTGTTCAGGCGGCAGATTTCTTCGGTCAAGGGGCTGTGGATATCTTGGCGCGGTTGGGCATTGATAGGCTGGCTTTTGGGACAGAAGAAGTTCTAGATTATCAAAAAATCGCTGACTTATATACAAATCAAGGTAGTGAGATGGAGAAATTTGTGGATAATCTGCCTGATTCTCTCTCCTATCCCCAGAAAACCCAAGCCATGTGGAAGGAATTTGCAGGTCTTGATTTTTCAGGCAATACCCCCAATCATGTCCTTGCTCTTGCCTATGCCAAGGCGGTTGCTGGACGAAACATCAAACTGCATCCAATTCAACGTCAGGGGGCAGGTTATCATTCTGTGGACAAGGATGTGGACTTTGCCTCGGCGACAGCACTCCGTCAGCATCAATCAGACCAAGATTTCTTAGAACGCTTTATGCCTTCTGTTGCCCTCTTTGAGCAAGCCAGTAAGGTGAGCTGGGATGATTATTTTCCCTTACTCCACTATCAAATCTTGTCAAATCCAGATTTAACAACGATCTATCAGGTCAATCAAGAAATGGCTGTGCGTATCAAGGATGCCATCAAGATAGCCCAGTCTGTTGAAGAATTGGTCGAGGCGGTTGCGACCAAACGCTATACCAAGGCGCGTGTCAGACGCCTCTTGACCTATATCTTAGTGCAGGCCAGAGAAAGCGACTTGCCAGAAGCTATCCATGTCCTTGGATTTACCGAAAAAGGCAGACAACACCTCAAGTCTCTGAAAGAGCAGGTCCATCTAGTCAGCCGAATTGGCAAAGAACCTTGGGATGCTATGACTCAAAAGGCAGACCAGATTTACCAACTAGGATACCCAAGCATCGCAGAGCAGAATTTCGGCAGAGTCCCGATTAGGATAGAAACAAACTAAGTCTACTGAAAGGTAGGCTTTTTTAGAAGATTTTCGAATAAGTAGATAGAAAAGAAAAATCTTGTACAAGTTCCTGACAATTTCTTTCTTTTCGTGTATAATAGTGGAAAAGAGGTAAAATGAGGTAAGATTATGGAAGCAGTTCTTTATTCAACATTTCGAAATCATTTAAAGGACTACATGAAGAAGGTAAACGATGAATTTGAGCCTTTAACGGTGGTCAATAAAAATCCAGATGAGGATATTGTAGTCCTTTCAAAGAGCGAGTGGGACAGTATTCAGGAAACCCTTAGAATCGCTCAAAATAAGGAACTTTCTGACAAGGTCTTGCGAGGAATGGCTCAAGTTCGTGCTGGAAGCACTCAGGTACATATGATTGAGGAGTAATGGATGTTGCTCAAGTTTACAGAAGATGCCTGGGCGGATTATTGCTATTGGCAAAACCAAGATAAGAAGACATTAAAAAGAATCAATAAATTAATCAAGGATATTCAACGCGATCCTTTTGTAGGGATGGGGAAACCAGAACCGCTCAAGTATGATTATCAAGGAGCTTGGTCACGTCGCATTGATGCAGAAAATCGCTTGATTTATATGATAGATGGAGATAGCGTGGCTTTCTTGTCCTTCAAAGATCATTACTAAGTCTACTGAAAGGTAGGCTTTTTTATTTTAGAAATTTTAGATAGGCAATTGAAGATAAAATTTTTTGGAGAATGATAGACTTCCTAAGTTAAAAAATCAGTGAGAAATTATTAGTATAATAATTAGATTCTTGTCCCTTGAATCTGCTTAATAACTCTTATTTTGTGGTATAATCATGATAATATAGATTAAAAGGGGTATATATGAAAAATATAAAAACGAGGATTCTTAATTTTTTTCTGAATTTTAAACGGCTACTGAAATATCCATTTCAAAGACCATCATGGAGTAGTAATGTTAGAATTGTCGAGTGGTACAAAATATTTATAGCCAGTATATGGGTACTGTATCTTGCACTTGAGATTGAACAATTTAAACGCTTTGCTTTACCTATCTATAAATTTTTATCTAATTATAATTTTTTTAAAGATATTATTTCAATTTTGTATGAGAATCGTGTAATAATATTGTTAGCACTGACTATACCAACAATACTGTTCTGGTTTTTAGACATAATTTTTAAAAAAGTTAGTTATAAGAAACTGGACCCAGAGCTATTTCCGGAATATGACTTGGATGACTATCCTTATCAAACTCATCTGGTGGAGTTTTTAAATAGTCCGGCCTCTATTCATAATGTCTTCTGGTTGGATGGTTCTTGGGGAAGTGGGAAAACATTTTTTATAAAGACGTTTTTTGAAAATCAAATTTATAAAAAGAAAGAAATCTACTATATTTCCTGCTTTGGGATAAAAACAAGAGAGCAAGCCGAGAAAATATTGATCAATGAAATAGAAAAACAATCCATACTCGGAAATTTGGACTTTATTCCACTTGTTGGAGGAGTTTTTAAATGGTTCTTTAAAACAGTTGGAACGGATTTGATGAAGCGAGATTCTATCATTATTTTTGATGATTTTGAACGGGTTTCATATGTAGCAAAATCAGATAACCCTTCAGATTACAATGATTTATTGGGTTATATTGACTATCTTTCTGAGAATAAAAGATTTAAAATTATTGTAATTTTAAATATTAAGGAAATTGGATCAACAAAGGAACTCATTTATAGTAAATTTAAGCTAAATCATAATCGAATGGTATCTACAGGAGAAGTCATAGATAACATTTTGAAAAAGAGTAAATTAAGAGATGATGACTTTGGAAAAATGTTATCATTGATTTTTAAAATTTATTATGTGGATATTGATAAAAGAGTTGTAAACGATATAAATAAAGATTCAAAACTACCAGATCTGAGAGAGTTCCAGAAGTCGTTAAAAAAACTTTCAGATATAACTGATGAAAACGAGAAGGCAAACTATATTATCAAGTGGATGAATGGTAGGAAAGAAGTTGATGGTAGGAAAGAAGTTGATGGTAGGAAAGAAGCTGATAGTATTCTAGAATTATTTTTTGAATCTTTTAAGCATTTTAATAGGATATACAAATATTACAATTTATTTGAGTCTGACGGATATTTTCATTTTGAAATGTTAGCAAAGATTTTAGATTTTAATATTGAAGATCTTATAGCAATTTCAGATGATTTTTCGAATATAGATGTAAGATCATATAACAAGAAAAAGAACTATCTTTCTCAACTTTTATCGTGTTTATGGAAGATAGGGTTAAGAAATTTATTTTTATCAGAAGAAACCAAGGGTGTATCTTATGATAACCTTAATCAACCTAGATATGAAATAGAGGAGCGTCTAGTTGAAATATACTATGATGTTTTAGATAAAAATATAAAAGATGATTATCGAATTAATAACATAGAAAAAATAAAAGATCCAGAATATCAGAACTTTATAAAAAAATACCTACCTTTGGAATCAAGAGGACAAATTACAATTAATGATATTCCACTACATACATTAATGCAATAGATCTTTGAAATAGATGGCTCGTTGTCTAAATTTCAATAGAAACTCTTCAATTTAGGTTTGTTTAAATTCCTTTTTTATGATAGAATATTAAGGAATGTATGTCATTCGATAAACAAATTTAATGAGGTAAAAACATGGAAATCATGACACTTGCGATTGCTGTTTTTGCCGTCATCATTGGTTTAGTCATTGGATATGTCAGCATCTCAGCTAAGATGAAATCATCTCAAGAGGCTGCAGAGTTGATGCTTCTAAATGCTGAACAAGAAGCAACTAATTTACGAGGACAAGCTGAGCGCGAAGCGGATTTATTACTAAATGAAGCCAAGAGCGAAAGCAAGTCTCTTAAAAAAGAAGCACTATTGGAGGCCAAAGAGGAAGCCAGAAAATACCGTGAAGAAGTGGACGCTGAATTTAAGTCAGAACGTCAGGAGCTCAAGCAAATTGAAAGTCGTTTGACGGAGAGAGCTACGAGCCTTGACCGTAAGGACGACAATTTGACGAACAAAGAAAAAACACTTGAACAAAAAGAACAAAGTATTTCTGATAGAGCAAAAAACCTTGATGCACGTGAAGAGCAATTAGAGGAAGTCGAAAGACAAAAAGAAGCTGAACTTGAACGTATCGGCTCGCTTTCCCAAACTGAGGCTCGAGATATTATCTTGGCTCAGACAGAGGAAAACTTGACCAAGGAAATTGCTAGCCGCATTCGTGAGGCAGAGCAAGAAGTCAAGGAACGTTCAGACAAGATTGCGAAAGATATCTTGGTTCAGGCTATGCAGCGTATCGCTGGTGACTATGTAGCAGAGTCAACAAACTCGACAGTTCACCTACCAGATGATACCATGAAAGGACGCATTATCGGTCGTGAAGGTCGCAATATTCGTACCTTTGAAAGTTTGACAGGGGTTGATGTGATTATCGACGATACACCGGAAGTGGTAACCTTGTCAGGATTTGATCCGATTCGTCGTGAAATTGCTCGTATGACCATGGAAATGTTGCTCAAGGACGGCCGCATCCACCCAGCTCGTATCGAGGAGTTGGTGGAGAAAAACCGTCAAGAGATTGACAATAAAATCCGTGAATATGGTGAGGCTGCTGCCTATGAGATTGGTGCGCCAAACCTCCATCCAGACTTGATGAAGATCATGGGACGCTTGCAGTTCCGTACTTCATATGGACAAAATGTCTTGCGTCATTCGATTGAGGTTGCTAAGTTATCTGGTATCATCGCCAGTGAACTTGGTGAAAATGCAGCTCTTGCCCGTCGTGCTGGATTCCTTCACGATATTGGGAAAGCTATTGACCGCGAGGTTGAAGGTAGCCACGTTGAGATTGGTACGGAGTTGGCTCGTAAGTACAAGGAACACCCAGTTGTGGTGAATACCATTGCTAGCCACCACGGCGATGTCGAAGCTGAAAGCGTCATTGCAGTGATCGTTGCTGCAGCAGATGCCTTGAGTGCAGCGCGTCCAGGTGCTCGGAGTGAATCTCTTGAAAGCTACATCAAGCGTCTCCATGATTTGGAAGAAATCGCGAATAGCTTTGAAGGAGTGCAAAATAGCTTCGCCCTTCAAGCAGGACGTGAAATCCGTATCATGGTTAATCCAGGACAAATCAAAGACGACAAAGTCACAATCTTGGCTCACAAAGTTCGTGAGAAAATTGAAAACAATCTCGATTACCCAGGAAATATCAAAGTAACCGTGATCCGCGAACTTCGTGCAGTAGATTATGCTAAATAAATAAGAAAGAGCAGTTGAAAAATTACTGCTTTTTTGTTACACTAGATAGAAAGACTGTAGAAGGATAACTGACGTAATCATCAGTATCCGAGAGAAATTTCACTTTATTTCACAGACTAACTAAAGGAGACATAATGGCAGACCGAGGCTTGCTAATCGTTTTTTCTGGTCCTTCAGGAGTTGGGAAAGGAACGGTTAGAAGAGAGATTTTTGAGAGTTCTGAGAATCAATTTCAATACTCTGTATCGATGACGACGCGCGCGCAACGTCCTGGTGAAGTGGACGGAGTGGACTATTTCTTCCGTACTCGTGAAGAGTTTGAAGAGCTAATCCGTCAAGGTCAGATGTTAGAATATGCAGAATATGTCGGTAACTACTATGGAACTCCTCTGACCTATGTCAATGAAACTCTGGACAAGGGAATCGATGTCTTTCTTGAGATTGAAGTCCAAGGAGCCCTTCAGGTTAAGAAAAAGGTTCCAGATGCTGTCTTTATCTTTCTAACACCACCAGATTTGGATGAATTGCAAGATCGTTTGGTAGGTCGTGGAACAGATAGCGCTGAAGTGATTGCCCAACGAATTGAAAAAGCCAAGGAAGAAATTGCCCTCATGCGTGAGTATGATTACGCCATTGTCAACGATCAGGTGCCCCTCGCTGCTGAGCGTGTCAAGCGTGTAATCGAAGCAGAACACTTCCGTGTGGACCGTGTCATTGGTCACTACCAGGAGATGTTGCCAAAATCTCCAACTACTCGATAAACTATAGGAAACAGGTACAAGCAAATGATGTTAAAACCCTCTATTGATACCTTGCTAGACAAGGTACCATCAAAATATTCACTCGTAATCTTGGAAGCAAAACGTGCCCACGAACTAGAAGCAGGCGCGCCAGCAACTCAAGAGTTTAAGTCTGAAAAATCAACTCTTCGCGCTTTGGAAGAAATCGAGTCTGGAAATGTAACCATTCACCCAGATCCAGAAGGAAAACGTGAAGCGGTTCGTCTCCGTATCGAAGAAGAAAAACGCCGCAAAGAAGAAGAAGAAAAGAAAATCAAAGAGCAGATCGCTAAAGAAAAAGAAGATGGTGAAAAAATTTAAGGTTGGGGGGACTCAATCTTATTTTTTCTATTGCAAGAATTTACTGACAAGAAGGAGGTGAGAAGATGGCAATCGCAAAGATTATTGTGGATGTTCCCCTGATGCAGACCGACCAGCCCTATAGTTATAAGGTTCCAGAGGAATTTGTAGAGATGCTGGAAGTCGGTATGCGGGTCCATGTCCCCTTCGGTAAGGGCAATCGTTTGATTCAAGGGATTGTGCTAGGCCTGGAGTCCCAGTTGGATGAAGAAGTGGCTGATCAGGACTTGAAGGAGATTGCAGAAGTGCTAGATTTTTCTCCTGTCTTGACTCAGGAGCAACTCTGGCTGGCTGAGGAGTTACGCAAGTCCGTCTTTTCTTACAAAATCTCCATTCTAAAAGCCATGTTGCCGGGATTTCTAAACTCCAGTTATGATAAGATTCTCTATCCTCTGGAAGGTCTGAGTCGGCAAGACAAAGAGCGATTGTTTGGTTCAGAAGATTCGCTAGCCTTTTCTTCTCTAGACCTTGCCAAACAGGCAGAAATGATGCGCTTGACCAGAAAAGGTCTACTCCGCTTAGAATACCAGGCAGTCGATCAGAAAAAGGTCAAGACCCAGTCTTGGTATGAGCTTGATGCTACTCGACTAGAGCAGATTGAGATTTCTGCGCGTGCTAAGAAAAAGGCAGAGCTGAGAGACTATTTGCTGTCTCATCCTGAAAGCGCTCCTCTGGCTAGTTTGTTAGATTCCTACTCGCGGGAGCAAGTCAACTTCTTTGTGGAGCAAGGAGCTCTAACCATAGTCCAAAAGGAAGTGCAACGCTCAGCCGCTTATTTCGAAGGCATTGAGGCCAGCCAAGCTTTGGAATTGAATCGGGAACAAAGACAGGCGCGTGATGCCGTTGTCAGTGCTATTGGTAGTCAACAGCCTCCATTCCTCCTTCAAGGGATTACAGGAAGTGGGAAAACGGAGGTTTACTTACAGATCATCCAAGGAGCCTTGGACAAGGGGAAGACAGCTATTTTACTGGTACCTGAGATTTCTCTGACGCCACAGATGACGGAGCGTTTTATTGCTCGTTTCGGCGAGAAAGTGGCCATTCTTCACTCAGGCCTGTCCAATGGTGAAAAGTACGATGAATGGCGCAAGGTTGAACGCGGCGATGCCCAAGTTGTTGTTGGCGCTCGATCAGCTATCTTTGCTCCTTTGAAAAATCTAGGTGTCATTATTATCGACGAAGAGCATGAAGCCAGCTACAAACAAGACAGCAATCCCCGTTATCATGCTAGAGAGGTCGCCATTCTAAGGGCCCAGTATAATCAAGCAGCCCTGGTCCTTGGTTCGGCGACACCGAGCTTAGAGAGCCGTGCGCGTGCTGGAAAAGGTGTCTATCAACATTTACGTCTGACCCAACGGGCCAATCCTTTAGCTACGATTCCTGAGGTTCAAGTGATTGACTTTCGGGACTATATCGGACAAAATGATACATCAAACTTTACGCCCCCTTTGCTAGAAGCTATCCAAGACCGTTTGGATAAAAAAGAGCAGGTAGTCCTCATGCTCAACCGTCGGGGTTATTCTAGCTTTGTTATGTGTCGGGAGTGTGGAACGGTAGATAGCTGTCCCAACTGTGATATTTCTCTGACTCTCCACATGGATACCAAGACTATGAACTGCCATTACTGTGGCTTTTCCAAAGGAATTCCTCATGTCTGTCCCAACTGTCAGAGTCGCAGTATTCGTTACTACGGGACGGGGACTCAGAAAGCCTACGATGAGCTAGCAGAGCTCTTTCCTCAGGCTCGCATTCTGCGCATGGATGTGGATACGACTCGCAAGAAAGGCAGTCACCAAGCTCTTCTGGACCAGTTTGGTCAAGGGGAAGCAGATATCTTGCTGGGAACTCAGATGATTGCCAAGGGCTTGGATTTTCCAAATGTGACCCTAGTCGGAGTGCTCAATGCAGATACGGCCCTAAACTTGCCTGATTTCCGTTCTTCTGAGAGAACCTTCCAACTCTTAACTCAGGTGGCTGGTCGTGCAGGTCGTGCGGAAAAAGCTGGGCAGGTTTTGATTCAGTCTTACAATCCTGAGCACTATGCCATTTGTTTTGCCAAGGAACAGGACTATGAAGGTTTTTACGCCTATGAAATGAGTATTAGGCGTCAACTCGGCTACCCACCTTATTATTTCACCATTGGGATTACCCTCTCTCACAAGAAAGAAGAAGAGGTTGTCAAACGTGCCTATGAAGTCATGGGAATTTTACGTTCAGGTTTATCGGAAACTAGTAAAATCCTTGGACCGACGCCTAAACCCATCGCCCGTACCCACAACCTTTATCATTACCAGATTTTGATTAAATACCGTTTAGAAGATGAGCTGGGCCCAACCCTCAACCAGGTCTTGGCCTTGACTCAAGAACGTGAAAATAGCGAGCTTCGTCTCAGCATTGACCACGAACCGCAGCAATTTTTATAAGAAGGAGAAGAAATGACAAAACTAATCTTTATGGGGACACCTGATTTTTCAGCGACAGTTTTGAAGGGGTTGTTATCAGACGACCGTTACGAGATCCTAGCTGTTGTGACCCAGCCAGACCGCGCTGTCGGCCGTAAAAAAGTGATCCAAGAAACCCCAGTCAAGCAGGCCGCCAAAGAAGCGGGCCTTCCTATCTACCAACCTGAAAAATTATCTGGAAGCCCAGAGATGGAAGCTATTATGAAGCTAGGAGCAGATGGGATTATCACTGCTGCGTTTGGGCAGTTTCTCCCAAGTAAACTCCTTGATAGTATGGATTTTGCGGTCAACGTTCACGCTTCCCTTCTTCCAAAACACCGCGGTGGCGCCCCCATTCATTACGCCTTGATTCAAGGGGATGAGGAAGCCGGCGTGACCATTATGGAGATGGTTAAGGAAATGGATGCAGGGGATATGATTTCCCGTCGCAGTATTCCTATCACAGATGAGGACAATGTCGGCACCTTGTTTGAGAAATTAGCGATTGTTGGTCGTGACTTGCTCTTGGACACCCTTCCTAGCTATATTGCTGGGGAGATCAAACCTGTGCCTCAGGACCCAAGCCAGGTCACTTTCTCGCCAAATATTAAGCCAGAAGAAGAGAAACTCGATTGGACTAAAACCAATCGCCAACTCTTCAACCAAATCCGCGGCATGAATCCATGGCCTGTTGCCCACACTTTTCTCAAGGGTGATCGCTTTAAGATTTATGAAGCCCTGCCAGTAGAAGGTCAGGGAAATCCAGGTGAGATCCTCTCTATTGGCAAAAAGGAATTGATTGTCGCAACGGCTGAAGGAGCTCTATCTCTCAAGCAAGTGCAGCCAGCAGGTAAGCCTAAGATGGACATTGCTTCCTTCCTCAACGGAGTGGGACGGACATTGACTGTAGGAGAACGATTTGGTGACTAAAGTAGAAACGGCTAGAAGTCTAGCTCTAGCAGTGCTAGAGGATGTTTTAGTCAACCAAGCATATTCGAATATTGCTTTAAACAAACACCTCAAGGTGAGTCAACTCTCAGTAGCAGATAAGGGTTTGGTGACAGAGATTGTCTACGGTACGGTAGCCCGAAAACTGACTCTGGAATGGTATCTGTCCCACTTTATCCAAGACAGAGACAAGCTAGACCACTGGCTCTATATCCTGCTCCTTCTGAGCGCTTACCAACTTCGGTATCTGGATAAGATTCCTAATCACGCTGTTGTTAATGAAGCGGTAGAGCTAGCCAAAGCCCGTAAAAAAGGCAGTGAGAAATTGGTCAACGCCGTCCTTCGTCGTATCTTAAGAGAAGGCTGGCCAGATATTGACAGCATCAAACGCAAAAACAAGCGTGATTCCATTGCCTATTCTCTCCCAGTTTGGCTAGTATCTAAGCTCAAGGAAGAGTACGGTGAAGAGCGAGCACAAGCCATCTTTAAAAGTCTCTTGGTGCGCAACAAAGCTAGCATCCGGGTGACTGACTTGAGTCGAAAAGAGGAAATCAAAGCCGTGTTAGAGGCGAGTGATTCACCTTTGGCGGCCACTGGTCTGGTCAAGGAGCAAGGCCACTTTGCGGGACATGATTTGTTCGCAGAAGGGGCCATTACCATCCAAGACGAGTCCAGTCAACTGGTTGCTCCGACTCTTGATCTGCAAGGCCATGAGCAGGTTCTGGATGCCTGTGCCGCTCCGGGTGGGAAAACAGCCCATATAGCTTCCTACCTCACATCCGGTAACGTGACAGCTTTGGATCTTTATGATCATAAGTTGGACTTGATCCAAGAAAATGCGGAGCGTTTGGGTGTGGCAGATCGGGTTCAAACACAAAAGTTGGATGCCAGAAAGGTGCATGAGTTTTTCGGTCAGGACTCTTTTGATAAGATTTTGGTAGATGCTCCCTGTTCTGGGATTGGACTTTTACGCCGCAAACCAGACATCAAATACAATAAAGAAACAGCAGATTTCACCTCCTTACAGGAAATTCAGCTGGAAATATTAGGTAGTGTTTGTCAAACACTACGAAAAGGTGGTATAATAACGTATAGTACCTGTACCATTGTCTCTGAGGAGAACTTTCAAGTCGTCGAGGCGTTTTTAGAAAGTCATCCCGAGTTCGAGCAGGTTAAACTAGAACACGAATGTAAAGATATCCTGAAAGATGGCTGTATCCTGATTACTCCTGAATTGTATGGAAGTGATGGATTCTTTATTAGCCAATTTCGCAAGATATCAGAATAGGAAGGAACTGACACAATGGAAATAGCACTATTAACAGATGTTGGTCAGAAACGGACAAATAATCAGGACTATGTCAATCACTTTGTCAACCGAGCAGGACGCACTATGATCATCTTGGCTGACGGGATGGGGGGACACCGTGCAGGAAATATCGCTAGTGAGATGGCGGTCACAGACCTTGGTGTGGCTTGGGTGGATACCCAAATTGATTCAGTCAATGAAGTTCGTGAGTGGTTTGCCCACTACCTGGAGATTGAAAATCAAAAAATTCATCAACTAGGTCAGGACGAAGACTACAGAGGCATGGGAACAACGCTAGAAGCTGTTGCTTTTATTGACAACCAAGCCATCTATGCTCATATTGGAGATTCTCGTATCGGTTTGATTCGTGGAGAAGAATACCACCAGTTGACGAGTGACCATTCCTTGGTCAACGAATTGCTCAAGGCTGGTCAATTGACTCCAGAAGAAGCAGAAACTCACCCTCAAAAGAATATCATTACCCAGTCTATCGGACAAAAAGATGAAATCCAGCCAGATTTTGGGATGATTACACTGGAGTCAGGAGATTATCTCTTGCTCAATAGTGATGGTTTGACCAATATGATTTCGGCAAGTGAGATTTATGATATCGTAACCAGTGATATTTCTCTAGCAGACAAGGCGGCAACCCTCATTCGCTTCGCTAACAATGCAGGAGGTTTAGACAACATTACGGTTGCCCTTGTTTACATGAACGAGGAGGCAGCAGAATGATCCAAATCGGCAAGATTTTTGCCGGGCGGTATCGGATTGTCAAGCAGATTGGTCGAGGAGGCATGGCAGATGTTTACTTGGCCAAGGATTTGATCCTAGACGGGGAAGAAGTGGCAGTGAAGGTCCTGAGGACCAACTACCAGACGGACCCGATTGCTGTGGCACGTTTCCAGCGTGAAGCGAGGGCCATGGCGGATCTGGACCATCCTCATATCGTTCGGATAACAGATATTGGTGAGGAAGATGGTCAACAGTACCTGGCTATGGAATACGTAGCAGGCCTTGACCTCAAGCGTTATATTAAAGAACACTATCCTCTTTCAAATGAAGAAGCGGTTCGGATTATGGGGCAAATCCTCTTGGCAATGCGCTTAGCCCATACTCGAGGAATCGTTCACCGGGATTTGAAACCTCAAAATATCCTCTTGACACCAGACGGCACAGCTAAGGTCACGGACTTTGGGATTGCCGTAGCCTTTGCGGAGACCAGTCTGACCCAGACCAACTCAATGTTAGGCTCCGTTCATTATTTGTCACCTGAACAAGCGCGTGGTTCTAAAGCGACCTTCCAGAGTGATATCTATGCAATGGGGATTATCTTCTATGAAATGCTGACGGGACATATCCCTTATGATGGGGATAGCGCGGTTACGATTGCCCTCCAGCATTTCCAGAAACCACTTCCGTCCGTCATAGCTGAAAATCCATCTGTTCCTCAGGCTTTAGAAAATGTTGTCATCAAGGCAACTGCTAAGAAGCTGTCAGATCGTTATCAGTCTGTTTCGGAAATGTATGTGGACTTGTCAACTAGCTTGTCTTATAATCGTCGCAATGAACCGAAGCTGGTCTTTGACGATGCGAGTAAGGCAGACACTAAGACTTTACCTAAAGTCCCACAAAGTACACTGACATCGATTCCTAAAGCTCCGGTGCAAGAAGAACGCCCTCAGCCAAAGAAACCAACTCAACCAGTGGCAGAGCCGGCTCCAGCGCCAAAGCCAGCCAAGAAACGGAAGTTTAAGGCTCGCTATATGATTCTTTTGGCTAGTCTTCTATTGGTTGCAGCCTCTTTGGTCTGGATTTTGTCAAGAACACCAGCAACGATTGCTATTCCTAACGTAGCTGGACAAACCGTTGCAGAGGCTAAGGAAGCTCTTAAAAAATCCAAGTTTGAAGCCGGTGAAGAAAAGTCAGAAGCCAGCGATACAGTAGCAGAAGGACGTGTTATTCGAACGGATCCAGAAGCTGGTAGTGGCCGAAAAGAAGGAACCAAGGTCAATTTGATTGTTTCTTCTGGTAAGCAATCCTTCCAATTGAGCAATTATGTCGGACGCAAGTATACGGATGTCGTAGCTGAACTCAAGGAGAAGAAGGTTCCTGAAAATCTAATCAAGATGGAAGAGGAAGAATCCAGCGAAAGCGAACCTGGCACCGTCCTCAGACAGACCCCTGCTTCGGGTTCGACCTATGATCTCTCAAAAGCCACTACGATTACCTTAACAGTGGCTAAGAAGGTGACTAGTGTCAGCATGCCGAACTACATCGGTTCAAGTCTCGAGTTTACAAAGAATAACTTGACTCAGATTGTCGGTGTGAAGGAAGCAAATATTGAGGTTGTAGAAGTATCGAATGCTCCTGAAGGAACGGCAGAAGGAACTGTTGTAAGTCAAACGCCAAGAGCAGGAGAACTGGTTGATCTTGCAAGTACGCGTATCAAACTTTCCATCTACAAACCAAAAACACCACCATCAACTTCATCCTCTAATCCTGCCCAACGTGGGAACCAGGGTTCTCCTACAAGTCCAACCCAGGGGAACCAGCAAGGAAATCAACAAGGTAACCAACAAGGCAACAATCCTCCAACGAATCAACCAAACGGTGAAAGAAACCACGAAAGTTCTCGAGATTAAACGAATCTTTGTCATGATTTCATGACAAAGATTTTTTTTCACAAGATTTTGTGATAAAATATAGGGAGTAGAAAAAAGGAGGAGAAAATGGACGAATCGAGAGAGTTGAATGCCGTCATTGATGTGATTATGCTAGCAGGAACCATTCTCCTGAAAAGTGGCTCAGAGATTCATCGGGTTGAGGATACTATGATCCGTATTGCCCATTCGCAGGGAATAATGGATTGCAATGTTCTTGCCATGCCCGCTGCTATTTTCTTTTCTATCGAAAACACCAATATTTCTCGGATGAAACGGGTAACCTCATCCTCTTATAACATTGAAAAAGTCTGTGATGTCAACCAAGTATCACGGGAGCTTGTTGGAGGGCAGATTGATCTTTCGACAGCCTTTAAAAAGCTGAAAGAAATCGGCAATCAAGCCCTTCCTTATACCAAGTTCCAAGTGACCGTAGCAGCGACCCTCAGTGCCCCTTTCTTCTCGATTATGTTTGGGGGCAATGTTTATGACGCTTTTGGTGCGGCTATTGCGACTTTATTTGGATTTGCCTTCTCTCTCTACGTAGAGAGGTTTGTCCGCATTCCTTTTGTAACGGCCTTTGCGGGTGCCTTTGTTTTCGGATTGATCGCCCAGTTCTGGGCCCGCTATACAGGATTTCCTTCGACGGCAGACCTGATTATAGCAGGAGCGGTTATGCCCTTTGTTCCAGGGATTGCTCTGACAAATGCGGTACGGGATATCATGACCAACCATATCAACTCTGGTATGAGCAAGATGTTTGAATCTTTGCTCATTACCCTCGCTTTAGGGGCTGGCACCTCTGTCGCCCTGGTTTTGATGACATAAGATGACTCTAACAAGTATTTTGCTCCAAGCAGTGGCGAGTTTACTCGCCATTATCACCTTTCTAATCGTACTGAATGTTCAACGCTCCATGCTCCTACCTGGTGGTGTTTTGGGAATGGGCGTTTGGCTCCTCTATCTCGTGCTCAAAGAACCAACCAATGTTATTCTTGCGACCTTTATCGCAGCAGTAATTGGCTCTTGCATCAGTCAGATTTTAAGTATTGTCTATAAGACACCAGCGGTGGTCTTTGTCTTGGCCATTCTTGCCCCCTTGGTGCCGGGTTATTTATCCTATCGAACGACAGCTTTCTTTGTGACAGGAGATTACAGCCATGCTATTGCCAGCGCGACTTTGGTGGTTATGTTAGCCCTCGTTATTTCTATTGGAATGGCAAGTGGAACAGTAATTCTAAAGCTTTATTACTACATCCGCAAACAACGAGGAATCTCTTCCTAATGCAGTCAAAGCAAAGACTTGATTTGTTGAATCAAGTCTTTTTTCTCTCTTTTGTCCCTATTTGTGATAAAATAGAATGAAACGATTTTTTACAATGAATGAAAAAACAGAGGTAAATATGACAATCGGTATTGATAAGATTGGTTTTGCGACCAGTCAATATGTCTTGAAATTACAAGACTTAGCAGAAGCGAGGGGAGTTGACCCCGAAAAATTTAGCAAGGGACTCTTGTTAAATGAAATTAGTATTGCACCACTGACTGAGGACATTGTTACCTTGGCTGCTAGTGCCAGCAACTCTATCCTCACAGATAAAGAAAAAGAAGAAATCGATATGGTCATCGTGGCAACCGAGTCAGGGATTGACCAGAGTAAGGCAGCGGCAGTCTTTGTTCATGGCTTGTTAGGTATTCAGCCTTTCGCTCGTAGCTTTGAAATTAAAGAAGCATGCTATGGAGCGACAGCTGCCCTTCATTATGCTAAATTGCATGTGGAAAATTCTCCAGAGTCTAAGGTTTTGGTCATTGCCAGTGATATTGCCAAGTATGGTGTGGGAACTCCAGGTGAGCCAACCCAGGGTGCTGGAAGTGTGGCGATGCTAATCACTCAAAATCCGCGCATCATGGCCTTTAACAATGATAACGTTGCTCAAACGCGAGACATCATGGATTTCTGGCGTCCGAACTACTCAAGCACTCCTTATGTAAACGGCATGTACTCGACCCAACAGTATCTTGATTGCCTGACAACGACTTGGGATGAATACAAGAAACGCTATGATTGGACTATGGATGACTTTGCGGCTATCTGCTTCCACTTGCCTTATCCTAAGTTGGCCCTAAAAGGCTTGCGCAAGATGATGGACAAAACTTTGTCT
>QWCR01000258.1_pt1 | contig 15823 bp, 13 predicted proteins | sample 1972581 | NCBI WGS metagenome assembly QWCR01 (sample SAMN09866703, study PRJNA288562) | Human oral metagenome isolate pre4_saliva, whole genome shotgun sequencing... | isolation source: mouth | host: Homo sapiens | place: USA: California
CAAGACCTTTCTTGTCTGCCAGAAGCTTCTTATAAAGGTCCAAGAAAAGAGCTTTTTCTTCTGCTGACAGATCCTTGACCAGACTTGGCTCATCCAGCTGGATGCGCTCTGCGCCCAGCTCTGCTAATTTTGCAAAGACTTCTTGATAAGCTACAACTAGTGCATCTACAAAGTCAGCCGGCGCTACACCGTCTTCAAAGTCAGATACCTGCAGGAGAGTGAATGGGCCGACCACAACAGGACGGGTTACCAAGCCCAACTCTTTAGCTTCTGCAAATTCATCAAAAATCTTATGCCCAGCCAGCTTGACTTGGGTTTCTTTTTCAAATTTAGGAACGATATAGTGGTAGTTGGTGTTGAACCATTTCTTCATCGGAAGAGCACGGACATCCCCTTTTTCGCCCTGATAGCCACGAGCCAAGGCAAAATAACGCTCCAAGTCAGTCAATTCCAAGCCTTGCACAGATGACGGCACCACGTTAAAGAGAAAGGCCGCATCCAGCACATTGTCATAGTGAGAAAAATCATTTGACGGAATCTCTGAAATCCCTTTTTCCTTAACAATATTCCAGTGCTTAGCGCGCAGCTCTTTGGCCGCAGCCAGAAGCTCTTCTGCTGAGATTTCATGTCTAAAGTATTTTTCAGTTGTAAATTTCAATTCGCGGAATTCGCCCAAACGAGGGAAACCGATGATTGTAGTTGACATGATGTGTCCTCCAAAATTTGTTGTTGAAACTATCTTAACAGAAAAGAAACCGTCTGTATAATTGTAAATAATTAGGCTTTGATATAGTTTGAAACTATATCACTATTTTGATCAAAAGAAAAGGACTTGAGACCAGAGTCTCAAATCCTTTGTATAGCTTGTTTGGTGGCTGTATTTTAGTTGGAATGCTCAAACGAGCTATTGACGATTCTCATCAGTGACTATGGCTTGTTATTAAAAAAGACTATAGGTTGGTTTTCTTTTGTAATTCTGATATTTCCCTGAAAAAGTGCGGACGGGAGGTAAAATTATCCAGTGGATGATTTTAGCAAACCAAGTTGTTTCATCCCTATCAACCTTTTTCCTGTTCAAGCGGGACGACTGCTAGTGTCTTGCCTAAACTGGCTAAGACTTTTAAGACCGTATCCAACTGAGGACTGGTCTTTCCTGTCTCCATCCTAGCAATAACAGGCTGGCTCACTCCACTGAGTTCTTCTAGTTTTTTCTGACTAATACCTTGCTCATTCCTAGCTTCAACCAACTCACTCATGATAGCTACTCGCATATCACTTTCAAGGATTTCCTCCTTAGTAAAGAGTTGAGACCGAACATCCTTCCAATTACTTCCAATGGCACTATTTTTCATCGCTTAACCCTCTTTCTTTTATGTCCTTCAGTTCACGCTTGGCTTTTTCAATTTCTCTCCTAGGAGTTTTCTGAGTCTTTTTGACAAAATGATGTAAGAGAACAAAACTCCCATCAAGCCAAGCCACAAATAATATCCTATCCCTCAGAGGTCTTAGTTCCCAAATCTCATCTTCCAAATGTTTGATATAGGATTCACCAGCTCTAGTCCCATGCTGACTAAGCAACTCGATATAGTCATTTAGTTTATTGAGTTTGATGCGACTGTCCTTACTCTTCTTTCTAGCCAATTCTCTCATATAATCTAAGACTGGCTCATTCCCATTTTTGTCCTTATAGAAGTAAATCGTATGCACCAAGTAGCCTCTTTCTAATTAAATTATAACTCAAAAGTTATTAAAAGTAAATTCTAATACCCATAAAAAGAAGACCCTAGAATCATTCTAAAGGTCTCATTTTTATTATTCGAAAAAATTACGAGAAGAGTTATAATGTGGAGCCAATCCTGACTCTTACTTCAGCTCAATCCCTTTCTCACGAAGATTAGCCAGACACTCCTCATAATATCCTGCATCATGTTCACTATAGATGGGCTTACCTAGCTTCTCCTCTGCTAAGTCTTGATAAGAAGAGCAAGTCTTACCACGGTAGTTCTTGTCCAATCACTCTGGACTGACATTGTAGCCACGGTTAGCCATCTCCTCCATGATCAAGCGATGATAGGCATAGAGACGATAGGGCGAGTGGGTAAAGACATAGTTCACCGTCGCATGCTTTCTGCCCCAGCCATTACCACGCAGGGCACAGCACTCTCGATGTTGCCCCAAGAGCTGCGGACGGGGGAGTTGTGAAATCAAAGCCTCATGCCAAAGTCTCATGGGGCTCTCCTTTCAGTAAAGTCGAATGTTGCAAGTAGGTATTGGGATAGCGTTCAAGCAAACCTCTAGTCTTATCAATCACATCTTCCTTAGAAGCTTGACCAAAGCGGTAGCGATCCAGTAAGAGCATATAGTCCTTACGCTCAACATCTGTCGCTTTCTTTTTGAAATATCCCCAAATATGCTGAAAGGCATTGCAAACCTGACCCCTATGTTCTGGGATTTGACAGGCACGGTCGATCAGTTCTTTAACATGACTTACCTCCACCTGTTCATTCTTCAAGGATTGGCGGATCTCATTGTAAATATTGCTGGAATGGCTCAAAACGAGGTATTTGTTTCTAGCCCAGAGTTGCTGGCACAGGGCACGTTGGTTGTTATTATTCATAATTGACATTATACCATGTTTACTCTAAGAACCCCTCCATTTTTACATCGTAAGCGTTTTGAAGATTGAGCCAAGTTTTCATCGAAATATTGGTAAACTTCTCTAACTTCTGAGCGATCTCATTACTAATTGATTCCTCACCTTTCACTAATTTGCTAATCGTCTTTGGCGATACCCCCAAATTCTCCGCAAATTCTTTCTGGGTCATCTCATAGTCTTCAATTAGCTCTCCAAGATATTGACCCGGATGAAAAGCAATCAGGTCTTTGTATTCAACAATTTTATTAGTCATAGTGATTGCTCTCCTATTCTATTTGTAAAAATTCAAATTCTATCATTCCAAGAAAATTTCAATCCGCATCTACTATATGTCACTTATTTATAAGATTGAATCCTGTCAAATAATATAGCCAAATTAGAATATCCTTGCATCATTTCATGTTGTTTTATAAATTCCCAGCTTTCTTCATAATCGTCTGATGGGCATCTGCTTTTGAAAAATGCTAAAATCTCATCTAATCCCTCGTCACCTTTTTCGTCATACTGGTCAACGAAATCATCCGCAGCATCCTGCTTTTCATGGTCTGGTAATAATTTTTCAAATAAAACATGCTCTAAATTGACAGAATTATAAAACACATAACAAGAAACTTGTACTCTATTAATTTTAAGTGACTCACCTTCTTTTATCAACTTAGCAAGTTTCCTAGACTTTCTTTGTCTAGTTTTTACTATCTCGTCTTTCTTTTCTCGAGTCGAAAATAATAATCTTTGCGCTTCTAAATCATATTGAAATGAATCTTTTGGTTCAATAGAACTATCAATTGCTAGAGACGTCGGATTTATAAATATCCCATCCGTGTCTGTGACAAAAGCAGCAAAAAGTAAATCTTTTGCTTTCAATTTTTCTTTGTCCAAAGCTTCAGAAATTTTATCACTTGCAATTTTAGTACCAGACGAAAGAGAGTATCTTCTATCAGAAAAAACATCCCCATATATTACTTTTAGTGTAATATGTAACTGATTCAATTTTTTTACTAATGAGTCTGTCACAAAACCTACTACTGTTTCATCAGATTCACCCTCTACGAATATTAGGATAACCTTTCTACTTTTATTTGCCAAGTTTCATACCTGCCTTTCTCAAAGCACGTTTGATTTTACTATTAGATACTCCTTGGTACAGTTCTTCCGCCTGACCTCCAACTTGAATAGCTCGCAAATAGGTATCTCTCAAATTATTACTTGGTTTTATCCCTGTAAGTCTAATATAACGATTTGTAGGAGAAGTTGTTGAAAACACAACTTTATAAGAAGGAAGCTTCTCTAAAACACGCAAATTATGAGAGGTAAAAATGAGTTGTCCCTTAGCGCTTTCAGAAAAAATTTCAATTAGTTCTCCAAGCAGATATTCAAATACTCCTGCATCCAATTCGTCTATAATGGCTATAATATTTTCTTTATTATAGACCTCTACCAAGAATCCAAGCATACTAATAATCTTACGTATACCTTCTGATTCATGTTTTAAAGAAAATCTCTTACCTGCACGATTAGAAATGAAATTGACTTTTTTATATTTTTGTCCATCTGGATGGGTCTCTGTTTCACCAGTTTCCATTTCAAGTGTCAAGTCAGGTATAATAATAGGAATAATTTCATTCAAATAAGTAATTGTCCCATCGTAAACTGGATAAAGTTCTTCAGGTATAGAAAATCCACCATTTTGAAGAGACATTGGAATAATTCCTTGAAAGCTAAGATGAGATTCACGGTTATGATAGTTGATTGTCACTGGAGTGACTTCACCGCCTGTCATACTAGATAGTTCTTGATTAAATATCCTTAAATTTTGACAGAATTCCTCCATTACTCCATATATTTCAATAAGAGTAGAGAGTTCTTGCTTTCCTGATGCAGTAATGAAAGAACGTAATTCATTTGAAAAAAGAAAGGAACGATTATCATCAGTAATAGTTTTTGTTAACACACTAATCGCATCTTTCCCCATAATGCTTCTTTGAGATTTTAAAGTCCCTGTGTGTTGAGGTTTCACAGAATCAAAATTACTTCCCTCATACTCATATCTCATTAGATAACGATATCTAGCACCACTTTCTAAAGGTCTATAGCCAATCTCTTCTTTTATTACTATTATATCTTGACTACCTGTAGGCTCACTTGCAGCAAACTTTACTTTATACCAAATATTATAACGTTCTGGAACTTCTAATTCTAGCGTAATGTTATTTTCACCCACTTGGTCTATAGCATTAAAGATACCCTTTTTATGCTGTGGGATAGCCTCACCTCTCATTAAAGAAGCCAATACTTCAAATACATCTACAACTGCAGTTTTCCCAGATCCATTCTGGCCATAAATACCCGTAACATTGATAAAATCTGATTTATTCTGAAAATCTATCACTCCATATTGAACGTTTTTTATGTTTTCTATAACAATACTCTTTAACTTCACCATAGATTTCAGCTCCTTATTTCTCCATTTTAATCTATTATACCAAAAAAAGTCATTTTATATGACTTTTTTTATTATATTTTTTAAAAAAGTTTGTTTTATTTTTAAAAAGGAGATTCCCCTACTCCACCTTCACCTGTCCATTCATCAGCATTGGCAAGAGCCAATCGCGAAGTTGGGTGAGTTCTTGGTTTTGGTTTTCTAGAATCTGTTGTTTTAACATTATGGGTTGTAGTTTGGCATCTAATTTTGAAATAATTTCAATCGGTGGAACTACAATCTTAGCCTGCTTTAAATGGTCCTGAGTAATATGTCCCATAGTTGTTTTTCTCAACTCAGCAATCGCTTTAAATACCTTTAAATAGCTTTTCAATTCAAAGTAGATGAAGGATTTTGGATAAGTATCCGAAGTAACTTTAAAAATATGTTGATTTAAAGCTCCTCTTTCTTTCCCCCAGATTATAACCTCTAATGTTGCAGACCAAGAAAATAATATGTCCCCTCTTTCTACAACTGCTTCTGTAGGAATATCTAATCTTGCTTTTTCCGTATCCTTTGAGAAACCATTCATCATTTCTCGAATTTTAATAACTGGAAGGTAATCATCCTCATTTGTATCAGGTCTATATTTTTGCATAGCAAGACCATTATAAAAATTCGCTATATTCCACAAAGAATCCACTCCCCACCCCTCTGGGATTTCGCGTTTGAGTTCTGGGTTATAGACCATCTTTCCGCCTGATGATTTGTAGGGTTTGCCATTCTGGTCTGGAAAATCAAACTGCACAAACCAGTAGTCATAGAGGGTCTTAGCCATGTCTTCCAACTCTTGGTTGATTTGGTTATTTAAAAGAATCTTTTTATCAATTGAAGATAGTACTTCAACTATCTTATCCTGATAATCTTTTTCAGGAACCTTGATTCTCATTTTTGATAAATAGTCAATATTTATATTATCTTGGATACTTCCGCTAGCAGATTTTTGGATTTCTTTCTTAATATATTCAAAGAAATAGTACACAAATAATTCACTACTTTTTTCAGGATTTGCATTAAATCCCACAATACTATCAGGAAAACACATTGGATAAGATAAAATTGCTGTTTCAGCAATATTGGCCGCTATAGTGATACAGAGTGTACCAGCCGGCCATAACTTACTTTGTTTTAGTCCAAAATCATTGTAATACGAATTATTCTTAGTTATATAGAGATTAGCAGCTTTAACATCGCCTGTTTGTACCAAGGGATATGTGCCACCTTCAAATAGTTTTATATCATTCCTAGGTCTATGTTTCGATTTACCTCTGCTAAATGTCCCTAGTTCAGATAAACTTGTTATTTCCCAAGTAACTTCACTCATACTTCAACCCCTTCATTTGCTCTTCAATCTCCTGCTCCAATGCATGCGATTGCTGGAAGAGGTCTGAAAGATTATCTTGAAAGGCAGTCATCTTGGTTTCAAACTCTTCTGCTGTGATATCTACATAGTCGATTTTGATATCAAAGTATTGGCCCGCGCTAAGAGAGTAGTTTTTTTCCTTGATGTCCTCATAAGAGACAGTAACAGAAAAGTCCTCGACGGCTTCTTTCTTGATAAAGGTCTCGATAATCTTCTGCTCTTCCTCAAGAGAAAGCACAGTCTTTTGGTTCTTTCCTTCCTTGACCTTGGTTCCGAGGTTTGAGGCATCGATGAGGACGACATCACCCTTATTTTTCTTATCGATAAAGAGGATGGAGACGTTGGTCCCTGTCGTCGCAAAGATATTAGACGGCATTGAAACGACACCCGCCAGCATTTGATGGTCCACCAAGTGTTGACGGATGGCCTTATCAATCCCAGACTGGGCCGTGATAAAGCCTGTCGGTAGGACAACGGCTGCTTGACCATCTGGCTTCAAGGAGTAGATGATATGCTGAACAAAGAGCTCGTAAATCGCCATCTTGTCCTTAGACTTAGCTGGAACCTTTGGCACACCTGCAAAGAAACGCTCACTGGCTTCTGGCAAGCTTTCCACTCGGTCACGCCACTCTGAAAAGTCTAGCTTGAAAGGAGGGTTAGACACGATATAGTCCATCTTTTCAGGATGACGGTTGGCGATGATGGTATTTCCCTGTACGATATTATGGATGGAATGCTGCAGTCCATTCAAAATTAGATTAAGACGGAGGAGATTAGACGATTTTTGTGAGATATCCTGACTATAGACAGTCGTCTTATCCACACCGATACGACTAGCCAGATTCATGAGCAAGGTTCCCGAACCAGCTGACGGGTCATAGATCCGCACGTTTGATGGTTGGTCATTTCCCACCAAGATATCAGCGATAATCTTAGCCACAGAGTGAGGCGTGTAGTACTCAGCATACTTACCACCTCCATCTTTGTTGTAGTCCTTGATCATGTATTCAAAGAGGGTAGAGAAAAAGTCGAAACCTTGGGAGAAAATGGTCTCATCGAACTTGACTCGGGTAAGGAGATTGATGATAGCTTTTGCGACTTCATTACGCTTACTGCTATCTGATATGTTATCGGTAATCAGACGCTCGTCAAAGAGACGAATGGCCGTATCTCCGTCCGTATGCACAGAGAAGATATCGTTATTATCAATGGCGATTTGGTTGAGAGTATTTTCAAAAGTTTCATAGAAAGTCGCCTCATTTTGCTGACGGTGAAGGGTTTCGATCAATTGGTCTGGCTTGAGCCAAGCTGTGCTGGTACCGATATCCTCTAAGAGCCAGTCATAGTCTTCCTCACTCATGGTAAACAAGTTTTCATAGGTGTTCCCTGCATCTAGTACCTGTGCTTGATATAAAAACTTATCATTTAAAAATTTGTAGAGGAAGGACTGGGTGAGAAGTTTGTACTCACCCGCTTCTCCTCCTAGTCCTGCATGGGTAAAGACGGCTTTTAAATCATCTACCAAGTCTTGGACTTGGACCTTGTATGTTTCATTCATTAGTGTTGGTATTCCTCTTCATATCCTTCAAATAGCGATTCAACCAATCTATCAAAATCTTGTTTGGCCATATTGCTAGCTGATTGGTTTTTCTTCATTTCTTTTCGGGCTTGCTCGCGAATCATTCGCTTTAGATATTCCTCATTATCTAGAACCCCTTGATTTTGACCTATTCTATGGTCTAATTTAACCTTAGAACCTTTGATAACATGGTAAATAGCTGGAAATTCACTGACCGTAGTCGAGTTAGTCACATGCTTGAATGAACGAGCAGCCATTTCATCTCCGTTAAAATTCATGGTCAAACGTCTCATACGAGTATAATAATCCTCCACTGACTTAAAGAGTTCTTCATAGTCTTTTTGTGTTTCCTTGATATTTTCCATCGTATAGCCTTCTTGACCATAGATAAAATGTTTTTGCATGATGCGTTGGAATTCTTCGTAGAGAGAAACCCACTCAGGATCCTTTTCATCACGCTGTTTTTTAATCTTACCAGCTACCCGACGTCTCCAATCCTCCAGGTCATTGGCTGCTAGACGAAGTTCTTCCTCTGCAATCTTGACAAAACTAAAACTGGTCTCAGACATCGCTAAATTTAAGAGCGTTTGACTAGAAAAGTCAGCTGGTTTATCAATCAAGGACAGTGTCAGCATCCGTCTAGAGAGGATATTGAGCAAGGTTGCGACCTGAGCAATGTCAATCTGCTCGATCAATTGATGGTAACCAAGGAGACGAGCAATATTGTAATACTGCTTGATAGACTCCAAAGCTTTTCGTAGATCGATTAACTGCTTTCTATCCTTGATATCATTGATAGCTTGTGAAAAGTATTCCAGATTATCCGTTGGATAGTCAAGCAAGATTAACTCAGTCTTGCTTAATTCATGCGAAATCTCGTCTGCAGGGACAAAGAGAGAGCCAAAAACATCCTCTCCATTTTCCCCAGTCAAAGTCGTATCATACTCTTGATTGAGTTCTTCCAAATAGGCACGATTGGTCCTGTCAAACTCTTTAGAAATATCCGCAAAGTCGATGACATAGCCAAAGAGATAGTCCTTGTAAGGACGATTGACACGGGTTAGAGTTTGTAAAAGGTTATGAGCCTTGATTTTACGCCCTAGGTAGAGACGTTTGAGACGAGGGGCATCAAAACCTGTCAAGAGCATGGAGTAGACGATGATAAGGTCAATTTTGCCTTCTTTGTAAGCATCTACCTTGTCTTTCTTCTCTTCCTTATCCCCCTCATCATGGAGAATCAATGCGGATGTCAAGTTGATTGTTCCAGCTTTACGACGTTTTCCCAGTTGCTTTTCAAGCTCACGCGCCTGCTTTGACGAGTCACAGACGATCATGCCACCAATCGTCTGATCATCAAAAATTACATCACGTGCTCGATTAAAGTCCTCGATGATAAAATCTAACATAGGTTCTACATAACGAGGGTGAGCAAAGATATCCTCCTTGGACAAGCCTCCACGTTGGATCTCTTCATTGATGGATCTGAGATTGTCTTTATAAGAAGTCTCGATATCTTCTCGCATCAAACGTAGGGTAAAGCCATCATCGATAGACTGGTTGTAGTAGTATTTGTGGATATAGTCCCCAAAAATATCACGTGTGGTCGCATGATTTTCCTTGGTTTTGCCATCTTTCTTATAGGTAATCAATGGAGTCCCAGTCAAAGCAATCTTGATTGCATTGGTGTCTGCCTGATAGAGATTTGGTAGGTAGGAACCACGTTCATTATAAGAGCGATGGGCTTCATCGATAAAGTAGATATTTTGACGATTGAGGTCATAACCAGAGCGGTCAGTCAAGTCTGAATTATCCTTGAACTTCTGGATATTGACCACAGCGACATCATAGCCATCTTGTTTTTGATTGAGCTCTTGAGGGCTGTTGATACGCTTAACCTTGAGCCCTCGTTTGGTAAATTCTTTAAAGGCTTGGTCTGCCAGATCCAAACGATCCACGACAAAGTAAAACTGAGGGACAATTCCCTGTTTTGAGAAATAATTGGTCAGATAGCAGATATTGAAGAAAGCCAAGGCTGTCTTCCCTGAACCTTGTGTATGCCAGATAACGCCCTTCTTAACACCTTTTGCAATCGTCTCTTCGATGGCACGTGTCGCAAAATACTGAGGGTAGCGCATAACGTGCTTTTGCAGTTGCATCTGACCATCCTTGCTCTCTTCCTCTACATAGACAAGTCCAAAACGAAGCATAAAGAGCAGGCGTTCTTTCTGATACAAGGAGGACAGAAAGGCATTACAAGGTGTGTCAGGGTTTAGGTTTGTTTTGAATTCTGGCTGGGACTTGAGGGCAAAGTGGTTCATGTCATCTAAAACGAAGTCGATTTGGTCCTCTGTTAAGGTTGCTAAGGAATGAAGGAAATCTTCTTCTCTTTCTTCCTTGAAAGCATTAAACTTAGTTTTTGAATAGGCATTTGAACCGTAGTAAGAACCCTGTTTCTGTTGACCTTGTCCACTGATATAGGGCAAGTTATCAGACAGAGCTATCAACTGGGTGATATTGTTAAAACAGCGGAACTTGCGATTTTCAAAACGTTGTCTAGTTCTGTCTTGCTCCGACTGAATTCCTGTTTTCCCATCTCGAATCGCATTTGGCTGTTTCACTTCGATATAAGAAAGAGGCAGACCATTGATAAATACGACAATGTCGGGACGGAATTCATCCTGACCATTTTTACAAGTGACTTCAAGCGCTAGATGAAAAGTATTGGCTTCAGGTTTTTCCCAGTCAATATAAACGGTATCTTCTTGACCTTGCAGGCGTCTAAAGAAAGAACGTCCCAAGTCATTTTGATCTAGTTCCAACTTGATATTGGCCAGTTCTCTCTCAAAGTCTTCCTCTGTCAGGTAGTTGTTAAATTTTAAAAATTGCTCCTTAAAAACAGATACGAGGATATTGGTATCTGGATCTCGTTCTAAAATCTCCTTCCCATTACGAGGAAGATAGGTATAGCCCAGTCTCATAAGGTGTAGAGCTGCTGGAATTTGTACCCTGGTTAATTCAGAAAAATCTTTTTTCTTTGCCATCAAAAAACCTTTCTTATACTTTGTAAGAATAGTTTATTCTAAACGCTTCATTCTATTCAACTGTTTCAACTATTAAAAATTTATTTTCTCTATTATTATATCATGTTTCAGATGGATTTTCCCATACGCCCCTACTCTAATCGGCTTTTAACCTTCTTCTTAGTCAAGATACGGTCGTTTTTGTTAGAGAGAGCTTGGATACGAGCTTCTAGAAGGTTTTTCCGTCCGGTCTCTGTTCGTGTGTAGACGAGATGATAATGTCCGATAGTCGGCGTCAGAAAGTCGAGGAATTTCTGTGCTTCTTCCTTGCGCTTATCAAAAAGACTAGGCACGACATAGTAAGGTGACTGACCTTGTCGGACTTTCTCTGCCTTCAAGAGATAGCGCTGGTTGTCCACTGGAGCAAAGAACTCTCCCACAGTCTGAGCAAACAATTCTTTGTCCCTCATGCTTCCTCCCTTGAGATAGGCGAAAACCATATAGTTTTCTTTGTCCTCCTCTACCTGAACACGGGATTGATCATCCGTTAGATGCCCCGAATCTAGCAGAGCCTTTCGGATCTGCTCACCCAAAGACTGCAATCGTTTATAAGGACTCTTATAGCGGAGGTAACGCCAAGATGCAAAGGCCAAAAAGAGGAGACAGGCTGCTGTAAGCCACCAAACACCGATCAGTCTCAGTCTAAATAGCAAAACCAACAAATCCACTGCCAACAAGAGCAATGACATGCGAACCCATTTTAATGCATCAAGCAAGAGCATGACTGGAATTTTCTGTTTTTGAGTCGCGACTTCTGTAACTATCTCAAATTGATCCGCTACAACAAGAGCTTCCTGCCATTTTTGTCTCAAGCCTGCTCGATCCTTGGAGAGACTCTTAACTCGCTCATTGTACTCACTAATTTGCTTTTTCTTAAAAGGGGGCTTTGGAAAATCCAAACGATCCAAACCGGTCTCAATACTCTCCTGATTATAGGCCAATCCAAGAAAATGCTCCATCCGTCGCGACAAGGTCTGCAGATCCTGATTGCTCTCTGGTCTAGGCTCCTCACCAGGAAGAGTGATAAGTGCTTGCGCTTGAACGGCTACCAGATGCCAGATGTTGCTGGTCTTTTCTGGACGTCCCGACCAGATACGAATGGCACGCCCGCGCATCTGGTTACTCAGCATAAAGCTCCCCACAAAGCTTCCGAGGATTAGGGAATTAACACAAGGAGCATCCCAACCCTCTCCGAGGAGAGATTTAGTTCCGACTAGGACTTGAATCCGCCCTCGTTGAAAAAGCTCCGTCACTGCCGCTACGATTCCCTTAGCTGAGCTCGGAAAACCAACCTGCACATAATCTTTTGGATCCAAGTGACCAATAGATGAGAAACTAAGTGGAACCTGAGGCAAGAGTTCCTTCAACTCTGCTGCCACATCGGTAGGCAAAATAACGACACTACCTGACAAGACAGCCAAAGACACAGGTATCTCTTGCTCCTGAGCTTTTCGACGAATGCTTTCAAAATAAGGGAGAACCCCCAACTGAGAAATGGTTGCCTGATCATCTCCCAGATAGGTGGCAAAATCCTTGCGAATATAATCAGCTAGTACTAACTGTCTCAGTTCCTGACCTAGACTCTCATACTCCGTCAAAAAGATATCGGCAATGGCAGACAACTTCCCTAGAGATTGGGTTAAAAGCTGATCGGAAGCCTTGGACTTAACTAGATAAACCTGACGTTTTTCCACCAACCCACGTGCCTTCAAGTCAGCCTCTAACTTTTTCCTGTATCCATCTGGATCCTCATACCAATCTGTTGTCTGATAGAGTATGCTCTGCAACAGCGTCTCCAGCCAGTATGAGGTCAATGCTGGAAGCTTCTGGGTTCCCAGTAAATTTTGTAAAGAGGGAGAAATCGTTAATCCCTGAGAATGCATATAAATCAATATAGCGGATAAGTACTTGGGATCTTCTAAAAGCAAATCAGATGAAATATCCCCTTTGAGGACCTTAGATCCTGCTACAAATGTTTGAAAATCAGGATCGACTATAAGGTGATGAATATAGTCCCACTTAGTCTCCTCAAACCGTTTGAGACGTTCCGACTCTTCAGCTGTTGGTGAACACATATAGACAAAATCCTGATGAGGGCAAAGAGTGTCTTCCTTGACTAGTTCAGGTACCGTGATTTCTTGATCGATCTCCCCACACATACGGATATAGCGTTCCCAGAGTTCAGGCTCGCTGTCATAAGGTGGTGTCGCTGTCAGGGAGATGACTTGCAGCGGTTCATACTGCTTGCGAAAGGCTTCCAGACTTTTCCACCATTCATTGCGCAGGTGGTGGCATTCGTCCAAACAAAGAGTCGCAACTTTCTGAGCTCTTAGGCTTGCAAGCAAATCAAACCCCACAAAATCCTCTGCTTCTCCATCTTCTTGTGATTGCAGTTGGTTCATGGCGCTATGAAAAGCCTGATAGGTCACAATTGTTAATGCCTTCATCTCCTTTAAGTTTTGGGAAACGAGGTCTGAAAGCCTCTGACCATCCTCTAGAAAAGCAGTTTGGATCCTATCTACCCATTGTTCGCGAATGGTGACAGTCGGAACTAAGATGAGGGCTGGGTTGCCAAAACGAGCGATTAGCTCGATACCAATGGTTGTCTTTCCAGACCCTGGAGCGGCCACTAGATGAACATGACCGTCTGCTTGATAGTCCTGAAAACAATCCAAGACCTGTTTTTGATATTGGCGCCAGCTTCCTTTAAAGTTTAAACCTAACATGATACCCCTCATTCTATACCGTCATTTTCTTATTCTCATTTTACCACACTTATTTCTCCAGTCAGATAATCCAGATAGTTTTTCTCCATAAAATATGGTATAGTAGAATCATACTATCTATGAGGAGTTTACATGTCACAGGATAAGCAAATGAAAGCTGTTTCTCCCCTTCTACAGCAAGTCATCAATATCTCATCTATCGTCGGGGGAGTCGGTACCTTGATTTTCTGTATTTGGGCCTATCAGGCAGGAGTGTTACAGTCAAAGGAAACCCTATCAGCCTTTATCCAGCAAGCTGGAGTCTGGGGGCCACCACTCTTTATCTTTTTACAGATTCTACAAACCGTTGTACCGATCATTCCGGGAGCTTTGACCTCAGTGGCTGGGGTCTTTATTTACGGCCACATCATCGGGACTATCTATAACTATATCGGCATCGTGATTGGCTGTGCCATTATCTTTTACCTTGTGCGCCTCTACGGAGCTGCCTTTGTTCAGTCGGTCGTTAGCAAGCGCACCTATGACAAGTATATCGGTTGGCTAGATAAGGGCAATCGTTTCGAGCGGTTCTTTATCTTTATGATGATCTGGCCAGTTAGCCCGGCTGACTTTCTCTGTATGCTGGCTGCCCTCACCAAGATGACCTTCAAGCGCTATATGATTATCATCGTTTTGACCAAGCCCTTTACCCTAGTGGTTTATACTTATGGTTTGACTTATATTATTGATTTCTTCTGGCAGATGTTTTGAGGATAGAATATAGCCTGATACTAAATATACTTTGGTATGGAAATCATGCCTATTTGTCAATAGTGAAGCGAGGATTTACCTAGCCTTTCCGCCGTGATAAAAACACCTGAAATCTAATGGTTTCAGGTATTCGGAAACTTTGAGACAGTAGGCTCAAAGTTTCGATATGGAATTTCGAAGAAAGTCGCTACCGTCCGTAATCACTTAAGGAAAGGCTCAAAAAAATTGTCTTCAAAGAAAATATCCGTTTGGTTTCCCAAGCGGATGTTTTCTTTGTTTTATTTTGCGACACTCTTAGCAAGGACAAAGTTCCCAAGTGTGGCAGAACCATTTCCAGCAACTGCTGGCGTCACGATATAGTCACGCACGTCTGGTACTGGTAGGTAGCCATTGAGAAGTGCTGTAAATTTCTCACGCACACGGTCCAGCATGTGTTGTTGGGCCATAACCCCGCCACCAAAGACGATCACATCTGGACGGAAAGTCACTGTAGCATTGACCGCAGCCTGAGCGATATAGTAGGCTTGAACATCCCAGACAGAGCTGTTGAGTTCGATGTTTTCGCCACGAACACCTGTACGAGCTTCTAGACTTGGACCAGCCGCAAAGCCTTCCAAACAGCCCTTGTGGAAAGGACAGACGCCGTTAAATTCTTTTTCTACATCCATTGGGTGTTTAGCCACATAGTAGTGACCCATCTCAGGGTGACCCACACCACCAATAAACTCACCACGTTGGATAACACCTGCACCAATACCTGTACCGATCGTGTAGTAAACCAAGTTTTCGATACGGCCACCAGCATTGTTACGAGCAACCACTTCACCATAGGCAGAGCTATTTACGTCAGTTGTAAAATACATGGGTACGTTGAGGGCACGACGAAGGGCACCAAGTAGGTCTACATTTTCCCAGTGAGGTTTTGGAGTCGTTGTGATAAAGCCATAGGTTTTTGAGTTTTTGTCGATATCGATCGGACCGAAGGAACCGATGGCAAGGCCTGCAAGATTATCGAATTTAGAAAAGAATTCGATGGTTTTATCGATCGTTTCGATAGGAGTTGTTGTAGGAAACTGTGTTTTTTCTACAATGTTAAAGTTTTCATCACCGACAGCACAGACAAACTTTGTACCGCCCGCTTCCAAGCTTCCATATAATTTTGTCATGATAAACCTCTTGTTTTTATTTTC
>QWCR01000263.1_pt1 | contig 15688 bp, 26 predicted proteins | sample 1972581 | NCBI WGS metagenome assembly QWCR01 (sample SAMN09866703, study PRJNA288562) | Human oral metagenome isolate pre4_saliva, whole genome shotgun sequencing... | isolation source: mouth | host: Homo sapiens | place: USA: California
GAGAACAGTTCATGGGCGACGGGGACTGCCCGGGGGCAGTGCCAGAAAACGGACTAGGCTAAGCCCGGCCAATCGAGTGCTGTTTGAGGCTGTCGAGGCGGCTTAAAGTCACTTGCGGGCTTGTCTTGGCGACTGCAGTTGCACATATAGTGCGCGGGCCGTAGGTTCACCAGATCATCAGTGCCACCCTTCGACCTCGGTACAACGTGGTCGATAGTCAGACCGCCGAGCGCGCGGCGCGATAGCGTTAGGTCAATAGGCCGGTTACACAGCCAGCACACGGGGCCATACATGCTAATGACCTCGTTAGCGAGTCGCTTAATCTTCCGTCCGTTCCAGCCGCTCATGATGCATCATCCATGTTGGTCAGGTAGAGAGCGTGCATCATCTGCGCGTGCGCTTCCTGCAGCTGCGTGTGAATCTTCAGCTGCGTTCGAGAGCATGAGTAGGGCGAAGTTGGTAGTTCTTCGCGTGCATCTAATATCGCGTCTAGAACGCCGTGGATAGCCAGCTTGAGGCGATAGCGATCGTCCTCGTTACCCATTGTCATTGCCATTGTCTTAAGCCACCTCGAAGGAGAGTTGAGAGCCTTTCAGCTCGTCCTCGAGCTTCTTCAGCTCATGCACGGTAACCGAACCTCGCTGCGCAATCTCATAAGCCACAGGGTCACGGTCGGTAATCAGCGGCCAATCAGTCCGTTGATTTGGATAGTGTTCGTTCATATAGGCTTGGAAGGTGATTCGCTTAATCATGGGAACGCTTTCACTAGAAGGAGTGGCAACGCTTGCGTTGCTCGTATTCTTTGGAGAAGAGGAAAGTTTGAGAGAGCGCGGCACCGCTGCGCGGGCCGTTCTCTCGTTAGAGGAAAGGCATGGCGGCATGTCCGCACGGCCTCGTGCGAGGCGTTGGAACGGCTTAATTCTGCGAAGGCGTAACTTTGCGAGACGGGCGCGCGTGCGAGCTGCGCGGGCCGGTAGAATCGCCTCGTCATATTCTTTGCGAGCGTCGGTCACGAACTTAACGAGAACGTTCTTGTTGAGCTTCATAGCGCCGGGCTGTGGACGGCCTTCCTCAATCCACCCGCGGGACCATGAGAGCAAGCCAAGTTCTTCGAGGATAGGTAGCCAGCGGCGAACGTGGCGTTCGCTGTAACCAGCGCGGTCTGCGAGCTGCGAGGCGGTGATAGTCATGTATCCGCGCTTGTCGGTCTTAAGAGTCCTCATTGTTCCTGCCAGCGTCTCGAGCAGCGAGCGGGCGCAACGGTTCTCGGAACCTCGCAAAATACCCCAACCAGCGCGCCTAAGAGCGTCCACCAGCTGATAAGCCGTCTGACCACCGTTAGACATTCTCTTCACCTTCTTCGGTGTGCTTACGCATGTCAGCGAGGGAGATTCGAAGAGAACTAATATCAAGAAGTAGATTTCGCATCATGCTATTAAGCTCGTTCAGGTCCTCGGTCACAGCTTCAGAGATTTCAATGACCATTCGTTCATGAAGTCGCTTTGTCATCGGTCTTCACCGTCTTTGGTGTCGAGCATGTCAATCACGTTGTGTCTGATTAGGAAACGAAGAATGTAAAGCTTCTGTCTAACGGTTTCCATGTCACTTTTACGGGCAGCGGTGAGGGCGAGGCCCGCCATATAGTTAACCGTCTCGATAGCGCCTAGGAGCGTGTCAAATGCTTCATCTCCCGGTTCTGGAATACGCGGGTTCATTGGTTCATCTCCTTATTGAGTTCTGAGCCGTACCAGCCCATAGAAGCGACGAACGCGGCGAAGTGCGGCCACGTCATGCGGTAGCCGTCAATGTTGTAAGCAGCGAACAACACCGATACGAGGATTGCGAAGAACGTGACAGTTGCCATGAATAGGGGCTTGTTGAGTTTCATTTGGTGTATTCCTCACGAATAGCGGCACCGAACACATCGAGACCGATTGGGAAACCTAATTGAATGAGTCTGTCTAGATCGTCGAGCTGCCAGCGCGCCGCGCCACGCATACGCTGTGATAGTGCGGTTTGCGACATTGCAAGGTCACTGGCTAAGGCTTTTTGCGAAATTGAAAGAGTCTGCATATGCCGTTTCACAGTGCGAGTAACGGCTGTGTTGTATGTGGACATGCGGTTAGTTTATTCGATTATCGGTTTATGCGCAATATGATAATCGAATAAGTGTCAATTCACTATTGCATCTGTTCCGGTTATCGAATACGCTAACCGCATGAGCACAACGGTTTTGGAGCGCACGCTAAGCGATGTCGTTTGTGAAAATATTCGGATTGAAGCGGCGCGGCGCGGTTATAGTCAATCGGCACTTGCGCGTGCTATTTCCATGTCTCAGCCAGCGCTTAACCAACGGTGGAGAGGTGCGGCGCGGTGGCAGCTTGACGAGCTAGAGGCTATCGCTCGTTTGTTCGGTGTTCCGGTTACGTATCTAGTTAGCGACAATGCGCCGTTTGTGCCCCCGACAGGACTCGAACCTGCAACCTCGGGATTAGTGTGTATTCCCGGGTTCGCTGATAGCGATTCTGAGTGCATTCTGAGAATTGCCGCGTAAACATCTGAATATGAAGTATTCGGAATTTCCGAACGGTTGGGCGGAACCGTTAGCGGCGTATAAAAGATTTTTACTAGCTTCGGGTCGGTCAACTAAGACGGTAAGCCTACGGCTTGATTGGCTTGCAAGATTCGCTAGAGCGGTCGAGGTTCCACCGTTCCAGATTGAAGAGACAGCCGTTATTGATTGGTCAGCGTCTCAGGATTGGTCACAAGCCACAAGGCGTTCAGCGCACCAATCAATTAAAGGGTTCTATTCATGGGCTTACACCTACGGGCTTACAAGCGTTGTGCCTACGATTCCGAGCGTGCGTAAAACGCCACCGACCCCGCACCCCGCTAGCGACGCTGCGTTAGAAGCGTGCCTACTAGCGGGGGATTGGCGTGTGAGCCTAGCGGCGCGCTTAGCCGCGGGACTCGGCTTAAGGCGGTGCGAGGTCGCGTGCATCAATGTTGATAGAGACCTTGTAACGGACGAAACAGGGAGCGCCTTACTCGTACACGGAAAAGGTGGTAAAACGCGCCTTGTTCCCCTGACAGAGGCGCTTTCAGGGGAACTAAGGCGGTTTAACGGGTTTATCTTTCCCGGTCAAGATAACGGGCACGTCAGCCCGGCTTGGCTTGGTAGATTGGTATCAAGAGCGATGCCCGCGGGCGTGACCATGCACGCCTTACGGCACAGGTTCACAACGCGCGCGTACAGGCAAACAAGGGACTTAGTGGCCTTGCAGAAGGTTTTAGGTCATTCGTCGCCGGAAACGACGCTTGTATATCTGCAGCTTGCAGACGAGGCTTTAAGAAGAGTTGTCGAGGCCGCGGCGTGATGCCTCGAGCGTGGCTATACGCTTCCTAATCTCGCTGTGCGAGTCATGCGCGTGATCGTCGATGCTATCGACTCTGCGCGTGATTTGGATAAGCTGCGAGGATTGGTGGTCTAGTTGAACGCCGTGTTCATCAAGACTTTTTTCAATCCTATTCAGCTGATCTTTCACGCTTGTTCCGTGATCGGGTTCTAACTGTCCAGCGGTGCGGCGGGCGGCAAGAAGCGTGGCAATACCCGTAATTGTTGCGGCAAGCCCGCCGAGGCCACCGGCAGCGGTCACCACTTCGGCAACCGCGTTCACCCTTCACCCCGCGGGGTATGAGCGAAAGCTGTTGCGGTACCGAGCACGGAAGCGGCCAGCGAGAGCCAAAGGGGGGCGGCCGATTGGTCTACGATTCCATACACGGTCAAGATAGGCACAAGCGCGGTAATAATGCCATAAAGCCACGCTCGAACTTGAGGGGTAAGCCAAGAAACAGGCTGAGGGTTAGCATGTCGAGGCTCGTTCACTTTGATGCACCAACTTCAATAAGATTCACAAGGTCATCAACGCGCTTTGAGAGCGCTTCAATGCCTTGATAGACGCGGGCGAAGTTGGTCGCGTTCCACGCGGCCTCGTCTGAAAGATTCGTGCGCGCGCCGGTGGGTTGACCATCTGAGCCCTTTTTTTCGACACCACCAATAAGCACGTTTTCGAGACGTTCAACCCTCATATCAATGTATGCGAGAACGTCGTTAACGGTTGCGTTGTGACCATCGGGACGGGTTACACGGTCGGTTAGTTGCATGTCATTTTCACTTTCTTCGAGATGTGTTGAGAGATAGTCGAGATAGTCGAGCTTGTCGGAATAGTTACCGGGACAAGCGGTCGCGAAATGGTCGCTATGAAGTGACAGGGGGAGGGGTCCCCATTCGCTGCGAATCGCTGCGATTAGCCGCGCGATCGTCCTCAAGTCCCCTTCGGTAGCCGCGGGGTGACATTCAATGCCGATCGTCCTCATGTTGTTTCCTGCGCAATGCCACGCGCGGTCGCCATCTGAAACTAGCTGCGTTACGCGACCTTCCGAGGCGACGTAATGTGCCGAGGTGGGGTTAGAGCGGTTCCCATCGCTAAGGAAGTTCACAACGCTATCGTGCGTTTGGTTCCATTCGGGAAGGCCCCACCAGTGCATAACGATGCCCACGGGGTCACCGAGGGGGCGGCCAGCGTCAAAATTCGGGGACGGGTGAACATCTGTGACTGCGAAATTCGGTCGAATAGTCATTGTTCATGCCACCCAAGACGCAAAGCCGCGGTATGCGCCGTTGTTTTGGATGTCTACGGGGCCGGGGACGAATACGCGGACCAGGCCGTTATGGAGGAAGACAGGCATGGGCCAGATTCCTGGGCCGAAAATGGATCCACAAATTACCCATTCGCGCGTGCTCGGGACTTTAACAAGGTTATTCACCCTCATGATGTCGATAATGCTGTTACCGTCCATGTGAAAGCTTGAGCCGGTGCGAACAAGGCTAATGCTCAGGTGGTGAGAGCCGTTAGCGCTGCGAACTTCACCAGAGCCGCCGTCATGTCGCCAAGCGTTATCAAACACGGGCAGTGTCGCGAGGTCTACGCGGGAAAGCTCGGTGAACTGCGCGTTGAGGTCTTCAGCGGTGAGGATTTCACCGGGGGTAAACGTTTTCATGATTGGTTCCTATCGTTGAGGGGAGAAGCGAACGCGGGTTTCCCATTCGGAAGCGGTGATACTGTGCGAGACTTCGGTGATAATGACACGTGCTGTGTCGCCGCGGTTTTCCACGCGCGCCGGGGTGAGTGGGTCGAGCGTCGAGACAGCGGCCATGAGTGCACTAGAGTTTGCCGGGCCGTAAGCGTGCGCGGGGCGTAGCGTGATTTCTTGAGGTGTGGGCACATCAGATGCCTTGTCAATGAGTGCGCGGGCGGCGGCGCGCGCCGCGTCCTCGCTAATACAGGTCAGGTCTACAGATGCGGCGGCACCTGCCCATGTCTGCGAGAACGTTTCCTCGCTAATGGTCAGCGTCTTGTCGTCTGCGCGCCATTCCCCATCTGTTACATGTGCACTGTGATTCGTTGCGTCCACCCTCGAGACAACATCGGTTGAATTCCATGAGGTTTCGATAGCGGTGTAAGCGTAGATTGAGGTTCCGTTGGATTTCTGCACGTCTGAGAAAACGAGATTCGACGCGGCGGGCCGGGCCGCGCTAATGGTCACGGTTCCGTCTCGGTTGACTGTCCATGAGCCGGTTACTGAGGCCGCGGCCGCGTCCAGATGCTTTGCAAGGCTCGTTTCCCAAACGGTTGCGCACATCCTTTGGTAGGTTGTCGAGGCGACGCGGTAGGCAATTTCAGGCGCACTCTTCATAAGACGAATGATGCGATCATTCCACGTTTCCGAACCGTCGCCACCCTCGGCACGCGCGCCGTAACGCTTTGTTGAGCTGAGGCGGCGAACAGCGTCGGAAATGGTAAAAGTGACGGTATATGAATGTTTTGAGCCGGGGGGCTGTCGATTGAGCTCAATTCCTGAGACAGTACCGGTGAACAGCCTTGTTCGCGATGGCCAATGAAGCAGAACGACGGGCGCGCCGTATGTTAAGCCGGTTTCGCGTGGGTCGAGCGCGTCGAGAGCGCGCGCGGTCAGCGTTCCAGCTTGGGCCGTATATACGGGACCGGTTGCCGAGATTCCGCGCGTAACCTGCAGACTCGTTACCGAGGCGGTGATATCTTGCCAAGCCACGTTCGCGGCCTTGTAATAGAGCCGCTGCGAGTTGAGCACGTCTCGGTTGAGGGTGAAAGCCGCGGGCGAGGTCAGGCCCTTAGTGAGCGCGGCGCGGCCGAGACGCGATGAATCGAGCCGGAAACCTTCGAGACCACGTAGCGGAAAATAGGCTTGTAAGCTCAATACTTGAGCCGGTGTTGCGTCCGCGGTTTGGTCGCCGGGTGCGGTGATTTCCACCTTATAAACAGTCACGGACGTTGCGCCGGTGATATTGATTGTCATCGTTCCGTCGCACACGGTGTTAATAACCATTGTCTGATACTTGTTAATCAGACGGGTTGCCTTCGTCCCGATAATAACGACGGGCGCGGGACCGTCAGCTGAAACAGTGAGGCGCACCGATAGCGGCATATCAGGAACGAGGTCGGTTACCGTACAGGTAAGCACAGAAGATGCGCCGGTAAGCGTGACAGTTTCCCCTGACTGTGCGAGAGCGCCGGTTGTGCACTTCCAGTCAGAGAAGGCGGGCGGGCGAATTGCGATACTCATCGTGCGAGGCCGTTCTGTGCTTGCCACTCTGAGAGCGCGCGGGCAACGAGCCTACCCACTTCCACATTAGGCGTGAGCGCGTAAACGTTGATAGTGGCACCTGAGAGCGTTTCGCGGGCCATAACCGGGCCACTTATGCCGATTGTGGGCATGTCTGTTGCGGCAATATCACCGGTAAGGCGATTGAGCGAACGCCTTACTGCGCCGTATTGGCTTTCAAGGCTCGTAATCAATCCACCGATAATCAACCTGCCAGCGGGAGCAAGCAGCGTTTTATCTCGTTCAGCCGGGCCTTTCCATGAAGGAAGCAAGTCAGTGAGACTCGTCAAGGCGTTTTTCACCTTGCCAAACATATTTTTAATGCCTTGCACCAAGCCGTTAATGATCTTTTCACCGATACCCAAGAGCCATGAGCCAGCGCCGCTAAAGGCGTTCATCACAATAGAGGGGAGATTACTCATCACCCCGTGAATAGCTGATAGCGCGCTGCGTAGCCCGTTTGGTATGTAGTTCCACGCCGCGGCGGCCACGGACTTTACACCGTTCCAAAGGCCGTTCCAGACAGCTGTGATTAGGCCCGCGGCGGCTTGGAGAATTCCACCGATAACCTTCGCCGCGCCTTGAATGAAGCTTTGAATAGCTGTCCATACGCCGCTAACGACGTTCTTCGCACCTTCCCAAACACGGTGCCAGTCGAGCGTGAGAATACCGGTAATGATGCCTACAACGCCTTGAATGACCTGCAGAAGGCCGGTAAGCCCGCCGCTTATATACGTCCACAAGCCAGCGATCACCGAGCCAATGCCAGTGAACACGGGGCCAAGGCTCGTTACAGCGCCGATAATGAAGTTAACGACGAACTTCACCACGGGCACGATAACCGCGGCAAGCGCCTCGGCGACGGGTTTCAGCGCGTCTAGCAGCGTCTTTGCCACCGTTCCAAGCGTTTGCATAATAATGGTCGCTTGCTGCTTGAGGGTGGGCAATACGTTTGCGGTAAACCAGTTGATAACGGGTTCTACTACGGCTTTAATACCGTTCCACGCGGCCTCGGCACCGGTTTTAATACCGTTCCAGACCTTGTTAACGCCGTTTCGGAACGTCTCTGAGTGCTGATAGAGCAAGACGAACCCGGCGACGATACCGGCAATAGCCGCTGCGATAATAAACGGCCATGAGCCAATGATAGGCAGTAGCAGTTTGAATGCGTTTTGAATCCTACCTATAAGCGTTGGGACCTTAGAGGCGAAGTTGAGTGCTGCGAACGCGTTTTTAAATACAACGCCGAACGCGATCACAGCGGGCGCAACTGCAATGAAGATGCGGCTAATGCGGCTAATTGTTTCTTCACCGCCGTTAGTCCACCAATCTTTAAACGATTGCAGCGCGGGCAGAACATGGGTTGTGAATGCGGTGTAGAGGATTTCCGCGGCGCGCTGCAGCTTGGGGCCAATCCACTGTGCGAATTGCTTGAAAGCGGGGATGCCGGTTGTTTCGAGCCATGCTTTAAGCGCGTCGAATGCGGGCATGAGTTTTTCATTGAGGAATTGAACGAACCTTGTTGCATACGGCAATAGAAGGGTTCCGAATTCCGCGGCCAAGTCATGCACACGCGCCTTGAGTACTTGCACTTGGTGTGCGTATGTATTGTTTTCGCGGTTGAAAGCGCCTTGAGCGTCAGCGGTCTGCTCGAAGATTAGTGCGAGGGTTGCGGCTTGCTGAGCTTCGTTAGAGAACGAACCGCCAACCTTCTTAAAGCCGAGTTCAGCGGCTTTCGCGTCAATGCTTGCTTGCTTCAGGGAAACGCCGTACTTTTCGATTGGGTCTCGTTCACCCTTGAGGGCCGAGCTAATCGACTGGATAGCTTCAGCGGTCGAGCCGCCGAACTGTGCGGAAAGGTCAGCGCCGAGGGTAATCAGGTCCTTGGTTTTATCCCCTAATTGTTCTAGGGGCGTGCCACCGTTTTTGAGCTGCGCACCAAGAAGAACAGAGAGTTCTTGAAATTCGTTCTTCGTCACGCCGAACGAGGTCGAGGCAGTCGAGGCATACGCTTTAACCTTGTCAGCGGTTTGCTTAAATACAGCTTCAACCGCGCCGGTAGACTGTTCCAAGTCGCCGGCCATTTGTATTGCTTTAAAGCTGATTGCCCCCGCCGCGGCACCGACTGCGGCTGATGCTGCGGCAGCGGCCTTACCCACTTCAGCGAACTTCGAGGCGACGGTTTTCACGCCTCGAGACAGTCGGTCTAAGCCGAGGTCTTTCGACAGTCCACGGAAAGCGCGCTTGAACTGTTTCGTCTCGGCAACTACCGCAACTTTTACCTGATGGCCAGCCAAAGCGCTTACCTTCCTTTACTGCTTGTTCTTTTCGGCTAATACGTCAAGGACCGCTTCAGCGTCCTTCATAGTGAGCTTGCGGGCCTCGGGGAAGCTCATATGAGCTTCCACAGCGAGGACAGCCAGCAAGCGACGAATTTCGAGGTTGTCAGACACTAGAGAAGGTTAGTAGCGTCAACAAGCTTCATATCCCGCGCCGCGGCCAGCGCGGTTTCATGGTCGATACCGTCGCGGCGCGCGATCATTACCGCGGTAAGCGCGCTCATCTGCTTTGCGGTAACTGCATCCTCGCTAAGACTCGAGAACGGCATGTTGGTGGTTTCCTCGAACCATTCGAGGTCGCCTAAAGTCATGTTTTCAACGGCTGATTGCGTGTCCATGATTCTTGCTCCTTAAAAGTTGTGTTTTTTCAATAGTTCACGGATTCCGAGGCCGAATCCCCAAAAGATTTCTTGCCGGTGAACTTTTTCCGCGTGGCTGAGCCACCGAAAGCCTGAATGCCCATCGCGGCCAAAGTGATTGACACCTGAGTAATGACCGGCTTTGGTTTTCCTGCCAATAAGAGTCATCATGCGAACATTCGAGGTGACTCGAACAGCACGCTTTGACGAGGCAACGCGAACGGACCTGCGTAGATTGCCGGTTTTACCGTCACGGATTAAGACGCGCGCGGTCTGAACGATAGGTTCACCGAGCTTGTATGTTAGATATTTCAGGTCATCGACGGCTACGCCTACCGCTTCCGCGTCTTTCAGAAGCGGTTTAATGCCGATAATTTCGACATGCGCCGCGTCGAGCTGAATATACCCGTCACGAATCCCGGTCATTAGCTCAGAGCGTCGGTAAGGTTCCCGGTCCCAAGGGTCGAGCCGGTTGACACCTTTTCAGGTTCACCCTCAACATTCCACTCGAAGTCAAAAGTTGAGCCCTTTTCGTCGCCAGCTTCACCGGAAATAGGCGGCTTAGAGCCAATCTTGACACGGAACTTAAAGTGAGGCTGAGCAGCAGTCGCAACCTTGTTACCGTGCGGCGCAAGGATAGCGTCAACCGTCTTGCCTGAATTCGTCCAGATGTAATCCCAAAAGCTACCAGCGTCGAGCGACTGGATAGCGGTGGCCTTGAGCTTCCACGCCGAGGCCGAGCCGCCGAGCGCGTCAGCAAAGGTCACAACGTCCTTGTCAGACGTTTCAGCGGCAAGCTCATACTTGGACATATCAGACCAGAAGTCTTTACCGCCGACTGTGAGGCCGAGGCGTTGGCCAAGGATTCGAGCGTTTCGAGTAACTGCCATTGTTGTGGGTCTTTCTTTTAGAGGTGGAGACTGAGAGGGAGAGTGAGCGAGGCCGCTAGATAGCTTTGTGTGTCAGCTGAGGTCACGGTTTCATAGCCGTTCACCGTATAGTGAACGTCCTCGCTTGTCAGATGGGTTATGAGCTTGTCGGTCGCTTGGTCGAGTAGAGCAATGATGCCCTCGTTATCCGTGGGTGGGGCGATTGCAAGCACCTTGAAGGTCACGGTTACGCTTCCCACTGCGTCGCCTCGGGCGACAAACGGATTAGATTCGGTGACCACGACGCATGGGGGGATAAGCTGCGGCGGAATATTGGTTACCACCGGCCAGCTCGTCCCACCCTCGAGAATGTCCCTAATAGCGTCGCGAGCGAACGCGATCGGGCCTTTTTCGTCGTCGCTCATGCGAACCCTAACGGTAGGTAGGGAGCGAGCAGCGGCCGCGCGGCAACGAGAGCATCACGGGCAACCCTGATTGCGCCCGCGCCGTCGAACCCGTCCGCAAAATTCTTCACGCCGTTAGGCGCGTTCTTCCGGTGATAAAGTTCAGCGGCCACTTCGAGGGTTGCGCGGTCGAGAACGTCGCCGGGCACACCGGTTGCCTTTCCGAGCTGAGATGCGATCAGAGCCGAAGCGACTGTGAGGCACTTAGTCATGTACTCGGTCACGGGCATACCCGGGGCGACGTATTCGCCGAGGTCTGAAGCTGTCAGAGCCATTGTCAGGCAAGCTTGAGCGGGACGAGGCCGGTCGGGATTTCCGCGGCTACCGCTTGGTAACGGTAAACCGAGAAAGCCTTGGAGAGATTGAGAATGTTCTCGTCCTGCAACTGAGCAACCGGGGTTTCGTAGGTGCGCATGGCCAGCGAGGAATAGAACGCGCCGACAACCTTCGTGCCAAGCTCATCAGTCTTTGCCATGAGGTTGGGGGTTACCTTGATTCCCACGATGTCGCCGGTCAGACCAGCGGGGTTGAACGTTCCGACGGTGTTTGCGCCGGTGCCAGAGACTGTCATGAGCGGGCGTCCGTCGCTAGCGGTGAGCGCGGCAAGCGCCTTGAACGTCGCCTTGTCAACAATCAGACCATCGAGAGGCAGACCAGCGTCTTGGAAAGCCGCCGCCGCGTCAACCGTCAAACCAACGATGTCAGACCATGTGAGCGCCGAGGCGGTCTTAAGCGAGGTGAGCGCCGAGGCCGCGCGTTCCTTCACGGTTGCGGCAAACACTGAAGCGAAGTAGTTTGCGGACGCTTGTCCAGCGGCCAAAGCCATGCCGTTCAAGTGCACCTGCAGAAGGTTCACGCGCGTGCGTTCGATTGCTTGCCGGGTCAGCTGCGTGTAACCGCCGAAAGTCTTAACCGGGGTTGTCTTTTCCCGAGTCGTAATCTTGCCGAGTGTCAGGTCATCGCCTTCAACTGCCTGAGCGTTCACAGCAATGCTGTTTGTGGCAAGCTCGGTGAACTCGAGGTTGAGACCATCGGGGGGCAGAGCGCCGGTCTGGAAAAGGGCCTTCAGCGGGTTCACCGAGTCCACAAGGCGCGTGAGGTCACCAATCCACGTGGGGCGTGTCATCGTGCCGTCAGCGGTGGAAACAGTTCCGTTGTATGCGCGGGTTTCGTTCTCGTCGCCGGAAACAAGGGCCTTGAGGACTTCACCAGCGCTGCGAGTATCGACAGCGGGCGCGGGCGCGGGCGCGGCGGCAGCGAAAGCTTGTTCAAGAGATGCCATGCGCTCGTTAATTTCGTCGAGAGCGGGGGCGAGGGTGTCGGTCATAGGGGTTTCCTTTTCGGGTTCAGGGGTGGAACGGACTTCGGTAACCACCGCGTTGGCATACGCGGGGAAAGGAACAAGAGAGACTTCACGAACTGCGATAGACGTGTGAACAACGTGAGTGTTTCCGTCATCGTCACGGAAAGTGTCAGAGAACAGCGGGACAAAGCCAATCGAGAAACGATCAATAGCACCATCGCGAGCCAAGGCGTATGCGTCATTGCCAAGGCTCGTTTCAGAAATGCGCGCGGTGATTTCCAAACCGGTTTCGGTGTTGCGCGCCTCGGTAACAGTTCCAATCACGTCACGGTGAGACCAGAAAAGCTTGATAGGCCCGTTGGTTTCAGGATTGAACGCGCCGGGGGCGATCTTCTCGAAATACCCGCGCGTGTATTCGATTTCGTCGCCATAGGGCACTGCGATTCCGGAAACGGTGCGATCGTCCGCGCTTTGAGCTGAGGCCGCGTATTCGCGGGTCAAGATTTGTTCGGTCATTTAGGATAGTCCTTCGATTTCTCGTGCTTCCTGCGCGCTATAGATTCCTGCTTCAATGGCCAATTTGTGCGTTGCGATGCGCTCGTTAGTATCTGCGCGTAACAGCGCGTCTAGGTTGAAACGCGCTTTGGTCTTCGCGGGCAAGATCGTGGTTAGCGCGTCTTCAATTTCCCGCAAGTAGTTCATGAGGGTCCAGCGAACGAAGTCGGTCGCCGCGTCGGTAACGTTCTGATAGGTCATGCTGTTGCCGTCGAGCGAGGCAAGAATCATGTGCGCGGGAATGCCGAACATACGGCCGATGCTGAGTACATCGAACGCGCGGGACTCAAGGAATTGAATTTCGGCTGGGTTGAGCATCAGCGGTGTGAATTTCATGCCCTTACCAGTCACAACGACACCCTTGCCGTGTGAGTTTGATTCGTTCCAGCGGCGGCGCGCTTCCTCGGCTTGTTCGCGGGTTAGTTCTTGGTCACTTGAGAGGATTCCGTTAGGAACACCGCTCGATTGAGTCCAGTTCGCCGCGTATGCGGCCATGTCGCGAGCACCCATGAGTGTTTGGGCGCATGCTTGGATTGGTCCGAGTCCAGCGGCTTGGCTTGGCACACGTAGCAAGCGAAGATGTTTAATCTTCGTCGAGTCGTTTTCGGTTCCACGCCACATCACCGACCGAGCGCCGGTGGTCTGGTTCAAGACGGGTGCGCACTCGGTGGGGTCGAGGACTCGTAGCGATACCGCGCGGCCATCGGGCGCGCGGCCAATGAGCCAATAGGCGTTACCGGTAAGAGCGAGGCAAGCGACGGTCTCAGCGATAAGGTCAGTAATTGAGAGGTCAGGCGCGGGCTTTACGACAAGGCGGGGGAGTTGGTCGCCAGTTAGACGGTTGTCGTCTCGCCATACGTCGAACGAGAGTTGTTTAGCGGCGGTTTCAAGAATTGATACACAGCGGTAAACAGTTTCGAGCGTGAGAGCGCCGGTTACGTCGATAGGTTGCGCGCCGCGGGCGGGGGGGATTACCCCCGCGGGTACGGGGCTTTCAGACCGGCGTGAGATGCCGATGAACGAGAGCGCGGCGGCGGTGAAATTCATGAGCTCAATTTTCCGGGCGGTGCTTATTTATTCGAGCACGGCGGCGTGTCGCACCTGCCATTGATACAGCGCGCTCATATATGCGCGGTCGCCAGAATGACAGGTGTGAGTGTGTTCGAGGGCTTGCGTATAGGCGGTTTTCGGGTTCATGAATACGTCCCCACGCCAACCGCACGAGCACACGGACAGCGCGGTTTTATCCGATAAGTCAATAACGATTCGTTTCATGATTGGCCTTAGAGAATTTGCAAGTCCGGTGTTTTTTGTTGAGCTGCCCAAAGCGCAATAGCTGTGGAGCGTAGCGCGTCGATAGGCTCGGGAGATTTCCGCGCGTCGAACGCCATAACGCCAGAAAGCGGCTTGAGTAGGGCCGAGGCGAGAGCGTCGCGGGTCTCGGAGTTGCCGTCATGCATGAGGTCGCCGCTGCGCGCGCGATCAAGAAAGAGTTGACAGGCGGTAGCGTATTCATAGGTTGAGAGGGCTTGAACGTTCAGGTTCTCGTCTGTTAGGTCTTTGTGGAATGTTCTTGTTGGTCCAGAAGAATCACAATAGATTCCTGCGTATCCCGCGGCGGCAAGCTTGCGGATAGCATCAGGGAGCCAATCAACGCCGGGGGCGGTTTTAAGCAACTGTGTGATTAAGGTTCCATCAACTGTAGATTTCCAAGCCGCGGCGATACTTGCCGCGCTGCGATCGTTCGCAACGTCAAACGCGATATAGACGCGCGAGGGTGAAAGCGGCTTTCGCGTTTCCGTGGGTCCTTCGAGTTGGTCCCATATCTGCATATCAATAACGGACTCGTCGGTGATCGTCTCGAGGTTCAGGAACGATCGTCGCCATGCTGCTAGGTCGCTACCTGCCATTGAGCGAATTTTGTCGAGAGACTGCGTATATCCAACAGCGGGGTGGAAGGACAGTGTTTCGTCACTGTAGGGGTCTTTGTCAGCTTCCGTCTCATCGGCTGACCACTCGAAATAAGCCATAGCCGCGTTAGTGTCGTTCACCGATTCGCGGCCACGCCTAATCAGCTCGTTCAGGTAAGCCGAGGCGCTTGTGCCCTTGGTCGAGACAATCCACAGTTGAGAGTCTTTCACTGTTAGCTGCGTAGGGTTAATAGCGGTTTCGAGGGCCACGCCGCTTTCGCTGTCGAAAGCCCATGCCTCGTCAACAGTGACCAAATGCAGCGAGTCGCCGTGAATACTCTTCGGGGTGGGGGCGAAAGGGGCAATGAACGATTCGCGGGCTTTATAGGTCAGTGCCTCGGAACCCTGCGAACTACGTACCGAGAAGTATTCGGTTTTTTTATCCGCTGACAGCCCGGCAACAATCTGTTTCCAACGCTTCCGAGCGTCCTTGCCGGTCTGAGCAGTCATCAAAATTTCATGCCGGTTGTAATTCATCATTCGGTCCACCATCACAACACGAATAAGGAAACTTTTACCCGCTTGCCTCGGAACAGTGACAACGACAACCGGGTAACGCCACGCGCCGGGGTCTAGCGGGTTGAGTTCTAGTGCTACGTCTAGCACTTGTTTCTGCCAAGGCATGAGTTCACCGCCGAGCAGCTTCGAGGCTAAGGCCGCGCGGTCGCCGAAAGAGGGATTTTTTTTATTCCGCTTAGTTGCGTATTTCGCTTCGCCGCTCATGATGCCAAAGCTTTCTGAGTAAGCGATTGAACAGCGATCGTGTATGCGTCGAGTTCCATATCAGTTCCAGCGGCAGGGCGGGGGAGACTGTCGAGAATCTCGGTAATCTGCTTCAGAGTATTCGAGGAAGCGACGGTGAGTTTTCCGCTGCGATAGTCACTGTCCAAAGCGCGCGCCGCTTTGATAGCCGCGGCTCGTTTTGCTTTCTCGATAGGTCCGAGCACGCCTTGAGCTTCGAGGTCTGCGAACATCTCTCGAATAGCATCCTCAATTTCATGATCATTTCCAGATGCTGTTTCTAACGGGAATAGACCTACTGCGTCTTGGGGGAATTCGTTGTTCATTGTGTTGATTTGCCTTGTTTCAGGCCGGTTTTATACCAGACCGGGGGAGAACAGTTCATG
>QWCR01000265.1_pt1 | contig 15606 bp, 9 predicted proteins | sample 1972581 | NCBI WGS metagenome assembly QWCR01 (sample SAMN09866703, study PRJNA288562) | Human oral metagenome isolate pre4_saliva, whole genome shotgun sequencing... | isolation source: mouth | host: Homo sapiens | place: USA: California
TCTTATGCTTAGCAACAGCAATACCTTGAGGATTAGAAATCTCCATACCATTGATAAGTGTCATCGTCTTTTGTTTCAAATCTATTACTACGGGTACATTCGTCATAGCTACATAAGGATTCGTCATAGCATCTGGTGCAAGAGCATTCGAGCTAATATAAGCATAGAGCAAGCCCTTTCCTGCATAGCACATCGTTGAGATATAATCAGCATGCTTCGTAGATAAGCCAGCAACTTCCGTCTGATTAAGACGAATAAAATAATCTGGATCTATCTCTGTAGAACCATTCTTTATACGAGCAATACCTCCATTCAGCCCTGGAATAAAGCCAAATGAGCCGACACAGTTGAAGTATATATCCTTATTTTCATCCATAAAGATAGACCCAGCATCTATTGGACGTGTAGCAAAACACATATTCAAAGACTGATTAACAATGTGTTTCTCCACTTTATCTGTCTTTACATCAATCATAGCAAACTCAATATTATTACGAGTAGGCATATACTGTGCGTTCATCTGGTTCAATCCGACAAAGAGTTTACCATCGCGAATGATCATTGCAGCTGGTGCTACTCTCGTATCCTCCTGCTTCAAATCATTAAGATCGATATCAGTAATCTTCGTCATTGTCACAGGATTGAATGCCATAACCTTACCAATACCCTGCAAACTGACGTATGCTTTCTCGTTACTTGCTTCTACAATGTTACAAGCAGACGCTCCTGCAGGAATAGACAAGGCACCTTCTTTCTTCCATGTGCCATCTCCCATGATACGATAACGGTTAATCTCAGCTTTCGTATTACCCATATAATCAGGGAAAGTGTAGACATTTCCTGATTCGGTCACAATAGGTGTAGCACCAAAACCACAAGGGATACTGTTTTTATTATCATATTTTCCGGGTAAAAGACTTGGTAATGTTTGCACATACACATTACCGCTACTACCTTCAGGATTGGTAATTCCAGTTGCAAAGACTACACCATGGAACTCTTTTCCCTCTGGTTTAGGATCAGGACCTGGCGTAGGATCATCACCACTGTTACCACATCCAGCAAACAAAGCCGTAAATACTACGGCTGAAAAGATCAGTTTAAACTTTTTCATTGTTTTATTATTTATTGTAGGAATATTATATAGACTATATCAAAAAGCTGCATACTGCAATACGCCAAAGAAGATATAACCTTTCACAGTACATTTTACTATATAGCGCCCATTGTTCTTTCCAACGCTTTATAATACTATTTTAAAAGATATCTAACTTTGAATCCAATATACCGGCCAGGTAACGGACGATTAAATTCAGACACAACACGACGGTTAGTGAGGTTCTTCACCTTGAAAGTCAATGTCCACCGATCATTCCCAAAACTATGTTCCACCGCTGCATCCATCGTTAAAGCTGCAGGAATCTTCTTATCTTGATACCTGCTAACCTCAAAATCATAAAAGTATTTATGCACATAAGAAGCATCAAAAAGCACACGTGTGTTCTGCTCTTTACCACCAAAGAGGTTCTCCTTATGGAATTCTGCTCCGAAGTTTGCCAACAGATAAGGTATATTCGGGATACGTTTGTTATACGTTGGGTTCTCGACAGTAGTTCCTGGTGTCAACTTCCGCACATCACGAAGGTCCTGATAAGTGGCATTTGCATAAAGATAAAGCATCGGGAGGACGTCACCTTTCGCTTCAAACTCTACTCCTACTGTACGTACACTACCAAAGTTACGATAGCGAGCCATTGTTGGAATCATATCAGGTGTGAACCTTATCATATCTTTCAACTGATTATAAAAGCCATTCAACTCAATCTCTACCAGTCCGCCATGCTTCTTCAAATGTCGATAAAGCATACCGATATTTACTCCACTTGTACGTTCTGGCTTCAGAGCTGGCGATGCAAGAATAGAATATCCATTACCTATCAGCTCCTCACTTGTAGGAATACGCACCTCAGAATTGAATGAGGCCTTCAGCATTAAGTCCTCAGTAAACTTATAACGCATAGCATCACTGAAGCCAACATAAGACTTCGAAATCTTTACAGGCTCTGGTTCGCGCACAGAATAGACATCTATACTACGAGAATGTGATGAGAAAATAAAGTTCTTAAACGTAAAAGCATTTTGGAAACGACCATCAAAGAGGGTCAGATCATATGACCATCCTAATGTAAGAGTGTTCATCTTACTTGGGAAATTAGACTTAAATCCTAAAGCTTTATCCATCAAAGGATCATTCGGGCGAAGTGAATTCCTATCAAAATAAGCATTAAAGTTAACACTATGGTGCATATCTATGGTATAACCCATATTGAGTTTTGAAGTCAACTCGTTCGATCGATTATGTCCATCAGATGGAAAATTATTCTGTTCTCCACCAAACGGAGAGACTGGAGGTAGCACATTACCATCCCAATCATAACGATTCATGGCTGTATCATGCAGTCCATACTTCCCAACAACGTACCCAATATCGAAATCTAAGTCGAGTCCATCCAAGAAAAAGTCCTTGCGTTTCAGCGTCAGAGCCGCTACTCCACTAATAGAATGGTTATAAGCTTCACGCACATCAAGGTCAATTCCTTGTAACTCCTGCCTTGTTTTCAGGAAAATCAGTTCGAACTTCATCTCATCAAACCACCATTTAGTAGCCTTAACAGACATTCCTGCCATGATTTTATTGAACTTATCATGGTCTCTCTCCACTGTCCTATTATCAAGATTGCCCAAGGTCATCTTGTAATTGTTCTTTGAAAACGAAAAGGCACCACCTATACCAAACTGTAAACCACTCTTCTTGTCGGTCCGCTTAAACACAGTTGACACCTGATGAGTGTTGAAAGAGCCAAGTTCATAAGAGAAATCTAAGTAGACAGGAGGGTACTCTTTCGTCACAACATTAACTGCTCCACCTAATGCTGAGCCACCGAACTTATAAGGAACGATACCCTTATAAACTTCAATACGCTCTATCATATTCGTTGGAATATCATTCAATGCAACAAAATTGCTCAACTGTGACATGGGAGTTTCATCAACATACATTCCCATACGCTTACCGTCTAAGCCACGAAGGGATATACGCGAGGCACTACCTAAGCCTCCAGTATTGCGCACAGTGACACCAACTGTGCGCGCAAGAACGTCATTAATATTAGATGCAGTACCCTGTAATTGTCGTTGCCCGATAACCGATATCGGCATAGCAGACTCTCTTAACTTCCTGATCTCACTCCGTGCTGTCACCGTAACTTCCTTCATTGCAACGGTCGTATCACGCTTTACGTCCTCCTGTGCATAACCTGTAAAGGGGAAAAAGGCTGATAAAAAGAACAGGGTTATTACTATCTTATACGAAAGAAAACAATAATGAATTCTCCCAACTATAAGTACTCTTAATTTATTTTTCATGTAAATTGTAAATTAAGGACTCTCTGTCAATTTCAATAAAGTCCTCGTTATTAAACAAGTTTATTCTAAATATTGGTTACAAAATTAAAGATTTACGAAATAATGGACAATACCTAAAACTAAGTAAATAGGTAAACATGTGGACGAGTTGCCAGGTTTATAAGTTACTTAATATATAATTAAGGACTCAACAAATTGTTTTACAAAATAGTCTTCATGACTTATTGATTTCAGAAAGGAAACAGAGAAAAATGGGATTTATAACCAACAGATTATCAAACGGTTATGAATAGCTAAGTAAAAGATGCCCTTTTACACTTCAAAAGACGCCCTTTTGCAATGTAAAAGATGCCCTTTTGAGATGCAAAAGGGCATGTTTTAAGATGCAAAAGAGCACCTATTGATTTGTAGGGTATCATTTATCATTACAAAGCGCACACACCATCATTCTGTTCACACTGCAAGATGACACCCCTAAAGGCAGAATCATAGACATAAAAAAAGAACGTATCAAAGGATTATTGGTCCTTTAATACGTTCCAGTCTTTACATTTATTATCTTCAAAAGAGCTGTACTGCTCCTTTGTTCTTACTTCTGTTTGAATCGCTCTGCCTGACTTTGAATCAACGCTTCGTCCTCAAAGTAATTGATTTGCATGGCAGCACGCACCTCATCCATAGTCTTTGCAGCTACTTCACGGGCATCAAGTGAACCTTTCTTGAGAATGTTATAGATCTCAGGAATATCCTGTTCATACTCATGACGGCGTGCACGTATAGGCTCAAGCATCTTATTAAGAACACTGTTGAGTAGTTTTTTACACTTCATATCACCGATACCACCGGCTGTATAGGCAGCTTTCAGTTCATCAAGACTCTTAAATTCCGGCCAGAATTCCGCAAAATCCTCATCTGTAGAGAAGGCATCAAGATAAGTAAAGACAGCATTTCCCTCTACATGTCCAGGATCAGAGATATTCAAATGAGTAGGATCGGTGTACATAGTCTTCACCTTCTTCCATACAGTATCAGCATCATCAGACAGGTAGATACAGTTTCCAAGACTCTTACTCATCTTCTCTTTTCCGTCAGTACCAGGTAGACGACGTGCTGTTGCATTCTCTGGAAGCATGATATTCGGCTCAACGAGCACAGGAGCATATACCTGATTAAAACGGCGAACAAGCTCACGTGTCAACTCAAGCATTGGTTCCTGATCCTCACCTGCTGGTACTGTAGTAGCCTTAAAGGCAGCAATGTCAGCAGCCTGAGACACCGGATAAGCAAAGAAACCCATTGGGATATTAGCTTCAAAGTTGCGCATCTTAATCTCAGTCTTCACCGTTGGGTTGCGCTGAACACGACTAACACTGACAAGATTCATCAGGAAGGTGGTCAATTCTGCCAACTCTGGAATCTGACTTTGTATATACAACGTACACTTCTGTGGGTCAAGTCCAGCTGAAAGATAGTCTAATGCCACCTCAATGATATTCTGTCGAATCTTCTCTGGGTTATCTGCGTTATCTGTCAGGGCCTGAACATCAGCCATGAAGACAAACATTCTATCATAGTCACCTTGGTTCTGGAGCTCCACCCGACGGCGAAGTGAACCAACATAGTGACCAAGATGCAACTTACCAGTTGGTCGGTCACCTGTCAAAATAATCTTTCCCATGTATCTTTACTTTACTTTTTTATTCACGATTGGATGTCCCGTTCTGATGCTTTTCCTCATGTGGGGCAACGTCTATAGTATCTGTTGGCTCTGAAGAACGCTTCTCTTCAACCTCGCTTTCGTCTACAGGAGCATCCTCTTCAGGGTCTGTTGCTACAGTATCAACTACTGGTGGAGGAGTATCTTCTACTGGGGCGGTGTAAGGAATAGAGTCCATCAGAGTGGTATCAGCCGTTGATGCCGCTGGTGGTGTTGGTCTGAAAGCGACGTACGCACCTATTCCTATTGCCAACAAGAGCAGTCCTATGACTATTCCCCACAAGATAGTATTATGGTCTCCATCCTTCTTTTGTGGAGGATCGGGTATCCCTTCCGCCTGTGGAGTATACTGTTGACCTTCACTTACCAATGGTAATGTGACCTCCATGGTACTATGACAGTGAGGACATTCGCACTCAATCGTTGATCCTTCACCTGCCTCAACGACGAATTGAGTACCACAGTTATCGCATGTTATCTGATATTTCATAACTTTACATTACTTAATACTTTCTTTGTTGCACCTGCCAGACTCTGTACGAACGCTCCTGCTTCTTGTCCACATGTGTCATAATAAGCAGAATCATCGCTCAACTGAGACATTATCAAGCTGAATGTCTCATAATCTTCAATCTCAATTCCTCCGCCACTCTGCAGCAATCCTTGTGCTTCAACAAAGTGTTTGTTGTTCGGACCAAACAAAACTGGCATTCCCCAGACGGCTGCTTCAAGTACATTATGTATACCAACACCAAATCCACCACCCACATATGCTACGTCACCATAGTGATAAACGGATGACAACAAGCCGAAACAATCGATAATAAGTACGTCAGCATCAGCCACATTGTCTTCTGTTGCCTGCGTATAACGTACTACTTTCTTGTCCTTTATGAGTGAAAATATGAACTTAAGATGGTCCTCTCCTATGACATGTGGCGCCACAATGAGTTTCCAATCACGATGATTATTAAAATATTTCAGGAAGATTTCTTCATCAGGCTGCCATGATGAGCCTGCAACAAAGACCTTTTTGGGGTCTTCAGGAGTTCCTTTAACGAATCGTTCTACTATCGGTAACTGCTTACTTGCCTCTTTAATCTGCAATACACGGTCGAAACGAGTGTCGCCAACAACCATCGTATCATGTATTCCTATTGATTCCAAAAGCTTCTTACTCTCCTCATTCTGAACAAAAAAACGAGTAAAACACTTCAAGACTCGCCCATATCCACGTCCATACCACTTAAAGAATACCTGGTCAGGACGGAAGATACTCGACACACTATATGCTGGTATGCCACGGTATTGGAGGATATGAAGGTAATTATACCAGAACTCGTACTTAATAAAGAAAGCCATAACAGGGCGCACTGTACGAAGGAATTGACGTGCATTACCAACCGTATCAATTGGCAAATAGGTAATGATATCAGCTCCTTCATAATTCTTTCTCACCTCATAACCTGATGGAGAGAAGAACGTAAGCAGGATCTTATATTGCGGATAAGACTTCTTTATCTGCTCCATCAATGGTCGTCCCTGTTCGAACTCACCCAATGATGCAGCATGAAACCAGATGTAATCAGCATCGGGTTCCACCTTCTTACGTAGTGTTTGTACAGCATCCTGCTCGCCTTGCCACATCTTCCGCAGTTTATCATTGAAGATACTGCCAATGGCAACACCAAGCTGGATGATATACATTATTATATTATACATATCGGCTCAACTGTTTTAGCCCTTTATTTCCTTTACCCTAACACCTCAATAGCTTTATGCATACGTCTAAGAGTCTCCTCTTTTCCAAGGAAAGCAGAGATATCAAACATACCAGGACCTTTCCCAATACCTACCAAAGTGAGGCGGAAAGCATTCATAATGTCGCCCAGTTTGTAGCCTTTATCCTCTACCCACTTCATGACAACGGGCTCTTGACCTTCAACAGAGAAGTCATCAATCCCCTCTAACACGTCAGCCAACTCCGTCATCTGCTGAGCAGAATACTCTTTCCAACGCTTCTTTACCGTCTTCCCATCGTAAGTTGTTGGTGCAATAAAGAAGAAAGAGCAAAGATCCCATAGCTCTTTCACAAAGCTGACACGGTCCTTCATCATATGAACAACCTGCTTTACCTGATCCATTGTAGCCTCAATACCATTATTAGCAACAATAGGAGCAAAGAGTTGAGCTATCTCTTCATCACTCTTACGCAGGATATATTCGTGGTTAAACCATATCCCTTTCTGATAATCGAACTTGGCTCCACTCTTTGAACACTTAGTAATATCAAAAGCTTTTACCAACTCCTCCAAAGTAAAAAGCTCTTGTTCTGTGCCAGGATTCCATCCTAACAGTGCCAGGAAGTTAACAACAGCTTCAGGGAAATAGCCACTTTCGCGATATCCAGAACTTACTTCACCTGTCTTAGGGTCATGCCATTCCAATGGGAATACGGGGAAACCAAGGCGGTCACCATCACGTTTGCTTAACTTTCCTTTGCCTTCTGGCTTTAACAACAAAGGCAAATGTGCAAAACGAGGCATACTATCCTCCCAACCAAATGCCCGATACAACAATACGTGTAACGGTGCACTGGGCAGCCATTCCTCACCACGGATGACGTGAGAGATTTCCATCAAGTGATCATCAACAATGTTTGCGAGGTGATAAGTAGGAAGTTCGTCAGCGCTTTTATAAAGAACCTTATCATCAAGGATATCACTCTTGATACAAACATCCCCACGTATCATGTCATTAACATGGATTTCTTCACCCGGTTCTATCTTGAAACGAACAACATACTGCTGCCCATCTTCTATCAGTTTATCAACCTCTTCCTTTTGCATTGTCAACGAATTACGCATCTGCTGACGTGTATGGGCATCATATTGGAAGTTTTGAATCTCATTACGCTTAGCCTCTAACTCTTCAGGAGTATCAAAGGCAATATAAGCTTTACCTGCTTCTAAAAGCTGATTGACGTACTTCTTATAGATTTCACGGCGCTCACTTTGGCGATAAGGACCATGTTCCCCACCGAAGCTAACCCCTTCATCAAAGGTTATTCCTAACCATTTGAAAGAATCAAGGATATATTCCTCTGCCCCAGGAACGAAACGATTAGAGTCAGTATCCTCTATACGAAAGATAAGTTTACCACCATGCTGACGTGCAAAGAGGTAATTATACAGAGCAGTACGCACACCACCGATATGTAAAGGACCCGTAGGACTTGGTGCAAAACGTACTCTTACATTGCTTTCTGCCATTGTTTTAAAGATTATTTTTGTGCAAAATTAATGCTTTTTTTTGACTATACGCCATATTTTTAGTATTTTCGCAAGCCAAAAGAGGTTTCATGAAACAATTGCAAATATGATAAAATTTAAAAACATAGAGAATCATTATTGGCGTAATATAGCATCAAGATCGGCATTGGTCATTGTTGCCGTGGTGCTGATAGTACTCTTTCTGCCACGTACGGAGGGTAAACTCTTCCATTATGATGAGGGAAAACCATGGATGTATGGGCAACTTATCGCCAAGTTTGACTTCCCTATTTTCAAGACAGAGGAGGCTCTCAAGGCTGAACGTGACTCCATGATGAAGCATTTCCAGCCTTACTTTAATATCAATCCTACTGTTGAACAAAAGAATATTATGCGCTTTAGAGAGGCGTATAAGAATGGTATTCCAGGACTACCAAAGGAATATACAGAGGTAATAGCACACCGTTTACATGATATTTATGAAGCGGGAGTCATTGATCCTCAACAATATTCAACATTAGTAAAGGACAGTGACAATCTCATTCGTGTTGTTACTGGTAAACAAGCTGTGAGTGTTCCCATCAATAAGACATACTCTACGATCGGTGCTTATGAGCATCTTTTCATGGATCCAACCCTTGGTCCTAAGCGTTCCATACTACAACAGTGCAACTTGAACGACTATATTGAGGCGAATTTAGTCTATGATAAGGACCGCAGTGAGACGGAAATGAATGATATGCTCAGTCTTATTCCACAGGCATCGGGTATGGTTATGGAAGGACAACGTATCATTGACCGTGGTGATATCGTTGATGCAAAGACTTATCGTGTACTGAATTCTTTTGAACAAGCCATGGAAAAGCGCAATGCAACCAAGGCTGAAATCACCTCAACACTCATAGGACAGACTATATATGTACTCATCCTGATAGGTTTGTTTACACTTTATTTAGCACTTTTCCGCAAGGATTACTTCGACAAACCACGTTCTATATCTCTCCTTTATGCAATGATTGTCATCTTCCCTATCCTGACATCATTAATGATGGAGCACAATATCCTAAGCGTTTACATACTTCCGTTCACCATGGCACCTATCTTCTTCCGTGTGTTCATGGACTCCCGAACGGCTTTTATAGGCCATGCTACGATGGTACTCATTAGTGCCGTAGCTGTAAAATACCAATATGAATTCATCATCGTACAGCTTGTTGCAGGACTTGTTGCCATCTATTCGCTTCGGGAATTATCCAAAAGAAGTCAGATTTTCCTAACGGCGTTACTCGTAACCATCGGCTCTGCAGCGGTATACTTTGCTCTTCAGCTCATTCAAGCAGACGATTTGTCAAAGCTTGACCAAACGATGTATTACCATTTTGCAGTCAATGGGTTCTTCCTTCTCTTTACTTATCCGCTGATGTTGGTCATAGAGAAGACCTTTGGATTTGTATCTACTGTTACTATGTTTGAGCTTTCAAACACCAATAGTGAGCTCTTGCGCCGACTGAGTGAGGTGGCACCAGGTACCTTCCAACACTCTATCACCGTAGGAAACCTAGCAACTGAGATTGCAAACAGGATTGGAGCGAAAAGCCAACTGGTACGTACGGGAGCACTCTATCATGACATTGGAAAGATGCTTAACCCTGTTTTCTTCACAGAAAACCAAGCTGGAGTGAATCCTCATGATAAGTTGAACGACCTGGAGAGCGCCCGTATCATCATCAGTCACGTCACTGAAGGACTCAAACTGGCTGAAAAATACAATCTACCACGAGAGATTAAAGAGTTCATTACGACACATCATGGTACAGGATTGACTAAATACTTCTATATACATTATAAGAATGAACATCCAGACGAGGAGGTTAACGAGGAGCAGTTCCGCTATCCGGGTCCTAATCCATTCACACGTGAGCAGGCTATCCTCATGATGAGTGATACCGTTGAGGCTGCTTCACGCTCTCTGAAGGAATATACTGAAGAGAGTATCAGTACTTTGGTCAACCGACTTATTGATGACCAGGTTGCCCAAGGATTCTTTACTGACTGCCCAATCACCTTCCGTGACATCACTGCAGCCAAGAATGTTCTTATAGAACGACTGAAATCAATGTATCACACACGTATTCAATACCCTGAATTAAAGGTATAATACGGATCCTATAAACAATAAAAGAGAGCGTTATTACCACATGGTAATACGCTCTTTTTTCGTTATACAGACACCAGAAGTATATCACTTAATGTCAAGATAAATCACAACACTAAAACAATACATGCTCTTTTGCATTGTAAAAGGTGCCCTTTTGCATGATAAAAGATGCCCTTTTGCATGGTAAAAGACGCCCTTTTGAAGTGCAAAAGATGCCCTTTTGAAGTGCAAAAGATGCCCTTTTACAACGTGATTTGTAACCTACTGATAATCTTAACGTTACAGAAAGCAAATAGAACAGATTTCTTGTGCTCAACTAAAAATACCCATCTTAAAGTTGTAAGACTTTTTCAAACCACCCATTCACGGTTCTTAGATATCCCGCACAACCCACAACTCCTATTAACAAAACGAAGTATCAAGGAGAAAAACAAGATAAATATTTGGAAGTTTAGGACAATATATTTAACTTTGCAGCCAATTATTATACGATTTAAACATATTTTCAAACTAATAATGAAACATCAGAAAATCGTTATTGCAGCAGCTTTGCTGGCAATGGCAACTACTTCACAAGCCGGAGGACTGCTTACAAATACCAACCAAAGTGTTGCTTTCAACCGTAGTTTTGCACGTGAAGGTGCTATCAGCATTGATGGTGTGTATTTCAACCCAGCAGGTGTTGTCTTTTTAGGTGATGGTGTTCACATCTCTTTAAGCATCCAGAATGTTTATCAGACACGTGAGATTACCTCTTCATTCAGTGTACCAGCATTTGCTAATACACCTTATGAATACCCATTCAAGCTCAATGGTGGTGCAGAAGATGGTAGTAAGTTCTATAAAGGTAAGGCTTCTGCGCCTATCCTTCCCTCATTTCAGGTAGCCTATAACAAAGGTAACTGGAGTCTTCAGGCTGGTTTTGGATTAACAGGAGGTGGTGGAAAGGCTACGTTCAACAGTGGTTTGCCAAGCTTCGAACGTCAGGTTTCATTGCTTCCTGCCCTTATCAACCAGCAGCTTCCAACCTTTGCACAGCTTCTAGGACAGCAAGAGACACCAGCGACTTCATATAGTTTGCAAAGTTATATGAGTGGTCAGCAATACGATTTCGGCTTCCAAATTGGTGCAGCATATAAGATTAACGAGCATTTATCAGTATTTGGTGGTGCACGTTTCAACTACATCTACAACAAATATCAAGGCAACATCACAAACATATCTGCCAATGTTGGAGGCAACAACCAGAACCTTTACAACTATTTTGATGACAAGGTAAAGGCTCTAACAGAGAAGGCTACCGCCTATCAAACCAAAGCTGCAGAGTATCAAGCACAGGCTGCAGCTGCTACAGACCCAACCACTAAGGCTCAACTCCTTGGTGCTGCACAGCAATTTGCAGCCGGTGCACAGAAGATTGCAGCGGGTGCAGACAAGTTAAGTAGCAGTAAAGAACTGGTAAAAGACCGTTATCTCGACTGTACACAACGTGGATGGGGTATCACGCCTATCATCGGTATAGACTATCGTACAGGCAAATGGAACTTCGGTGCACGCTATGAGTTCACAACAAAGTTCAACATTGAGAACGATACAAAGCGTGATGACACTGGCCAGTTCCAAGATGGTGTGAACACACCAAACGACCTTCCAGGTATATTAGCATTGGGTGCACAATATGAAGTCAAGAAGAATCTGCGTGTTATGGCAAGTTATCACTATTACTTTGATAAGGATGCACGTATGGATAAGAACAAACAACGCGACTTGGCACACAACACTCAGGAGTTCCTTGCTGGTGTTGAGTGGGACGTAACACCAACAGTTACTGTCAGTGCAGGCGGACAACGTACTCTCTATGGACTTGGAGACGGTAAATATCTCTCTGATCTCAGCTTCGTAACCAGCAGTTATAGCTTCGGATTCGGTGCTAAGATAAAGGTTGCTAAGAATGCACACCTGAACGTAGCATACTTCTTCACTGACTATTCTAAGTTCAATAAGCAGTATGATGGTGAGATAAAGGTAGGCACACAGAGCATAGCTACTAAGAATACTGATATCTTCACACGTACAAATAAAGTATTAAGTGCTGGTATAGACATCGACTTGTAAGCAATCAAAGATTATAGACATTATAAAAGGCGGAAGACAACAGGATGTGTCCTGATTGTCTTCCGCCTTCAGTTATACTATATAATAAGGTGTAAGGAGCTTAAATCTTACAACGGATCTACATCATAATAAACCTGCAGAGCACCATAACGCTTATCTTTCATCATGGCATCGAGCACTCCACGAAGATACTGACGGACACGTGGAAGGTCTATCCCATTCTCTAATTTCAGTACTACCTTGCGAATACTCAACGTCTTCACACGCGCTACAGCAGGCTTATCAGGACCGAGAACACGTGTCCCAAACACCTCCCGAAGTCTGCTTCCAAGTTCCAAACCAGCTGAATTAACAGTATTCTCATCCCTGTGTTTCAAGTAGACATACACCAGATGATAGAAAGGAGGATAATGGAAATCATGCCGTTCTTCCAAGAGATTGGTATAGAAACCACGATAATCATTTCTCACCACTTGCTGTATAACGGGCAATTCGGGACTCTTTGTCTGCAGAATCACAAGCCCTTGCCTTCCTTTTCTGCCAGCTCTTCCACTCACTTGGCTCATCATCATAAAGGCTTGTTCATAAGCACGGAAGTCGGGATAGTTCAACATTGAGTCGGCATTTAATATCCCCACGACAGACACTTTATCGAAGTCAAGTCCCTTGGAGATCATCTGTGTCCCTATCAAGAGATTACTCTTACCCGTAGAGAAATCATATATCAGACGCTCATAAGCATTCTTTGTGCGAGTAGTATCAAGATCCATACGAGCAATTCGCGCCTCAGGAAGGATATTACGAATCTCGTCTTCAATCTTTTCTGTACCATATCCACGGCCTCGGATGTCCTTGCTTTCGCAACAAGGGCACTCATCTGGCACCCGCATGGTGTATCCGCAATAGTGGCAGGTGAGAACATTGAGGTTCTTATGGTAGGTCAATGACACATCGCAGTCAGGACATTTCGGTACCCATCCACACTGTCTGCACTCTACCATGGGCGCGAATCCACGCCTGTTTTGGAACAATATGGCTTGCTCACCTCGCTTTAAAGCTTCACGAACAGCTGCCAACAGTCGTGGAGAGAACGGACCTGTCATCATCTTCCTGCGGTAGAGGTCTTTCACATCAACCACTTCTATGGCAGGCAGATGGATATCTTTATAACGCCGAGTCAGCTCAACAAGACCATACTTGCCCTGTTGTGCATTATAATAGGTCTCCATTGAAGGTGTGGCTGTACCCAAAAGGGTCTTTGCACCGGCATACATCTGTGCCAGAACAATAGCTGCTGAACGGGCATGATAACGTGGAGCTGGGTCTTGTTGCTTGAAACTTTGCTCGTGTTCTTCATCGATAATGACAAGTCCAAGGCGCTGAAAAGGTAAGAATACGGCACTCCGAGCACCGAGTATCACGTCGTATGGCTGGGTAGATAGTTGTTTCTGCCATATCTCAACACGCTCTGCATCGCTGTACTTACTGTGATAAATACCCAACCGATTACCAAATACGGCTTTCAAACGTTCTGTTATCTGTACGGTAAGGGCTATTTCCGGTAAGAGATACAACACCTGCTTGTGCTCGTCAATGGCTTTTTGAATGAGATGGATATATATTTCTGTCTTCCCAGATGACGTTACTCCATGCAGAAGTGTCACGGGATGGCCCATCATTTGAATAAGAATCTGATTATATGCTTCGGTCTGTGCCTCATTCAAAGGCTTGATATGCTCTGGATGAGGGAGTACGTTATCATTCAAACGCCCTACTTCCTTCTCATACGTAACAAGGAGTTTCCTGTCTGTCAATGCTCGAATAACGCCAATCGTGGTATGCGTATCGTTCATAAGCTCCTCCCGTGTGACCTCACGAAGAGGTGTTTCTGTCGTCAGATGCTCCACTTTATCCACTCCTGCAAGCCGAAGATAAGCCATAAGGACTTCCACTTGCTTTGAAGCGCGCTTCATTGCATCAATCATCAACGTGAGACTACGTTCATTGCGGAAGTTATCAGCAAGGCGAACGTATAACTCTGTGCGTGGACGATAGCCGTCCTCTGCCTTCAAACCAGATGGGAGGGCAGCCTTATAGACATCACCGATAGGTGACATATAGTAATCGGAAATCCAACGCCAAAGCCGTAATTGCTGGGGAAGAAGTATGGGAGTAGCATCCAATACCTCGAGAATATCCTTATAAACAATCTTCTTCTCATTGTCCACCACCCCACTATCTGATGCCGGGAGGGCAACGGGATACTCAGCAACAATACCAACATACGTCTTACTTTTACCTAACGGGACCCTGACACGTACCCCCACTTGCACCCGAGATGCCAACGCATCAGGTACGCCATAGGTGAATAAGCCTTCAAGAGGTAAGGGTAATATGATATTTGCGTATGTCATTCGTTTGTCTCCTGTTCAATGTCTGATTAATATTATCCAGCTGAATGTTATCTGGTTTGCATACAAATGTACGAAGAAAAGCAGAGATTACGGTAACTTTAAAGTACAATAATGTAAAAACAACACTGTGATATACAACTCTCTTCTGCCTACCTTAAGTACAGATAAGCCCTTACATACGCCACCATCAACGGTCATCAGAATGATAATCTATCGTCATTCGAATGGTTACTAACCTTGATAATGGCTATTGGACACGTCTGTCCAATTCGCTGGACACGTTTGTCCAATTCGTTAGACACGTTTGTCCAATTCGTTAGACACGTTTGTCCAATTCGCTGGACAAGCTTATCCAAGTCGTTGGACACATTAGAAGAAGGAAGCATATCTTATTGTTTACGCATGCACAGATAAGAGAAAAAGAAAGTCCCCGTCAGTCTAAGATCTCTTATTAGACTGACGGGGACATTCCCGCTTATGCTCTTAATCACCCTCAACGGGTGT
>QWCR01000354.1_pt1 | contig 15578 bp, 13 predicted proteins | sample 1972581 | NCBI WGS metagenome assembly QWCR01 (sample SAMN09866703, study PRJNA288562) | Human oral metagenome isolate pre4_saliva, whole genome shotgun sequencing... | isolation source: mouth | host: Homo sapiens | place: USA: California
AATGGGGAATGGATTAAATACATTTAAGTTAACGACACAATGGCCGTTCTGGTTATTATATAATTTTGTTCATAATTTCACTAGATATCTTTTGATATTTTGAATTTCTTTTTGTTATACTTTTAGTATCAATAAAAAGGAGTGAATATTATGAAAAAAACGCATTTGCTAGTAGGGCTGGGAATCTCTATTAGCTTATTAACAGCTTGTCAAAACTCAAGTTCTAGTTCTAACTCTGCTACAACAGAAGCAGAAACAACTACTCAAACAACCGTTGCACCAAAACCTGTAACGGATTATACATTGTATAATTCAGTCCTTAAGGATTATAAGGAAGTCGTTGAGAATGTTACTAAACATCAAAATGATCATTCCAAAATAAAGCATAATGTTAATGTTAATAGTATCGCATACTTAGTAAAAAAAGGATTCGATTCTCCTGGTATTAGTTATACATTATATGACTTTGATAAAAATGATGTGCAAGAATTAGTTATTTCCATGGACTCTTCAAAAGACGATCATTATATTCTGGATATCTATACTATTTCAAATGGAAAACTGATTCGATTAACAAACAGAGAAAATAAATTAGATATGATTGGGGAACGAATGAATATTTTCCCATTAGAAGATGGAACATTCTCATATATCGGAGCTGGAACTGCAAGAGATCATGAGTATATTCATTACAAGTTTAATGATAATGGAGATGCTTTAGAAGAGATTACTAAGGGAACAACTGAAGATGTTATTAAAAATCTTCCTCCAAAATTAGATTTAAAACAAAAAGAATGGAAACCTACACAATGGTACATCACTTCTCCTGAAAAACAAAAAGAAGTTGCTAAGAAAAAATTAGATATTCAAGCCATTCAAAATGGAGATTATTCTAGCCTAAAAGGTACTTGGGTAGACGGTACTGGGCATACCTTTATATTTGATGAGAAAGGTCTTGTAGATGAAAATTATGAAATGAAATTATCTTCTTTTAAAGAAAATAAAGGGACTTTAATTGGTGGATATGGTCCTAAAAATTTACCAGTTGGTGGTGCAGCTGTTTATATCATCCCAGGTGGCGTTCCAATGACAGCCGATAGAAATGATACTTTCGTAGATCCTATTCAAACAGATAAAGATCGTATTTTCGCCGGACAACAATTCCCACGATTCGCAAGTGAGTTTCATTATCGAATTGATGACTAAATTTCTTAAATTAGCGTCAGTAGATTTTCTACTGACGTATTTTTAATCCTATTCAAAAATAGATTTTTAATTATCAATTAGTATATTTTCTAACAAAATATGGATGAAAAACCTAATGTTATTCATCCATCAAAATTAATATCAAATATTTTTAATACTTTGTAATTAACGTAAAATACAGCCTGTTTTATTTTTCATAAAATTAAAAACTTCTTCCTCATCAAACTGATTCCAATCACCAAAAACTGTATGTTTTAGAACTGAACTAGCAGTGCCAAAATCAACAATTTTTTGGCTATCCCATCCTTTTAAAATTCCATTTAAAATTCCTGCTGAAAAAGCATCTCCCCCACCAACACGATCAATTACGGGATTTATATCATATAATTTAGACTCTACAAACTCCCCTTCTTCTCCTATAAAGAAGCCTTGCAACTTATGACGATTAGTAGAATTCACAATTCTTGTTGTTGAGTAAAGTACTTTAATATTTGGATATTTCACCTGAATACGATTATAAATTTCTTGTAACGAAATATCTTCATCTTCACTTGATACTTTTAAAAAATGGATAGCATCTAATTTACCCGCTGAAAGAATGTCTACATATGGGAATATTTTTTGAAAAAAACTGTACGCTCTATCGTATCCCCACAAGCTACTTCTGTAATTTATATCAAAACTGACTAAACAGCCGTATCTTTTTGCTTTTTCTACAATTTCTAGTGTCCAAACTTCCCATTTTTTAGAAAGTGTTGGTAATATACCAGAAATATGTACTAAATCAACTTTTTGAAAAATCGCATCAAAATCCCAACAAAATTCATCAAGCATCGCAATACTAGAAAAGGCACGATCATATAAAACCTTAGAACCTCTTACTGAATTTCCTTGCTCTAAAAAATACGAGCCTAGTCTTCCATTTTTTCGAAAAATTTCTTTTGTATCCACACCATACGAATTCAACCTAGAAATCACTGCATCACTGAGTGGATTTTTTGAAGGAAGAACAGATGCTACTGAAACAGCATGTCCAAATTGAGCCAAAGAAATTCCAACATTTGTTTCAGCTCCACCATAACAAACTCTAAAATTATTTGTATCTTTAATTCTAACATCTTCATAAGTTGATAATCGTAACAAAATTTCACCTAAAGTGACTACTCTCATTCTTGAACCTCTTTTACTATTTATTATTTATAAATGAATCTTATCAATTCAAAGCTTGTACAAATTTTTTAGCAATATTTGTTACACTTTCATAACCTTCAGAACCAACTTTTGCACTTAAAGCACTTCCTACACCTACTGCAACAGCACCTTTATCTTTCCATTCTTTAATATTGGATAAAGAAACTCCTCCTGAAGGCATTAAATCAACATTTGGAATCGGTCCATGAATATCTTTAATAAATGAAGGACCCAAGGTAGCTCCAGGAAATAATTTAATAATCTTTGCTCCTCCATTCATTGCTCGAACAATTTCAGTTGTTGTTGCACACCCAGGAAAATAGTAAATATGGGCATCTTTTGCTAACTCTTGAATAGAAGCATCATAATGAGGACTTACTAAAAATTCTGCACCTGATGAAATAGCTTCTTTTGCTAGTTCTACATTCATAATTGTCCCTGCTCCAATAACAATTTCTGTATTATTTGAATACATTTTTTTTAATTCAACAATTGCTTTAGAAGCATCTGGTGTTTCGCTTTTCTTGCCGCACGACATTAGCAAGAATACTGTTAAAATGAGATATGCTAAGCTACTTTTCATAACCGTTAGTTTAGTGGTGCAAAGTTACTATATTTTTGTTGTATCTTCATTACCTTTCGTACATTGAATTTTTATACCTTGCACTTCTTCATTAAATTCTTGTCTTCTAATTTCTTCTTGTTCTATATAATACGTTTCTAACGAAATACAAGTAACAAGTGGAGTGATTGAATTTTTAATTTTTAAACGCATTCCCTCTTCTAGCATATTGTACCTTCTAGAATAAGAAATAGGGTCTATATCCATTTTACCATTTGTCCAAAAGTTAAAATCTAGTTTCTTTATTGTCGGAACAATAAATGTCTGATATATCAAATCTTCTTTCTGCGTTTCATCAATTATAACCATTACTTTTTTATTGCTATCAATTATAATTTTTCGAATAATTATTCTTTTATCTATATCACTAGAAGTATTAATTGGAACTTCCCATTGACATTCAAAACAATACAGGGAATCTTCTTTTAACGCAGTCATTGAGAGTATTTTCGGGACCCAATTATAACTCCAAGAACTCTTAATTGATGGATAGTTTCCTCCTTCTATTTGCACTGAATTTTGCATCATTTCAGATTTTAATATATTTCGTAACTCACACTCCTTATAAGTATAGCGCCCCGCGAATGTCATAATTTCAATACCATTAATTTCTAAACTGAATGCTCCTTGAGATGAATGACCGTGAGAGCTTCCATGAAGCCCACCAAAAAAACTAAAATAAATATCCTCACGTTTAATCACAGCTAATCCTGCTACATTATCAAAGAAAAATTCATCAAAGTACACTTTATGTAATTCCAAAAATTTTTTACCAGAAAACAGAATTCCTATTTCGTAATTTGTACAACAACTATCAAAACCTAGTAAATTATAATAAGAATAGACCCACGAAAAATCCACCGTATCACTATCATTCAATGCTAATAAATATTGATTATCATTTGATAAATAATGAGCAGCATGTATCGGTTTTATTAGTATATCCTTCCAAATTTTTACATCTTCATTCTCTAAATAAGATGTAAGCTGATATAAATATGCGTAACACATCGTAACTTGATGATGATACAACGGACTTTGTTCCCAGTGAATTCCCTTTTTAGTAAATTGAATGTTTGCTTGTTTAAATAGAATTTCCTTCGCCCATTTAAAACTTGCAGACTCTTCATCATCTAAATATAAAAAAGACAATATCCCACTAACTGCTAATACACCCCAATTACTGAGAATATGCTTTTCTAAAAAACGAGATTGAATATACTCAACATGTTTTTTCATAGAATTATAAATACGTTTTTTTTCAATTTCATTCAAATTATCTAAAGGAAGATATGTTAAACTCTTTATCCAATTCATTAGACGAATACCCGCATCCAAAATTCTCCATGAAGATTCTTGATGAGCATACTCTTCTCCTTCATTTATGGAAATAAAATCAAAAATAATTTCTTTCCATTTTTCAAAATATTTCAATTCATGTGTAAGATAATACGCCATTGCTAAATCTACTAGAAACCCCTGACGATTTAACATAAAAATCCATTCCATATCATCATTTGGAGTTTTATTCCATTTAAATTCACTAAATGAATATTTTTCGAAACAAGTTTCCATATCCATTGCATTGTCATAATAAACTAGATCAAGGTCTGTTAAATCATCAACTTTAGAAAAAAGTTCAAGTAGAAAACTACTTGAACTTTCCCTTATTGTTTTAATTGTGTTTTCTTCTAACCAGAATCTAGTTTGATAAAGTTTTATTTTATCAAACATATTTTCACCTTTATGCTAAAATTCCTAAAACAGAAGCTAGAATACCAATTACAAATAATAAGATTAAGATTTGATAAGTATTCCATTTTTTCTTTTTCAATAAGTAATATACTAATATTGTAATTAAAACTGGTAAAAGTCTTGGCATCATTTTATCTAAGATTTTTTGAATTGAAACAATTTGTTCTTCACCAGAACTTACTGTCGTTGCATATTGAATTGCAATTTTAGCTTTTACAAATGATGCAGCTAGTGCAGAAATAACTGTTACACCTACAATATTTGCAGCTTCTGAAATTTTGCTGATTTTATCACTTAAAGATTTAATAGCATTTGTACCCAATTGATATCCTAAGTAACCCATAAATACTTTAATAGCAAACATACTTAAAAGCATTGCTAACCAATATCCCATCGGAGCAAATCCTAAACCATCCAAAGCTAGACCTGCAAAGATTGTAGAAAATAATGGTGCTAACCCAAATTGAGCAATAGAATCTCCAATCCCTGCTAAAGGACCCATAAGAGCCATTTTAATACTACGAACTGAATCAATACTTTGACCATCTTCATACATTGCTAATTGTAAGTTTGAAATAAATGGAACTAAATGCGGACTTGTGTTATAAAACTCTAAATTAGCTTTCGCTGTTTCTTTTAGTTTTTCTGGATTATCTTTATAAATCTTCTTTAATCCAGGTAAAATTACATTTAGATAACTTACACCTTGATAAGTGTTATAGTTAAAGCCATTTTGTAAAATATATGATCTTAATGCTGTTTTAAAATAATCACGTTTAGTTAATTTATTTTGATTAGATTCCATTACTAAAATCCTCCACTTCACTAGTTTGAACTGTTTCTACTACGGCTGGTTTATTAGCATTTTGATAATATGCAATTAATCCAAATACTGTACCAATTAACGCTACAGCCATTGTTGGTAATTCTAAATAAGCTACACAGACATATCCTAAAATTACATATGGAGTTAATTCTTTCTTCAACATTACTGATAAAATCATTGCAAAACCAATTGCTGGAATTAATCCACCTGCTACACCAAAACCACTAATCAACCATTTTGGTAATGCATTAACAAAAGCTTCTAAAGCTGGACGACTTAAAGCAGATAAAATACCAATTACAAATCCTGATACAGCTAAACCTAAATAAGTTGAATGTGCAATTAATTTAAATTTACCATAGTGACCATTTTCAATTGCTTTCTCAGCCATTTTTGGATTACCAGCAAAGAATGTATACAAGAATGTTGTTACAAATTGGAATAATACGGCAAATGGGAACGAAAGTGCTAAAGCATTTTCTGGGGTAATCCCTTGATCTTTTAATGTAATTACCATAATCGTTCCTACAATACCAGGACCAACTGGGTTAGGTGGAACGGTACCACCAGCACCTACTCCAAATCCCATGTATGCTAATTCAGCTAAGGCACCAAACGTTAACGCTGTCGGAATATCTCCTAAAATTAAACCTACAAAAAATGCCATTACAATTGCTCTATTTGTATAAATCCCTAATAACATCCCTGAATAACAGAAAGCTGTTACTAAACCAATTAAAATACCTTGAAATGCTGTTATTTCCATTGTTATCCCCCATTTCAGCTAATAGCTTCTAATAATTTTTCTAATGTTTGTGCTCCATCATTTGTTACTGGAGAGGTTTTTGTATTGAATTGAATATTATATTTATTCTTCAATGTTCGCAAAGCTTCTTTATCCTCTTTACCAAGATAAATAAATTGAGAAACTTTGTCTTTCCCTGGAGCTGAATGAATATTACCAACGTTAATAGTATCTAGTGGAAAACCTAATTCCGCTAATCTCAATGCATCCGTTGGATTTGAAACTAGCACGAAAATGGTTTGGTGAGGTGCTGCTTTCCAAATAATTTCAGCAGTTCTTTCAACCGTCCAAAATCGTACATTTATTTCTTTTGGTAAAACAGTCTTCATCAACGTTTGTTGTAAATCATCAGTCGATACCGCATCATTCGCGCAGATGACTAAATTCACTCCTAAACTCTTAATCCATAATTGCCCCTGACCATGGATCAATCGTTCATCGATTCTGACCATTTTAATGTTTGGTTTATTTTCCATATAACCCCTTCCTTTCTTTACCAATACATTTTCCAATTTTTTTTCTTACGCATTAAAGCTTCTAGGTAGAAATAATCACCCCAAATATTTCCTTCATTTACTCCTTTACCTGAATGCCATGAATATACTCCTTCATTTAAAAGGGCAATAACTCCACTTGCTTTTTGTTTTGTATATCGAGTAATAAGATTGTATAAAATTCTATCTTCCCATTTGTTATATTCTTCAAAAATTTTATTTTCAGGATATTCTTTTGACATTTGATTCATTCCACATACTGCTATTGCAGCAGCTGAAGTATCACGTGGCTGACCTGAATTATCATCAAAAATCAAATCCCAATAACACACAAAATCTTCAGGCAATCTATTTAAAAAGTAATTTGTCACAGCTTGAAAATATTCCAAATTAGTTTCTATAGGGAAATAAGCATTACAAAGTGCTATTCCATATATTAACCAAGATTGTCCTCTAGCCCACGCAGAGTCATCTGAATATCCTTGTCTAGTTTTACCATATGCAGGTTCTCCTGTTTCTGGATCAAAATAAAATGTATGAAAAGCTGAAGCATCTTTACGAATAGCATTTTTGACTGTTGTTTTAAAATGTTCTTTTGCTATTTCAGCAAATTCTTCATTACCAGTCTCTTTACTCGCCCAAAAAAGAAGCGGAATATTTAATAAGCAATCAACAATCAATCTATAGTTATCACGTGCTCCAAGTTCGCCCCAAGCTTGAATAAATTTTCCTTTTTGTTGATATCTCGAAGCCAATTGTTTTGCCGCTTTTATAGCAGCATCTCTTGCTTGAATGTTTCCAGTTAATTTATAAGCACTTACACAAGATGGAGTGTACAAAAATCCTAAATCATGATGGTTAACCTCGATTAAATTATCAATTCGATAAATAAATGAAAGAACATTTTTTTCAGCAGCTTTTTTATACTTTTCTTCTCCTGTTAGTTCATAAGCTAACCATAACAACCCTGTCCAAAAACCATTCGTCCACTCCGTATTGTCCATGATTTTATACTCATTATTAAATGTAGCTGGTGTTGGATACTCTTCACCAAGAATATCTAAATTATGATCTATTTTTATTAGACAATCTTTAATTGCTTTTTCAAGTATTTCAGGAGTTAATCTTTCCTCATCACTTGATCGATACGATTTTAATATTTCAATATTTTTTTCAATCATTTTCTCACCTCTAATCGTTTTAGACTTAACACGTTAACTTTATTTATATTTTACATCACATCTTTAGTTTTGTAAACGTTTTTTTGATAAAAATCGTAATTATCACAAAAATAAATGGTAAAATTACGGCTGATTCTATTTTTCTTGTTCCTGTATTAGGTAATTTTTTATTCACATCACGTTCACTTAAAGTGTTAACCATCTCAACACCATTCTCTGAGGAAGTTGTTTGTTCTTCTAATTCATTATTTTTCTTTAATTGATTTTCTCTATCATTTTCTATTTTTTTACTTTCTTGTGAGATAATTGCGTTATGCTCCTCTATTTGTGTATCTTTCTTTGTAGATTCTTTACTATTAGTTTCTAATTTATGATCTTTTCCGATGTACATTTTATCGTCATTTTTAAGATCTTTATTCTCATTCCTTTCAACTTTTGATTCATAAATCAAGTATCTCACTCTATCTTCTGCAGATGGTTCAATAACTTGTTTTAACACATATGGATTTACCTTTAATTCATTTAAATGAGCATTACTATTAGTGGGATCTAAAAATGCCACTTTAATCTTGTTTAATTCTTTTTGAATTGTATATATTCCCTTTTCTTTTAACACAAGATTATCTTCCAACTTCAACTCAGAATCATCATATTTAACAACTCCATAAATATTATTTGATTTATCATAAACAACTTGATTATTTTCTGAATTCTCAATTACTGTAATATCTTCTTTATTTACTTCAGATTCAAATTCTTTATCATTTCTATTAGGGTAAAGAACATACGCATAACTGTTTCTAACCATATCATGTGGTTGTACAATTGTTAAAAATGTATTTTCTACACTCTCATTACTTTGACTTTCATTGATATCTTTCCAAGTACCACTTCTTGTTTCTTTTTTCACATTTAATGATGTAGTTTTTAAAAATTTGTATCCAATATTCATTTCTTTATTGGAAGATTTTAGGAAAATATTATTTGCTTGTATTTCTATTTCAGTACTATCTACTGTTTTCTCTTTTCCATCCACAATTACCTTGTAATCTTCTTTATCCATACTACGATTTCTAGAACTTCGTTTAATCTTTCTATTTTCAATAACAGTATATCCATTTGTGCCACTTGCATCCTTTACTCCCGAACCTAAGAATACTACTCGATCTCCTAAGATAAACCAAGCTTTTTTAGCACTCATTGTATTATCTAAATTTGAAAAATCCATTGCTACTGTTCCGAATTTTTGATTTAAAGAAGTAGAACCAACAAATGAATTTTTCATTGTTGTCATTCCTAAACCTTTTTCTCTTGCTTTATTATTTTCTGTTATCCCAGGCAACTTATACGGATCAACTGTAGCCCAGTAATCATCACTAAAATGACTTAAGTCATCATTATATAAATAAGAAACTCCATCACTTGTATACCATCCTTTGGCATTTTCCTTATTCATAAACTCATAATTTTGAATTTTATCAGAATGCATACTAATCCCAAAAGCAAAGCCACGTTCTTTATTGTAGTAGGCAACTTTATTCATATCATTATACAATTTCAAATAAGTATTTCTTTCAATTTCTCCCACCATATTATTCGATAAAAGAGTTTCAAAAAGATACACATCATAGAATGATTTTAACGATAAGAATGTATCATAATAGTTATCCGACTTAACAATATCTTTTACAATCCCTTGTAATTTATTCTTTTCAGATTGTTCACTTGCTTCAGCAATTCTCATAATACCTCTTAATACTTCTACAGCGGCATAATGGTCATTTTGAATTTTTCTACTTAGAGATCTTCCTCTTGTCATATCCATCAATTCGCCTCTATAAATTAACGGAAGAAAACCTTCATAAATCCAGTTATATAAAATTTTTAGTTTATTTTGTTCAATTTTATAAGGACTAGCTTGGATAACTGGAAGTAATTGAGAAAATCCATCTATTAAAACATTTCCATAGGCTCCTGTATATGCTATATTGGTGTGATCTACATACGAACCATCATAGTGAAATCCTTCTCCTTCAGAAACCACCTCTAAGACATTACTCACATTATTAATCGCTACTTCTAATTTTTCATTATCCTCTAATAAAATTCCTTCAATAACTTTTACTTTTCCTAAATCAGAAAGGTTTCCTCCAACAGCTTTTTTCCCTCGGTTTTGACTTACCATTATTTTCGACGGGTCAGGTACCATTTTAGAAATTGGAAGTAATAGTTTCACAATTTCTTCTTTACTAAAATAATGATTCATAATGGTTAAAATATTATTAATAGCTCTAGGAACACCAATTTCATAATCCCACCAATTCCCTCTTGATTCAGTGTTTTCATTATAATAATTATCTTCCATTAACTTCATACTACGTTTTACTATACTTATTACTTCTTTATCATTGTAGTATTTAGATTTTGGATTTGTAACTGATTTTGCAATTTGTTCAAGGCGACGATATGTTTTAGTCAAATTAGCTGATTGTGAATAATCTGCTAAATCATCCCAAAGTTTTTTATCATTATTTTGAAGTTTTGCAAGATAATTTTCTACATCTTTTTCATTACTTTCAAAAATTTTATTCATATAGCTACTTTGACTATCAAAATATCTATTTCCTGAAATCATTGTATCCCATTTTTGCAAGAGAGAATCAAAAATATTATTAGATTCTTCTACAACTAAAGATACCACCTTATCTTTTTTTCCAGGTGCACTTACCATTAATTCTGTCGTTCCTATTTTTTTAGGAACAATAAATCCATCTTCCACTGAAGCAATACTATTATCTTTCACTTCATATTGGTAATTTCCAGGTAATAACCATTGTTTATTAATATTTAATGTTACAGAATTATCAAATTCAATCTCTTTAATTCCTTCATTTTCAATAGAAGTTGTATTTTCTGATTTTAAAAGACTCACATCATCAAAGTATGCTGTTCCAGTTCCTGTTTCATAAAATAACTCTAATCGAATCTTTACAATATCTTCACCGGAAACGAACTCTCCTGTAATTGTCGTCCAATCATTATCTCCAACTAAATTTTTAGAGTACCATAGATTTGACTTTTGTTTATTATTGCTATCGTAAGAAAGTATTCGAACACGAGCTCCTATATTAGACTTTAAAGCTTCTGTTTTTATTCTTGCTGAGAAAATATACTTTTGATTAGACTCTACAGTAATATCTTGTCCAACAACAGCTCTCATTTCTGCATCTGAATCCATTCTTAATACACCATCATCAGTTACAGTAATATGGTACTTATCTTTTACACTTTTTGGAATCCATGGAGTATTCCAATTTGTTGCAGATTTTCCAGTCCATTTATTCTGACTATCCTCTTTCAAATTAAAATCACCATTTTTGACAAGATTGACAGAATGCTCACTCAATTCTTTAGCATAACTTATTTTATCGTTTCCCATAACGAATACAAAAGTTAATACAAAAAAGCAAATTAAACTATACATCCTACTTCTTTTCATCACAATCACCCTTCCAAATTTTAAACTTAACGTGTTAACCCTATAAGGATATTATCAAAAAATACTCTCTTTGTAAACGGTTTATTTAAAAAAAACACAAAAAAGCTCTCAAAAAATTTGAGAGCTTTTCAATCTATTCTGCTGTAATTTCTATTTCATAATAACTAGGATGAATATAACTTTCAGAATACTCAATTACTTCTTTTGTTGTGTTAGAATAAATTGTTTTCTTCACCAACACTAGTGAATGTGATTGAAGTTCTTCTGTTTCGCTATTATTCATTTCTTTAAATTCAATAGTCATAGACATTGGCATATTTACCAAATTTTTTTCTAGCGCTAACTCTTTAGAAACACTGCCACCTTGTGTAATACGTTCAATAGAATCTTCACTTAATTTTGCAACTTGAACATATCTTTTTTGTATTTTCCACATTGTTTCATCAATTAACGCTTTTTGAATAATTTCGTATAAAGGATCGCTTGCATCAAATTTTGTGCGAATGTTTATATCATTACAAATACGAATGTCTGTACAAAATTTTTCCGAATTTTTTTTAGGATTCAAAACCTTTTTTAATTTTTCAGTAAAACTAACTTTTCGATGCAGCATATTTTTTCGAACAAAGGTGCCTTCTCCTTGTTTTCGAATCAAGAAACCTTCAGCTACTAAATCATTTAAAGCTTTTACCACAGTTGTATTACTCACATTGTAAATTCTTTTTAAATCACCTTCAGAATAAATTTTAGATCCTGGTTTAAATTTTCCTTCGTCTATTTCTCTAAGAATATCTTGCTTAATAATTTCATATTTTCGTAGCAATAATAACACTTCCGTCCTTCTAGAATACCGTAATAATAACAAAATTATGTTGTTAAGTAAACATAATGAAACACCTCTAAATATCCATAAGAGGGGTTCTTATTTTTTTCGGTTTTTAGACTATTTTTTACGGTTGTTTTCCAATGTATGCTAAAATCCCACCATCAACATACAAAATATGCCCATTTACAAAGTCACTCGCACTACTTGCTAAAAAGATTGCAGGTCCTTTTAAATCCTCCGCTTCTCCCCAACGTTCAGCTGGAGTTTTTGCAATAATGAATTTATCAAATGGATGTCTTTCTCCATCCGGTTGAATTTCTCGAAGAGGAGCTGTTTGAGGTGTTGCGATATATCCTGGTCCAATCCCATTACATTGAATATTGTAGCTACCATATTCTGATGCAATATTACGAGTTAACATTTTCAAGCCACCTTTTGCAGCAGCGTATGCTGATACCGTTTCTCGTCCCAATTCACTCATCATTGAACAAATATTGATAATCTTACCTCCACCATTTTGAATCATTGATGGAATAACTGCTTTAGCCATAATAAATGGAGCATTTAAATCTACATCAATAACTTGTCGGAAATCTTCAGCCGACATTTCATGCATAGGAATACGTTTGATAATACCAGCATTATTAACTAGTATATCAATTACACCTACCTCTGATTCAATTTTTTTAACCATATCTTGAACTCCAGGTTCATCAGTAACATCACAAACATATCCATATGCTTTAATTCCCTTTTCAGCATAGTTTGCTAAACCTTTTTCAACGCCACTTTGATTTCTATCATTAAACACTATAGTTGCTCCTGCACTCGCTAAAGCTTCAGCAATCGCAAATCCAATTCCATATACTGCACCAGTTACAAGTGCAACTTTTCCTTTTAAAGAAAATAATTCATTTGACATTTTTAACACCTCACTATTTTAGTTCTTGCATTGGCACCATATCCATATCTGTATATGTAATATTTTCTCCTGCCATTCCCCAAATAAATGTATAATTTGAAGTACCAACTCCTGAATGAATTGACCAACTAGGTGAAATACAAGCCTCTTCATTTCCAACTACTAAGTGTTTTGTTTCTTGTGGAGTTCCCATAAAATGAAACACTTTTGTATCAGGTTCCATATCAAAGTAAAGATACGTTTCCATTCTACGTTCATGTGTATGACATGGCATTGTATTCCATGAACTACCTGGTTCAAGTACAGTATATCCTAATTGTAGTTGGCAACTTTCACATTGATTAGGGTGAACATATTGATAAATTTTTCTTTGGTTTAATGTACTGGAATCCCCCATACAAAGTGGAATAATTTTTTCAATACTCAATTTTTTATTTGGGTATTTATGATGTGCCGGAACTGAAACAATATAAAATTTAGCTGGGTTTTCTGAAGATAGACTTGAGAACTTAACTTCTTTAGTTTCTTTTCCAATATAGTATCCATCTTGTTTTAGCATATTTTCAACAGTCCCATCAATTTCTATGATACCGGGACCACCAATATTAATTACTCCCATCTCACGTCTTTGAAGAAAATACTCTACCCCTAATTCAGTAGATAATTCAATACTTAATTTTTCTTCCAATGGCATTACACCACCAAAAATCATACGATCATTATGAGTGTATGTTAACTTTACTTGATTTGGTTCAAATACCTTTTCTACTAAAAATTCCTTTCTTAATTGATCTGTAGAATAATGTCTTATGTCCTCAGGACTATGTGTATATCTAGTTTCCATTGTTATTCTCCTTTTTAATAAAAATTAATTGTTATTTAAATACAATTTTATTTTTGATAACGCTCTCTTACATAGTCTAACACTAAACAAGTAACGTTTCAAGAAATATTCACAACGTTAACACGTTAAGTTTTTTGTTTAAAAAATATTACCTTCATAAACCAGAAATAGTTATAGAAATTACAACCGCATTCGTATGTTTACATAGGTATTATGACTACTTTATTTTTTTATTGTTCACCTAATTATCAGAATTAAATTCCTTCCTCATCATTTTCAATTATTTCTTCTACTTTTTTTGATAAAACTACATGTTGAATACCTTCTTTACCTGCATTTAAACTTTGCGTCACTACCGCTTGAACATCATTTGCAAACTCACGAAACATTGCAATTTCGATTAGCATTGGTAAATTAGTGCCGACTACTACTTCTACATTTTCAAAATTAGTAGAAGCTAACATTGCTGCTTTGAACGGGCTACCTCCCAATAAATCAGCAAATATAACAATTCCTTCTGTGGTATTTTGTAATTCAATTATTGCAGATTTCATATTGGACTCCAATGTTTCCATTGGTTCGCTTTCATGAAATGGTACTACTTTAAAAGCTTCTTGCTTCCCAGCTATCATTTCTAATGCATGACCTACACCAATTGCATACTCCCCATGACCTGTTAAAATTAATCCAATCATAATTTTACCTCCTAATATTTGTATACTTATATACTAGTCTAGGTTTTAAGAAAATACAAGAGGAAATTTAAACGTTTTCAAAATTAATTCTAAACTTTCTTTTGTTCTGGATTCTCCACAGTATCAAAATTTTAATAATTCTTCACAAATTGACCGAGATCATTTATGGGAAGGATATCAAATTACTGAACAAGGTGAACCTTTCTATTACAAAATTGATGATTAACTAAATACGCATCATAAAATCCCGTCAGAATCAAAAACTGACGGGATTTTTGTCTACTAAAAAATGCCCCTTTGAAAAGGGACATTAAGATTTAAAACTTATTAATCATTAGAATAATTCTTTATAGAAAGCAATTGTTTCTTCTAATGTTGGCATGAATGGGTTACCAGGTGCACAAGCATCGATTAACGCATTCTTAGATAGATATTCGAAATCAAAGTCTTTTTCTTCAATTCCTAATTCAGTTAATTTCTTAGGAATACCTACAGTTTCAGATAATGTTTCAATTTCTTTAATTGCATAAGCTGCACATTCTTCATCTGTTTTACCAGCTGGATCTAATCCTAAAGCTTTTGCTACATCACGGAATGCTGCAGGAACACGTTTTGCATTTTCACGTTCAATAACTGGTAATAACATTGCACAACATACACCGTGTGGTAATTTGTAAACAGCACCTAATTGGTGAGCCATTGAGTGAACATA
>QWCR01000379.1_pt1 | contig 15326 bp, 13 predicted proteins | sample 1972581 | NCBI WGS metagenome assembly QWCR01 (sample SAMN09866703, study PRJNA288562) | Human oral metagenome isolate pre4_saliva, whole genome shotgun sequencing... | isolation source: mouth | host: Homo sapiens | place: USA: California
TTGTCCATAGTCAATTGTTTCTTCAGACATATCGTCACCTTCCTTGAAACCGTTTTATAGTTTTATTATATCACGAGTAAGGTGAAAAACAAGGTTTTTTTGTCTATTTTTTAGAAAGCAATCTGTTTTTCACTTTCATTTTCAATTTCTTTTAATGATCCGATTCAAAATCAAAACCATACAAGGTTGCAAAATAGTCCTCAGGGCGCTCTGCACGGCGGATTTGGCGGGCTTTTCCTTCTTCGGTATAGAGAATTTCTGCCGAGCGTAGTTTGGCATTGTACTGGTAACCCATGGAGAATCCATGTGCACCTGTATCATGAATCACCAGTAAATCACCGATTTCTGTATGAGGTAGTTCGCGGTTCACTGCAAATTTATCATTGTTTTCACAGAGTGAACCGACCACGTCTACCACCTCAACAGGTTCATCTGGATGGGTCAGATTGGTGATATGGTGGTAGGCTCCATACATGGCTGGGCGCATGAGGTTGACTGCTGATGCATCCACGCCCAGATAGGTACGATAGGTTTTTTTCTTATGAGTGACTCTTGTGACCAAAGCTCCGTGAGGGGCCAACATAAAGCGACCCAATTCGGTGAAAATCTTAACCTGACCAAGTCCTGCAGGTGTAAGAACTTCTTCATAAACCTTACGCACTCCTTCACCAATCACAGCGATGTCATTTGGCTCCTGGTCTGGGCGATAGTTGACACCAATACCGCCGGAAAGATTGATAAAATCTAGCGAAATACCCAACTTTTCCTTGATTTCAACAGCCAATTCAAAAAGCTGACGCGCCAACTCTGGGTAGTAGAGATGGGTGACAGTATTGGATGCTAGGAAAGAGTGAATCCCAAAAATCTTGGCTCCTTTTTCCTTCAAAATCGCAAAGGCTTCAAAAAGCTGGTCCTTGGTCATCCCAAACTTGGCTTCTCCTGGATTGTCCATAATGTCGGTACCCAGTTCAAAAACACCTCCAGGATTGTAACGACAAGAGATAATTTCTGGAATGCCTGCCGCTCGCTCTAGATGTTCAATGTCTTCAAAGGCATCCAAGTTAATAGTTGCGCCCAATTCACGCGCATAGGCATATTCCTTGTCAGGCGTGTTGTTAGAAGAGAACATAATCTCAGAACCGGGGAAATCCAGTTTGTGGCTCATCAAGAGCTCCACGTAACTAGAACAGTCCACACCACAACCTTCCTCTTGGAGGATTTTCAAGATGGCTGGGGTTGGAGTGGCCTTGACTGCAAAATATTCCTTAAAACCCTTGTTCCAGGAAAAGGCCTTGTTGACGGCTCTTGCTTTTTCACGAATCCCCTTCTCATCATACAAGTGAAAGGGAGTCGGGAACTCTGCAACAATTGTTTCTAAATCTTCACGGCTGATAAATGGTGTTTTCATAAGCTTCCTTCTATTCTGTTTGCAAAGAAAGGCTGGGACAATCGTTCCAACCTTTAGTTCTATCTCTTATTTGTCTTCGTCAAAGATATTTCCAATCTCAACATCGATGGATTGGTTCTTAACATCAATATTGGTTACTTTCAAGAGTGACTTGTAATCGAACTGCTTTTCACGTTCTTCTTGGGCATTGTCTGCAAAGACTGCGACACCAGCCAACTCTGAATCAAACTCACGCAAGAGACTAATCATCCCGTTGACAGTTCCCCCGCCTTTCAAGAAGTCATCTACAATCAAGACACGACTGCCTGCCTTGAGACTGCGTTTTGAAAGGAACATTTTCTCAATGCGGTCACCGCTGGAACCTGAAACATAGTTGACGCTGACCGTTGAACCTTCGGTAATTTTCAAGTCACGGCGCACAATGACAAATGGAACATTGAGGACATTGGCAACTGCATTTGCGAGTGGCACACCTTTAGTCGCTACTGTCATAACAGCATCGATTTTTTGGTCCATAAAGCTCTTGGCAATGATACGACCAATATTTTTCAAAATGGCAGGCGTACTGAGCAAATCAGACAGGTAGATGTAGCCACCTGGCAAGATACGGTCACTTTCTGAAAGTTTGTCACGCAAATCTGCGATCATTTCTTTGGCTTCATGACTCGAGATTGATGGTGTAAAGATAACGCCACCACCTGCTCCAGTCACAGTCTGAATATGACCGATTTCGATTTCCTCAAAGGCACGCTTGATAATCACGATATCCTCTGAGATAGAGGATTTGGCAGATTCGTACTTTTCTGCAAAGGTGTTGAGACTGGTTAGTTTGTATGGATTATTAATCAAATAGTTGGAAATGACAACCATCCGATCACTTCTTCTTAATTTCATTTTTATTTACCATTCCATTTAATTTTGATATTTTATCCATTATACCATATTCACATAAAAAAACGAACATTATTGCGTAAAAAATGCTCGTTTTTCTTAAATTATTAATCTAAATCTGGTTTATAGAAGGAACGATTGTCCATAGCGAAGATTTTATTGGTCATCTCACCTTTGTCCACCAAAGCTAGAGCTGTTGACATCATCATCATGCTGGCATCTAGATTGTCAATCATATGGATAATCTCTGCCTCCATGATACGTGGACGGACTGGACTACCATACTCTAGCAAGCCATGATGACTGAGGATGACATGGCGCAGTAACACCACTTCTTCTCTAGTATCATCGATGCCTAGTTCCATGACTGTCTTAGTAATTTCACTATCGATGAGAGCAATATGTCCAAGGAGATTGCCTCGCACTGTGTACTCCGTCTGATCAGGACCACTGAGTTCTAAAACCTTAGCCAAGTCGTGCAACATAATCCCCGCATAGAGCAGGCTCTTGTTGAGCTGAGGATAGATCTCACTAATGGCATCTGCTAAGCGCACCATGGTTGCTGTATGATAGGCCAAACCCGTCTCAAAGGCATGGTGGTTGGTCTTGGCAGCTGGATAGGAGTAGAATTCCTTATCATACTTGGTGTAGAGACTGCGAACGATACGCTGCCAGACAGGATTTTCAATCTTGAAAATCATTTGCGACATGTAGTCACGAATCTCCTTGACATCAACCGGCGATTTGACCTTGAAGTCAGCTGGATCATTGGGTTCCCCAGGCTGAGGCAAGCGGAGAGTGATTTGATTGACTTGAGGAGTGTTGTTATAAACTTCTCTGCGCCCCTGCATGTGGACTACTTTCCCTGCGGTAAAGGCCTCAACGTTATGAGGTTGGGCATCCCAGAGTTTTCCTTCAATCTCGCCACTATCGTCTTGGAAGGTAAAGGCTAGGTAGTTTTTCCCAGCACGCGTCTGTCTTAGGTCAGCTGACTTAATCAGGTAAAAACCTTCAAACAGCTCATCTTTTTTCATGTGACTAATCTTCATATTCTTCCTCATCTTCTTGAAAATGGAGTAGATCAAGCGCAGGCTCACCTTCTGATAATTCAATGTGACGGAGCGTCCGCTCGATAGCTGTGGTACGACGGTTTAATAATTCATCAATATTGCCAGAGGCATGTTGGAGATGCTTTTGTGCCTTAACCAGAAGGCCACCAAACTTGCCAAACTCAGTCTTAACGCTGGCAAGAGTCTTGCTGATATGGTCGGCACCCTTTTGGATATTGAGAGTCTTGAAGCCAACTGATAGAGAGTTAAGCAGGGCTGATAGGGTACTTGGACCAGCAACAATAATCTGCTCCTCCCGTCTCAAATCATCAAAGAAGACCGGATTGCGAACAATCTCTGAGTAAAGTCCCTCTGTCGGAACAAACAAGACTCCAAAATTGGTCGTCCGAGGTGGCGCCAGATACTTGCTCTTGATATCCTTGGCAAAGCGCTTGACGCTAGCTAGGAGTGACTTGCGACAACGTTCAATCTCATCCTTATCGCCTGCTTCATAAGCTTCTTCTAAGCGGTAATAATCTGCCAGTGGAAACTTGGAGTCAATCGGCAAATAGACATATTCCTGGTCGCCTTGGCCAGGTAACTTGATGGCGTACTCTACTCGCTCGCTAGAGTTTTCAACCGTTGCATATTCTCGTTCGTACTGGGCTGGTGTCATGATGTCTTCGATGATTTGCCCCAGTTGCAATTCTCCTAGAATCCCTCGCGTCTTGGTTCCAGAGAGAACCTTATTAAGTGCACCAACATCACGGGCAACTGTCTGCATCTCTCCAAGACCACGATTGACAGACTCCAGTTGCTTGGAAACTGTCTCGAAGGAAGCCTGCAAACGCGTTTGCAAGGTCTTTTCCAACTTTTCCTCGACAGTTTGACGCATTTGTTCCAAACGTTGCTCATTTGATTCCTGCAAAGCTTGGAGACGTTGGTCGGTCTTGTCTCTGGTTTGGAGGAGATTATCTGTCATTTCTTGACGGACTTGCGTCAGGCCTTGGTGCAACTCCATTCGCACTTCTTGCAAACGGTCGCTGACAACCACTTCCAAATCTTTTTGATCCAGCTGACTGGCTTGTCTGGCTTGTTCAAAACGATAATCCAGTTGATCTGAAAGATTGTCTGCTTGATCCTCCAAGCTCTTTGCTAGGTACTTATCTTGCTTATCCTGCCTTTGCCAAATCAGAAAGAGTCCAGCTAGGTTGGCAATTAATAATAGTAATAATACAGTCTCCATCCTACCTCCTGTCCTTGCTATGCAACACGACGACATAGCCATCTGGGCAAGTTACCGCAACTTCCCTATCTATATATTCGTTAGAAGCGTACACTTTTTTAAAGAAAAAATTTTCCTCAGTCAATTCGTACTTGGCACCAAGAATAGTCAGCTGGCTATCCCGAACTGGCATAAAAGCAAGATAGTCATAGTCCGAACGGGGCTCTAGCTGACTGGTCCCTTCTGGACAATAGGCAATCAAGTTTTGCCCATCCTCAATCGCTATCTGGCGCATATAGGGTGCCAACTTGGGATTGCTAGGCAGAAAGACATTGGCCAGCATGTGGTCGATCCGACCACCAAGAGCACCGAAAATAGTGACCTGAGCCTGGGGATTTTGCTCAAAGATGGTTAAAAGAGCCAATTCCAGATCCGTATCATCCTTTTCTGGCTGGGCTTGAACAAAATGTTGGGCACATTTTTGAATCAACTGACGTTCGTCTGCGGTTACCGAATCAAAATCCCCAACTGCTAGAGTGAGAGGCAGATCTTCTTCCAAGACCCAGAGTGAGCCTCGATCCACACCGACAAAGCAATCAAAATCCGTCCGATAATGACCACGGTCTCCGCCTGCAAAAACGGCAACCCTAGTCCAGTTGTTTTCTGAGAGTTTGCACTCGTTCATTGACATCTCCCTTAAAGACATAGGACCCTGCTACAAAGACTGTAGCACCAGCTTCTTTGGCTTGAGCAATGGTCTGGTCAGCAATACCGCCATCGACTTCAATTTCAAAGTTCAAACCTTTTTCCTGACGAAGGGCAACCAACTCACGAACCTTGTCCATGGTTTCAGGCAGAAAAGCTTGACCACCAAAGCCAGGATTAACCGTCATGACCAAGACTTGATCAACTAGATGAAGGACGTGCTTAATCGCCTCGACAGGCGTACCAGGATTGATAACAACCGAAGGTTTGACACCAAGAGAGCGAATCTTTTGAAGAGCACCATGGATATGAGGTGTTGCTTCAACATGAATGCTGATGATATCTGCACCTGCACGCGCAAAGTCTTCTAGATGATGCTCTGGATTAGCTACCATCAAGTGGCAGTCAAAGACCATCTTGCTATGAGGACGAAGAGCCTCTACCACACCTGCACCAAAGCTGATCTGAGGTACAAAGTGACCATCCATGATATCGATATGGGCGTATTCTGCCCCAGTTGCTTCAAGGCGTTTAATTTCACGTTCAAAGTTGGCATAATCTGCTGCCAGAATTGACGGAGCAATCTTGTATTGAGACATAGGTTTCTCCTTATTTTGGTATTTTTTTGCTGACTTTTTTATAGGTTTCTCTGCGATTTTCAATTTCACTGAGAAATTGCAGGTAGTTGTCAAAACGGAAGCTTGCAATGATACCCTCTTCGACAGCTGGTTTGACCGCACAAGACGGCTCATGGGTATGGGTACAGCTACGGAATTTACAGTCTCGACTGACACTAGCAATCTCTGGAAAGGCCTGATTGAGGTCTTCAGCCGTTGACACTTCATAATCCAGTGATGAAAATCCTGGTGTGTCCGCGATTTTACCCCCATTGAGGTTGTAAAAACTAACCGCTCGAGTGGTGTGACGACCACGACCCAGACTGTCTGAGATTTCTCCTGTTTCAAGATTGAGGTCCGGTGCGATTTTATTGAGGAGGGTTGATTTTCCAACACCAGTCTGCCCCATAAAGACCGTCACTTTCCCTGTCAACAGAGGTAAGAGCTCTTCCTTACTGGTCACAAAGTCATAACCAATAGTACGATAGGTCTGCTCGTAAAAATCCAGTTCTCCCCTATCCTCCAGCAAGTCCATTTTGGAAATATAGACGATAGGATGGATGCCCTTGTGTTCCAGAAGAACCAAGAACCGATCCAGCAAATTGCTATTAAAATCAGGTTCCTTGACGGACATGATCACCACGGCTTGGTCAATATTGACAATAGGCGGACGGACCAGACTGTTTTTCCGTTCATGAATCTTAAGGATATAACCTTCAGAATTTTCCTCGGCAGAAAAGTCTACCCAATCCCCAACATAGGGCGTGTGGCCTTTTTTACGAAAATTCCCGCGCGCACGTGTCTGATAGACTTGGCCATCACTCTCCACATAATAGAAGCCCGCCAAGGCTTTAATGATTTGTCCCTGCATCTTAGAGTCCTTGCCCTTTAAGCGCATCAGCTAGACCGGCAAACTCTTCCAAGCTAAGTGCTTCCCCACGCACACTTGGTGACAAACCTGCCTGATCCAAAGCCTTGGTCAGCTTATCCTTGACTTCCTCAGTCTTTCCAAAGTAGCCTGTTAAGTTATTCCATAAGGTCTTGCGACGATGAGTGAAGCTAGCCTTGGAAACCTTAAAGAAGAAGTTCTCATCTTTTACTGCTACAGCAGGCCCTGGACGGCGCACCATTTTTAAAATGGCTGAGTCCACATTTGGCGCTGGCACAAAGACCGTACGAGGCACGATGAAGGCAACCTTGGCTGTCATATAATACTGCACCGCAATCGACAAACTACCATAAGCCTTGGTATTTGGCTGTGCTGAGATACGGTCCGCCACTTCTTTTTGCATCATGACGACAAACTCACTAAAAGGAATACCACTTTCAATCAAGTGCATGAGAATAGGAGTCGTGATATAGTATGGCAAGTTGGCTACTACTTTGATTGGCAAGTCAGGATTTTTAAAATTCTGGATGTGCTGGGCCAAGTCAACTTTTAGTATGTCTTCGTTTACTACAGTCACATTGTCAAAATCCCGCAAAGTATCCGCTAGGATTGGTACCAAGCGGTAGTCAATCTCAAATGCCATGACTTGAGCTGCACGCTCAGCTAAAAACTCCGTCAAGGCACCAATTCCTGGCCCAATCTCGATGACATTGACTTGGTCATCAATTTCAGCCGTATCCACAATTTTTTGAAGGATATTGGTATCGGTCAGAAAATTTTGTCCGAAGGACTTTTTAAAGGTAAAACCGTGACGTTCCAGCACTGCCTTGGTCACGCTATAATCTGCAATTCTCATGTATTCTCTTTTCTACTTGTTAGCTAAAAACAATCTATAAATCCAAATAATTACCAGCACCAAGAGAAACCAAAATCTCAAAGGAATATGGTACTCGTCATCTTTGGATTCGGCACCAGTCTCATCGAGCACTTGCTCATCTTCTTTGCGTGGTGCTTGTTTATTTTCTTGGCCTTGCGCTTGCTCGTCTTCTTGATATTGCTCTTGTTCTTGGTTCTCTTCTTGACCTTGTGCTTGTTTTTCTTCTTGGTCTTGTTCTTGAGTATCTTTTGGGCCTTGCATTTTCTTCAACTCATCTTGGTATGCAACCGAGTCTAGAATATTATCTTCTGGCAATAATTTTGAGGCATAATAATCAGGAAATCCCATAGCAGACCAAATTACGTTCTTTTCTGTTAAAGAAAAATCCAATTCTTGGGGTTGATTTTCCTGAATGGCTCGGATATTTTTTATAAGCTTACGCGAAGCTGTAGTCAATCCATCCATGTCAGCAACTTCTAAAACATCAAATCCTAGCATGTCACCTGCTTTGACATTTGCAAGAATATAGCGAACAAAATCATCATATAGTTGCAAGGTCTGAGGAGCGTTCTTTTCTAAAAAGGAGCGGTTTTGGGTGGCCTTTTTCTGAAATTTTTCAATAGGAAGTAAGATATTAAATTTTTTCCATAGAATATTAGGCATTCGCACATCTTTTTCATCCCAAAATAATTGCCAAAAATAAGGAATGGTGTAAACTCCCTCTGTTAAAATACGTACGTCTTTCCCGTTTTTTAAATAAATATAGCTTCTATTTGCCATATCGTTTCCTTTCACCATTTTTATGAAGGCTTTGCCTTCCGTCAAAGTCACTCCAAACAGGGCCAACTGTTTAGATTGCCTCTTGTTGTCAAAAAATCAATGCATATTGTTCTAATTTTCATTCATTATCTTTTAAGAAAATCATTTATTCTCTTTTCTAATAGGAACGGCGATATATCCAAACAAATTCGTTTCCTCTAGAAGTCTGATGAATCAGGTCTTTTAAATAGATATTGGGATTCGTCAGTTCTTTTGTTTCTGTATGATAGCTTGTTATTGTCTGCCCACCATGTCGGAGAAGCCACTCTGTATCCAATCTAGGCAAATATCTGTCCTTTTGAAGAAAATCACAAAATTCCTCTACTGTTATGTCCTCAGGAACTTCAAGTTCTACCTTGTGAGGCAGAACATCATCACCCATACAGATAGACTCTCTATCAACGATTATTTTCATCCCTTGATCAACCTTTAGCTCTTCCTTCTAGTTCCTCACTGAACTGTTGCATTTCTTTAAACGCTTTGTCACTGACATAAACACCCGCTTTATAATACTCAGTCTGGTTAATGGCATAGTCAAAGATTTCAATCATGCCTCCAGCGTTTTCAATCATAGCGCTCCAATTTTCATCGAAAACCATTCGCAAACGTTTCCAATCCGTAAAAACTGAAACCGAATTTCGTCCATTTTTTCCTTCTCTAGTCGGAAGATTAAATGTAGCAGATTCTTCTAAAACATGAGCATTACTTTCCTGACTAGGTTCAGGAAATCCTGATGATGCATTTATAGGAAGAAGGAATTTAGCTTTTGGCATTGCCATTGAAAAGAACTTATAATAGAGTTTATAAATTAATTCTTCCTCTTCTGTAGTCGGTCTATCCATCTGTCCCATCAAAAGCATCCATCTCACAATATCAGGGTTCATAACAGGAACTTGTATCTCTGGCAAGCCTGAAAAATCTGGTTTTTGAACTAAAATAGAAGAACTTATACTAACTTCTTTGGTATTAAAGAATGCTCCTAAAGCACCATTCAAGTAAAAGGCTGTTCCAAGAAAATTCTCAATTCCTTTTTTATCTTCCGTATTTTCAATCCGTTTTACCACTTTTAATTGGTTTTCAATTGTTTCCTTATACTGATGATACCAACGAGGGGTAAATAGCATAATCATCGGGTCAGTGCATAGATAGCCTTCGTCACCTCTATCATATGTAGTTGAGAAAAGATAAGGTTCCCCAGTATTTTCTGAATAAACTGCATAAATCGAATCTGCTTCTAGCAACTTGTCCTTGACAATTTCTGCTAGACGCTCTGACTTACGAGTATTTTCTTGATTGCTCTCTTCACTTTTTGGTTTTTGACGACAATCCCATAAAAAAGCCTGTAAAATTTCGATACTATCATCAAGACTAAGGTTCTGATAGTCCTCATCGCTTACTTTACCTTCTTGAATAGTCACAAAAGCTCGATAGAGAGCATAAGCATAGCTAGATAAACGCTTTTTTTCATCTACACCAGGACTATAGAGCACACTTCCCTTTTTTAACTTAGCTAGAGAGGGAAGCATATCGATTTCTAGATAAACTAACTCCTCATCGCTAAGGGAATTCACATCTTTGTTTTGGCAAGTAAGTTTTTTTACAACTACAGTTTCAAGAGTATCCATACCTTGATCAGGATTGCAAAACTGAAGACGATCACCAACTGTCAAACTCCCTTCCAAAGTCGCAGCAATCAGTAATTCCCTCTTTTCTTTCATTGGAAAGAACCCCAAAACTCCTAGACAAGCATCTCCTTTGGTTTCTTCTGTTGTCTTCTGTGCTTCTGTCTTTTTAAAAAAATCAAAAATTCCCATTGCTTTTCCTCATTAATTTCACCCAAGTGCTGATTTTATCAATTATCTTTTTTTATCAGGCATGGTATTGAGCATAGTTGAAGCATATGCTATTACCTCTATTGTAACACATTCCCCTTATATTTTCGGGTTATCTGGTTATTGTTATCACTTTTCAGGACTCTCCAAACAGATTTCGATATCTAAATTTCTTTCCACTATTGAAGTAAGCATAAAATTTATTTTTCTAATTCTTTATAGATTGTCTCTTGAAAATGTCAGTTGTTCAAGTAAGAAATAGAGTTTTGCTTGCTCCTCTTCTTCGTAAGCAGATCTATTTGCTTTTACTTCCCTGCATTTCTCGTCATACAGAAAACCGTCATGGCCATCTTCTGTAGATAAGACTGTGTAGACTTTGGCCATTTCTTCAGGACTAATTGAAAATCTTGACTTGATTTTATACAAATTTTTCATAAAAGCGCTGAGGTGATCATAGCGGCGCATATCAACTTTGACATTGGTCACACGGATTGCCTGAATTTTGATACCTTTCCAATGTTTCCGCATATAAAGCGACAGCATCAACAAGGCCAGTTTATTCTGATAATAGGTCTTGGCAGGACTATAATGTTTTTGACCAGTTAAATTTTCAAAATCAAGCTTCATGAAAGGATAAAGCATCAGCCCTTGGGAAGAAATATTAATAATTCGGCCACGCTCAGATTTTTCCAACAAACCTTTCAACAAGATAGAAAGCAAGAAAGGGGCGACAACATTGGTCGCAAATTGCTTTTCTAATCCCTCCCTAGTCAGGATGGGCTTTTTGACTGACAAATCAAAGTCAGCTGCATTGTTCATTAAAACATCTAAAGTCTCTTCCTTTTGGATATACTGTTCTACCGCTTTCTTGATACTCTCCAAATCAGATAAATCAGCCAAGATATAATCTACATGCGGATTTCCTGTTTGTTGGCAGATTTCCTCACAGGCTTGCTCAGCAGCTTCTTTCCGTCTACAAAAGAGAGTTACCGACCAACCCTTTTCAGCCAACTGTTTAGCAGACTGGTAGCCAATACCACTATTGCCACCCGTAATAATCACTTTTTTCATTTCTGACTCCGTTAGTCTGAATACTTAGCCATCACTTCTTCCACTTCTGCCAAGGTTATCCCAAATAACTCCAACCGCTTGAGGAGTTGCTTGCCGTTGGAATAGCCGATGCGGAGCTGTTCGCCTAGATACTCTCGGCGCCTACGACTGTCCGCTCCCGCCAAGAAACCTAGTCGAATCAAGTCACCACGACTGATGTCAAACTCGTTCTCGTTTTCAAATTGCTCTGTCACCTGAGTCAGCGCTGTTTTTAGATCTTCATAGCTGGCGTGTTCGATTCCCAGAGAACGTCCCTTGGACTTAGATTTGGGAACAGCCTCATCTCGCTTGAGAAAGGCATGCTGTACTGTTGGAATGGCCGTCATAATCATGCGACGAATCCGCTCCCCATTAAAATCTGGATCTGTAAAGACAATGACTCCATGCAGTTCATGCAGGCGCTGAATCCGCTCTATATCCTGGTCATTTATTGCAGAACCTCGTGTTTCATAGGTCTCTACATCAAAGTAACGTTTGAGATTGGCCGTATCATCGCGACCTTCAACCACGATGACTTGGGAAATTTTTTCTTTCATCACTTTCTGTCCAATCCAAAGATACGCTCTGCATTTGCAGTTGTTACTGCGGCTAACTCCTCAGTCGTCATCCCACGCAAGTCGGCGATAAAGTCCACCACATAGCGTGTGTAGGCTGTTTTGTTTTCACGGCCACGTTTAGGAACAGGAGCTAGGTAAGGGGCATCCGTCTCTACCAAAATCTTGTCCAAAGGAAGTTCCCTAGCAGCCTCTTGGATATCCGTCGCTTTTTTAAAGGTCACCACACCTGAGAAAGAAATAGTCATTCCAAGCTCGACCAAAGAGCCTGAAAATGAATGCATAATCCCACCACGAGGACCAACGCCCTCACCCTTGATAATCTCATAAGTATCTTCTAGCGCATCACGGGTATGGACCACAAAAGGCAAATTCAAATCCTTAGACAACTGAATCTGACGACGAAAAACCTGCTCCTGTACTTCCTTAGGTGCTGTCATCCAATGGTAGTCCAGACCAATCTCCCCCAAGGCAACAACCTTGGGATGTTTTAGTTTTTCAAGCAAGTAAGCTTCGACCTCATCTGTGTAAGTCCCTGCTTCCGTCGGATGCCAGCCAATAGTTGCGTAGAGTTGCTCATACTCATCTGCCAACTCCAGGGCTCGTTCAATGGTTGGCTTATCAAAACCAACAATATTCATCTGTGTCACACCCATCTCAGCAGCCAAGGCGATTTCTTCGGCCTCACGTCCTGCAAATTCTTCTACATTTAAATGTGTGTGCGTATCAAAAATCATCTCTTCTAACTTCATTTTCTTCCACCTATTATACCAAAAATAGCATCCCCCGGCTTGTAAAAATATTCTAATACCGATCATTCTCCCTTGACTGCATTTTTTCAAAGCAGTATAATAACACTTATTGAAATTTTCATCAAAGGAAAAGAAAATGTTTAGAAAATTAAAATATACCTTTATCGGTCGACCACTCAAGTCTCTCACAGATAGTGAAGGGGGATTACTTGGAAAAATGCAGGCACTTGCAATGTTATCCAGTGATGCCCTGTCTTCTATTGCCTACGGACCTGAACAAGTCATTCTCGTTTTAGTCAGTCTCTCACCTCTCGCTATTTGGTGGAGCCTCCCTATCGGTATTTTTGTCCTCTTACTCCTCGCTAGTTTGACCATTTCCTATCGTCAAATCATCCACGCCTATCCTCAAGGTGGTGGGGCTTATATGGTCACTCGGGAAAATCTCTCCCCTGAACTAGGCTTGATTGCAGGCGGTAGCCTCCTTGTTGACTATATGCTGACAGTAGCCGTATCCGTTGCTTCTGGAGCTGATGCTATTACTGCAGCCATCCCTGCCCTCCATCCCTATAATCTTCATATCTCTATTTTCCTAGTCTGCCTGCTCATGCTCTTGAATTTAAGAGGATTGAAAGAATCTGCCAGCTCTCTGATGATTCCCGTCTACCTCTTTATCTTCAGTACCGTCTTTCTCTTGCTTTATGGGTTCTTTCAACTATTTACAGGTTCCCTAAACTATCAGGCGACTTCAACCATTGGGCAAACCGTTCCGAGCCTTTCCATCGTTCTCCTATTGAGAGCCTTTACCAGTGGCTCTGCCTCTCTGACAGGGGTTGAGGCTATTTCAAATGCGGTACCATTTTTCAAAACTCCGAAAGAAAAGAATGCTGCTCAGACCCTGACCATCATGTCCTTGATTTTAGGATTTCTTTTTGCAGGCATTACCTTCCTAAACTACTGGATGGGCATCACACCTCAAAATGGAGAAACCATCCTCTCGCAAATGGCCAAGGGCATTCTTGGTGATTCATTCTTTGGTCATGCTAGCTACTATCTCTTCCAGTTCTCAACAGCCTTGATTCTAGCTGTAGCTGCAAATACTGGCTTTTCAGCCTTCCCTATGTTGGCCTACAATATGGCTAAAAACAAGTACATGCCCCATCTCTTTATGGAAAAAGGGGATCGCCTTGGCTACTCCAACGGTATCTTAACTCTGGCCTTTGGAGCTATGATCCTTCTTCTCATTTTTAATGGGAATACTGAACGCTTGATTCCTCTTTATACTATCGGGGTCTTCGTTCCCTTTGCCCTTTCTCAGACTGGGATGATTCGTCATTGGAAAAAGGAAAAAGGAGCAAACTTCTTAAAACCTGCCTTTGCTAATATCCTTGGGGCCATCATTTGTTATGCTATCGTTCTCATTTTACTCCTCTTCAGACTGGGTGATATCTGGCCATTCTTCCCAATTATCCTAGTCTTAACCTTCCTCTTTTTGTCCATTCACAGCCATTACCAAAAAGTGGCAAAACAACTGCGACTCTACGAAGGAATTGAAAAACGTACCTACGATGGCAATCTGGTTCTTGTCCTAGTAGGAAATGTTACTCGAGTAAGTGTCGGAGCCATTAGCTACGCTCAAAGTATCGGTGACGAAGTGTTGGCCATGCACATTTCTACTAAAGAAACGGCCGAAAAAGACCAAGAAATCCTTCAGGAATTTGCCGATTACTTCCCAAATATCACTCTGAAGAATATCAATACCAGCTACCGCGACATCATCACTCCTAGCGTTAAGTATGTCAAACGAATCGCCCAAGAAGCTAAGCAAAAAAACTACACCGTTACAGTCCTTGTCCCACAGTTTATCCCTAACAAGCCTTGGCAAAATATCCTGCACAATCAAATGAGCCTCAAACTAAAATACGCTCTCAGATGGCATGAAGACGTCGTTGTCGCTAGCTACTCTTATCACTTAAAAGAATAAACAAAAACTCAAAATCAGTAACTTATATCTGGTTTTGAGTTTTTTGTATGTAACCTTTTAAACGAACTCTCCATGAATTTCAGCTGAAATGACCGATTTCAAGGACAACGCACCCTTTAAGATAAAAAGAAAAGAAGTAAGTTTTTGCTTACTTCTTTCTTTATTATCCTCATTTTAAGACCGAAGCAATCAATTCTTTTGCCGTGACCAACTTTTGTTCACCCGATTGCATATCCTTCAACATGAGTTTTCCTTTTTCGATTTCATCTTCACCCGCAAAGACAACATAAGGTATATTCTTTGCATTCGCATAATTCATCTGCCGTTTCATCTTTGCCTTATCAGGGAATATTTCTGCACGAATCCCACTTTTACGGATTTCAGCGATGAAAGGAAGACAATAGGCTGTTTCTTTTTCTCCAAAATTGATGAATAAAACCTGTGTTGAACTCAGCATTTCTTTGGGATAGAGTTCTAAGGTATTCAGCACATCATAAATACGATCAGCACCAAATGAAATTCCTACACCACTCAAGCCAGGCATACCAAATATTCCTGTAAGATTATCATAACGTCCACCTCCAGTAATACTTCCCATGGGCGTATCGAGGGCTTTC
>QWCR01000637.1_pt1 | contig 15319 bp, 5 predicted proteins | sample 1972581 | NCBI WGS metagenome assembly QWCR01 (sample SAMN09866703, study PRJNA288562) | Human oral metagenome isolate pre4_saliva, whole genome shotgun sequencing... | isolation source: mouth | host: Homo sapiens | place: USA: California
ATTTGGTAACTCTACTGTAACCTTAACTGGATCCTTCTTACCTGGTGTTGTCAAGTCTGGAATGTTTTCAACATTTGTGACCTTACCACCTTCTGGAATGGTGATGCCTTTAGTGTAGTCCTCTGGGGTTAATGGGGTCTTAGTTACTGGAGTTTCAATTTCCTTAACAGGTGTTACAGTTACTGGGACTTCTACTGTAATCACTTTTCCATTTGGTAATTCAACCGTTACTTTAACTGGATCCTTCTTACCTGGTGTTGTCAAGTCTGGAATATTCTCAACATTTGTGACCTTACCACCTTCTGGAATGGTGATACCTTTAGTGTAATCCTCTGGCGTTAACGGAGTATTCGTAACTGGAGTTTCAATTTCCTTAACAGGTGTTACATTAACCGGAACTTCTACTGTAATCACTTTTCCATTTGGTAATTCTACAGTTACCTGAACTGGATCTTTCTTACCTGGTGTTGTCAAGTCTGGAATATTCTCAACATTTGTGACCTTGCCACCTTCTGGAATCTTAATTCCTTTTGTGTAATCCTCTGGCGTTAATGGAGTTTTCGTAACTGGAGTTTCAATTTCCTTAACAGGTGTTACAGTTACTGGGACTTCTACTGTAATCACTTTTCCATTTGGTAACTCTACTGTAACCTTAACTGGATCCTTCTTACCTGGTGTTGTCAAGTCTGGAATGTTTTCAACCTTCTGGAATCTTGATGCCTTTAGTGTAATCCTCTGGTGTTAATGGGGTAGATGTGACTGGTGTCTCTATTGAGACTGGAACGACTTCTACTACGTTAACAGGTACAGGTACCTCTTTAGTCGCAACTACTTTACCATCTTTCACATACTCTACCACTACTGTCGCTGGGATTTGTACACCAACTGTTGCTGTAGGTGGTACTGTTCCTGTTTTAACCTCTGTAACTGTTACAGTAACTCCTGATGGAAGCCCCTTCACGTTATTAGCTGCTTTTTCAGCCTGTTCTTTAATAGCTTTTTCTAGTTCTTGCTTATCACTATCTTTAAGAACTGTTACACCTTCTGGGGTTACTTTTGGTAATACTGTCACTGGGACTTTTACTGTCTCTTCACCATTTGCATACTTAACTTTAGTTGGTACTGTTACATCGGTTGCTCCAACTTTATCCTTTGTATCTGGTAAATCAGCTTCTGTTGGATCTTGTACTGTTCCACCTTGTCCTGGTGTTACTGCATCTTTTACTTTAGCTATTTCAGGTTTGTCGCCTTCAACAACGTATACTTGACCAGCATTTGAACCAACTACACTTACAGTAATTTCTGCATCTTTTGTATACTTAACGCCATCTACTGTATAGGTTACTGGGACTTTTACAATTCCTTTGTTTGTTCCTGCTTCCGATGTAATGGCTGCAAGCACTTCTTCTGTAATCGCTCCAACTTCTACATCTTTGGCACCATCTGGTAATTTAGCTTTGAAATCTGCTGAGTTTGCTACTTCTTCCGCTTTAGCTTTAGCTACTTCTTTAACTTTATCTGTAGTTTCACCTTTTGGTACTGTTACTTCACCTTTAGCAACTGGCAATACTGTCACTGGAACTTTCACTTGTTCTGGATCTTTAATTCCTTCGTAAGTTACTGGAACTTCGACTGTTACATCTGTAGTTCCTGCTTTTCCAGTTGTTTCTGGTAATGTTGTTGGTTTACCAACTGTCCCGCCTTGTCCTGGTGTTACGGCATCTTCAGCTTTCGTTGGTTTATCACCTTCAAACACGACTACTCGTTTAGTTGTTGATCCAACTACTGTTACAGGTACTTCTACTTCTTTAGTACCAATAACGTTTCCTTTTTCATCAGTATATTCAATAACAACTGTTGCAGGTTTTGGTTTACCTGTTTCAGTCACTTCAGCTGTTGTTGGTGTAGTTCCTGATTTAACTTCTTTAACTTTTACTGTCACACCTTCAGGAAGTTTATCTTTTGGTAATGCTGCAACTACTTCTTCAGCTTTAGCTTTAACTGCATCTTCTAAATTTTCGCTACCTTTAAGAACTGTTAAACCTTCTGGTTTCACTAATGGTAATACTTTCACAACTGCAGGTACTTCTACAAGTTTGTCTTCACCATTCTTAGCAACTACTGTTACCTTCTTGTCTCCAGGTGTTGTTGTATCAACTGGTTCTTTATACTCAAAGGTTGTTCCTTCTGGATATTGCTCAGGGTTAATACTTTCACTTGCATCTGGTTGTGGTTTGGCAGGGTCTTCAAATACATATTGTGTCTCAGGGCTTACTACCACTACTTTAGCTGGTACTTCTACTAAAGTATCTCCATCTAATTTCGCTACAACGACTACATCTTTTTCACCCGCTGTTGTTGTATCAACCGGTTCTTTATACTCAAAGGTTGTTCCCTCTGGATATTCTTCTGGAGTGATACTTGATTTAGCATCTGGTTGTGGTTTGGATTTATCAGCTACAACAAATTGTGGAGTGCTATCAACTACACGAACAGTTGCAGGTACTTCTACAAGTACTTTATCCCCCTGTTTAACCACTACAGTTACTTTTTTATCTCCAGGTGTTGTTGTATCAACTTCTTCTTTGTACTCATATGTAGCATCATCTGGATAGTCTGCTGTGTCAATATTATCTTCTGGAGACGGTTGTTTCTTGTCTGCACTTACTGGAACAATTTGAGGATAGCCTGCAACAACTTTAATCGGTACATTAACAGTTTCTTCACGTTTATTATCCCCTGAACCGTATGTCACTGTCACAGGAGCTGTTAATGTGTCATCCCCAACTTTATCAGTTGTATCAGGAAGTTTAGTTTCATCTACTGTTTTCTCATTTCCTTTAGTAGTAACAGCATCTTTTAATTTTTCTGAAGATGGTTTATCTCCTTCTACTACATAAACAGGTTTTGCAGTTGAAACTTGTGGTTTAACTTTAATTGTAAACTCTTGATCTATTTCTTTCTTAGTATCAAACGTTGGATCCTGATCAAATGGATTATCTACAACATCATATCCCATAGATTTCAAAACATCAACACGTGCTTGAACTTTTTCTTCTGGAATTTTATCTCCTGATTTACCAGCAAGATCATCAATATTATATTTCGTATCTAATGGTGTTTCAACACCTTTATCATCTACAGAAACAAATTTAACTTTTGCTTTTTGATCGTCTTTATCATAGGTAATCTTGATATTTGCTTTTGGATCCGTAATTTTTGGTGGTTTATATCCTTCTTCTGGTTTAGCAGGATTTACCGGTTCTAATGGTGTTCCATTTCCATCTTTTGGAGTATATCCATCTTTATGAGGAATAATTTGTGTAACTTCACCAGTCTTGGTTGGATCATTTGGATCGTTAGGGAATGGAATCGGATCTCCATCCTTACCAGTGGTTGGATCAACAGGAATCCAGCTTCCAATCTTCGTATAAGTAACTTTATCCGTTTCATCAGGGATTACTTTTGTATCTTTTGCAGGGGTTGCTGCTTCTTTAGCTGGAATTTCTTTTTTATCAGCAATATATCCTGGTAGAACGTCTACTCCAACTTTATCCCATGTTTTATTTGGACTTTCCCAATCAGTATAGCTTACTTCTTTTGTGACAAGATTAACGGTTGCTTTTCTTGTGAATGGCACCGTTTGAACAGTATCATCCTTAACTTTTTCTTCAGCCGATGTATCTGATTCTTTCTTCACATAAGAAATCACACGTTTAGCTGTTGTATTCAAGTCAGATTCAGCTAATCCCTCAGGCCACTTAAGTTCTGGGGTATCTCCATTTGGATCTACTGGACTATCTTTTTCATGTGGTGTTGATGAAGGAACTTCAATGATTCTAGGTTTAACCACAATTTTAAATGTTTGAGAAGGTGCTGATGAACCATCTGTTGGGTTAATATCTTCCTTGTCATCAAAAATTGGATGATGATTATCTTGAATATGGTATTCATCACTTTCTACTTCATAACCTTGGTTCTTAAGTTCTTTGATTTTGTTGTCAACATCTGTACTTGCTGGTAATTCTGAACCAGATTTTCCTGTTAAATCAAAGCTAGAAACCACTTCATTTGCGGCTCCATCGACTTTCTTCTCAATCACTACTTTAGCTGTTTGAGTAGAAGGTATATATGTAATTGGTGATTCCCCAAATTTGTCCGTTGGTGTAAATCCATCTGGAACTTTATAGCCTTGAGTTGGATCATTTGGATTTTTCGGTGTTAATTCTTGTCCGTTATATACTGGAGTATATCCTGGAACATATGGAATTGTTATCGTGCTAAAATCACCTGGAACCGTTGGATCAGTCGGGTTATTTGGATAAGAGATCTTATCTGGTGCTCCTTGTGGTTTCTTACCTGCTGGATAGTTAGGTACAAATGAACCAATTTCTTTATAAAGAACTTTCTTCACTTCAGAAGTTGCTGTTCCATTTTGTGCTGGCTTAGGAGCATCTTTTTCTGGAACAAGTTTATCCGCATTATCCACTAATAAATAATTATTAATAACTGGAGATTCAACTGAGTTATACTTACCATTAGTACCATCTGCTTTAGCATCAGTTAGTTTATCCGCTTCATTGTAAACTTCCCAATCAGAGTAAGTTACTTCTTTTGTTTCAGGATTAACTGTTGCTGTACGTTTGTAAGTTACTTTTTGCACCTTTTCAGCATATAAAGGAGTAGCATTATCTTTGTTTGCATCTTCTTCTTTTAGATACTTAATTGTACGTGTTACTTCTTTAACTAAATCCTCACGAGTAACTCCTGCTGGATATTTACCAAGATTTTCATCTCCTTCTTTTACAGGTGTATCTGCTGTTTTTGGAGATACTGGAGCTGTTGTGCTTGGATTTGTTGGATCAGTTGTTACTGTTGGGTCTACTTTAATTAAGTCTAAGACATGAACAGTGACATTTGTTTCAGTTGATTTCTTACCTTCACTATCAGTTGATTGAACTTTTACAGTGTAATCTCCAACTTTAGTTGTATCTAGATTACCTGCATCACTTACTGCGATTGTTGGTTTAGTAGAATCAACACCATCACGATCATCTTCTAAGTCAGTTGCAGATGGTTTCGCTTTTTCTAGAACTTTATCATTATTCCATTTGTCAGCTTCTTTAGTTTTATAAACATATAAATCTTTTTTCTCAACTGCTACTGTTGGAGCTTCGTTTAGAACATTAGCATAAGCTGGATCTGATTCGTTACCTGCTTTATCAAGCACAGTAACTTTGATACGTTTGTCAGGATTTGTTGTCTCATTCGCTTCTGTCAAATCTGTTCCTTTTGGAACTGGAACAACTAATTTACCATCACGTTCTTCAACTTTTGTAGTACCAATATACCAACCATCTTCTTTTTTGTTTAGTGTAATTGGGGTTTTACTATTTGGTAACGTAACTTTCATTGAAGTTAATCCACCGATAGCTTTTTTAATATTGTCTACTTCAGTATCAGGAACTCGATTTGTACCATTATTTTTATCGTTAGCTGCAATATCTTGTTTTTCTCTAGCTTCGTCTGTTAAGTTAGGATCTTTCTCCGCAGGTACAGAAATTAATAATTCTTTTGGTTGGTTCTTGTCAGTTTTTTCCCCAGTAATACTGTCTGTATGCACTGCTTCTACTGTTGGAGCTTGTGGCTTAACTGTATCAATATAAATTGTTTTGTTGTAGTAGTAATCTGGATTGTCTGTATTTCCTAGAGCATTGAATGTATTTCTATATGGACTATTTGGATTTACAACACCTGTATTTTCTAATACCCTGTTTCCTTGTAAATCTGTAAATCCTTCTTTAATTTCTGCAGTTACCTTAAAAGTAGCTGTCCCTTTGAAATTTTTTGCCGTTGTGAAATCAATACCGAATGTTCTTGTCCCATTCTTTGCTGGATCTGAATCCCCTGCATTGAATTTCAATCTAAGCGTTCTTGTAGCTTCATCATACGATACGACTTGGAAAGGACCAGGCCAATTCCATTCATTTGCTTTTTTTAGAGAATCTTTTAATTCGACACCTTCAGGAATTTTAATTGTGTATTCATAAGCGCCGTACGTTGGTAACCCACCAACGTTTTTCACAGTAACTCTTAATTGACCGGATTCTTTGTCTTTATAGAGAGTGTCTTCTCCATAAGAGGATGTAGCATTATTACGAACAACATCTGTTGTCATTTCTAATGCAGCACCAACAGCTAAGTTGACCCCACCTACAAAATATCCATCTTCAATTTCTGATTTACCATTTACTGGATAGGTCTTTTTAAATGCTGGTCCATCCTCTAGTGCCTTAATTGTTATTTTAATTTTTTTAGTCGTATTTGGAGTATTAATAATCGTTCTCCAGAACCCGAAACCATTACCATTCCCTCCATCACCATACGGAGTTGAAACGTGTGTTGTTTCACTATTATTATTCGCATCTTTCAGTGTTGTTAAAACTTCACCTGTGTCTGCATCTGTAACGGTAATTTCTACTTTTTCACCAGTACCAGCAGTACCCATATTCCCATATGCACCACCCGTTAATGCACTAAGATATAATCTAGAATTCGGATTGACATTAAATTCTTTCGAAATTTGTGTACCTTTTTTATTTAACTGAATATAATAGCCTTTACCGACAGCAGAATGTTCTGCATTATTTAAAGGAATACCAGGTACACTTGAGTAGTTGACACCATTTGCATAGTTTTGATTAGCTTTATTAGGCGCTAAAGGATTGTCTGGAGTAGGAGTATCGTTATACTGTCTATCAATACTTCCATTATTATCGTAAACTTTAGATGGTTTTGGTTCAAATCCAGCAGGTCTATCAGCCGCAACTTCTGTGGGAGCTTCAGGTTTGATAGCTGTTACATAATTATTTGTCCCTTCTATCTTCCAACCATCAATTTCATTTTCTATTCGTTTTTCTTTCCAATTGTAAGTAATTTTCCCTAACTTCACTGGGGCTGGATTTGGACTACTAGCATTATTTCTTGAATATTGATTTTCAACAGTTGCGGATTTTGTTTCAACATCTGGGGTATTGAAATCAATATCCCCAAATTGATTTTTCAAACTTGAAATAACGTTATCTACTGGGTTAGCTCCTACCCCCCTCTTATTATTACTTGTAGGACCTTCCGCTGCTTGTTCCCCTACACCAGTAGGAGTCGCTCTAAACCCACTTTCCCCTTTACCAGGAATTGCTTTTCCGTTTCGTGGATCTTGGTTTTTATTTGTTTTTTCTACTTTAGCTTCTGTTTCTGATTTATCTTCTACAGCAGGAGACACTTTTGGCATGCTCTCAATTACAAAAGCCTTTTCTCCTAATCTTGCAACAGTTTTATCTACCTCTGCCTGAGTTGCTTTATCATTTGCTGATAAAGCTTGAGCTTCTAATAGTGCTGCCTTTGCATCCTCAATAGTTTTTGATGTTTTATTACTAATTTCAACTTTATCGATAGCTGATTGAATACGTGAAATCGCTTCTGATAACTTACTGAAGTCTACCTTTGCAATATTTTCTGGTGCTACCCTATCTTCATTAACTAAAGCTTCAGCTGAAGTTACTACTGGTTTAGAAACTGGATCTTTAGAAGGAATTTCTTTTCCCTTAGCATCAGGGCTCGCAACATTCTCTTCGTGATTTAGGTTTTCTTGAGATGGCGATGACTGTTGATTAGACAAATTTGAGCTCGTTCTTGCATCGTTTCCTTGAATAGTGTCAGCTTTTGCAGTGGCTCCACCTCCAAATATCATAAGCGCAGCAATCGCTACCGATGCTGCACCGAAACTATACTTTCGGATTGAAAATCGTTGAACCTTTTGTCCATGATATTTTTTTATTCGTGAGTACATTACTACTCCTTTTCTTATATTTTTATTTACATCAAGAAAAGTCAGTAAAATCCTTAAATAGATACTAAGAAAATCCCTGACTTCACCTATTGTATAATATATATAATAACTCTATCTATTCACTATGTCAAGCAATTCGATATTTTAATCGATGTTAATATATAAAAAAGCAAAGATAATTAATAGCTTCAGAAATATGATTAACAACTTTCAAAAAAGATTAAAAATTACCTCATATTTACATAGAAAAAGGAGCGGATATGATATCCTACTCCTTATTCTTATCAGAAAATCTAATTAAATTTAGTCTTCTTTTTTCTTACGAGCAACAAGCCCAAATCCGCTCAAGACACCTAAAAGTCCAAGTGCTGCTAGGCTAGCATGGTCTTCTGTACCAGTATTAGGAAGTTCAGCTTGTCCTTTAGCTTCTGATGGAGCTACTGGAGCTTGTGGTGCTTTACCATTTACTGGTGCTGATGGCATCGTTGGAGTTGCTGGGTTAGCCGGTGTTGTTGGGTTAGTTGGATTAGCCGGAGCAACCGGTGTTGCTGGGTTAGCTGGGGCAGCTGGGGTTGCTGGGTTAGCCGGTGTTGTTGGTTGACTTGGGTCTGTCGGTTTCACCGGACTTGTTGGGTTTGTTGAAGGTGTTGATGGAGAACCTGGTTGAGATGGAGTGAGTGAGCCTCCATTTGTAGTACCTTCTTTGACTTCTTTATAAACGTAAGTTACTTCTGTTGTTCCTTCTGTTACTTTACCATTTTCATCACCTTTAGTTGAAGTTGGTACTAATACGTATAGTTTTCCATCTTTCGTAGTGATTGTAGCTGGTTTGTTGTCACTTGTGTCATATGCTGAGCTTACTGATCCGTCTGTAGTATCTTTAACGTCTTCTGCGATTGTGTTACCCGCTTCGTCTACATAATGAACGACTACGTTTCCTTTAATTTCTTTGTACACATATGTTACTTCTGTTGTTTTACCTGCTTCAACACTTCCGTTTTCGTTACCTTTAGTTGATGCTGGTACTAATTCGTATACTCTTCCTTCTGCAGTTCTACTTGTCCTGCTTTTTCGTAAACGTAAGTTACTTCAGTTTTACCTTCTACTACATCTCCTGTTTCAGGTTTAGAATCGTCTTTAACAGCTTTTTCTGTTAAGTAATATTTAACACCATCTTTTTCGATTGTTGCTGGTTTATTGTCAGTTGTATCGTATTTAGCGTTTAGAGAAGCACCTTTAGTATCTTCTTTATCTTCAGCAATCACGTTGCCTTCTGTGTCAACGTAGTGAACTACTACATCTCCAGTTACTTCTTTATAAACGTAAGTAACTTCTGTTGTTCCTTCTGTTACTTTACCAGACTCTTCACCCTTAGTTGAAGTTGGTACAAGTACATATACTTTACCATCTTTTGTAGTGATTGTAGCTGGTTTGTTGTCACTTGTGTCATATGCTGAGCTTACAGATCCATCAGTCGTATCTTTAATGTCTTCTGCGATTGTGTTTCCAGCTTCGTCTACATAGTGAACGACGACGTTTCCTTTTACTTCTTTGTAGACATAAGTCACTTCTGTAGTTTTACCTGCTTCAACATCTCCAGTTTCGTTACCTTTAGTTGATGCTGGTACGAGTTCATATACTTTTCCTTCTGGAGTAGTGATACGAGTTGGTTTCATATCGTTATCAGAAGTATCATATTTAGCTCCTGGTTGACCATCTTTTGTATCAACAGCATCTGCTTGAAGAGTGTTTCCAGCTTCGTCTACGTAATGAACAAGAACGTTTCCTGCTTTTTCGTATACATAAGTGATTTCTGTAGTTCCTTCTACAACAGCACCGTTTTCTGGCTTAGAACCGTCTTTCAATTCTTTAGCTGTCAAGTAGTAAACTTGTCCATCTTTTTCAAGTTTAGCTGGTTTGTTGTCAGTTGTGTCATATTTCTCACTTAGTGATCCATTTTCTACATCTTTCGTATCTTCAGCAAGTGTGTTTCCTTCTGTATCAACGTAGTGAACGACGACATTACCAGTGATTTCTTTGTAGACGTAAGTTACTTCTGTCGTTTCTCCAGCTTTAACTTTACCTGTTTCATCACCTTTAGTTGACTGAGGGATTAATTCGTATACTTTACCTTCTGGAGTAGTGATACGGTTTGGTTTCATTCCGTTATCAGCAGTGTTGTAGTCTGAGTTTGGTTTACCGTCTTTTGTATCAACAGCATCTTCTTGAATAGTGTTACCTTTTTCGTCAGTGTAATGAACGACTACTTGTCCAGCTTTTTCGTAAACGTAAGTTACTTCAGTTTTACCTTCTACTACGTCTCCGTTTTCTGGTTTAGAGTCATCTTTAAGAGCTTTTTCTGTTAAGTAGTAAACAGTTCCGTCTTTTTCGATTTTCTCTGGTTTGTTGTCAGTTGTATCGTATTTAGAGTTTAGAGAAGCACCTTTCGTATCTTCTTTATCTTCAGCAATTACGTTACCTTCTGTGTCAACATAGTGAACGACTACATCACCAGTTACTTCTTTATAAACGTAGGTTACTTCTGTAGTTCCTTCAGTAACCTTACCAGTTTCAGCACCTTGAGTTGCTGTTGGTACTAATTGGTAAACTTTGCCTTCTGGAGTCGTAATACGTTCTGGTTTCATGCCGTTATCAGAAGTGTCATATGGTGTGCTAATTGATCCATCTGTTGTATCTTTAGCATCTTCAGCAATTTTGTTTCCTGCCTCATCTGTATAGTGAACTACTACATTCCCTTTAACTTCTTTATAAACGTAGGTTACTTCTTTCGTTTGACCTGATTCTACAGTACCTGTTTCATCACCTTTAGTTGATGCTGGGACTAGTTCGTATACTTTTCCTTCTGCAGTTGTGATACGAGTTGGTTTCATTCCGTTATCTGCAGTGTTGTATTCAGAACCTGGTTTTCCATTGTCAGTATCTTTAGCACCTGAAATCTTTAAGACCAGCTTTTGTAATGTAGTATACAGTTCCGTCTTCTGCAGTGATTTTTTCTGGTTTGTTATCAACAGCAGTATCATATTTTTCGCTTAGAGATGCACCTTTAAGGTCGTCTTTATCAGCTGCGATTTTGTTACCTTCTGTGTCAACATAGTGAACTACTACATCACCAGTTACTTCTTTATAAACGTATGTTACTTCTTTAGTTTCTCCAGCAACAACTTTACCAGTTTCTTCACCTTTAGTTGCTGTTGGTACTAATTCGTATACTTTGCCTTCTGCAGTTGTGATACGAGCTGGTTTCATTCCGTTGTCAGAAGTATCATAATCTGATCCTGGTTTTCCATCTACAGTGTCTTTAGCACCTGAAGCTACATTTGCACCAGCTGGGTCAACACCTACTAATGGAGTTCCATCTTCTGTTTGATAGTTAACGACTACTTGTCCAGCTTTTTCATAAACATAAGTTACTGTAGTTGTTCCTTCTACTACGTCTCCAGTGGCTGGTTTAGAATCATCTTTCAATTCTTTAGCTGTTAGGTAGTATTTAACACCGTCTTTGGTGATTTCAGCTTTTTTGTGGTCTGCTGTGTCGTATTTAACGTTTAGAGAAGCATCTGTTTCGTCTTTTTCGTCTTCTGCGATTACGTTACCTTCAGTATCTTCATACTTAACGACAACATTACCTTTTACTTCTTTATAAACGTAGGTTACTTCTTTCGTTTCACCTGCAACAACTTTACCAGTTTCATCACCTTTAGTTGCTGTTGGTACTAATTCGTATACTTTACCTTCTGCAGTTGTAATACGGTTTGGTTTCATTCCGTTGTCTGCAGTGTTGTAGTCAGTTCCTGCTTTAGCGTCTGTAGTGTCTTTAGCACCTGAAGCTACATTTGCACCATCTGCAGTACCTGTTAATGGAGTTCCGTCTTCTGTTTGGTAGTTAACGATTACTGATCCAGCTTTTTCGTAAACGTAAGTTACTGTAGTTGTTCCTTCTACTACGTCTCCAGTAGCTGGTTTAGAACCATCTTTCAGTTCTTTAGCTGTTAAGTAATATTTAACACCATCTTTCTCGATAGATTCTTTTTTGTGGTCAGCTGTATCGTATTTAACATTTAGAGAAGCATCTGTTTCATCTTTTTCGTCATCAGCAAGTGTGTTACCTTCAGTATCTTCATACTTAACGACAACATTACCTTTAACTTCTTTGTAAACGTAGGTTACTTCTTTAGTTGTTCCTGATTCAACCTCACCTGTTTCTTCACCTTCAGTTAAGTCTGGAACTAATTCGTATACTTTGCCTTCTGCAGTTTTAATACGAGTTGGTTTCATTCCATTGTCTGCAGTGTTATAAGCTGTACCTGGTTTACCATTATCAATGTCTTTTGCACCTGATTCTACAGTTTTACCAGCTCCATCTTCGTCTACTACTGTTCCTGCAAGTGGAGTTCCATCTTCTGTTTTGTAGTTAACGATTACTGATCCAGCTTTTTCATAGATGTAAGTTACTTTTGTAACACCTTCTACTACTGTTCCTGTTTCAGCTGGTGATGTAGTTTCTGTACCATTTACAGATGTCATTGTGTTTGCTTCGTTTAGGTAGTAAACATTTCCTTGTGCATCTGTAAGTTTTTGAGGTTTTTCAGTTTCATTTTCTTTAGTGTTGTAAGGTACGTTTTTAGAAGCTGTAGTACTACTTACAATTACATCATTTCCATCAGCATCAACATAGTATTTCTCAGTTACTACTTCAGCTACTGTTTCAGGAGTATCAGTGTAAGGAGCTTTTAATTCTGTTCCGTCTTCTGTTTGGTAGTTAACGACTACAGAACCTTTTTTCTCGATTTCACGAGTTTTTTCTTCTGCATAAGTGTAAGTGATTGTTGTAGTACCACTTGCTAAACGGTATGCACGAAGAGGAGTGATTTCGTCACGGTAAGAATACTCTTCAACTTCCGGCGAAGGATCAGAAAATTTAAGAAGAAAATCACTACTATCTTCTAAAGTACTTGTTTCTTGATCAGTAACGCTTGCTATATCAGCTGTTATATCACTTATAGGTCTTCCTTTATCATCAACTTGATCTCCCTTATCAGCACTAATCTCCAGAGGACCACCAGTTTTTGCCGCCATTCCTAAAGTAATATATCGTTTGAAATTAAGGAGGTTATCTTCAAATCCTTTTTCTTGAAGATATGCAAGATAGTTTTTTACAAGAGTTTTGTTTGCTTCTCCTGTTAAAGTATCTGGAGCCGCTTTAAAGTTTTGTACCATTGCATATGTTCTATTTAAAGTAGCCCCAGTTCCATCTTTATCATCTGCTACATTATCACTAGATGACAATTGTATCTGTGCTGTTAAAGAGAAACTCTCAGTTTTAGCTGTTACATAGGTATTTTTCTCAAGGACGAAAACATAATCACCTTCTTTGATTCCACCATCAGCTGTTACGTTAGCTGAAGTGAAGTTTTTTGCTGTTGCTTCTCCAGCTTTGAAAGCTTCTATCATCTTAGCATCAGAAGTGATCGCACCTGAATCAGCTTGTACATATTTACCATATGTTCCTTTTCCTGTTTGTTCAACAATCCAAGCTTTTCCACCAGGTTTTACAGTATCATAAGTGATTTTACCTTCTGCGTTACTTAACCCTTCTGGAGTCAATTTCGCAGTTACATCACCTAGAGTTGTGTCAGAGTACACTCCTCCACCGTTTCCAGTAGTTTCAACCTTAGGTTCTCCGATTAGGTGGTAAGTCTTCCCATCTTTTTCGATTGTTTCTTTCTTACCATTTTCTTTAGCGTCGTTTAGGTCGCTAGCTTCTGCATCACCACCTGTAGTTCCTTTGAAAACTTCTCCTGATTTACCGTATACATCGTATGGTGTTTCGATAGTTTTATCAGCACCAGAGTTTTGGTTTTTGTTTTCTTCTAATACAGTATTACCCTCAGCAGTTACATATTTGTAGTCTACTTTTCCAGTTTTAGTAATTGTATTTGTTCCCTCTGCAGTTGGATCAGTTGAAAATTGCCTACCTGCATCTGGGTTCTCAATATTAGCTGTATCTACAATTACTGACCCCTTATCATTTGAGATTGTTGATGTTCCATTACCATTATCTTTTACAGCTGCTTCTACAGTCTGGGTTTGTCCTGCCATTGCAAGGGCTGTACCAACAATCAAAGCTACTGTTCCGATTTTGACTGAGTCTGAACGGCCGTCTTTAAACTTACGAATGGAAAATTTTTCTTTTTTATTTATAAACATTCTTAGTATCCTTTACTTTTATTTTTTGCATGATTCTTGATTTCATAATGTTGTTATAGTAATAAATGATTAATAAAACCAAAAACCTCACTCTTCCATTTTAACACTTTAAAACCTCCTATACAAGGAATTTGAGTGCTTTTTAATCATTCAAACTATAGTTTTTCGCTATATTTATATATAAAAAATCCATACAGATGTATGGATTTACATATTTTAAAATATACATTTATGCTACCAGCCAAGTGAAACCCTTTCAAACTGACAACCCAAGCGTCGCAATTCTTTTTGACGGTCCTCATAGTAGGGGAGGGAAATGCCTGTAATGGTCACATGGGGAAGGTCTTTCAAGTGCAGGCTGACTGATGAGGTAAAATGATAGACATGAACGAACTCGTATTCTTGAAAGAGTTGGGCTAGGACATCTTCAAAGATGAGCTCCGTCTCCAAGTAGGTCACATCAGGGATAGTGAAGGTTTCCTTGGGATGGGGTAGATAGAGGTCAATGGCCAAGGCCTTGGCATAGGTACTGATAAAGCGGATGGAGATCTGATCGTCCTCTTCAGAGAACTTTTGCCCCAGCAGAACCTTGACTGTCTTGCCATTTGAAACAGGAGCTTGAGGCAGGTTAAAAAAATGCTCCAGATAGACTAGTTTCTCTCTAGCTACGACATGGTAGTTACTGCGATAGAGGGTATAGTGCTTTTCCGTCCGCTCAATCAAGTCATCTCTGGTTAAGCCCAGAGAACCCACCTGACTGGGTTGAAGAGGGAGGGCATACATTCCCAAAGGGTAAATATCCGCATAGCCATCATCGAAACTCATGAGGTGCTGGTAGGTCGAACTAGCAACCAAGTCCAGAATCAAGCTATTGTCAAAGCTAGCATAAAAAATGGTGTCATAGTCGCCGACAAGCTCCTGACAAATCTGAGCCAAGTCCTCTGTCGTTTGAGGATAATGAACATGGTCAAAATCCTTTGCATAATGCTCCTGACGAGCATTTTTTACAGGACTGACATAAAGGCTGACAAAGTCCTGATTAGGATAGAGGCCCTTGATATGATGAGCTATTTTAGCCTGCAAGGGCGTTGTGGCAATGATGAGGTGTTTCATCTCTTTGATTCTCCTAAGTGGTGATGGTGAAGCAAGGTCTCAACGACTTCAAAGTCCAAGGCATCGTCGATATCATAAGAATAGAGTTTGGGCATTTCATAGGCTACTGTCTTATCTGTGTAAAAGGTC
>QWCR01000279.1_pt1 | contig 15120 bp, 14 predicted proteins | sample 1972581 | NCBI WGS metagenome assembly QWCR01 (sample SAMN09866703, study PRJNA288562) | Human oral metagenome isolate pre4_saliva, whole genome shotgun sequencing... | isolation source: mouth | host: Homo sapiens | place: USA: California
ACCATGACCCAAACACTCGTGTAGGTCTGTATGCAGTTCGTCTGTAAGTCCATCATAACGCTCAAGAAGAGCACGAACATCAGCATCAGCAATAAAGGCTGCGTCCATACCATTATGACGAGAAGCCTCTCTATAAGCCGCATGTATATTATCAATCGTTACGCTCTTCGAGCCATATTCAGCACGAATCCAATCCGCATTAGGCAGGTTAATCCCGATAGGCGTTGCTGGATAGCTATCTCCACCCAACATCGCCACGGTTACTACAGACGCACTTATACCCTTAGGTTCAGCCTTCTTAAAGCGGTCATCAATAGGGGCATGCTCCTCAAACCACTTAGCTTCACGACAGATTTTATCTGTACGTTCGCTAGCGATGGGATTTTTAATGTGCACAAGACCTTCCCACGAACCTTTCAAGCCAAGAGGGTCTGCATATACCTCTGTGAAACCATTGATAAAGTCCACTGAAACAGCTGTATCTTGCACCCACTTAATACAGAAATCATTGTAATGCTTAAGATTACCCGTGCGATAATAAGCAAGCAAAGACTTAATGGCTTCAGCCTGCATCTCGGTATCGACATACTCAAGAGCATCCTTAAGATGTGCAGAAATACGATAAAGCGCCTCGCCATACAAACCGCCTTGCTTGTACACTTGCTCGTAAAGCATGCCATCAGCCGTTTGTGCGATACGGCTATTGAGACCATAACTAGGCGGAGCCTGACGTTCATCTTCATCGACCTCACCCTGCAAGGCTTGATAATAAGCCTCCACAGACTTCTGCTCTACTCCTCTGTCGTAGAAGTTGACGCTACTCGCCTCTACTAGGTCTGCTTCACCGCTCTGCTCGGTACTCTTAGGCGAACGTGTTGGGTCAAATATCTCAGCATAAATATCAGCTAATTCGTCTTCGCTATACTCCAGAAGCAAAGCATGCTCCCTCTGCAAGCTCTCAACAACCCCACTTAGATAAGACTGAGAGAAATTCGGAACAAATTTATCACAGCCATAATGGTGATGTATGCCCGAAGCAAACCATACCCGATACAAGTACTCCTCGAGAGCGACAAACTCATCTGTCTCACGCGCACCCTCATAATGGGTATAAATCGTTTCTAGAATATGGCGAATGCGCAAGTTATAACGCCCATTCTGGTCAAAAATAATATCCCTACCTGCCAATGTAGCTTGGCTCAAGTGGTAGACAAGCAACTTACGTTTAAGGGGGAGAGCCTCAAAGCCATCAATCTGATAGCGTAGGACTTCTATATCGGCAAAGCGGATAACGCTCTGCCCTGCTATATTCAATTTATTCATAGTAGCAAAGATACATATTTGAGTCCATTGCATTGTGCGGTACTCGCTACGTTCTTATCACCTTGAAGGCAGACAGACAATCATCATCTCAAAGCACATTAATCGCTTTAGATGTGACAAAAGCTACCTATTTGGCTTTTCTCTGCAAGTCTGCAAAAAGTTTTTTGTTTTTTTAGACTAAATAAAATGGCACATAAAGCAAGAACAACATAATCTTTTTCCCAATTTATTTCAGACCGTTATATCATTTTGACTAATGAATAAAAATGATGTAGAAACTCTGTGCAACTTGCCTATACGCAATCATTCTTCCGAGGTCAGCAAATATTTCATGATAGGCCTTGTATATTAAAAGAGAACCATTACCTTTGCTCATAGAATATTTGATTCCCTTCAATCAGTAGGGATACCTCTTAAGTTTTTTTCATATCATTGTGTTAATTCGGATGTCCTAATTTGGGAAAATTGGGGCATCTTTTTTTTATGCTCAAAATCAAGACTATATATCCCTATTATCAGTAAGTTAGCTACCAAATCAAGAGCAACACAAAATAAAGGCCTACATCTTTATTTGTCCTTAATTGACATCAAATTAGGACAAATACACCTTAGTTTGTCCCGAAAATGTCCCGAGAAACAGGTCTATTTTTTGGAATAACACCCTATCTTTGTTCACTAGAAAGTAACCAAGGACAAAAACAGGTAAATAGTACCAAATTGGAAACAAAGAAACTCACAAACACCAAACAGAGAGTACGGCTATTTAGCAATGTTAATGCAGACGGCAAAACGCAGAGCTGGTATTTATATTACCGCTATGGGGGAAATCGTGAAAGGTTTGCAGTAGGTATAAGCACCCTAACAAATGAAGCCCTGCAGACGGCAAGCCCTGCAGAGAAGATAAGCAATGAAGAATTATTGCGCCAAATAGAAGCTATCCGAGGAGCTAAGGAGAAAGAGCTAGTAAACGCAACAATACTAGAGATAAGCCCCGAAGAGCTAAGAGCCGAGAAGAAGCGAGCGAAAGCCAAGGCAGGGGATTTCTTTCCGTACTATGATAGCTACATAGAGAACAAGACCGAGGACAACACACGCAAGCAGTACGAGAACACACGCAAGTATTTAGAGGAGTACACCAACGGCAAGGCGGTAGGCCTTAACAAGATAGACCGCACATTTGTACAAGGCTTTGCGCAGTGGCTATGTAAGCGACAGAGTAAGCAGACTAAGAAACCACTAAGCGCAAATACTAGGTCTGTAGCCTTACGCAACCTTAAAAGCGTACTAAGGGAAGCAGTAGTACAAGGACTAATAACAAACGACCCAACGCAGGGAATAAGCCTACCCAAGGGCAAAACCATTAGGGCAGTACTAAGTATATCAGAAGTGCAGGCCCTGCAGTCCTTAGAGCTTTGGGCGGACTCTAGATACTCACTAGTTTGGCGAGCCTTTTTGTTTTGCTGTAATGTTGGCCTGCGTTACTCTGATGTATCTAGTATCACATTTGAGAATATACAGCACCGCAAGGCAGGAGCGAACGAAGTATATACACTAACCCTAATACAGAAGAAAGGGGCAAAGCCTAATACAATAGCCCTAAATGCTTTTGCGGTACGCTTACTTGGAGAGATACCGAAGAGTAGAAAAGAGCGAGGGCGGAAAGTATTCCCACTTACAAGTAATGAAACATCTAATAACCACCTGCGAGCGATTGCACAGCTAGCAGGGATTGCCAAGGATATAACCTTTCACACCGCAAGGCACACACTAGCAAGCCAAGCACTAGCAGGGGGCGCAACACTTAAGACAGTACAAACAGTCCTAGGACATTCAAGCATACAGACCACAGCGGAGTATCTGCACAACACAGACGCAGAGGGGCGCAGGGCAGTAGATATGCTTAACGACATATACGGCAACAACGAATAAATCAGTAAAAGCAATGGCAACACTAACCAAACAAAAGACTTTGCTATTTATTGGTAGACTTTGCACGGAACTAGCCGACTATTTAGACAAGGTAGGCGCAATCCTAGCAAAAGACAGGAGATTATCCCCCGAAGATACGGAGCAACTGAAAACAGCGTATAGAAAGCTAGCAGAGGCAACAGGATATGAGATACCCACCGAGCAAAAAGAACAAGCGATTACAGGGGTAGCAAGCACAGATAAGGGGCAAGAGGTAGAACCACCCACCAACGAAGAAACAAACAACTACACCTTAGAAGATTGGATTAAAGATTTAACAGCGAGGGGAGGCAGGGTTAAATCAGTCCCCGAAATGCTAGCCGAACAAATGACTACAGGAGGAAAGAAAGAAAGGCTAACAGATTTTACGGAGTTATTACGAGTTGCACGAGAAGATAAACTAATAGTATATAACCGAGGGGCAAGGGCTTATTATTGGGGGGAAGAGTACACAAATAGAGAGATAGCATACTTTATAAGGAAAGCTAATGAGATATTAAAGATAGAGAACCCAACAGGGAAGAAACACAAACAAAGGGGCTATAAACTAGAGAAACAAGGGGTATTTTTTGTTCCGTGGGTAGCTTTTATCAAGAACTTAACAGCGCAACAACTAAGTGAAGCAAATAGAGGTATTGACGATTTTACGATATACACACGGATAGACTCTATTTTAAGCAAACTAGGAGAGGAAAAATAAAAAGGAAACGAGCCATTTTATTTTTACTACCACAATTATTACACCAATTCCGACAACAATTATTGTTGATATACCGACAATAAAAAGTTCCGAAATATTGGAACTAATCAAACAATACACCACACTCAAAAAACCTAGTATCTATGCGATTTTTAGAGAGTAAAAACAGATAGCCATTTTACAAACCGAAACAAAAAAATAAGTGTACAAATAAGTGTACAAATTTGTATACTTTAATTGTTGATTATACGCAATAGAAAGACCACAGAGTATTATTTACTCTGTGGTTTTTCTCCATAAGAGGCAAAAATATCCGAATACCTTTGTGCCGTAAGAGTCCGCAAGGACAACAAACCTAAATTTTTAAGAAAATAAAGACAATGAAGAAAAGCACCACCACCCCAACAGCGGGGGCAGATGAATGGCTAACCATTCAGCAGTTTTCTAGAGAGTACGGATATAGCGTTAAGCAGGCGTACACCTTTACACGCAATAACGTAATACGACACTACAAGCCAAACGGACGTATGATTTTATTCAATCGGGCAGAGGTGAATGAGTGGGTAAGACGAGGACTAGTTAAGAGCAAGAGCGAACTAGAAGCAGAAGCAGAAGAATATCTAAACGCAAGAAGTTAAAACACTATGAGTACACGAAAGATTAAGGGCTATCCCTATAGCCCCGATTTAGAGGAGCAATTAGATTTAGAGGTAGCAAAGAGGGAGGAAAGACGCAAACGCAGGAAGTAACCCCAAGCCCCCAAGGCGCAGGCCTGCACAATGCAGGAGAGAGCGCAACAAATAATACAGGGTAGTTACACTTATCATTTCTTTAGCTACCTTTGTAGAGCCAAACTACATACAATATAAAGTGTTGAAGTACATTTGTACTGATGACTTATTAGGCTATTACGATAGCCCCCACTTTTACAAGGGTACTTCCTTTGTATTGTGTAGTTTGGCGACTTTTGGGGGTGAGGTAATAGCCTTTCTTTCATTTATAACCTATATAAATTCATTACCATAATGAAGCCAAATTACACACAAGAAGCCGTGAATAATAGTAGCGACTTTCTAGGGCAGGTAACAACCGCCCAAACGAGCGACAACACAACAGCAATAAGCGACAGCCCCAAATCTACAAGGGTACGCACTATCCAAGTAAGCGAGGAAACAGCCGACGCAATAGAGCTGTATTTAGCGATTGCAAAGCTGTACAATGTTTCCTACAACTATGCAGACAGACGAATAGACCGAATAGGGTACTTTGGAAACCACAAACCCACCGAGCAAGAGAGGGACGAAGTAAGGGACGGATATACAGAAGAATTCTATCCGCACATTACAAAGATGATAGAGAGAGCCGAGGAGTATATAACAGGTAGTGTTATTGATAGACTTATGTCTATTGATTACGGAGAAAGCAACGATACTATAATCATCTAACCACCTAACACAATGAGAGAGCAGGACAGCGCAGCGCAGGCCAAAGAACCGAGAGCCAAGACAAGGCGCAAAGTATTAGATATACTTTCCCAAGGCGGTAAATATAGTGTAGCGGATATAGTGCAGGCCTTAGGGCTGTGCGACCCAAGAGCGCATATAAGGGATTTACGCAAAGCAGGTATCCCGATTGCTGATACTTGGGTACACCCTAAAGGCGGAAGCCGTTACAAGTTGTACTACCTAAGCAATAATTAAATCAATTATAACCTACAGAATTAGCCCCTTTGCAATGCTGTAGAGGGGCTTTTATTATATCCTTACCACTATGATAAAGAAAGCGTTTACAATGGCTGAAACAGCCGAAAAGATGAATATAAGCACAGACGAGGTTTGCGAGCTAATAGATAATAACACCCTGCAGGCCTACGAAGCTAGCAACGGAGAGATATTTATAACCGCTAATAGCGTATATGGATTTATCCGAGGAGCGAAAGCCCCCACACTAGAAGAGGTTTGCGAGTATGTAAACTACAAAGGGTTACAAATAGACCCCGAAGAGTTTTATCATCATTACGCTAACAGAGGTTGGAGAGTAAGAAGCGGAGAAAGGATTACTAAGAGTTGGCGAGATATAGCCGATAGTTGGGAAAGACGACAAGCAAACAATCACTAATTATACATCTATCCTACACCTATTACGCAGGTATAAATACCCTAGACAATGGAAGAGATACTAAACACCCAACGAGTAGCCGAGATACTAAGCATAAGCCCCCGAAAGGTAGGAGAACTTAGGACAAGCGGACATCTTAAAGGCTACAAAGCAGGGCGCAATACCTACTATTTGTTTTCAGACTTGATAAACTATATCAAGGGAGAGAAGAGCGAAGAGCAAAGCACCACAACCAAGCCTAAGAAAGCAAGCCAACAAAGGAGCAAGCCCCCAAAGACCGAAGCCAACAAGCCCCCAACACTAGAAGAGGTTAAGCAGTATATCCAAGAAAAGGGATTTACAATGAGTGCAGACGCTTTCTTTGATTACTACACCGCCAACGGCTGGAGAGTAGGCAAAAACAAAATGAAAGATTGGAGAGCTAGCGTGCGTAATTGGAACACACGAGAAAAGGAATTTAAGTCAAACCGCCCCAACCAAGCCAAGCGCAACGATAACGCAAATAGCGAATGGGCAGAAGAAGCAAACGTATATAAATATGATGAGTGGGAATAATTTCAGACACTTTAGTACTGATTTTGATGAACTGATACAGAACTTGAGGGAAAAACACTTTGTAGGAGGGATTGGACGCTACGCATATACCGACTATGATATAAATCAATCTTTGCAAGTTGTAGAAGCTATAGGCAAAGCAAGAACCCCAAATTTTGTGATTGACGATGACAACCGATTTACTTACGTGAATTTCATCAAGTGGCTACACGCAGACCAAACAATGCAGGCACTACACCCAATAAGCCGAGTAACTATTAGCGGAAATCTTAAGAGGGGTATTTATATTGCAGGTAATACAGGTTCGGGGAAATCTTGGTGCTTAGACATTATGCGAGAGTACGCAAGATTGATGTCATTTAAGATAAGGTTTGAGCAAGAGCCAAGCACAGATTTTACACTATGTTGGCTAAACCATAGGGCGGACGATATTTGCAGAGTATTTACACAAGAGGGAGATATACACGAACTCAAGAGAAGACAAATACTAGGTATTCAAGACTTAGGGGCAGAGCCTAAAGAGTCCCTATATATGGGAAATAGGCTGAATGTATTGCGCCAACTAATAGAGTATAGGGGCGACCAATACGGACAATTAACCCTTATTACGTCTAATCTCAAACTATCAGGTAAGGATTTGGGGGATAAATATGAAGACAGAGTACAATCCCGATTATTTGAAATGTGCAATTACTTTGAAATTAAGGGTAAAGACCGCAGAATACCATTATCCACTACTGAATAATACCGCCTATGTACGATAAAGTCCACGTAACAGCGGAAACAATAGAAGACTATGTACCGCAAATAATACAAACCTTTGGGGGCTGTGATTTCGTGAAGCGCAACAACTCTAGCGTATCAATCAATATGGGGAATATGTGCGTAAGGGTATTCCCTACTAAAATAGACCTATTAGGGAGTTTTGACAAGCTAGTAAACGATATAGCAGGGATAGAAACCACCGCAATACCTATAGAGATAGTACAGAATGTAGCGGAGTATTTAGGGGTAGATGATAGTATTTTATTGGCTGGTACTGTTACTTATCTAGAAGTAGGCAAAACAATTCTAGAGCCTGCGTATATTGACGAGAACGGAGAGATACACCCACTTACAAGCAGTGAGATAATAAGCACTATAAACGGACATAGTAAGCTGAATAAATACGCAGATTATTACACCAATAACGAGTACTCAGGCAAGTATTTTATCAGTGGCAAAAAGAAGAACCCCAAGAGCAAACCCGACAAAACTTTAATCATATACGACAAGAGAGCGGAGATACTAAGCTGTGAGGGGATAGACAAGGGCAAAGAGCTGTTAAGATTGGAAGTAAGGTACGGAAGACCATACCGACAATTAGGGGGGCTTATATCCACGCTAAAAGACTTGACGGATAATTACAAGGCCTACAGAGTAGCCGAGATAGCAACAAACGATTTTAGAGCAATACAATATATGGAAGCAATAACACTAAACGCAACAGCCGAAATACTACCTAATGAAAGCGACCGCCTATTACTATGTTACATTAAGCAGGTAGGGATAAACCAATACAGAAGAGATATAGCCGAGTTGGCCGAGCAAGGGCGCATAAGCCAACCAACAAAGGCTAGAAGACTAAAGGACGCAAACAGAGTTCTGCAGGCCTACGAAGCTAGCAACCAAGGCGGAGAAATTGAAGCAGTCGTAAGGGCTGGAGTAGAGCAAATGAAGAACGATTTACAAAAGACATTAACACCTGCAGAAATTGACGAAATGAACCGAGAAAAGGAGGCCATAAAATGGGCAAAAAATGAGCGGTCAAGAAGACGGCAAAAAACGTGATTTACCACGATTTGGATATTAAGCTGGAAAAAGTATCAATTCTTGATAGTTTACACCCTGAAAATAGGGGAGCTTTTTTGCACGCTCAAGTATTCATTTTACGACCTGCAGAGAGTAAGTCGGGAGTATCAGAAATTGATACTTTTTCCGAGGGTCTAAGATGAATAAGAGGACATCAAAAAAGGGGCTGTGCAGGTATCAATAATCCTACTACCTTTGCAGTACTTACGAAACCTAACATATACAAAGGGGGGCAGGCCTGCGAGCTTGTTCCCCTTTCCCTTTGTGCTACCTTTGCGAGATGAAGCAATAAGCAGGTAAGGATATGGAGCAATTAAAATTGATAGACTTTGACGAGGTCAAGGATATAGTAGTAGGGAAAGTTGGTACACCTAGCAGGGAGGAATACGAGCAGGGGTACAACGATTGGAAGCATAAGCAGAGTAAGCAGAGCTAAACACCACCACCCCACCCCAAGGGGGCTACCGCCCCCGATTGGGTTGTATTGTGTGTAATGTACTAAAGTAGGTATATAGTAGTCTGTAGTCCCTTAGGATTGCTTACATTTGTACGGATAACATAATAGACACCTAAAAAAAGGGAAGCCCCCCAAAGTCCTAAAAGGGGATATGCAACTTGTCCTAGTCTAGCCCCCTTTTTTTCATATCATTATCCCTTACATTCTTACTGACATCTTGACAAATGTCCCGAAAATGTCCCAAAATTCAAAACGCTATTTTTACAACCTATTGATATACATTTATTTATACAGAAAATTTCAAATAACATTGTGTTAATTCAGATGTCCTAATTTGGGAAAATTGGGGCATCTTTTTTTATGCTGATACAAGCCAATACACAAGCAACTTACACCCTATAAGAGACCTCCCGATGGTCTCCAAAAGGACAAGTTTTACTTGTTCTTTGTGGAGCTTTGCAGAATGCGGTAATCGCAAGGCATTGAGACTGAGGGCGCAGAGAGTTTACTCTTGTAAATGACCAAGCCTGAATGTCGATAATAACGCAGCGAGTGCCGTATTATGCAATGCTCTCTACAAACGATGCAAACATATAATTAGAATTACCCTCTGAATACCTCCTTTCTAAGAAAATTATATGAGCATTTGTCCCAAAAATGTCCTCAAATAGACAATACGTTGCTTTTAGACAGAGCCTTTAGTGCTCGCTTATGGAAATCTTCGACTACACTAAGAGAAAATAGTAAACGCACTTACTAAAGTGCAGCACTCAGCTGAAGTCTGTGCAGACTACACGTGTAGTCTGTACAAACTTCAGCCGTAGTTTGTACAGACTTCGCCGAGGTTTGCAGAATAGGAAGCGCAAACAACTATTTTGAGACCATGCAACGGTCTCTATTTTAGACCTTAATCCCTTAAAGCCTCTCAACCTAACAAAACAAAAAAAAGAGTAGCTGCATCAAATCAAGTTTGATACAGCTACCGATATAACGACTTAGTATGTGAAAGAGGGCTACTAATTACCCTAAGGTTGGATTAAGCAAGGTATGCAGTAAGCATCCAAGCATCCTTTTCCTGTTCGCTGAGGAAGTCATTCATAAGACTTACTGTTACTTCATCACCGATTTCACTTGCTTGCTCAAGGATGTTACGTTCAAGAGCGATAAGCACCTTATAATCTTCTACAATCTGTGGAACGATTACCTTAGGGTCGCTAACGAATGAAGTTTCCTTAATCTTGCTCTGAGTTAGATATACGCTGAAACGGTTTTCTGGTTGTTCGCCAAGCTGAAGAAGACGCTCTGCGATTTCGTCTACCTTTTCAGCTGCACCATCGTACATATCTTCGAAAGCCTTATGTAGTTGGTAGAACTGAGGACCCTTAACGTGCCAGTGGTAACCTCGTAGGTTAGCATAGTACACTTGGAATGAAGCTAGAAGTTCATTCAAACCACTTAGAACTGGGGCGATTTTATTCTGGTCTAGACCAGTAACATTTAATACGTTGCTCATAATCTTTAATTCTTTTATGTTTTTTATCTACTGCAAAGGTAGTCCATTTCGATAGATATAGCAAATCAAATCAACTATAACTCAATAACTAAAAACTATCAATAAACACAATCTAAGTCCTTACTTTTATCTCTTAATATGCTCTAGCACATAGGCTGACAAATAAATACCGAATATCGCAGGCATATAACTAATAGTCCCTGCGGTACTGCGCTTACATTGCTCGCCACTAATCTCTATTACAGCTCGTTCGTCAGGCAATTCACTTGAGAATACAACGGGCAAATCTTTACTAATACCCAACTTACGCAATCGCTTGCGCAGAGCACGTGCCAAGGCGCAGTTATAACTCTTACTCAAATCGGCCTGCGCTACAAGAGCAGGATTACGCTTAGCTCCTGCACCCATCGAACTAATAATAGGGAGCTTGTATTCCTTAGCCAAACGAATAAGATGAACTTTAGGGCTAAGCGAATCAATCGCATCTACAACAAAGTCGTAAGCATGACGCTGAATAAGCTCAACCATATTATCATCTTTCAGAAACTCTTCAATGACTTCAATCTGAACATCAGGGTTAATATCCTTGAGTCTATCGTGCAGCACGCTAGCCTTTGACTGATAGAGTTTGCTGGTTGTGGAGACTATCTGTCTATTGAGATTGGAGGGCTGAATAATATCCGCATCTACAATAGTTAGCCGACCTATACCTGCACGCACAAGCATTTCAGCCGTTATGCCTCCTACTCCACCAAGACCAACAACGAGGACATGGCTATTGTGGTAGGCATCGACACGCTCATCACCGAGAAGCAGACGAGTACGTTCAGTCCAATTATTTTGATTCATCTTCTTATTTTATTCAGCAGGCACATAACCTTCGGCAGGCTTCTCAGGCTTACCGAGCAAAGTCGCTGCCGTTGCACTCTCGATAACAACACGAACGTACTGACCGACACGATAGCCTTGCTTATCGAAGACAACAACCTTATTTTGCTGTGTACGACCGAAGAGCTGTTCGCGGCTACGCTTACTAAAGCCTTCAATAAGCACTTCCACAGTTTTACCAACATCACGCAGATTGCTCTCTAATGATAATTGAGTTTGCAACTCTATCATTTCTTGCAGACGGCGTAGCTTAGTTTCCTCTGGCACATTGTCTGCAAGATACTTAGCAGCATAAGTACCCGGACGCTCGCTATACTTGAACATAAATGACGCTTCGTAGCCTACCTCACGCATCAGCGATAATGTTTCTTGGAAATCCTCCTCTGTCTCATTATGGAAACCACAGAATAAGTCGCTACTAATAGCGCAATCAGGCATTACTCGTCTGATAGCAGCCACACGGTCTAGATACCATTCACGAGTATAACCACGCTTCATATACTTGAGCACTCTATTGCTTCCGCTCTGTGCTGGCAAGTGGATATTCTTACAGATATTAGGATACTTAGCCATCGTCTGAATAGCCTTGTCGTCCATATCCTTAGGGTGAGGAGATGTAAAGCGAATACGCATATTAGGCACAGCCTCGGCTACGGCACTGAGCAAATCGCCAAAGTCATAAGTGTGCTCCCCGTCTGTGTACTTGTAAGAGTTCACATTCTGCCCCAATAGCGTTACCTCCCTATAATTCTTACTCTCCAAGTCCTTAACCTCCCTAATGATGCTCGTAAGTTCACGGCTACGCTCACGACCACGCGTATAGGGCACGATGCAATACGAGCAGAAGTTATTGCAACCACGCATAATAGACACGAAGCCCGATATATGCACCCCACTTATTTTGAGTGGCATAACATCTTTGTAGGTTTCGCTTGTAGAGAGTTCCACATTGATGGCCTTCTCGCCACGCTCAACGGCTCCCACAAGATTAGGCAAGTCCATATAACTATCAGGCCCTACCACAAGGTCTACACCGTGCTTCTCAATAAGTTCTTCCTTAACGCGCTCAGCCATACAACCAAGTATTCCCAGCGTTAGCTTGCGTTTCTTCTTGCGTTTAAGACTATTGTAATACTCGATGCGACTAAGCACCTTTTGCTCTGCATTATCACGCACCGAACAAGTATTGATGAAGACAGCATCAGCCTCTTCAGGGTGTTCGGTAAGATGATAACCATCCATTTGCATCACAGAGGCCACGACTTCGCTGTCGGCCACATTCATTTGGCAGCCATAAGTCTCTATATAGAGGCACTTATCGGCAGCGGACTGAGTGGATTTAGAGTCCACCGTCTGAGTTTCGTTCATTTAAGTGTTATAATTCTGATTAAAATTCTGTGCAAAGGTACTCAATTATCAGCATGAGAGCGTCGTAGGCTTCTGATAAGCAAGAATTTCTAAAGCCTAGAACCCAAACAAAAAGCCAGTGAGTAATCACTGACTTTGCACTTACAAAATAAAAATACCTCCCAAAGAGCAGCCATAAGCTCGGCTATCATCTCTAAGGGAGGTACTTTTATTTGTTATAAAGGTAATTATTATTTTCTTACCAGCACTAAGATGCACATCAACCTCATCCTATTGCTACAACACTTTCTTAGTGAAATATCCCCTTTCGGGATTAGCCATTCGGGCGTCTGTGTATTTCTCGTTAAAGTTCGCAGCCCCTTGGAGGGAGGAGCACTCGTAGAACATAGCCTCAGAAGCAAAACAATTTCTGAAGGCAAAACTCAAAATCGTTGTCAACGTCGAACAACCCGAGAACATCTCCCCCATATTCTTCACCTCTGAAGTTTGTAAATTTGACAGGTCGAGCGTGGTCAAACTCTTACAATTCTTAAACATCGCGTGCATATCCGTCACCTCTGAAGTGTCAAAGCGAGAGAGGTCGAGAGTGCTCAAAGAAGAGCAACCTCTGAACATCTCGGAGATATCCCTCACTTTTGCCGTGTCGAAGAAATACAAATCAAGTTCTGCTAAAGATTTGCAACCTCTGAACATACCGCTCATATCCGTCACCTGAGAGGTGTCGAACCTCGAAACGTCAAGCGTACGTAGCGCACTACATCCTGCAAACATACAGCTCATGTCGGTCACTTCCGAAGTGTTGAGATTGTCCAACCCTCGTATTTCCGCCACCGCTGACAAGCCTTCAAACCAATTCGCTGTAGTCTTAGGCACAACGTTTCGGAACGATTCGTCAATAATTATTTGGGTAATCTCTTCCTTAGATGTCACCTCGCTAGAGAGCCATTCAGGAGCTCCTTGGTGGTTCTGTCTGATTGTTGTTTCTATGCCCCATGCATAACATCTCATACGCACATTTCGCTTCCTATCGAAATAGAACGTTAGTGTTTTCTTATCAGCGCTGAGATGTACATAAGCCTCATCCTCTTGCGACAACACTTTCTTAGTGAAATATCCCCTTTCGGGATTAGCCATGCTTACATCGATACTCTTTCCTACATTAGTTACCGCACCTCTAAGAGAATTGCAACCTAAGAACATATCATTTGAATTCCTGCAACTCCATGATGAGTTACTATAAATCGTGGTCAAAGACGAGCAACCACAGAACATACTACTCATATCTGTCACCTGCGAAGTGTCAAAGCGGAAGAGGTCGAGAGTAGTCAAAGACAAGCAACCTCTGAACATATTGATCATATCTGTCACCTGCGAAGTGTCAAAGCGAGAGAGATCGAGAGAGGTCAATGAAGAGCAAGCACAGAACATAACCCTCATATCCGTCACCTGAGAAGTGTCAAAGCGGGAGAGATCGAGAGAGGTCAATGAAGAGCAACCTCTGAACATATGGCTCATATCCTTCACTTTTGAAGTATCAAAGCGGGAGAGGTCGAGAGCTGTCAATGACGAGCAACCAAAGAACATCCAGCTCATACTTCTCACCTTTGAAATGTCAAAGTCGGAGAGGTTGAGAGAGGTCAACCCCTTGCAAGCTGAGAACATATGACTCATATCCTTCACCTTTGAAGTATCAAAGCCGGAGAGGTCGAGAGTAGTCAAAGAAAAGCAAGCACAGAACATACTACTCATACTTCTAACCTTTGAAGTATCAAAGCGGGAGAGGTCGAGAGTGGTCAATGACGAGCAACCTCTGAACATACTGCTCATATCCGTCACCTTTGAAGTAGCAAAGCTAGAGAGGTCGAGAGCAGTCAAAGACATGCAACCATCGAACATCTCGGATATATCCCTCACTTTTGCCGTATCGAAGAAATACAAATCAAGTTCTGCTAAAGATTTGCAACCCCTGAACATACCGCTCATATCCGTCACCTGGGAGGTGTCGAACCTCGAAACGTCAAGCGTGCGTAGCGCACTACATCCTGCAAACATACCACTCATGTCGGTCACTTCCGAAGTGTTGAGATTGTCCAACCCTCGTATTTCCGTCACAGCTGACAGACCCTCAAACCAACTCGCTGTGGTCTTAGGTACAACGTTTCGGAACGATTCGTCAATGATTATTTGGGTAATCTCTTCCTTAGATCTCACCTCGTTAGAGGGCCATTCAGGAGTCCTTTGGTCATTTTGTCTGATTGTTGTTTCTATGTCCCATGCATAATATCTCATACGCACATTTCGCTCCCTATCGAAATAGAACGTTAGTGTTTTCTTATCAGCGCTGAGATGTACATAAGCCTCATTCTCTTGCGACAACAC
>QWCR01000651.1_pt1 | contig 15070 bp, 17 predicted proteins | sample 1972581 | NCBI WGS metagenome assembly QWCR01 (sample SAMN09866703, study PRJNA288562) | Human oral metagenome isolate pre4_saliva, whole genome shotgun sequencing... | isolation source: mouth | host: Homo sapiens | place: USA: California
ACTGTCAATATCATCGATATTAACATCAGGTAAATATTTAATTGGAATATAGTTAGTTTGGTGAGCCCAAGCAACATTACCGATATATTTTATACGAGCCACTTTTAGAAGTTTTTGATTTTTTAGTTTTAATTTTGAGCAAAGCTCTTTATCTTGAATAATTTCAGCTTCTACAACTTCAGAGTGTTCAGATACTGATTCTTTAAAGTGTTTATGGAAATTGTTGTTTTCTGTAACAAAAACTTTTTTATTAACTAGAGTTTTGTTAACGAAACTTCCTTTACCTTGAATTCTAAAAATATACCCTGCCGATTCTAGTTCGTTTAGCACGCGAACAGCAGTAGTACTACTAACATTATATATTTCTTTTATCTCTTTTTCTGTATAGAGTTGCTCACCTTCTTTAAAAATACCAGTTTGTATTTTTAAGATGATATCGTTTATAATCTTTTCGTATTTTTTCAAGTTGATCCCTCCTTGACTTAATTATTATTTGTTTATCAAAATTTAATGTGTTAATTTAAATTTATATTATCACTTATGCAGGACTTTGTAAAGAAAAAACTTTAAAATATTAGAAAAAACTTTAAACGGTTGCAAAAATTATAAATTAATATTAAACAAAGCTTTGAAGCTCCGTTAAAAAATAAAAGAGAGTGACTCAAAAATCATGATTTCGAAGAAATCGATTTGTCGAGTCACTCTCGAAAAAGTTTATTAGATATCAATAAAGCACCGAAGCTATAGGTTCTCATATAAACATTTAAAGTTTTCTTAGGATAATATTAAATAGTTGTTTTAGTTTTGTTTTGTCACTGTATACTGTTCCGTCCATATAGAGATTATATATATTGTCATCTGCTCCAATATTAATTATTGCTTCGTAGTTTTTCATCATAGCAAGGACACGAATCACTTCTCTTTGAGTACGACCATTACCTTCTCTAAATTGCATTCTTATGATAATTATAAATTAAGGAATTAATATAGTTTTCAGCTGTATGAAATGATTGGATAGGTATGAAGGGTTTATTGTTTTTAGAAATGTTAACCTTTCTACATTGACCAGCCCACCAATATATATCTGAAAAGGAGTGACTCAAAAATCGCGATTTTGGAGAAATCGATTTTGTCGAGTCACCCTCGCACAGTTTATTAGATATCTAAAAAGCTTTTATAAAGCGAATTTAGATATCAATAAACCACTGCGTCTATGAGTTATAATATACACTTTTTTTAAAATTTAGGACTTTTGGATTTCTTATAAATGTCATCTATAGAATTAACTAGAATAGGTTGAAGATACAATTCTAATATTTTACTAGCAACAAGAGAGTACTCTTTGTTTTTTAATTCTTCTAATGAGTTTATATTAAATTTATTTATAAGAATATTAGTGGATGGGTAAGTGTAGATATTATCATAATCTATGTAGGTATATTCTTCATATTTATTTCTACTCATATTTTTTTGAAATAGCGGTAATTTTATTTTTTAATTCAAGAACATCACTAGTTGAAGGAATCCAACCTTCAATTATATTTGTGCTTAGCGCATACCAGACACTCTTAAAATCTTTAATATTATCGAATTTAATCCCCATAATAGTTAATTCGTTTTCATTTAGCTCTAATTTCATAATATAATCTCCTTATATTGTTTCTTGACTTTATTATATATTATCCAGAAGAGGAATACAATCAAAATAAATGGATGCCGCCTGTACAATGCAGGCTAACATCCGCTTATCTAAACTAAATATGTATGTGTTTGGAATCTTGGATATATATCAAAAATCGATTTGTCGAGTCACTCTCGAAAAAGTTTATTAGATATCAATAAAGCATTGCGGTTATATGTTCTTATATAAACTTTTTTAATTTAGGATTTTTGAATAAGATTCACAAGTTCTTAATGTCTTATTTTTCTACAAATGGGCTAATAGCTCCGTATAGAGCTGCATCATTTCCTAACTCAGCTGCTAGGAATTTAGTTTGGTTGTTTTCGATTGGGTGAAGTTCACGTACTTTTGCTTCTAGTTTATTTAATAAATAATCTCCTTGAGCAGAAACAGCCCCACCGATTACGATATACTTAGGATCTAGGATACATAGTAAGTTAACAATACCACGAGCAAGTTCGAATAACCATTCGTCTAGCACTTTTAGTGCAGTTGTGTCTTCACGTTTACAAAGATCGAAGAATTCGATAACGCTAATTCCTTCGTACATTTCGGCTTTGATTTTTCTATCTAAAGCGATAGTAGAAGCACGTTGTTCGTAAGTAGTTTTAGTGTCGAAATCGTAAAGAGATTGTCCGATTTCACCTACACCGAAGTTAGATCCGAAAGGAAGACTAGTAAGGTAGTAAGCTCCACCGATTCCAGTTCCTAAAGCCATACAGAATACTTCATCTAAACCTTTTGCTCCACCAAGCCATTGTTCACCAAGTAAGGCACAGTTAACATCGTTATCTGCGTATACTGGGATACCTAGTCTATCTCCAAAATCACGTTTGAAGTTAGTTCCAAGATAGTTCTTAATAGTTGGAGCTGAACGAATAACTTCCATGTGAACATTATCAATAACACCAGCCGCAGAGATACCAGCTGCAGAGAAGTTATAGCTTTCACGGATTTTGCTTGCGATTCTGAACATTTCATCAGTAACTTTTACAGTTACATTGTCAGGTGTTTTACAAGTTTCGTAATGTACGATTTTGTAGTTATCATCAATTACAGCAAATTTTATACTTGTTCCACCAATATCAATACCTAATAACATATTATACCTACTTTCTTAATAAAGACATGATTATCTTTAATGTTAATGATTTTTTTAATTTCTATACAACGATATATTACCATAAAATTAAATTTTTGAAAACTGTTTCTAGAAAAAAATTAAAAGGTATATGCTGTATAAAAAATAGTGACTGGTGTATAATAAACTAGAAGTTAGAATTGTTTAAGGAGAATAAAATGGATAAAATAGTATTTTTAGAGCCTGTATTTTGTGAAAGAATCTGGGGTGGACGTAATTTAGAGAAGTTTGATTTTTCTATTCCACAAGGAAATATTGGAGAAGCGTGGGTTATTGCCGCTCATGATAACGGTAGTTCAAAAATAACAAACGGTGAGTTAGCAGGTTTAACATTAAAAGAAGCTTATGAGAAACAACCTACTTTATTTACTGAGAAAGTGTATGATAAGTTTCCATTATTAATTAAAATTTTAGATGCTAGTGATAATCTATCAGTTCAAGTACATCCTGAAGATGATTATGCGGGTGAAAATGAGAATGGGGAACTTGGTAAAACTGAATGTTGGTATGTACTAGATGCTAAAGAAGGTGCGAAGTTAGTATATGGACATACTGCTAAAACAAAAGAGGAGTTCAATGATAAAATTAATCGTGAACAATGGCAAGAATTGTTTATAGAAGAAGAAGTAAAAGCGGGAGATTTCTTCTATATTCCAGCTGGAACTCTTCATGCGATTGGAGAGGGAATATTAATATATGAAGTGCAACAAAATTCTGATACGACATATCGAGTATATGATTATGATCGTGTCGACAAAGATGGCAATAAGCGTGAACTTCACATAGAGAAAACAAAAGATGTGACAAAAGTTCCATTTGAAAAAGTTACTACAAGCCCTAAAACGGAAAAATTAGAAGGGGCTACAGTAACATACTTAGCCGATGAAAGATACTTCTCTGTGTTTAAAGTAGAAATGGAGGGACAAGTTTCCCTAGAAAAAACTCGAACAGGAAATTTATTTACCGTCCTTAATGGTAGTGGAAGTGTAGAAATAGATGGTAGCAGTTATGACGTGAAAAAAGGAGATAGTTTTATCTTAACAACAGATTGCAGTAAATACACATTAAAAGGAAATATGTTCTTAGTAGGAAGTTATGATAGATAGGTATTAAAAGTAAAGATAATCAATTTAATGTTAAATTTTTTGTATTTAGTTGTTACTTGATAACGTTCGATTTAAAGATTTTTAAGTAATAAATAAAGGCTAACAGAAGCGACCGCATAAGTCTGATTTTTATAAAATGATGACTTGTGAGTCGCTTTTTATTTTTTTAAAATAGGAGTTTAATGTATTAAATAGAGACAATAAGACTAGACAATAGATTTACATATACTATATAAACGTCAACTGAATTAACTGTTAGCATATAGTCTAAATATGATAACAGCAGTAAAGGTTAAAAGGTTTTCAAAAAAATAAAATTTTTAAGATTCTTCTATTGACAAACTAAAGAAAACGTTTTAAAATATAAGTGTATTAAAATTTAATGTGTTAAATAAATGCACAATATTAAAAACAAATAACGGAGGTTATTATAATGAAAGATTTAAAAGGATTATATTCGGCTTTACTTATTCCATTTGATGAAAATGGTGAGGTTAAAGAAGAGGGGTTAAGACAGGTTATTGAACATAACATCAATGTAAGTAAAATTGATGGTTTATATGTTAACGGAAGTAGCGGGGAGAACTTCTTATTAAACACTGCTCAAAAGAAACAAATTTTTAAATTTGTAAAAGAAGTAGTTGGGGATAGAGTTAAACTTATCGCTCAAGTTGGATCTTTAGATTTAAATGAAGCGGTAGAATTAGCTAAATACGCTACAGAATTAGGATATGACTCATTATCAGCAGTTACTCCATTCTACTACCCATTATCATTTAATGAAATCAAACACTACTACAAAACAATCATCGATGCTACAGACAACAGCATGATTCTTTACTACATTCCATTCTTAACAGGAGTTAAAATTAGTTTAGATCAATTCGCTGAATTACTAGAAGATGAAAAAGTTATCGGTGTTAAATACACTGCTGCAGACTTCTATCAATTAGAAAGATTCAGAAAACGATTCCCTAACAAACTAATTTGGTCTGGATTCGATGAAATGTTAGTTCAAGCTGCTATTACAGGAGTAGACGGAGCTATCGGTTCTACATACAATGTTAACGGACAAAGAAGCCAAGAAATCTTCAGACTTGCTAAAGAAGGTAAAGTTGCTGAAGCTTACGAACTTCAACATGAAGCAAATGATGTAATTGAAAAAGTATTAGAATTAGGATTATATCAAACTCTTAAAGAAATCTTAAAAGTTAAAGGTATTGATGCAGGATACTGTAAACAACCTATGAAAGTATTTGATCCAGCTAAATTACCTGAAGTAGAAAAATTAGTTAAAGATTACAACCTATAATTTAACAAATAAGGGGTAAAAAAATTAGGGGAGGAAAGAGGAGAATTTCTCCTCCTTCCTAGATATTAGAAAAAATATTATTAAGAAAAAAATAGGAGGGGAGTACCATGGATAAAATTGGATTTGGTACACTTAACAGTATAGTTTTAGCGATTTATCTGATAGCTATGCTAGCGATAGGGGTGTATTTCACTAAAAAAGCAGGTGAAAGCACGGATGAATTCTTTAAAGCCGGAGGGAACATTCCATCTTGGGCAGTAGGATTCTCAATTTACGCAACAACATTATCTGCCATTACATTTATGGCAACACCGGAAAAAGCATTTAACGGAGACTGGACATATGCAGCAGGGAACTTCTCGATTATCGCGATTATTCCAATATTAATTCACTACTATGTTCCATTCTTTAGAAAATTAAATGTAACGACAGCATATGAATATTTAGAAGAACGTTTTAATCCTAGTGTACGTGTAGTAGGAAGTGTGTTATTCTCACTATTCCATATTGGACGTGTAGCTATCGTTATTTACTTACCAACAGTTGCTATTACATCAGTATCAACACTTAACCCATTCTTAGTGTGTGCGGTTATCGGATTACTTTGCGTAGTTTACTCATTCTTAGGAGGGGTAGAAGGAGTTATCTGGACAGACGTTATCCAAGGTATCATTTTACTTGGAGGAGCTATTTTAGTAATTATCTTAGGAACATACCACGTAGGTGGATTTGGACAAATTACTCAAGATGCTTTAGCTAATGGTAAAATTGTAACTGCTGAGAAATTTAGCTGGTCATTAACAGCATCAACTATTCCAATTATCTTCATTGGATCAGTATTTAACAGTTTACAACAATATACAGCTTCTCAAGACGTAGTTCAACGTTATAGTACTACTGAATCTGTAAAAGAAACTAACAAATCAATCTGGACTAACGGATTATTAGCATTTATCTCTATTCCAATCTTCTACGGAATGGGAACAGTTTTATACAGCTTCTACAAAGGTAGTCACGCTGTAACAAAATTACCAGACTTCATGAACGCTGAAGTAGTAGGTAAAGCAGCTAATACAACAGCTTTAGTACCTTACTTCATCTTAACAGCATTACCTGCAGGGGTTGCTGGATTAGTTATCGCAGCTATCTTAGCAGCGGCTCAATCAACAATCGCATCAAGCTTAAACTCAATTTCAGCTTGTATCACAGTTGATATTAAACAACGTTTCTTCGGATTAAGTAAAGATGCTAAACAAGACGTTCTGTTAGCTCGTATTATCATCATCATAGCTGGTGTATTAGGAACAATCGCAGCATTATACTTCGTAAACTCTAACCAAAAAGAAACTTGGGATTTATTCCTTAAATATATCGGACTTCTAGGGGTGCCTTTAGCTGGTACATTCGCACTTGGTATCTTCACTAAACGTGCAAATGGAGCTGGAGCATTATTAGGATTAGTAGTTGCAGGGCTTGTATGTTGGTACATTCAAGACTTCACAACTTACGCTAAACAAAGTCCATTCATCTTCTCAGGATTCTCATTCTTAAGTGCATTAGTATTCGGTTATATCTGTAGTTTCTTCTTCAAATCTACTAAAAATATCACTGGACTTACTATTCACACTAAAGATCAAGAATACGTAAAAGAAGCAAAATAATAAAGTAAACGGAGAGTTAAATGTTTGTGATAGAAATTAATATATTTTGATGTAATAAAGCTATACATTATCTTTATCAAGGATAATAAGATATAATTAAAAGGAAAAATGTGTGCTGGAGAGATAGAAGAATGAATTTAGTAAAAGAAAGAGAACTGAACTATAAGATTAGTGTAGTAAGAGACGATGACGATATTCAATTATTAATGTTAGAGTTTGAAGCAATAGATTATTCAAAAATTTATGCAGAGATAGTTGTGAAAAAAATAGGTAGTAAGGGGATAATATTAGAGTTTCCAGATTATGAAGAGGCACCGAGAGGTTTTTTAGGACTTATGAATTACTATGCGTTAGGATACAGCGGTGCAACACTTCATGTTAGAGGAGATAGGGGGAGAAGTGAAAATAAGCAGCCAGCTTCAATATACTTTCCTTTTTTAAATAATAATAAGGATGAGGAGTTATATTATAATTATGTCTATCAAGATGGGCTAGATTTGGTAAATATTCTAGAAAAAGAGTTTCCTGATATAGAGGTGATTGTAGTAGCAAAAGGACAAGGTGCTGCAATAGGTCTTGCAGTAGCGGCAATTTCTCAGAAAATAGCGAAATTATTTATTTCAAATGTTCAAAACTTTGATTTTAAATATATTTTTGATAATAACCTTGATGTTGGAGTTTATGATGGAATAAGAGAATATGCACGTAATTATCCTGAGAAAGAAGAGTATCTGCTTATGAGATTAGGGGAAATAGACGTGATCCAATATTGTGATGAGGTTAGTGCGGAAGTGCACTATGGATATTCAAAATTAGACGAAAAGAATATTGTTATTAATAAAAAGTTAGAAAGTATGTTTAAACGAAAAGAAGTTACCATTTTTGAGTGTGAAGAAGAGGATCTTCATGTGAAGTTGTTGGAAAAGTGGTTGCTTGGAGATTTGAAGCCAGGTGGCAAGTTAGATTAAGACAAAATCCGAATCTAATAGTTATATAAACTTATAGGAGATATGAAGATTTCACCTATAAGTGTATATTAACATGTTAGATTCGGATTATTTATTATTTATTATTTAAGTTTTTCTATTTCTTTAGTTAGTAATTCTTCTGTTACACCACCAGCAATTCTATTTCCGATTGTGCCATCGCTGTTGATGAAAATATGTGTCGGGAATGAACGAATTGCGTAGTTTATGATGAAGCGGTCGTTAACATCGAAAAGAACAGGATAAGTTACGCCAAGTTCTTTTGCTTTATTAAGGATTACATCTTTACCTTTGTCTTGAGGACTTTGGTTTTTAAACTCAGAATCATTAGGAGAAGTCATTGATAGAAAGACGATATCTTTATTATCTTTTAATTTTTGATATGTTTTCTCTAATTCCGGGATTTCCCTAATACAAGGTCCACACCAGCTTGCCCACATATTGATGTAAACTTTTTTACCTTTGAAATCGCTAAGTTTTACAGTTTTTCCATCTTTATCCATAGCTGTAAAGTCAAAAGCTTGGATAGCTTTGTTCTCACTAGTTGAAGATGTTGCAGTTTGTTTGTTAGTTTCTTCTTTTTTATCAGAAGTACTAGAACATGCACTTAAGATTAGAGCACTACTAAGAAGAGTTGCGCTAAGTATTGTTAGTTTTTTCATATTATTTTCCTCCAATTCAAATCACAAGTTTAAGCGAAATATCTAGTTAATGTGATAAATGATCCACTCAGAATTAGTATACCGATTAAGATAAGGATAATACCTGAGATAACTTGTGTATATTTTAGTATGTTTGTATGTTTTTTGAATAGTTCTAATAATTTTGAAGCAAAGAATGCAACAAGGATGAACGGTAAGATAAACCCTAAGCAGTATACAAGAATTAAAAGAACGCTCATTATTCCAGTATGACTAGATGCATATAGGAAAACACTAGCTAAAATTGGTCCGATACATGGTGTCCAAGAAAAGCTAAAAGTGAATCCCATTAAAAAAGCAAGAATCGGAGTAGTTTTATTTCCTTTTCTCTTAACTTTGTTTTTTATTGAAAATTCTTGTTTTAAGAATCCTATTTTAAATACGCCTAGTTGTAATAATCCCATAAAGATGATTAAAACACCACTGACGATTTGCAATGTTTTAATGTTTTCATTTAAGAAAATACTGATGAAACTTGTTGCAAAAGCTAGGATAAAAAATGTTGAACAAATACCTAGTACGAATGATAGTGTATTTGCAATAGTGTTACGTTTATTGAAGACTAGTTCTCCGCGTTCGTTCATTTCTTTTTTTCCTGCAAGAATACCGATATAGATAGGTAATATAGGTATAACACAAGGTGAAAGGAACGATAGCAGACCTTCTAAGAAGACAAGAATCATCTTTAAGGCAGAGCTAGCTGTATTAAAATCTGTCATAAAACCCCCTTGAAAATAAAATTTAAAATTACAGGTTTACTATATAATAAAAACGCTTAAAATGCAATTCAACTGCTTATAGAGTGTAATTATTGTTACGAATTTTGCATAATGTAACAGAGAGTTATCGTTACTATTACAAAACTGTTACAAAGCTTGAAAAAGGCTTCGTGAGAACATATAATGATAGTATGTCAAGATTACAATTAATTCAACTTTAAGTTGAATTAATTCGATGACGTGAATAGTTTAGAAAAAATAGTTTATAGAAATTAAAGATATAGAAATTAAAACAGTATTTATTATAGATAAATGAGTCGCTTGACTCAAACCTAATTTTAAGGAGATTGAAATAGATGACTAAATTACAAAAATTAGTAGCCGCAACGGCAATCGTATCAACAGTAGGAGTAGGATTAGCGCAAATCGCAGATGCTGATACATATACAGTAAAGAAGGGTGATACTCTTTGGGATATCGCAATCAACAACGGAACAACTGTTGATCAACTTATGCAAGATAACAACTTAACAAGTTCATTAATCTTCCCTGGAGATAAATTAACTTATAACACAACAGTAGCTCAAGTGGCTCAAGCTAAAGAACAAGGATACTACACAGTAGTATTAGGAGATACTTTAGGAAAAGTTGCTAACAGATTCGGTGTTTCAGTAGATGAACTTGTTAAATTAAACAACCTTTCAAATCCTAATCTAATTTATGTAGGAACAGTATTAAAAGTAGATGCAAGTGCAACGAAAACTGCTGAAGTAACAGTTCCAAAAGCGACTGTAGTAGAAAATACTACCGAGAAAACAGTAGTTAAGGTTGATCCAGTTCAAACAGTTGCACCAAAAGCAGCAGCGACTGCTCCAACTGCGTCAGCAAAAACTGAAGTAAAAGAAGCACCTAAAGCTGAAGTTAAAAAAGAAGCAACAGTAGCAACGCCAGCTGTAGCTAAAGCAGAAGAGAAAGCAGTAGTAACACCAGTGGTAGCTACAGCAGCTCCAACTGTAACTGCTAAAACTCAAGCTCCAGCAGCGGTGGCAACAACACAAGTTGCGTCTTCAAACAAAGGAGCAGCAATCTATCAAGCAGCATTAGCTCAATTAGGTACATTCCAAGATTGTACATTATTAGTAACAAATGCTCTTAAAGCAGTAGGAATCAACTTCCACGACTGGCCAGCAGGATATATGAGTTTAGGAACAGTAGTTCCAGCATCTCAAGCTCAACCTGGAGACTTAGTTTACTATGCAAACGGTGGTATGGGGGCAGCTCACATCGGAGTTTACGCAGGTAACGGACAAGCTATCCACGGTGGATGGAACGGAAACCAAACTGTTCTTAACACTGCAAACTTAGGTAGTGGACCAGTTTACATCCGCGTTAAATAATTAAAGAATAAATAAGAATAAGAAGCGATTGGAATCTCCAGTCGCTTCTTTTTTATGTTATTTATCAAATTTAAGTTTGAAAGAGCTACTAACTAAAAGTTCCCCATGTACTAGTTCTTTCACTTCCATTATGTGTTCCTGTAGCTACGTAGTGGCGCTCATTTGAATAGGAAATATAGCTAATCCAAACGAATCCTTCTTTAATTACATAGCTATCATAGTAGATTCGTTCCCCTTTGTTATAAGTGTTGGTAACTTTTCCGAGTTTGCTTGGTTTATTTCTAACATTAATAGATGGAACTTCTACTGTGAAATAGCCAGTTTCAGGAATTCTAGTCCATTCTTCAGTTGAATCGTAGCTAGGTCTGATAAAACCTGCGAGGTAAGTATCATCACGACTCATAATACGTGCAATACCACCACGTTCAGGAGTACCATCAACATTCTGTTCTACAGAGGTAATAGTTCCTTCATTTACTCCTATAACTATGCCGACATGACCGTAGTTATCCCAATCTCCCCAATGCCAAATTGCTATATCCCCAGGAGCTATTTCGGTATCTCCTTTGAAATATCTTCTCCAACCTGGAGGTATGGGATTAGTTAGATAATCGATGGCATTACCATAAATTTGGAAATCTGCGAAATTCTTCACATATGCCATTGTTAGATCTACGCATTGTGCTCCGTACATTCCATCCATATCGATCCATTTATAGACGTTATCCTTTGCCCAGTTAACCATTGTTTGTTGACTTGTCATAATATTTACTCCCTTATATTAAACTATTCTTTGATATTAATATTTAACTTTGTTTCTATAATACGTGTAAGTTCGTTTAAACTTTTACCTATATTTTGTAAAGTATTATCTAACTTTAATAGAAAAAATACCGCTACAAAAATAGGGAAGCCTACAGTATTGATAAAATTTAGTATGTCCATAAAAAAAAGGTGCGGCTTGGACCGCACCTCCCTCCCTTCTATTATTGAAGTTCGCTTACTTCACGAGTAGTATAAGTAGCTTTTTTAAATCCTGTAAGGGTATGTTTGTCGTTGTTAAGTACTTTTGTATCAACAATTTTTCTTGCAACAGCCTCTACAGTAGCTTTGCTTAAATCATCTTTCGGAAATGATAAAGCGATGTGATAAGTTTTTTTGTTATCAGTATTAAAGTAAATGTTTAATTTTTTCTCCATAATTAAATTCCCTCCTAAAATTATAGTGATTCTTTTGTGCTTGTGACAATATCTTCAATGTTTTTAGCAATTAGTTTTTTTAACTCTTCGCCGACTTCTTTCAAAGCAGTATCTTCAGCAGTAGGGGCAACTTCGAAGTTATAACTTTTAACTACGCGTTTTTCCCCTTTAGGTTCGTTATAGTTTAGATGTAAAACTTTTTTTAAAATCTTCATAATAAAAATCTCCCTTGTTTTGTATTTATTCTTTGTCTTAGGCCTCTGACACTAAATATATCGAAAATTAATGAGGGAATTTCTCAAAAAGTAAAATATAATGTTTTAGGAGTTTATTTAAGTTAAATTTTATTTAAATAAATTATAATAGAAAAAAAGTAGTGGAAATATGCATAAAATAGTATTATAATATATTAGAAACAAAGGAGGGGAATACAATGAAAGATAATAAATTATTGAAAGTGTTATGGGGAATTGTATTAGCTATATTTTTATGTAGTGCTCTATTTATAGGTATAAGTTATTTTACTGGTGGAGATAGTTCAAGTAAGAAAAAAGACAATGAAACTACTTCATCATCAAGTGATAAAAATAAGAGCAAAGATAAAGATAGCTCGAAATCTAAATCAAAAGAAAAAAGTGATGAGGAAAAATATAGAGAGAATAAAGAATCTAATAATAGAGATAGCTCATCTTCTTCAAACTCATCTAATAAATCAGAAAGTAATAAATCAAGTAATACCAATAAAACTGTAAGTAATACACAAAATAATTCTAACAACAATAATAATAGTAGTAACAATAGTAATAATAATAACAACACAAAAAATGATGCTAATAAAGAAGCTAAAAAAGAAGCGACAGAAGCAAATGGTGGAGCAACAGCCCCTGGAACATTTAATAATTCAGAAGCTGCACATAACTATGCTAACGAAGAAATTAACAGATTAGCAAAAGAGAATAAGAAAAACTACAGCTACACACTAGGTAGAAATGATAAAGGTGAAGTTATTGTAAAAATTACAGAAAGTTAATAGTCGAACTCATAGAACTCTAGAAAAAGAGTGCTATGAGTTTTTCTATACAGTATTTTTAAGGAGAAATAGCGAGATAAATATTTATAAATCTTCGCAAAATATTATAAGAAGTGGTATAATAAAGAGTAAGTATGAAGAAGGATATGAGATTATGAAAAAAACTAGATTCACTAAAACTTTGTTTTATGGTATCTGTTCGTTTGTTATAGCGGCTATTATTTTTTTAGCGATTGGTTACTTTGGTAAGGAAGAATCTGTTCAGAAGAATGATTCATCTCAAAGTGATAAGAAACAAGAACAGGTGAGTAAGCCGAAAGATAGTAAAGAAAACAAGGTTGATAATAGTAATAATCAATCAGTAAAACAACAAGAAGAGAACAAAATCGAGAATAAAAATATAAATTCAGTAGGAAATATAGTTACACAAAATGAGAATAGAAATCTAATTAAAGATACTGGAGAAGAAGTTTTAAAAACACCGAACCAACAAGATTATAAAGGGAAAAAACTGTCTGATTCAGAAGGTGTCGGTACTACAGGTAAGATCTTTAAATCTCAAAAAGAGGCTTTAGATTTTGGAAGAAAAGAAGTTAGAAGATTGGTTAATGAAGATAAAAAACCGAGACAGTTCTCTATTAGTAAAGTCACAGCAGAAGATGGAAGTCTAGTAGGTTGGACAGTAGATGTTTTTGAAGATAACGATATGGAAAAAGTAGTATCAAATCCATCTGCTACAGAAGAAAATAAAGAATAGAAAAAGAAGGCGAGAGAATTACTTAGTATTTAAAAGTAGTAAGTAAAAAACTCGCTATCTTTATATTTACACAAAAACAATAAAAAGTGAGATGTAAAAATGAGAATTGGAATAGTTGCGGAATTTAATCCGTTACATAGCGGACATAGATATTTAATAGAATGTGCAAGAAAAATAGCAGATGAAAATAATGGAGAAGTAATCTGTGTAATGAGTGAATTTTTCACTCAAAGGGGTGAAGTTGCGATAGTTGATGGTTATACGCGCGCTAGAGAGGCTATTAGAAGTGGTTGTGACATGGTTATTGCACTACCTTATCTTGGAAGTGTTGCATATGGTGATGATTTTGCTAAAAAGAGTATAGAGATACTATTCGGTGCAGGGATAACACATTTAATTTTTGGTACAGAAAATGATGATGTTAGTATTTTTAATAAAATTTACACAAAACAACAAAAAACTACAGAAGAAAATTATAAAAAATTGTTAAAATCAGGTCTTAATCATGCGAAAATTAATAGTATATTATATGGTTTTGAGAATAACAATCCGAATTTCAGTTTAGCATATAGTTATTACAAAGCTATTAGAGAAGCGGGGCTAGAGATTCAAATGATTCCGATAAAAAGAGAAGGTCAAGGATTGAATAGCACAGAGATGGCAGATCAAGTGCATCTTAGTGCAACTTCCATAAGAAACAATATAGCTGATGAGAAGATTGAAAAATATCTTTCAAATGAGATGTTAAGAGATTTAAAAAAAGAAAAAATAGCATCAGAAACAGAGTTGTTTCCGTATTTAAAATACAAGATATTATCTCTTGGTAAATCAGGGATAGAAAAGATTTATGATGTTAATGAGGGGTTAGAAAATAGAATTTATAAAGCAGCGATTAAAGCAGAAAGTTATAGTGATTTAGTAAAATTAATTGCTACTAAAAGATATAGCAATAAAAAAATTCAAAGGGTATTACTTCACGTACTAACTAATACAACGAAAGAAGATTATAAAAAATATTTTTCTTCTAATAACTTTAGAGTGTTAGCTGTGAAAAAGGATAGATCAGCCATCATTAGAGAAATTAATAAAGTTGGAAAAATCAAACTTCATCCACTTTTGAATAGTAAAAACAGTATGAACTTTGAACAAGATATTAAAGTAGCTAGAATATATGAATTACTATTTAATAACAAAGATATTTTTAGAGAAAATATACAAATAATGAATTAATTATTAAGCGGGGAGTGACTCAAAAGTCCTAGATTAAAAAAAAGTTTATAAGAAAACTCATAGACGCAGTGGTTTATTGATATCTAAATTCGCTTTATAAAAGCTTTTTAGATATCTAATAAACTGTGCGGGGGTGACTCGACAAAATCG
>QWCR01000772.1_pt1 | contig 14975 bp, 13 predicted proteins | sample 1972581 | NCBI WGS metagenome assembly QWCR01 (sample SAMN09866703, study PRJNA288562) | Human oral metagenome isolate pre4_saliva, whole genome shotgun sequencing... | isolation source: mouth | host: Homo sapiens | place: USA: California
TTTGACTAATATTTTGACCTTTTTTGATTAAAATATTATTATGAATAAATTTCTTCTTTTAGAACACCGATGTAAGGTAAGTTTCTATATCTTTCATCATAGTCTAAACCAAATCCTACAAGGAATTCATTTGGTGAAACTATACCGATGTAATCTGCTTCAACATCTACTACACGAGTTTCTGGTTTATCTACTAGTGAAGCACATGCTACTGAAGCAACATTTCTTTCTTTTAAGTTTTCGATAAGCGCTTTAAGCGTTCTTCCTGTATCTACGATATCTTCAACGATAATTACGTGACGTCCTTCAATATCCATTCCACAGTCTTTTTTGATTTTGATTACACCAGAAGATTCAGTTCCTCCGTGATAACTAGATACATCCATAAAGTCAGTAACTACGTGAATGTCAATATGTTTTAAAAGTTCTGCCATAAAAGGTAATGCCCCTTTTAATGTACAAATTAGAACAGGACATTTATCTTTATAGTCCTCTTCAATTTGTTTAGCGATTCTTTTACTAGCAACAACGATTTCCTCGTGTGTAAATAGAACTTTCTCGATATCTTTTAATAAATTTTCCACTGTTTTATCCTTTCGTGTTTATATAATAATCATATTTTTTGTTTTTGTTGACTTTAGTATTTATTCCTAAAACTCCTAAAACCCCATCTTTGTTGCGAATTACTGGAAGTTTGTCCCTAAGTTCCTTCGGAATCTTTTCATCGATAAAAAGACGTGAAAGTTTTTTGCTAACCTTACCTCTTTGAATTCGATCGCCATCCCTCTTAGCCGTAACTATTAAAGGCAAATCTTCTTTATTAAATCCAACCTCAGATGAGTTGTTAGTTGTGGTTATTAGAAAATTACTCTGATGAAATGTATAAACTTTATTAATATCCACTTCATCTATTATTAATTCTATCTTATCATTATAACATTTTTTTTCGATTTTATGAATATAAATACTATTATATTCGCTAATAATTTTTAAATTATTTTTTAAATCATAACTTTTATTGTTATTTTTATCTTTTAAGTCTTCTATTATTGTAAAAAGAGCCTTTTGTTTTACATCAAAAATACCAAAATTATTTGCTAATATATCTCGTAGCAAGAAATAAATCTCTTCTTTGGTATTTTTTAATAATTTTTTCTTATCTAATTCAACTTTATCGTCTTCGTTTAAAATCACATAATCATCTTTTACTTCTAACACCTTATTTTTCAACTCAGTATTAATATTTTGATAATAACTAGAAAAATTAATCAAATTATCAAAACTCGCTGTATTTACATCGTTTAACAATGGTACAATGTTATTCCTTATATTATTCCTAGTATAATCAGTATCGAAGTTTGTTGAATCAACATAGTATTTTAAGTCATTTTTATCGGCATACTGCTCAAGGTCTATTTTTAATACATTTAATAACGGGCGATAAACCGCTAGCTCCCCAATAGTCGTCTTCTCTTCTATCATCAAGTTATAATCCATACTACGTCCACTAAGTAGTCTCATAAGGATATTTTCTACCTGATCATTTTTATGATGAGCAGTTATTAACTTCACGCCACCTTCTAATAAAGACATCTCCTCAAAGGCTTCATAACGTAGTTTTCTTGCGAGCATTTCCTCTGACGTGTGACTATCTCTTACTAAATCTTTCATATTTAGCTCTTTTTTGTAAAACTTAACATTGTAGTTTTTGACAAAATTTTCTACGAACTCGGCTTCTTCATAAGACTGATCTCTTAAACCATGATTGATATGGAACGCCACTAATTCTTTATAACTCTCTTTGTACTTTGTAACAAGCAGATGAAACAAAGCTACAGAATCCACTCCCCCTGATAGACCTAGTGCTATTTTATCAGTCTTTTTCCATAAAATATTAATGTCCATCTAGGTAACCTCTCTCCTGAAGTTCTTTCTTAATTTTTTCGAACTTACCTTTAGCTTGCTTTGTCGTCGCAATAATATCTTCTAATAATCCTTCTGGCGCTGGAGGAATTTCTTTTTTTTCTTCTTTCTCCTCAGATAGCTCAGTAATATTACTCTTCTTACCTTTCCCTACAGAAATCTTCATATTCCCTATAAATTGAAGTTTTTTCAAATCTTTTAGAGTTTTTGTCTCCTGTTTAGGCTCCTGATTTTCTTCCTGCACTTCTTGTTTTTTCTGAACTTCAGGTTGTTCTTTAGCTTCTTTTTTAATCGGTGATTTTGGTTTATTTTTCTTTTTGTTCTGTTTTTCCTTAGAGTTTTTCTCTACTCTTTTCTTCTCAGCTTCAGCTTGCTTCAACTCTTTTTGTGTCAAAATCACTAAAGAATCCTTTGTACTCTTCTCCTCGGCTTTAATAATAAAACCAACAGAAAAAATCTCTTCTAGCTTTTTCTTTTTACCTATAAACATATTTTCCTTTGGTAAAAATGCATCCTTGCCATTTTCTAATTTTATATATAATCCTTTGCTTTCAACTTTTGTTACCTTACCTGCAACCTTGCTCATTTAATCACCTCACTATCAATTAGAAAGGGAGCACTCAAAAATCGTGATTTCGTAGAAATCGATTTTTCAGAGTAACCCCCGCACAGTTTATTAGATATCTAAAAAGCTTTTATAAAGCGAATTTAGATATCAATAAACCACTGCGTCTATGAACTCTCATATACACTTTGTTAAAATTTAGGTCTTTCGGGTCAGTCCCTACATTTTAAATCTTTCCCATTTATTTCACTTAAATATTATACCACACTATATTCATCTATTGAAATATCAAAGATAATATAAAGCAGTAGTATAACCCTATATACTTTATTCCTTCACAACTAAAAAACACCAACTTCAAAAAAGTTATTCTTCATGAAATCAGCGCTCAATTATTAAATCTTCTTCTAAAATAATGTTATATTGACTGTCCCTAGCAAAAAACACCACTAATCTTCATTATACCATAAAAATAAAGATTATATCAGTCTTTAATTTTTAAATTTTTTGTGTTATGTTAAAGATACCAAAGGTATATGTTTCATATCATATATACTTATTTCATAGTAAATACGCAATACGCGATTTCAGGGAGGTTACTATGTTAAATGCAGAAAAACTCAAAAAAAGATTTTATATATTTCTAGTATTTTATTTTTTATTTGGTACTACAATCTATTTCTTGTTTGATAGTGCAGTTAGTCCGGACTTTACACGACAATACAAAATCATATTATTTGTGCTCGAAGTTGTTTATTTTGATTTACCTTTAGTGTTAGCTTTGGTTCTAAATAACTATATAGATAAAAAAACTAAAACCATAGAAAAATAAAATACTCTCCAACACTAACTAGCGAGTGACTCAACAAAATCTTCTTTCTTAAAAGATCATACTTTTTGAGCCACTCCATATTCATAGTAAATACGCAATACGCGATTTCAGGGAGGTTTCTTATGTTAAACACGAAAAAAATTAAAAAAAGATATTTTATATTTCTAGTATTCTATTTGTTATTTGGTGCTCTAATCAATTTCTCGTTTGATGAAGTAGTTAGTCCAGATTTTACACATAAATACAAAACCATATTATTTGTGTTTAATTTTATTTTTAGTAGTTTACCTATAGTATTAGCTCTGGTTATAAATAACTATATAGATAAAAAAACTAAAAACGTAGAAAAATAAAAAATAACACTCTATAAAATTAGCTAGCGAGTGATTCGATAAAATATTATTTCTTCGAAGTCGTGATTTTCGAATCACTCCCACTTATTTCATAGTAAATACGCAATACGCGATTTCAGGGAGGTCACTATGTTAAACGCAAAAAAACTCAAAAAAAGATTTTACATATTTCTAGTATTCTATGTTTTATTTGGTATCACACTATTATTAATATTAGATAGAGCAGTTAGTCCAGACTTTGAACAAAAATACAAAACTATATTATCAGTATTTAAATTTCTTTATATAGTTTTACCTTCAGTATTATCTTTGATTCTAACTAACTATATAGATAAAAAAACTAAAAACATAGAAAAATAAAAATAACTCTCTCTAAAACTAGCTAGCGAGTGATTCGACAAAATCTTGTTTCTTAGAAATCAAGATTTCCGCGTTATTCATATAGCTAAAAGAGCGACTCAAAATCACTTTTGAATCGCCCTTTTTTTATCCATTATAACAATTTATTATTTCAAATAACTTACTACGAATTTCTCCGTTTGTTGAATGTCCTAGCATTGATTTCAACTCTACTAGTTTTTTATCTAGTTCCTCAACATCAATGTCTAAGGTTGTATTTTTATAAATCATTTGGTTATCAGTCTTTTCACTACTTTCGTAATCAAGCGATAACTCTTCATACATTTTCTCACCAGGTCTTAGACCAATTTCTTCGATATCTATATCTTTATACGGTTCTAATCCTGATAGTTTAATTAAGTTTGTCGCAAGATCTATTATTTTTACAGGTTCTCCCATGTCTAATAGGAAGATTTCCCCTTCACTTGCATAATATCCAGCTTGCAGTACTAACTGCGCCGCTTCTGGAATCGTCATAAAGTAACGAATAATATTTCTATGCGTAATTGTAATAGGTCCACCTTTTTTAATCTGTTCTTTAAAGATAGGAATTACAGAACCATTTGAACCTAATACATTACCGAATCTAACCGCAGCAAATTTCGTTTTGTATTTGTTACCTTTTGATTGTAAAATAATCTCTGTTAAACGTTTCGAAGCACCCATAGCATTCGTAGGATTTACCGCCTTGTCCGTAGAAATCATAATAAATCTTTCTACTTCTTTTTCGATGGCTACATCCATAACATTTTTTGTTCCAAAGACATTATTTTTAATCGCTTCTTGTGGGCGACGTTCCATTAAAGGTACGTGTTTATGCGCTGCTGCATGGAACACTACGCTTGGTTTATATTTATCAAATACCTCAGTTAAAGCCTCTTTTTCACGAATACTTACTATTTCAGAAATATAGTTTATATCCTCGTATTCCTTACTATGTGATTTTTCAAAATCTAAATCACGTTCTAACATATATAATGCATTCTCGTTAACATCAACTAAGACAAGTTGACTCGGTTTGAATTTGAATATTTCTCTTACAATCTGGCTTCCAATCGAACCACCAGCACCCGTAACAAGGATACTCTTTCCTTTAATATAAGAACGAATCTCCCCTTGAGAAAGCTTCACTTCTCCACGTCCTAATAAGTCCTCGATAGATACATCTTTCAAGTGTTTAGAAATACTCTCTCCATCTTCTACAGCAACACCAGAGCTCATTACCTTAACACTAACATTAGCTTCTTTCAGAACATTTAATATTCTATTTTTATTATAAGCACTAATCGAAGGAATCGCCAAGAATACTTGTTCTACTTCGTATTTTGGAATAAGTTTTAGTATTTCATAAGTTGTCCCAACTACCGTAATACCACTAATTACAGAATTTTTTCGATTATCATCTATAAGCCCAACTACATTAGCACGGAAAATATTATTTTTAGATAACTCTTTTAATAATATGTATCCCGCATCTCCTGCACCGATAATAAATGTATTCTTGTAAGTACTAGCTCCAGATCTACCAGCTTCTCTTTCACGTAAGGCACGATATAACATTCTTGTAAACATCATACCCGCTATAATTAATAAAGGTGAAAAGATAGCAAATCTAACATTTGAGAATGTATCAGGTAACATATACTGATAAAGAATACTCGTAAGCAAGTCCCCTAGAACTACAGAAATACAAATACTTACTATCTCATTAACACCTAAGTATGACCATAATGATTTATTAGTACCAAATAAATAAAAACTAATTGTATATATAACAAGTGAAATCACTAGAAATTCTAATATCTCAATATAATGGCCATTTAGCATCGCAAATGGATCTGATGCTTTACCTAAAAATATCGATGCTACTACACCTAATGCAACCGTCAATAAATCCAGTAACATGATAAGTTTAAATCTATGATTTATATATATTTTTGATGAAAATAGTCTATCCATAACATCTCCTACAAATAATAAACTATGTGGGGAACAGGGAGTGACTCAAAAATCGAGATTTCTAGAAACAAGATTTTGTCGAGTCGCCCCCGCACGGTTTATTAGATATCTAAAAAGCTTTTCTAAAGCGATTTTAGATATCAATAAACCACTGCGTCTGTGAGTTCTCATATACACGTTGTTAAAATCTAGGTCTTTTGGATCAACCTCTGCTCCCTCAGCTCTTCTACATATTTTAAAACAATCTATAACCAAAGTAACATGTCGCAGCAATAATAATACATAATATCAAAATACTGACTTTTCTAGTTTCCTTGATTACTTTTATCTCTACTATTTTTTGGACTATTAATATAGTTATAGCTACGAAAATCGCTGTAGTCTTAATCCTTTGATTTTCTATAAACATCGTCGCAATTATTATAGCTAAACTAAAAACTGTAATAAGCATATTAACAGCCATAAATATTAATTTTTTATCCGCCATATTAGGATAAATTTTCAAATTACTTCGTTCTTCTGTTTCTTCTTTAACATCACTTAAATCGACATCAACGAACATCTCTGATATTTTGGCTAAATCCGTTGCATTTTCTGCCCTAATGGTTACTTTAGAGACATCCGCAGTCGCACTAATCAGCTCAAAACCTGAAGGAAGACTTCCTATAGTATTTACTTCTAGTGGAACTTCTTTTTCTATATTTTTAAGCTCTATATTCATAACCGTTGAACTTGGTTCTATTTGAATATCTTCAATTTTATTATAGTCACTATCATAAGCTACTAGTTTTGCTTCTTCTCTAGTATTTCTATTAAGTTTCGTACGAGTATCACTCTCAGCACGAACCTCATTTATTCTATTAAGACTCTCTATCGCACCAGAAATCTTAACTGTTTCATTCGACACACTTAGATTATCTACTTCATATCCAATCAGTAGTCGTTCTTTCTTAACTACCGGTGTAACTTTAAATTCTTTTGTTGCTTTTTCTCTAATAGATATAGTTATAACAGACGGTTCTGCAGTACCATCAACACCTTTTTCTAAACCATCAATCTCAATTCTAACCTTTTGATCATCACCTATTTGAGCATTTCTAAGATTTAACTTCGCCTTGAAGTTTTTAGCAACACTTTCTTTCTGAACTTTTGTTTTCGTTCCAGATAATTTCACAGATACTGTATTAGGAATACCAACTACATAAAGCTTATCTCTATCATAATCAACATCCAGTGGCACATCACTTACCCAAGCTGTTGCATTATCACTACTACTATCTCCAAGAACCGAAAAGTTTTTAAAATTCTCATTAACCGATAGGAACAATAGTATCGCTATTAAAAATGATATTAACTTTAACTTATTATTTTCTTTTAGTTGCATAATATCACCTCTTATTTAATTATTTTTTAACTTATTATTTTCTTTTAGTTGCATAATATCACCTCTTATTTAATTATTTTCTCTTGCTGTTTCCAATTTTTCTCCAAGAATTTCGTTAAATCCTCTGTTGAAAAATCCGAAGTTAAAATTCCATTTTTACAAACGCTAATCTTCCCTGTTTCCTCAGATACGGCGATTATTATGGCATCTGTAACTTCAGATAATCCCAATGCAGCACGGTGTCTTGTACCATAGCTACTAGCTATTGATCTATTATCCGATAAAGGAAGTACACAGCTTGCCGCACGAATCTTATTCTCATCGATTATCATAGCACCGTCATGCAAAGGTGTATTCGGAATAAAAATATTAATTATAAGTTCATTTGTCACCTCGGCATTGACCGTAATACCACTTTCAACGTATTCATCAAGACCTATATTATTTTCTAGTACGATTAATGCACCTATTCTTCGACGTGCCATATGTCTAGATGAATCGACAACAGCTTTTATTATATGTTCGGTCGAATCTTTCTCAACATCTTTATAATTAATATTGAAGATATTAGACAGCTGTACCCTTCCTATATATTCAAGAGCTCGTCTCAATTCTGGTTGGAATATAATCATTATTCCCAATACTCCCCAAGTTACTGCTTGTTCAAATATATATGTCATCGTTCTAAAACCGATGAAGTTAAAGAATATTTTTAATCCTATGACGATTAATATACCTTTAACAAGTTGCATACCACGAGTACCTTTTAATAAACTCAATAGTTTATAAACTAAAAACCAAACTAATAATATATCCAATAAATGAATAATTAATGTCAGTGTACTTACTCCTGATAAGTATTCAGCTATCATAAATATTCTCCTTCCTTTAGTTAATAATATCTCGATACGCATATAACCCTTATTCTTATGCGTATAACAGTCCACTCTCAATTATATCATAAAATGCAAGCGTTGTGCTATTTTTTATAGAAGAAAAAAGAAGATATTTTACAATTAACATATGCAAAATACCTTCAATATACTTTTTATATTTTTAGCTTTTAGTTATACTTCACTAAATAGCAGCCTGTAGCCCATGTATTTCTGGGTTTTCTCCGTATAAACTATCATTAGTTCACTAATCAACCTTACTTATATATACGAAATCTGTAGGTGGTACGGTACCTTTTCCTGTATCTGGTTGACCTGCTGTTATCAAGATAGAATCTCCAACTTCAGCTAGTCCAACTTCTTTAGAATATTCAGAAGCATTACTTAGCATCTCTTCCATACTTAACATCTTAGGTTCGATATACGGTACTATTCCTCTAGTAATCACTAACTTTCTAGCACTTTCTCTATCAGGTAAAACCGCTAGCACGGGTACATTTGGACGATATCTCGCGATGAAACGAGCTGTTGTTCCTGATTTCGTATAAGTTACAATACTTTTTACATCGACTGCTTCTAAAAGATGTTTTGTCGTCATAGAGACAGCGTGAGAGATACTCATTTTGTATCCTTCCACTTCGAATCTTTCAGCATCAACAGCATTATTTTTTTCAACAGTTCTTATAATTCTATCTACTGTTTCTAGGGCTTCACATGGATAATCACCAATCGCAGTCTCCTCTGTTAACATTACCGCATCAACACCGTCGAAAATTGCGTTCGCAACATCAGACACTTCAGCTCTAGTCGGTCTTGGATTGTAAACCATAGAATACAACATTTGAGTAGTTAAAATAACTACTTTCGCAGCTTCATTAGCTCTTCTTACTATTTCCTTTTGAATTCCAGGTAGATCTTCATACGAAATATCTACCCCAAGTTCATCACGATTAATCATAATCGCATCTGCAATTTCCAGTATATCATCAAGATTGTCATAACCATCTTTACAATCTATCTTAACAATAATTCCTATATTTTTTCCATGTGACTTAATAAGCTCTTTCACCTTCGTAATCTCTTCTAAGTTTCCTACAAAAGGACACGCAACGAAATCTACATCATTTGCGCAGGCAAAGTCTACATTCTCCTCATCTATTCTTATGAGTTTATATTTATTTTTCGCATAAATATGATCCACATCATATATTATAGCTAAATCTCTTCCCGCATCTTCTCTTAGAGCTTTAACCTTCTCTATCCTTTCAACATTTTGTTCATTATTCCCATAATAAGAATCTATCAATACAGCGTCCGCTGCACCTTCCACTATTTTTCGTAATACTTTATCTGTAGCATCACCTAAAGTAGCTATTATTTTAGAATTTCTAATCATAATTCTTCACCTATCCATATCATTATTTCATATTTTATTATAGCACAGCAAAATATAACATACCATATCCTAAAGATTATAACAGATTTCTACGATATTTATTAATATAATAAATATTTTTACTAAAAACCCACAGTTTAGTTATATTAAAATTCTATAATCACGATAATTTCAATTTCAAATCCCATTTCAAATTATTATAAATTAAAAAAATATAACTATATATATCGCTTTTACAGAGTAATTTAGTTGACTAAATAAAAGAAAAAACCTTACCATGCTTGTAAGGATTTTTCTTACAAATTAGCTTACATATGTAGTTGTTTTTTAGTGATAATTATGAAAAATATTTATAAAGTTTATTTAGCTATAAGTTTTATTTAAAGAACATAGTAGCTTCTCTAAAAATTGAGACTATAAAAAAAATAATATTACCTAATATTTTAAAAACTATTGACAACATTCATTCTGTAGTATATAATTTTACATACTGATATAACACATAGTTTTCAGTTATTAAAATTTATATATACAATCATTTTAGGAGGAACATATTTTATGTTATCATTTTTAAAGCCTAAAGCTAAATCACATACAGTTCCTGCCGATAAAGTTATGCCAACTTATAAAAAATTAAGATTTATTTCTTTCCTTGGAGTGTTCCTTGGATACATGGCATTCTATATTGTTAGAAATAACATCAGTTTATCGAGTAGTGACCTTAAAGCATCTTTAGGAATTTCTAAAACTCAAATGGGTGCAATCATGAGTTACATGTTACTTGCATACGGATTAAGTAAAGGATTTATGAGTAGTTTATCGGATAAAGCAGATCCGAAAAAATATATGGCTCTTGGACTTTTCCTTTGTGCATCTGTAAACTTAGCACTTGGAGTTAGTCACACTGTATTCTTAGTATCAATCTTAGTAATCTTACTAGGACTTTTCCAAGGTATGGGTGTTGGACCAGCATTCATCACACTTGCAAGCTGGTACCCTAAAAAAGAACGTGGTCGTATGACTGCTCTTTGGAATATTTCTCACAACATCGGTGGAGGAATCGTAGCAAGTATCGTTACATTAGGATTCTTCATCTTTGGTAAAGAACACTGGAAATTAGCATACTACGTATTCCCAGCAATTATCGCTATTATCTTCGTTATTATTATCCTTGTTTTAGTTAAAGGAAAACCAGAAAACGAAGGTCTACCAACTATGGAAGAAATCACTGGTGAAACACAAAAAGTAGAAGTAAAACACGTACCAGAAGAAGCTGCAAACTTAAGCGCAGGTCAAATCTTCGTAAACTACGTATTAAAAAACAAACACGCTTGGTATGTATCTTTAGTTGATACATTCGTTTACTTGATCCGTTTCGGATTAATTTCTTGGCTTCCAATTTACTTATTAGAAACTAAAGGATTCACAAAAGGACAAATGGGTATCGCCTTCACATTATTCGAGTGGGCTGCTATTCCATCAACACTTCTTGCTGGATACCTATCTGATAAAGTATTCAAAGGTTACCGTATGCCTCCAGCAATCGGTGCAATGGTTATCATTTTCTTCTGTCTAATCGGATATTGGGAAAGTACTTCTCTAGTATGGGTAATCGTATTTGCCAGCCTTTCTGGATGCCTAATCTACGTACCACAATTCTTAGCATCAGTTCAAACTATGGAAGTTGTTCCATCATTTGCTGTTGGTAACGCAGTTGGTCTAAGAGGATTCATGAGTTACATCGTGGGTGCTTCATTCGGTACTTGGTTCATCGGATTCGTTGTTGACCGTGTAGGTTGGTCTGGAGGACTTTATGTACTTCTGACATCTGCAGTTCTTTGTATCGTGTTCGCAGTACTAAGTCACCGCGGAGCTAAAGAATTAGCACACAAATAATTAACAATTCAAAACATTAAAAAGCACTGAACAAAATCGTTCAGTGCTTTTTCTTATATCTACTTACGTGTTAAGTAGTTTTCGATATTGTAATCTTGTGGATCTAGTTCTATATTATTACCTAAAATAATATTCGCTACACTATAACCAATTATCGGACCTGTAGTTAAACCAGAAGAACCAAGACCACTAATCGCATAAACATTTTCTAATGTCGGAACCTCACCAAAGAACGGAGAATAATCACTAGTATAAGCCCTGATTCCAACACGTTCATTTATTGTCTGTGCAGCTTTTAATTCACCTAAGAAGTTCTCTGCTTCTTCACCAAAAGCATCAAGTTGCTGTTTATCAACAGTTAAATCAAAGCCCATGTCATTTTCATGTGTCGCTCCAACACTAACAACACCTTTTTCAAATGGAATAATATCCAATTCCCCCTCAGGCATTATAACTGGATAAGATCCTGTATTTTCATCAGCAACTTTATAATCTCTTAGTTGGCCTTTTTGAGGACGAACATCAACATTAAATCCAAGGGGCTCTAATATATCTTTTAACCATGCTCCAGTCGAGAGAACAATAGTATCAAAGACCTGTCCATTAATCTCATACTTATCCCCAACAGCCTTTAGACTAACTTTTTCCCTAACGATATTAGCTTTCGAGGCAGTAAGTAAGGTATTAACGAACCTCTCTCCTTCTACTCGCCCACCACCACTCGCATACAGTACATCTCCATTGTTATTAAAGCTAGGAATGATTTTTCGAACCTCTTCTTTTGACATTATCTCTAAATCTCCTATCATCGGTGATAATTCTTTACGACTTTCAGCAAGTTCTTTTAACTCGGATAGCTTATCTTCATTTTTCTTCAATAAATACACTCCACATTGTGAATAAAAATCAGTATTATAGCCATCATCTTCTAAGTCTTTAACTAATTTTAAATAAAAATCCGCACCAAGTCTCGCCATCTTATACCAAGGTTTATTACGTCTTTTAGAAAACCACGGACTTATAATCCCTGCCGACGCTTTTGTAGCTTGACCAACGCCATAATCAAAAACTACTATTTCATTTTTTTGTTCTTTTGACAAATAATAAGCACATGTAGCTCCTACTATTCCCCCACCCACTACTGCTATTTTCATAAGATACCTCGCTTTTTTTAATAAGTCTACTAATTAAAATTATAACTCAAAAAAATTATAGAGTAAACTTTAACTTTGAACAGATATAGTATAATTATTACAGAAAGAGTAATAAAACAGAAGTACCCTTTCGATACTTCTGTTTTATTGTTCTTTTTAATCAGCACTTTCCCTCTGATTTTTATTATCTTGCTTTTTGACCGTCATTAAATTTACCATCTGTACCATATAGATACATTACATACCCATCAGTACCGTCTGGTTTTGTTACTAAGTGCCAAGCATATCCGTGAGGAGTGTTTTTCTCAGCATCAGCAAATGACATAGTACCATCTACAATCTTATGGTCAATCGTACGAATACCACTTCTATAAGCTGGGTCTAACACGTCTTCATTGTCAAATACCCCAAGGTCACCATCTACATCATAGTTACCTGTGATTTTACCAAATGTGACCCCCCACTCTTTAAGTTGTGCACGAGACCACTTAACATTAGCTGGCATACCAGCCTCAAGACCTGTATCTGCTGAAGTTACCGCTGGTGTAACTGGTTTAGCAGGCTCTTTCGGCTCATCTTTCTTAGGCTCTTTAGTATAGATAGCATCTACATCTACTGTGTAATCTTTATCTAATACCGCTGGGAAATCTTCTAATTTATCCACCGCATAGTTATACAGTCTAAGTACTTCTTTCACATACTCAAGATTTACTTTTGTACCAGCTTCAACATTATCGTAAACACTTACTGTTAATACACGAGGTTCACCATTTTGTGTTGCATGTACATTCACCTTTAGATTCACTCTTTGAACTTTAGGTTTACTTGGTTTAACCAATCCTGGTTTAGTCGGTGTAGTCGGCTCAGTTGGTGTTACTACTGGGTTAGTTGGTTCTTTCGGCTCATCTTTCTTAGGCTCTTTAGTATAGATAGCATCTACATCTACTGTGTAATCTTTATCTAATACCGCTGGGAATCCTTCTAATTTTTCCACCGCATAGTTATACAGTTTAAGTACTTCTTTTACATACTCAAGATTTACTTTTGTACCAGCTTCAACATTATCGTAAACACCTACTGTTAATACACGAGGTACACCACGTTGGATTACATGTACATTCACCTTTAGATTCACTCTTTGAACTTTAGGTTTACTTGGTTTAACCAATCCTGGTTTAGTCGGTGTAGTCGGCACTGTCGGTGTTACCACTGGAGCAACTGGTCTACCAGGTTTCTCTGGAGTTACTACAGGCTCATCTGGAGTATCAGGAATCACCGGTTGAAGTGGTTTTGCAGGTGTAACAGGTTTTGTAGGATTTAGTGGTATCATAGGTCTTTTTGGTACTACAGTATTAATAGTTTTTACATCTACATCAATTGCATAATCTTTATCTAATACCGCAGGGAATCCTTCTAATTTATCCGCCACAAAGTTGTACTGTTTAAGCACTTCCTTTACATACTCAAGAGTTACTTTTGTGCCAACCTCAACATCTCTATAAATACCTACTGTGAATACACGAGGTTGACCGTTTAGGGTTACATGCACATTTACATCCAGATTTACTTTTTTAGCATTAGGATTAGTTGGTGTAGTCGGCACCGTTGTTGTTACTACTGGTTTAGTCGGTTCTGTTGGATTTGATGGAGTAGTTACCACTGGATTAGTCGGTGTAGTCGGCACTGTTGGTGTTACTACTGGGTTAGTCGGTGTAATTGGTGCTGTTGGTGTTGTATCCCCATTATCATATTCAAAGCTTACGCTACCTTTAATTTTATGTCCTCTTACTTCTTTATTAAAATCTACCCTATCACTCACAGCAGTAGTTTTCGGTAAAGATTTAAGTTTATTTGAATCTTCTTCAAAATTAACTTGAATTTCTTTCACCTCTCCAGCTTTCAAATCTCCAAAAGAAACAACCTTACTACCTGCAGTATCTACTGAATAAGTTGTTTTAACATTTTGAACATTTGAAGACGCACTAACACGAATTACTGCACCAGCTTCATTTTCTAATACTTCTGCATTTACTCGATTTGTTGAAAGTGCATTTTCTTCTTGTTTTTCTTCTTTAGCATTAACTACATTTTGAATATTACCTGTAAATGATGTTACAGATAAACTTGCAACCGTTATTGCCGATAAAACTCTTTTTGTATTTTTGTTCATTAAATATACCTCCATAAAGTATCTCTTCTATAATTAAATTATAAGAATTTT
>QWCR01000849.1_pt1 | contig 14873 bp, 7 predicted proteins | sample 1972581 | NCBI WGS metagenome assembly QWCR01 (sample SAMN09866703, study PRJNA288562) | Human oral metagenome isolate pre4_saliva, whole genome shotgun sequencing... | isolation source: mouth | host: Homo sapiens | place: USA: California
ACTGGCATAGAATACTTCATCTGACCGTCATTGATGGTATACCGACCGCGCAATGTAGCCCCATTGGTTGGGTCATAGTTAAGAAGTAGACTGCCACCACCCACTAAATCAAGGTAATTCGACTGTTGCGGATCGAGTGCACAGACGATGTGTGCCTGCTCATCAATGTCCACTGCAAGGCGCATTGAGAACCCTGTGATGTCTGGACGACGTACCACATGCACCACAGAATCATTGAAATTAGTGAAGCGAACAAGCTCATTCAGTTCATTATCTGATGCCAATGTCCCGTCACGTACCACATAAGTCATGTCCGTTGTGCCCAGAACATCAAGATTTCCAGCCAACTGTAAGTTGTTAACAGGTCCTGTCAGTTCACCCGTAAAGTCGACAAATGCCTTGCCATATACCTCCGATCGTGCATTCTTCTTCGCATCAATGATCTGGAAATTCTTAGCAGTTATCTGCGTATTGAGCTGCATGTTGTCGAGATTTGAGAAGTCCAAAGATCCTGAAAGGTTAAGAGGTGACCCGTTACTGGAGAACATTTCGAAGTTCTCAAACTGTATTTTACTGTCTTTTATCAGTACTGGATCATTCGCAAAGCGCATCTTCAGACCGTAAGGGACGCTGACGAGATAGGCAGAATCAAGGTAAACTTCACCATTTATATCAAGGTTCTTGAGCGGACCTTTCACTGTTAGCGATCCTTCCCCATTCCCTTGGAGTCCTACTATTTGGTTAGGTACGAAGCCATTGACGTAGTTCAGCGGGAAATGGTCCATGGTTAGCGTTGCATCCAGGTCGCCTATACCCTTGCTATGATAGACTCCTGAGAGCTCACCTACCTCGTTTCCGTTCTTGGTTATCACTGCATCAACATAGTGGGAACCGTCATCCTTTGGCATATATACGAGCTGTGTGCCCACATCTCCCATAGGATTACCTTCATAAATGAGGTTCTTTATGGTCATATCACTGGACACTGTGAGGTCTTCTTTGGTTTTTATGATGTGATAATCACCATCCAACATACCCGACATCTTCGGTGCGAACGGCAAGACTGTGAACAGTTTACCCAGCTCGAAACGGTTCATTGAAATGGTAATGTTCTGCAAAGAGCTTTCGTCAGCATCGTCTGTCAACACCTGAACACCCGTCCCGTCATTGGCAAGCAGGCGCAGATCGGCTGACACACGATGGTCCCTACCGATGTAAATGTAGTTGGAATCATTCACAGCAAACGTCTTATAACCCAGTATTGACTGTGGTGATGTGACGGAAACCTTTATCCCTTGCCCCTCCATAGCTGACTGAAGGGCAAGGTCGAGACCCTTCTTCCCAGCGTTATCGAGGATGGTTATGTGGTTCTTTAAGCCGTGTTCATAGAACGAACCCTGCAGATATCCTCTATAAGGATAGGTGTTGTCGGGGTGATTCTCCAGTGCTATATCATAGTTTACACGGTCACTGTCACTGCGAAGGGTGATGTTTACGTCATCAATCCGCAGACTGTCATAGACCAGCGAGTCCACTTTTATCGTACCATCCAGTCCCTTCTGGGGTGAAGAAGTGAGTTCTATATCAGCCTGACGGAACACATATCCGTTCTGTGCAAGCAGGTTACTGAAGAGATTCCCACGTCCACTGTGGAGGGTGAAATGACCTTTCGGCAGCTGATGGAGGATCGCTGGCTGGTCAATACGTTTGTTTTCAATCTGTGCTTGGAGTGTCTTTGCGATGCGCTGACCCGTCTTGATGAGTTTGTTCACACTGCTATTGAAGGCTGTACTGAGGTGGAAATCACCTGCAGTGATGCTGGTATGAACCGTATCACGCCTACTCATGAGGTCGACATGGACGTCACCCGGTGCGTAACTACGCTGCTGATCCTTCACTTTCAGGTCGCCTAAGACACCCCGAAGGGTCATTCCTTCACGTCCATCTGTACCAAATGAGGCATTGGCAGCAAAGCTACTGGTGAGCGGATGGTCAACGATGCCGAGCTGATAGAGGTCCACATGTGGGAAAAGACCATTGACTGAAGCATCCAAACGCTTACCACGCATCGTGGCATCTACGTTGAAACTACCTTCGGCCAGTGACACCTGACCACCCTTGCGCAGCTCATTCAGGCGGAGATTGCCCACATATCCGTTGACAGCATAGGTGTTCTTGAGGTCGGAACGAAGCTCAAGATCGGCGTCAGCAGAGGTGATATAGTGTTTATCTACCATCCCAAGTGCCTGCAGATCAGCCTCTGCAAGACGTCCTTTGAGGTGGGAATCAAGGTGATTGTTACGTACATTGGCTTGTACATCGAAGTTTCCTGCAGCCAAGAGGCGTGCCTTTTTCCGTCCTTCCTCCGTGAGTCTGAAGTTACGAAGAGGCCCACTCACATGGTGATTTGCCTTCATATCGCTGCGCACATCCATGTCTGTCCATGACGAAAGGACGTATCTCTGCTGCATCAAGCCCAACGCATGGAGGTCAACACGGCGTAACCAACCCCGCAAATGACCATCAACGAGCTTCTGACTGAACCTTCCTTGATACGTAAAGTCGCCTGCTATCATCCTGTTTGAGCTCTTAACATGTGCCGAAACATGGTCTCCTTTCTTCGATATGTCACCGTTCAGACCGTCAAGGTCGTACTTCTGGAATCTGAAACGGCGTATTCTGGCTGTGATATTGACTGAAGCATGCGGACTAAGGAGGTCTGTTCCCTTGCCTTGTGCCTTCACTGTACCCGTGAAAGGTGACAGTCCCATGTGTGGAAGGAAGTTCTGTAGCGGGAAATTCGTGGCTGTTGCCGTGACACGATAGAGTGTTGTGGCTGGGTTGAAAGCACCTTCTGCACGAATCTTTCCGCCTCCTTGCGTCAGAAGAACATTGCCTGAATAGAGGTTTTTACGTACATGCACCGTGGCGTTCACGCCCATTCTCCGCGGTAAAGACACTGTTTTGCGCACGTCATGGGGCAATAATGCATTGACAAAGCCCAGGTTTGTGGCTGTACCTTGCAACTTTAAGTCACTGCGGAAGGGCTTTTTACCCATGAGATCGGCTACCCAACCCGTCCCAACGAGGTTGAAATACCCCGGCATAGCAAGGTGTAACTGTCGGAAAGAGGCTGAACGGAGATTGCCTTCCAGCCTTCCTTGCACCGTAAGGCGTGCCGATGGGATAGCACGATAGAGCTGTGAAGGGAGTGAAGAGAGGAAAGGAAGGAGGTCAGACTTGCTGACATAGCCGTCCAACTGTGTCGAAAGTGTTCCCGGATGGGTGTCGGAAAAGGCATTGAGGTTCATCTGGAGACGTCCTGCCAGCTCTGTTCCGGGCATGCGAAGATAGATATTCGGCAGGTAGATGCTCGTCGAATCAAGGGTGAACGGACCACGGAACTCACGCACAGTGAGCCCACTCTTCTCCTCCATGTGTGCCGTTCGCACCCTCAGATGCAGTCTTGGAGCAGCGTAAACCAAGGAATCAACGCCCAGATAGACGTTACGCATGGCGATATGTGCGGCGTCAAAGCCTTTACGGGCAGGCTTAACGAAGTTCTGATCATAGTTCAGTGTACCGCCTTGCCAGTCCAAATCCCCCACCTTATATATATTATCATGCAACTGGAGTTCGGCTCTTTGTGCCTGAGCCTTCTCGAATCGTGCACGAATACTCATCGTATCACCAGGCAGATGCAGACGGAAATCAGTCTTGACAAGGTTTGCCCGATCAATATTAATGTTCCAAAGCGGACGTTTCTTATGCGGATCCGTCGGGACAGTGTCGCCCAATGCGATGTCAATCCATCCCCCTTCCACATCGGCTTTGTTCACTCGTATGGAGTCAGTGGCAAGGTTTACGGCATGACTCACCACATGCAGACGTTGCAGATTGCCCCGTATGCGAAGGTCACCAATGAAGTTTACGGTGTTTGTCTTGAGTTGTGTGAAAGTGAGTTCGTTCACCTCTACCCTACTTTTGAGCAAGGGAAGCAGCTGAACACTTGCCACCAAACGGTGCACATCAGCCACAGTGTCTTTCTGATTGGCTATGGAATCATTCTGTCGGAGCACTTTCAAACCGTCCATCTGGAGGTCTAAGGGGAAAGAAAGGGTGACATGCTCAATGCTCACATCCATGCCAGTACGGTCTGAAACGTACGCAGCAACACGCTTTACTGCCCAGTTCTGAACCGGCGGACAGTAAAGTAACGCTATCAAAAGGAGAAACAGTATGACAGGGGTTGCCACCACTGCTATCAGCCATTTCAGACTTTTCTTCATGTCTATCGTGTTGTTAATTTAGCTCTTTGAGCTACTCCGACCTTGCAAAGTAACACATTTTTTTTTAAATACAAGTGTTCTAAGGGGTTAAATAATGAAATAAAGAGATGCTTTTCTCAGTGATATAAGGTTTACAGGGGGTGGTTCTAAGTTTCCAACAGATTGTAAGACGTGGAGATCAAGGTAGTAATATCCGCCCAGTATACGTTGGTGCAGACAACAATGATGAGACAAAGCCGCTTGATGCAGCGAAGGTTCATGCCTTCCAAAACATCCTAACGGAGGCTGGACGTAAGTATTAGGAGATGGAGGGGAGAAACTTCTTTTGTAAGGATTCTTCCCATCCGCTTTTCAATCTACGCCCTTTTGGATGCTAAAAGACGCCCTTTTGCGATGCAAAAGGGCGTCTTTTGATGTGTAAAAGGGCATGTTTTGCAACGCAAAAGGGCACCTTTTACGAGCCTATCTATAACTCATTGATAATCCAAGGGTTACAAAGTCGGTTTTCAACGGTTTCCATCTGACAGATGAACCATAAGCACACAAACTTTGTAAGGGTATTTCAGAAGCCTCATCCCCCATTCTTTTACCGAAAGGGGGAGGCTCCTTCATCCTACCAACTCACCTTCCGAACGAGGTTGCCAGCGGCAGTATTGGTGGTAATCTTCACGATGTAAGTACCGTGAGGCAGACTAATGGTGAGGTTATTCTTGCCTGCTGCATCGACACGCTGTACCAATGCACCATTCAGACTGTACACGCTCACCGTCTGAAGTCCCGTCTGCTGGATGTTCAGCACACCCCCTTCGAAAGTAATGTTACCCTTTGTCTCGGTGGTGTTGATGCCCGTTAGCGTTATATCATCATCTGAATTATACGGTCCGTTGAGGACTCTTATGCAGTAAGGGTTCTCCCATTTCGGGAAGACATCAACGTCTTTTCCATCCAGATTCACGATCAATCCCACCTTATACCAGCGGCCGTTGACCAGCTGCACATTGTTTTTCGCCATCCAGATGCTATATACTCCTATGCCACTCTGCCCTTCTGTAAGGTTGAGTGAGGATGGGTCGGCACCCAAAGAAACCACTCTTCCCGTCACCATATCCGTCAGTTGATAGCGCACAGGACCCACGTAGTCAGCAGCACCAACGACTTCAAACGACGCATGTAGGCGTGCTTTCTGCAGTGCTTCATAGTCAATCTCATTTCCATGACCCACTCCGTCGGCGTCTTCTACTTGTAGTCTTTAACGTCTATTCGTGTGCCTACTTCTTTGTCAACGATGTAATGGGTGACGTCAGCTTTGATGCGAATCCTGCACTTCTGCCCCTTCACCTGGCGTGGAAGCGTCAGCGGAACATCGAAAACGGTGGTGCCATAAGGGTAGATGATAAGGCTACGTGACACCCCTGTGGACACCAACTGCCCTTTTTCGTCAACCACTTCAGCCCTGATGACACACTTAGCGTCCCTTCCGTCGAGCTTACGAACAGCCAGATGCACCATGTTTCGTACGCCAATCTGGAGTGAATCCTCAAGGATTGGCTTCTCAACAAGCTGCAACGCAGGTTCGTTGGAGGGTAACTCATCATAGAGAACCTTACCGTTCTGCACCTCAAGGACGATGCGTGGTGCCATCTTCATGCGTGTCCATTGTCCCCATTTGCCGTCGGCTTTGCGCTCAGCATAGACCGGTGCGAGGGTATAAGTACCGTTTTTCAGGTTAGAAAGGTCGGCTTTGAAGGCGAGAGTATCGGCTGCCAGGATGTTATGAGCCAGTTCTCCACCCTGGAAACGGGCTACAGTATAACCGCCTTTTGCGTAATAATCAGACGGACAAGTACGCATCATATTGCCTTTTTCATCGTATATCCCGAGTCCGACATCGCCCTTGAAGGGTTTATCACCACGGTTATAGAAGTGGGTATATACCACCTTTGCATCAGCCGTTGGTGCTGTTGGCTTTGCTCCAAGGAAGTGCATATCACCCCCAACATCGAACGATATCTTTGAAGTTTGCTCTCTTAAGGACTCCTCTATCTTAGGAACGCCTGCCTTATTAGGGTGTGCGAGGATGATAACAGGGTTGTATCTGAAGTCCAATAGTTGCTTATAATCCTCCTTTTTCTTAGCTACTAGGTTCAGAACAGACACTGCATAGTATCCATTACCATTGCCATACCATCCGAAATTCATATGAACCAGTCCGTCATGGTTGAACCCATCAGCCACCCAAGCATGTCCTCCGAGGTCTGAAGAACCTGCCATAAAGATTGGGAAGCCCTTCCTCAGCTCGCTACGCATAATGTCGAGGAAGCCAACTGGCGACTCTATGTCAAGGCTTATGGCTGCTACGTCATAGTCGAAGTAGGACGCGAAGGCGTTCTCAGCATCGTTATCAGTAGCTCCACTGCCATCTTTTGAGTACTGCATGTTGGTTGCTATGCCCAGATCTCGCAGCAGTCTGGCTACGGCATCAGCCTGTTCTGCACTGTAACTGCCCTGCTGATAGACGGGAAGCATGCTCTGCCAGGCATAGGTTGACTTGGAGAAATCAGCCGAAAGGGTCATAATGGAGTCGCCTTGTTGCTGCTTGTAGCTGTTCTGCCCACGTCCATGCTCGGGCCAACGATGGTAATACATGATCTGCGACATGGCTGTTGCGACACATCCCGTGGGCACATCATACCCGAAGTTCAGCCTGTTGTTGAACGGCGCATGCTGTCCCCAGTAGGTTTTCAGCAGTGGTCTGACCTCGTCACCCGTTGCTTTCAGTGCCACAGCACGTGTGGTGAGCGACGGATGAAGGTTCAGTTGGCGATACACCTGACGGTAAGCACGGAGGAGATCGCGTACCCCTGAGTCGGCATTCGTCGTGTCTAACTTGCCATCATCACTGTAAGCCAGCAGCTCTCCCATGCCGTCATGGCCTGCAACAACTACGAAACCTTTGCCCCGATCGTCATTGTATATATAATAAGGAGAGAGTTTTGCGGTGCGTGTCTGTGCCATTCGGCGCACCTGTTTGTTCACTTGCACGTAGCGTTCGGCTATGGCTACGGCTTCAGCCGGCGTCACATTGCCAGCAAAGGTCAGCGTTCCAGAGAGCAGGAAAACGCCCAACGAAAGGAGCATCAGGCTGTTTTTGCGTAATGTCCTGAAAACTTTAAGGTAAATCTTCATAATATATTAAATTATTACTACTATGTAAACAATCCTCTAAACGTTGTACAAAGTTACGGAATCCCCGATAAACAACGGACTCTGCAGCCCTTCCTTTAATAAAAAATAAGTATGAGTAACATTATGTTCTCTTTGCTTACACATTTTTCACTTTGTAATAATTCCTGCAAAATTACGGTTGATTGGTCGGCGAAGGCTTCTGTCTTGTAGGGAGAAAGGGCTGCATGACGTCTGTAAAGCATCCTCTTCACGTGATTACGAAATAACCTTACAAAAAGTAAAGGCATATGGAGTGCAAAACGAACGATAAGGATGAAAAAACGGCTTTGTAACCTTCAAGGAATCAATAGGTTACAAAGAGGCTCGTAAAAGGTGCCCTTTTGCGTTGTAAAAGACGCCCTTTTACACGTCAAAAGATGCCCTTTTACATTGCAAAAGGGCATCTTTGGAGGAGGGGATGTGAGAGGATACGGTGGGATATGGTGGCTCACTAAGCCTCGAGTTACGGCCTCCCCAAGCCCCTCCAGGGGGAGGGGATGTGCCTGGCGGGATACGGAATGCTGGGTGTTTGGGGTATAAAAGGATGAAGATTTTAGGCTTATAGGTCAGTGTTTTATTCTCAAAATTATAAAGTTTAGAAGTCAAGGTATTGGCTTATAGCACACAACTCATCTATTTATCAAGCCGTAAATTCCTGTTTTAAAGTAAGCAATTCAGCTACTCGTCAACTTGTAAACACATCTTTTATAACAAGCAATTCAGCTACTCGTCAACTTGTAAACACATCTTTTGTAACCGGCAAATCTGCTATTTGTCAACGTGTAAGTACGCTAATCGGACACATCTATCATCTACTTTTTTAACTCGTAAGCACGCAGGAAAAGCGGTCGGACTGTCACAAAAAAACCTCTCACCCCACCTTCTTTCGGTGGGATGAGAGGCCCTTTGGCAACTCCCAGTTGCGATTCATTCATGCCCGAACGAACTGAATGACCTTCTTAACAACCACCTCATTGAGGTCATGATCATCAAAAGTGGTCTCCGTAAGTTCAAGTTCTGTCAGCGTCAACTTCGTGATGCGCACCTTCGTATAGTTCGTTCCCCCAATCTTCATGTAGAAACCATCGTCGTTAAAGCCGTAGTTTCCATCGTCATCTTTCTCCCATGAACCGTTCTCTTTCTGCTCAAAACTCTGCAGTTTTCCCTCTGGTTGGAACTGGATTCGGAGGTATTTATCGCCCAAATCCTCACGACTCAGTCCGGCGAGGGTATCCAAATCGGCTATCTTACCATTGAGATAAGGGATGAGCTTATCGTCAAGTCGACGGTATTGTACTATCGTTTCTTTCCCCGTCTTTGGGTTTCTCAGAACAACATAACTACCATTTTCGGTCGACTGCCATGTGCCGTGCAGCTTCAACATCGACTCTTTGTTATTTACAACGGTACTGTCACTACCTTTATAGTCTTCCTCTTCATCGCTGCTACACGAAGCAAACGTAAATAATCCTGCGAGCATCAGGAGTGCCCATGCCGCTTTTTTAAACAAATTACTTCTTTTCATGATTTCAATATTATTGATTAAACAGTGGCAAAGATAAGCCTATTACATCCAAACAGACGAAAAAACAGCTTGCTTTTAATTGATTTTTTCTTTATAACCCACTGAATAAAGCGAGGTTAACATTATCCCCTTCTTACGCCCTTGAGACGTTAAGGGGGATTAATAAGTGTAGAGAAATAAGGCAAAGAACGGTTCGAGGGATTGCAGAAAAGTATCAACACTGGTACAAACGCCTCAATAAAATTGCGTTAAAATACACCTTATTATATGTAATATGTCCAATTTTTATGTTAACTTTGTGGGTTAATAAAGAGAAAGCAAAGACATGAATAAAGACATAAAAGAGGAGAAAGGGCGCATAAACCCCTTCTTCTTACCCTATGATACGCCGCATGACACCGTTCCTTTCGACCGCATTGAGCTTGCCGACTATGAGGAAGCAATGATGGAAGGCATACGAAGAGAGAACGAACAGATTGAGAAAATCATCAATAATCCTGATGAACCAACCTTTGAGAATACCATTATTCCAGAGGATGAGGTGAAGGGAAGAAAGCATTATTACGACCTTCTGAGCAGGGTGGAGAGTGTCTTCTTCAATATGCTAAGCGCTGAAACGAACGACGAGATGGACGCTTTGGCGCAGAAGATGAGCCCTATCCTGACGAAACACAGCAATGATGTCAGTCTGAATCCAAAGGTTTTCGAACGTATTAAGTATGTTTACGAACATCACGGAGCACTTACTCCTGAGGAAAACCGCCTCTTGGAGAACAGTTATGACGGCTTTGTACGCAGTGGTGCACTACTTGATGAAGCCGGAAAGAACCGCCTTCGCAAGCTGACAGAGGAGGCTTCGATGCTCTCCCTACAGTTCTCACAGAATCTTTTGAAGGAGAATAAGGCGTATACACTGCACATTACTGACGAAAAAGACCTTGACGGACTACCTGATACCGCACGTGAAGCAGCACAAGAGGCTGCCAAAGAACGCGGCATGGAGGGTTGGGTGTTCACCTTGGATGCCCCCAGTTACGGTCCGTTCCTTATGTATAGCACACGTCGGAAGCTGCGTGAGGAACTCTATATGGCGCATAACACACTCTGCATAAAGGACAATGACACGAATAACCTTAAGGTTTGTCAGCGTCTTATCAACCTTCGCAGAGAGATGGCACAGCTCTTGGGCTATGATACTTACGCCGATTACGTGATGAAATACCGCATGGCAACATCCGTAGAGAACGTATATAAACTGCTCAACGACCTCATCAAAGCCTATAAACCAACGGCGATTGAGGAACGAAACGAGGTGATTGCACTCGCAAAAGAGATGGAAGGCGACGACTTTAAGATGATGCCGTGGGACGTGGCATACTACTCTCACCAGCTGAAGATGCGTAAATACGACCTTGATCCAGAGATGTTACGCCCCTATCTGGAGCTTAACAACGTCATCAAAGGGGTCTTCGGACTGGCTACACGCTTGTATGGTATCACCTTCAAGGAGAACAAAGACATCCCAGTATACCATCCTGACGTACGCCCATATGAGGTGTATGACAAGGACGGGAGCTACCTTGCCGTGCTGTATGTTGACTTCCACCCACGCAAAGGGAAGCGTGACGGAGCATGGATGACCGAGTTCCAAGGACAATGGATTGACCGTGAAGGGGAGAATATACGCCCACATGCCTCGCTGGTGATGAACCTATCCAAGCCAACAGAGGACAAACCGGCACTGCTAAGGTTAGGAGAAGTGGAGACATTCCTGCACGAATTCGGTCATTCTCTGCATGGTATGTTTGCCAATACACGCTTCGAGAGCCTGTCAGGGACGAACGTGTGGTGGGATTTCGTTGAACTTCCGTCACAGTTTATGGAGAACTTTGCAGTGGAAAAGGACTTCCTTCGCACCTTTGCCTTCCATTATGAGACAGGTGAACCGATGCCCGATGAACTGATAGAGAAGATCATTGCCAGTCGGAACTACGGTGCTGCAACGGCTTGTCTGCGCCAAGTGAGCTTCGGATTGCTTGACATGGCTTACTATACACAGCGTGATGAGTTCACTGAAGACATCATTCCTTTCGAGAAAAAGGCATGGGCTGACGCCATTGTTGGTGAACAACTGCCCAATACTTGCATGACAGTTCAGTTCTCACACATCATGGCTGGCGGTTATGCAGCAGGCTATTACAGCTACAAATGGGCTGAGGTGCTGGATGCAGATGCCTTCAGCGTCTTCAAGAAAGAGGGTATCTTCAATCAGGAAACAGCCCAACGCTTCCGTGATAACATCCTCTCACGGGGTGGAACAGAGCATCCAATGACCCTCTATAAACGCTTCCGTGGACAGGAACCAACCATCGATGCGCTGATAGAAAGGGACGGAATAGTACGGAAAAGCTAAAAGAAAAAAGAGCAAAAGAGTAAACAAAGTAAGGTCGAACAGCAAGATTCAAGACTTGAAAAGTCGGACTTTTGAGAGATAAAACATCAAGCGTTTGAACTTGAAACGTTAAGTTTTTGAGAGATAAAACATCAAGCATTGAGCTTTAAACGTTAAGCTTTTGAGAGATAAAACACCAAGCATTTGAACTTGAAACGTTAAGCTTTTGAGAGATAAAACATCAAGCGTTTGAGCTTTAAACGTTAAGCTCTTGGGCTTGGAAGGTTGGACTTTTGAGAGATAAAACACCAAGTGTTGAGCTTGGAAAGTTAAGCTTTTGGGAGATAAAACATCAAGCGTTTGAGCTTGGAAAGTTAGTCTTTTGGAAGATAAAACACCAAGTGTTGAGCTGAGAAATTGGGACTTTAAAAGGATTGAACACGAGGTTTGGGCATTGAAGAGGGGATCTTCATTCTTTCATTCCTTCGTCTTTTCACCCTTAAAACAGTAACACTCCCAGCCTCAGATATGCCCCTTCCACACGTGATCTGCCATCACCTCCCCGCAGAAAGGGCGCAGAAGACAAGGCAGAAGGGCTCAAAAAGGCATCAGAACTACAATATATTCTTACATAAATGATAACAAAACAAGATAAAAAACAGGACCTTCTCGACTATCGTTACCTACGTATGGCACGCATATGGGCAGAGAATTCTTATTGTCAACGCCGCCAAGTAGGTGCTTTAGTAGTGAAAAATAAGATGATAATCAGCGATGGTTACAACGGAACACCAAGTGGTTTCGAGAACATTTGTGAGGATGAAGCAGGTGTAACAAAGCCTTATGTGCTCCATGCAGAAGCCAATGCCATCACGAAACTCGCCCGAAGCGGGAACAACAGTGAGGATTCTACACTCTATGTCACAGCCTCTCCGTGCATAGAATGTGCTAAACTCATCATCCAAGCAGGCATACGCAGGGTCGTATATGGGGAGAAATACCGCCTCACAGATGGTATCGACCTACTCGAACGGGCAGGAATTGAAGTAGAATATAAGGAACTATGAACCAGAAAAAGAACAACCATTTCATGCCATTGGTGATGGCGCTCTGCGTTGTCATTGGTATTATGATTGGTACTTTCTATGCCAATCACTTCTCAGGGAACCGCCTTAACATCATAAACAGTGGTAGTAGCCGCCTGAGTAACCTACTTCACATCATCGATGATCAGTATGTTGACTCCGTAAACATCGATAGTCTTGTCGAAAAGGCCATCCCTCAGATCCTGGCGGAGCTTGATCCGCACTCTGTTTACATCAGTGCGAAGGACGTTCAGCTTGCTACTGACGACTTAAAGGGCTCCTTTTCGGGTGTAGGTATTGAGTTTATCATCCGTGATGATACCATTCGTGTGCAGAATGTCATCAAGGATGGACCTGCCAACCGTGCAGGTTTGCTTGCTGGAGACAAGATAGTGAGCATCAATGGCAAGCCTTTCGTTGGGAAGATCGTCACCAATGAGGAGGCGATGCACCGTCTTAAAGGTCCGAAAGACTCAAAGGTTCTGATTGGAGTGAAGCGCTTTGGAGAGAAAGGAGTGAAGGTTTTCACGGTCACACGTGGTGACATCTCCGTGAAGAGTATCTCTGCTTGCTACATGATTAACGACACAACGGGTTACATTCGGGTGAAGTCTTTCGGTGAAAGGACCTATGCAGAGATGCTTTCAGCACTGCAAACACTGAACATAGAGGGGGCTGATCACCTCATAATAGACCTACGCGACAATGGTGGAGGCATACTCGAAGCTGCCGTACAGATGGCAAATGAGTTCCTACCCAAGAACCGTCTGATTGTCTATACACAAGGAAGAAAGAGTCCAAGAGCCGAATATCGAAGCAATGGCAAGGGTAGTTATCAACACATTCCTATGGTTGTTCTCATCAACGAAGGTACTGCTTCAGCTGCCGAGATATTTGCTGGTGCGATGCAAGACAACGACCGTGCAACGATCGTTGGGCGTCGTTCATTCGGTAAAGGACTTGTGCAGCAACAGATACAGTTCCCCGATGGCAGTATGATACGCCTCACTGTGGCTCGATATTACACCCCTTCAGGCCGTTGCATACAGAAACCTTTCAAGCCAGGGGACAATGCTGACTATGAAAACGACCTCCTTGCGCGTTATCGTCATGGGGAGTTCTTCTCACAGGACAGCATCAAACACGTCGGACCAGCTTACCATACACACAACGGACGCACCGTATATGGCGGCGGAGGTATCACCCCTGACATCTTCGTACCAGAGGATACGTCGCACGTTACATCCTATTATAAGGAGGCAGCGATGAGCGGTTTGATCCTGCAATACGCCTTTAACTACACCGATCAGCACCGTCCGATACTGAGTAAGTTCACCGAGATGATGCCATTAGCAAACTATCTCGACCGTCAGAACCTTGTGAACGACTTCGCAAACTATGCTGCGCGCTACGGATTACGGCGTCGGAACCTGATGATTATGCGGTCACATACATTGCTACAGAACTACATTGACAGTAGAATCATCTATAATATCCTTGACGAACAGGCATGGATTGAATACCTGAACCTCTCTGATGAGACGGTAAAGGCGGCACTGAACGTCTTCAAAAACCACACAAAGTACCTTGCAAAGCCGAGACATGCACCGGCAAGGACGGTCCGAAACACGCCACAAGCAAACCGAAGATAATGGAAAAACTATCGAAAAAAGATCTGAGAAAGCAAGTAAGGGCGGCGAAAGCACGCTACACGGCGGAGGAACTGGTCGGACAATCCGACCCACTGATCCGCCAAGTACTTGCCCATCCACAACTACAGACGGCACAAACCGTACTGCTTTATAACTCAATGGCTGATGAGGTTGCTACACACAACCTCATCAGCCATTTGGCTTTAATGGGAAAAACGGTGCTGTTACCTGTCGTTATCAGCGAAACGGAGATGGAAATACGCCGCTATACGGGTCCCGACTCGCTGCGTATCAGCTCCTATGGCATCCTAGAACCTACGGGTGAGCCCTTCACACAGTATGAGAATATCGACTTCGCACTCATCCCTGGCATGGCTTTCGATGCTGATGGCAACCGCCTCGGACGTGGGAAAGGCTATTACGACCGCTTCCTCCCGCTCATGACAAGAGCCCGAAAAGTAGGCATCTGCTTCCCTTTCCAGTTCCTACCGCACATCCCTACGGAGCCAACTGACATGCCAATGGATGAGGTAATACACTAAACACCATACCTTTTCTGGGAAGAAAAAATGGCAATATTGCCACTTTTTCTTCCTGAAACATCCTGAAATACCTTACAATCGAAGACTATTTACGTCCGAAAGGAACTCGAATAGTCCCATTGTCAATATGCCGTTTTCGTCTCTCCAAGCCTTAATATCATCC
>QWCR01000423.1_pt1 | contig 14814 bp, 14 predicted proteins | sample 1972581 | NCBI WGS metagenome assembly QWCR01 (sample SAMN09866703, study PRJNA288562) | Human oral metagenome isolate pre4_saliva, whole genome shotgun sequencing... | isolation source: mouth | host: Homo sapiens | place: USA: California
CCTTTCCATAGTTCTGCTTCACGTCCTACTTTTTCCGCTTCTGTTTTAGATAATGGAATATCTGTACGTCCACTTGTCCCTGCTTTACCATTGTTTGCTGCTGGCACATCTGTATTGTCTGATTGATATCCATGAACATAAATTTTAAAATTATTATTTCCATCTAAAACTTTGTAAGATTTACCTGTTGCTGTAGCAAATTCACCATTTTCTTTTCTTAACTCTGTAGAGGCTGCTGTATATCCTTCATTAGCTGAACGTAATTGTGATCCTTTTTCCTCAATCTCTTTTCCATTACGTTCATCATGTGAACCTGTATTTTCAATAGAGTTTGACTGAGATTTTTTCTCTGTGTTATCAGCTTTCTTTCCGACAGTTGGTTGACCATTTGTAGTATCTACAGCTGGTGTTTCTTTTTTCTCAACTGGTTTATTTTTTAATTTTGATGATACAGTTGTCACCAATTTGCTGTAAGCTGCTTTTAATTCAGCTTGAGTTGTTGCATTTACTACTGTAGATTTAGCTGCTACTAATTCTGATTGTAATAATTGAAGAGACTCTTCTGTTTTATTAGCATATTTTCCATCTGCTAATTTTGTTTCAACTTCAGCAATATATCCTACTAATTCAGTTTTATCTAATGCTGGCGTTTCAACTTTTGCTTCAGCCGGTTTCACTGCTTTTTCAACAGTCTCCTCCGCCTTTTTCTCCTCTGTTGCTGGTGTTTCAGGTTTAGTTGGAGTAGTTTCATTCGCTAATACTGCCCCACTTCCTAAGAAAAACAATCCACTTGCAATCATTACACTAGCGACACCTTGGCTAAACTTACGAATACCATATCGCTGGAATTGCTTCACTGGTTGTTGTTTATTGTTTTTTCCCATATGTACACTCCTTTATCATAATTTTTATTTCTTTTCCGATTGTTTTGTCGATTATCTTCTTCTTTTTTATCTATGAAAAATATTTATTTTTACATAGACCTTACCCATTCTAGATAATCAAATTTATTCTAATAGTTATTATGAAAAACTGCAAGCGAATTCTGTATTTTTTGTGATAGTTTTAATTTATAATCGTTAAAAGAAAAACCTTATAAAGTAATTTTCATCATAAAATTCACTTCATAAGGCTCTAAATAATATATATAATTATACTTTTTGAATCCAACCTTCTGGAGCTTCTACATCCCCATATTGAATTCCTACTAATTCATCATATAAACGACGAGTCACTGGTCCTACTTCTGTTTCTGAATAGAACACATGGAAGTCATCTCCATTTTGGATTCCAGCAATTGGTGAGATAACCGCTGCTGTACCACATGCTCCAGCTTCTGTAAATTCATCTAATTTATCAATGAATACATCTGCTTCTTTAACAACCATTCCTAAACGGTGTTCTGCTAACCATAATAATGAGTATTTTGTAATACTTGGTAAAATAGATGGAGAGTATGGAGTGATGAATTGATTATCTTTAGTAATTCCAAAGAAATTCGCAGCTCCAACTTCTTCAATCTTAGTATGAGTCAATGGATCTAAATAAATACAGTCACTAAATTGACGTTTTTTAGCTTCTTTACCAGGTAATAAGCTAGCTGCATAGTTACCTCCAACTTTTGCAGCACCAGTTCCTACAGGAGCAGCACGGTCATATTCACTTACTACGAAGCTAGTTGGTGTTAAACCACCTTTGAAATAAGCTCCAACTGGCATTACGAAAATTGTGAAAATATATTCTGGTGCTGGACTTACTCCGATAGTATCGCCTACCCCAATCATTAATGGACGAATGTATAAGCTTCCGCCTGTTCCATATGGTGGAATCCAATGTTCATTTGCACGAACAACTTCTTTAATCGCTTCAACAAAACGTTCTTGAGGAAATTCAGGCATTAATAAACGAGTACAAGAACGTGCAAAACGTGCCGCATTTTGGTCAGGACGGAATAAATTAATGCTTCCATCTTTACAACGATAAGCTTTTAATCCTTCAAAAGCTTGTTGACCATAATGTAGTGCTGTTGACGCTTCACTAATATGAAGTACATTATCTTCTACTAAAGCTCCATTATCCCACTGACCATCTTTATAATAACTAATATAACGATAGTCTGTTTTAATATAACTAAAGCCTAAATTTTTCCAATCTAAGTCTACTGTTTTTGTCATAACAACACTTCCCTAAAAATTATTTTACTGCTTTATAATCACCTGTTACTGAGTCCATCTCTTCTAAAAGTTTTGTTGATTGTGTATATCGGAAATATCCAAAACTACTTGATCCACTTTGTTCTTGATGACGAATATGGATATCAATAGAATCTTTTGTTTGAGCTTGAACTAATATCGTATAATGATCATCCAGTAAGACTTGTTTCTTCGTTTCAATCTCTTTAATCGCTTCTTTTGCTAAAGCATTTAGTTCGGTAGTAGTCGTTCCTTCTTTTGTAGAAGCAGCAGTTGTCGTTGTTTCTTCAACTTTTGTTGTTACTGCTGATTCTCCATTTTTAGAAACATTCACCATATCAGCTTGATTAAACGTTTCTGTACGGCTTGCACATCCCATTAATCCAATCGCTAATAAACTGACTACTAATTTCCATGAAGATTTCATGGTATCCTTCCTTTCCACTTGCTTAGTTTCATAACTTTTCAAAAAAATGATAACGTGAAAACAATTGTTAAATTATTTTCAATTTTACAATTTTTTTGTTCATTGTCAAGATGAATTGTATAAAAAAGAGTAGGAAAAATCAAATACTTCATTTTGATTTTTAGCCTACTCCTAATTGAATGTCTAGTTTCCTGTTGTTTGAGATTGTTCTGTTACATTTGGTGTATTATCAGAAAAATCTTTCAACGCATTTTTCAATGTATCATCTGTAATCTTCACTTCTGCATTTTTCACTAATGAAGAAACTACTGAATGGATTGTAGCTGTATCTTTTAATTTTTCAGCTAATAATTCATCTTCTAATGTAGAACGTACATCACTTAATGAACCTTTTTCAGGTTTATCCACTAATTTAATCACATGGTAACCATATTGAGTTAATACTGGTTCTTCTGTAATATCTCCTACTTTTAGACCATATGCTGCATCGGCGAATTCTTTCACCATGTCTGAACGTTTGAATGGTCCAATTTTACCACCATTTTCAGCAGACGTTTTATCTGTTGAATTTTCTTTTGCTAAAGTATCAAAATCAGCGCCATCTTTTAATTGCTTGATTAAATCTTCAGCTTTTTTCTTAGCTTCTGCTTTTTCATCATCAGAAGCATTTTGAGATACGCCAATTAAAATATGTTGAGCTGTTGCTTTTGGCTCCCATGAATCATAATATTTTTGAACTTCTTCATCACTGAAAGTAGTAGATTTTTTAACTGCCGCAGTAATTAATTTGTTTAAATAAACTGTATCACGGTAAGCATCTACTGAAGTGAATCCACTACGAGCTAATACAGCTTTTAAAGCATCTTCTCCACCATATTGTTTCACTTGATTTGCAACTTCTGTTTTTGCTTCTTCTTCCAAAGCTTTTTTATCTTTCGCATCATTTTCTAAAACTTTTTGTAACACTAAACGTTGTAAAGTTTGTTCTCCTGATGTTGCTTTTAATGCTTTATAAAACTCTTCCTGGGTAACATTACCTGCTTTTGAAGTCGCTACAGCTGATTGATTATTTGAACAAGCTGCTAACGCTAAAGTTGATGCTACAGCTAACATCCCCATCATTGTTTTTTTCATTCTTTCCACTCCTGTCATACTACTAAATATTGCATTTCCCACAATATACCATATTTTCAGCTTATTTCCTAGCTTTTGAAAAAAAGACAATAGTTTTTTCTTAAAATCTTCATACATTCCTATACTTTTTAATTCTTACAAGAAAAGAAAAAAGACTGGATTTTCATCCAATCTTTCATGTAATTTCTTATTTTAAAATACGAATCGTAATTGTACGACGTCCGAAATTATAAGTTTGTGCTACAGTTGGGAAGTGAACATCAATTTTGTTCCCTACAATCGCTCCACCTGTATCTGCTGCGCGGAATACTCCGTATCCAGGAATTTCTACCATAGTTCCTAATGGAATTACTCGTGGATCTACTGCAATAACCATTGGGTCATTCACTAAGTTTGTTCCATCAGCTGTATAGCTAGATAATCCTGCTTCAGCATATGAATAAGCTGTTGCTTCAACGGTTAATGTATAACCTTCAGTTGCTTCTGGAGCTGCTTGAGTTGTTGTAGTAGTTTGTACTTCTTGTGAAGTAGCTGTTTGCGGAGTTGGCTCTACTGCTTTCACTTCTACAACTTCTGTATTATCTTCTACTTTGTAAGTATGCTCTTCTTCTTCAGTTTTCACAACTACTTCTTGTTTATCAGCAGAAAACTTAATTGTTGTTCCTGCATAAATTAAATTAGCGTTTTGAATATCATTAACACGAATTAAAGCATCTAATGATACATCCATCGCTTCAGCGATAACAGATAATGTATCACCATATTTTACTGTGTACTCTTGTACCCCTTCATCATTATGAACAATTTCATCTTTCACTTCGTCTGTAGTACGTGCTACCCATTCATCAGCCTTAGCTGTTGAAGTTGTCATTCCTGAAATTCCTAGAAAAGCTACTGCGATTGTTGCCAACACCGTCTTCTTTAATGTAAATTTCATAAACATCCTTTCCGACTCTCTACTAAAAAAATTATTGTTTCGAGAATCTACCGCTTAAAATTTCCAAGTGCGGTTTAATTTGATGTAACTACTGTAACACGAAAAAATAGCAAAATGTTGATTTCACGCGTTTTGTTAAGCCTCTTTAAATAAATTGACTTTTTTTGATATTTAGATTACAGAAAATCGATGCGAACATACGTTTTTGTTACATTTGTCATCTTTTTGTAATATTCACTTAAATTTCTCTTTAACTTTTGTTCGCATAAAATTGAAATGTTACAACTTTGAAAACGTTTTACTTGTTATGAGTTTCATTTTCTTTGTAGAAAACAGTAAAAAATACCCCCATCTCTACTTGAAAGATGAGGGTAAAAATGTAATTTGTACGCTTCAAAAAAACAGTAAGACTTCCCATAGTAGTAATAGTATCCATGAAACTTGCATTATCAAAGTTTTTTACATCCTTTTGTTACTATTCAAGGAAAGTTAATTCTTAATGTACTTTCATTAGTATCATTTAAAACAGTAAGACTTCCCATAGTAGCATTAGTAATATCAGCCACGGTTGGCTGATATTACTGGAAACTTCGAGACCAAGGCTCGAAGTTTAGCAATGAGACTCGCTTTTTAGCGAGGCTGCTTGCGTCCTTTTGCTACTATAAAAGAGAAGTCTATACGAAATTTATATATCTTATTTATCTTCTTCTGTCTTACGTTTTCTGTCACGGTCACGTTTCATTTGGCTTGAACGTAATTGACCACACGCTGCTTCAATATCATGACCGAATTCTTTACGAACCACACAATTAATATGATTCTTCTTCAATACATCATAGAAAGCTACTACACGATCCTTACTACTACGTTCATATTGATCGTGCTCACGAACTTTATTATAAGGAATTAAGTTTACATACGATAAACGTTTCTTATCCGCTAATAAATCTGCCAATTGTTGCGCTTGTTCCACAGAATCATTCACATGATCCAACATAATATATTCAAATGTTACACGACGGTTTGTCGTACGAATATATTCATTAATGGCTTCCATTACCACTTCAATTGGATATTTACGATTAATACGCATAATTTTAGAACGAGTATCATTATCTGGAGCATGTAGCGATAACGCTAAGTTTACTTGCAAGCCTTCTTTAGCAAAATCTAGAATTTTTGGAGCAAGTCCACTAGTTGAAACCGTAATATGACGTGCACCAATCGCTAAACCTGTATCAGAATTGACTACTTTTAAGAACTTAATCACATTATCATAATTATCAAATGGTTCTCCAATTCCCATTACTACAATATGACTCACACGGTCTCCAGGAGCAACTTCATCTAATGTACGTTGCACGTGCATGACTTGCGCTACAATTTCTCCAGCGACTAAGTCACGTTGTTTCGCAATAATACCACTAGCACAAAAAGTACAACCGATATTACATCCTACTTGTGTTGTTACACAAATTGATAGTCCATATTCTTGTGGCATTAATACTGTTTCAATTAATAAGCCATCTGCTAATTCAAATAAGAACTTACGAGTACCGTCTGTTGATTGTTGTTTAATTTTTTCATTTAACACTGGGAATGTAAAAGTTTCATTTAATTTTGCAATTAAATCTTTTGATAAGTTTGTCATTTCTTCAAAACTTGTCACACGTTTACGATATAACCAATCCCATAATTGTCCTGCTCTGAATTTTTTCTCTCCATGTTCTTCAAACCATGCCACTAAATCTTCATAAGGATATCCATAAATAATTGGTTTTCCTTCATATTCACGAACACGTCTTCCGATTTTTGTTACCATTTCTAATCCTTCTTTCTAGCATGCAAATGCTTTTTCAATTTCTTCTAATGATTTTCCTGAACTTAATAAAACACTTAGTTTCATACGAGCTTTTTGCCCACTCAATCCTGTTGTAAAAATGACACCAGACTGTCTTAATTGTTTACCTCCACCCAAATAGTCGTAAACATCATAAGTAACACCGTTGAATGCTCTAGAAACTAATACTACGGGAATTCCTGCCTCTAAACATCTTTGTAAGGCGGGTAATGTTGCTGGCGGTAAGTTTCCTGCTCCTAGCGCTTCTATAACAACTCCTTTTGCCTGACTCTCGCAAATCGCATCAAGTAATAGCCCATCCATTCCCGCATAAGCTTTTAATAAGTAAACCCCTGTTTGAACTTCTTCAATAGGATAGTATTCTTGTTTTAATAATCGTTGGAAATAAATGACTTCACTTTTAGAAACTAATCCAATCGGTCCAAAAGTTGGCGTTTGGAAAGTAGCGACATTCGTTGTATGAGTTTTTGTCACATAAGTAGCTGTATGAACTTCATCATTCATCACAACTACAACTCCTTTATCTTTCGATTCTGGAGAAGCTGCTACAATTAAGGAACTTCGTAAATTCGCTAATCCGTCTGACCCAATCTCATTACTCGATCTCATTGCTCCAGTTACCACAATGGGAATCGATAAATTCGTTGTTAATTCTAGAAAATACGCTGTTTCTTCTAAAGTATCTGTTCCATGAGTAACTACAACTCCTGTATATCCCTCTTCAACAGCTGTCAAAATTCTTTTTCTTAATTGCATCATATGAGATTCTTGCAAATGAGGAGAAGGTAAATTAAACAAATCTTCTGTATGAATATCTCCAATTAAATCAAATAAATGTGCACTCGATAATAAAGGATTTTCTCCATTAGGAGATACTTTTCCAGTAGAATGGTCTTCGCTCATTGCGATGGTTCCACCTGTATTAATGATTAAAATTTTTGCCATGCTTCAACCTCCTTATCTTTCATGCAAAATCTCTTAGTACATTTTTCATATAATCTTAGTCTACCATAATCTAGACTTTAAAAAAAGAAAAGACTTGAATGAAGCCAAGTCTTTTCTTGTACCATTTATTGTTTTTGATATTGTCTTTGATGTTGATGAACTCCTGAAAAAATAAATGAACTTGCATCTTCCACTTGGAAAGTTTGTTCGCCACTTTCATCTACCATTTGACTAAATAATGTTTCGTATTCTTCAACCGTTACTTGTTTACGAGCCTCTAATAATTGTTGATGAGCTTCTACTCGTAATTGTTTTTCAAAGCCTTCCACTAATTCTCCAACGAAGAACTCTCCAACTGCTCCTGAGCCATAACTAAAGAATCCAATACGGTCTCCTGCTACTAATACAGAACTTGTTTCAATTAAAGAAATAAAACTTAAAAATAATGATCCTGTATAAATATTTCCAACATGACGATTATAAGCTGTACTTTCTTGATAACGAGTCGTTAATCGTTCTTGTTCTTCTTCTGGTAATTCTTCTAAAAATGGTTTAAAAGCTTTTAATCCCATTTTCGTATATGGTAAATGGAAGCAAATCGCTTCTAAATCAGCAAAAGTAGCTCCTGTTTGTTTTGCATAATCATTCCAAACTTCTGCAAAGAAACGGATGTATTGTTCATTTGAGAATTTTCCATCTACCATTGGGTATGCTTCGTAATTTGGACGCCAAAAATCCATGACATCATCTGTAAATAAGCTAGTTTCATCTTCTAATCGAAGTAAACGAGGCTCAGCTGAAACGACCATTGCGACTGCCCCAGCTCCTTGTGTTGGTTCTCCACCACTCTTCAAGCCATATTTAGCGATGTCACTCGCAATAACTAAGACTTTTGATTCAGGATTCAAAGCAATATGTCCTTTTGCTAATTGTAATGCTGCAGTTGCTCCATAGCACGCATGTTTTAATTCCACACTACGAACTCGATTCGATAATCCTAATAAATTTTGAATATAAACTGCTGCAGATTTGGATTGGTCAATTCCTGTTTCTGTTCCCACAAGAATCATATCAATAGCTTCTTTATCAGCTTCATCTAAAATTCCAATTGCTGCATTGGCTCCCATTGTGACAATATCTTGAGTCACTGGAGCTACAGCCATTGTACTTTGTCCAATTCCTATTGTATATTTTTCTGGTTCTACACCACGCTCTACTGCTAAATCCTCCATGGATAAGGCAAACGGAGGTGTATAAAATCCAATTTTATCAATTCCGATATTCATTTCTAACTCCCTTATTCTAATAAGTATCTATCCTAATAGTCTGCACGTACCATAGTAGCAAAAAATGACGAAAGCTACAACGATTATCCCTACTGAAAGTTATAATTTAAAAAAAACTTTAACTTTTTTATGTAGTATTTTAATAGGTTTCTGTGCAACTTTCGATTACAATAGTATAGTAAATGAAATTTTAAGGAGAATGATATGAATTCAAACGATATTGTAATTATTAGTGCTACAAGAACAGCTATTGGAAAATTTGGAGGACAATTCGCTTCAATCAGTGCTGTTGAATTAGGTACAGCCGTTGCAAAATCTGCGATTGAAAAAGGAAAAGTAGATCCAAGTTTAATCGATACCGTTATTTTTGGACAAGTATTACAAGCAGGGATTGGTCAAAACCCTGCGCGTCAAGTTGCCTTAAACTCAGGATTACCTCATACTAGTACAGCTTTAACCGTAAATGAAGTTTGTGGTTCTGGATTAAAATCTATTTTATTAGCAGCTCAAGCCATTCGTCTAGGAGATGCAAAAATCGTATTAGCGGGTGGGATGGAAAATATGTCTTTAGCCCCACATCTACTTCCAAATCGATTTGCTACTAAAAATGGAAATTGCACGATGATTGATGCTTTATTCCACGATGGCTTAACAGACGCCTTTTCGAATGAAGCGATGGGAATTACTGCTGAAAATCTAGTTAATAAATACGGATTTACTCGTCAACAATTAGATGAATTTGCAGCTCACTCTCAACAAAAAGCATACCAAGCACAACAATCTGGTGCATTTGATAAAGAAATTACACCTATTAAAATCACGAATAAAAAAACAAAACAAGTCGTAGCGATTGATAAAGATGAATTTATTCGCCCTGAAACAACTGTTGAATCTCTAAGTTCATTAAGACCTGCCTTTAAAAAAGATGGAGTCGTAACAGCGGGAAATTCTTCAGGTATCAATGATGGTGCAGCCGCTTTAATTTTAACAACACGAGAAGTAGCTAACACTTTAAATTTACCAATCTTAGCAACTTTAACAGGATATGCTGAAGCAGGAGTCGACCCTTCTATTATGGGAATTGGACCAGTCCCTGCCATTGAAAAATTAATTCAAAGAACGCATATTCCATTAGATCGAGTGGATTTATTTGAATTGAACGAAGCTTTTGCTGCTCAAAGTTTAGCAGTCATAAAAGATTTGAAAATCAATCCAGAAAAAGTGAATATCCACGGCGGTGCTATCGCATTAGGACATCCAATCGGTGCTTCTGGTGCTCGTATTGTAGTGACTTTAATTCACGCTTTACAACAACGTCAATTACAAACCGGAATTGCTTCTCTATGTGTAGGTGGCGGAATGGGTGTAGCCTTAAGCTTAAAAATTGAACAATAAAATAGCATGATACAAATAAGCCAAGCATCTACTTAGGATGCTTGGCTTGTTTCATTTCTAATTTCTTTTGTATTTGACGTTTTTGATAATAGTGTCGAATTTCTTCGTTTTCTTCTGTAGACTGATAAGTCACTGAAATTCGATGTTCCCCTGTCCAACTTTCTACTAATTCTTCTACACTCGGTAATGTTAAATTAGGAAGTTCTACTGAAATGGATAATGTATCCCTCCAAATTTCATAGCGAATTTGGAATAATAATCGTCCCACTCTTAGTAAGATTTCTCGTTTTTCGGTATCCATTTGATAGGCTTTTTCGAAAAATTTCTGCATATACATTCTAAAATTATAATAGACATCATTAACGGTCTCTACTCCCATTTCAAAAAACAATTCGAAGAACGTATCAAAAAAGAGTTTTAAATCTTCATCCGAAACTACTTCTGTCCATTGTTTAAACGTTTGATCTGTTAATTGGCTATTTCTCGTTAATTCGGTTAATTCAACAAAATGATCTTCTTCAATATTCCACATTAAAGCACTATGCTGAGAAATCCCACTTCCCTGACTTTCAATAATATGATATGGAACTTGAGATTCTAACATTAAACCTACGATTGAATCTTGAGGAATATATCTTTTGGCTTTAGACACCACTCTTTGATAACCTTCTGTATCTAAAATCGAGCGATGAACTCCAGGTGAATCCCAACAATATATTTTATGAATTCGATTTTGAATAGCTTCCTCTTGCATTGCACTCGCATATAAAGAAAGATTTCCACCTTTAGAATGTCCGGATATACTTAAATTTCCTTCAAATAGCTCTGCTTGTTTTCTTAAATATTCAATCGCATCTGTTTGTGCAGGAATCAAATCAGAATAAGTCATCATAAAGTCTTCTTTCCAACCTGTTAAGCTTTCATCCGTTCCTCTAAAAATAATCCAACGAGTATGCTCTTCCCATTGATAGCAAACTGCAGCAAATTGTTTCGTCAATTCATCATCAATATCATTCATAAATCCAAATACTTTAATCTCTTTATAACGCTGACTTTCAGACACAATTTCTAGTAATTGAATTCTCTCGGAAGTAATCATAAATGGATTATGTTCCTGTAGTTTTTCTTGAACTTTAGCAAATTCTTTTCCTAATTGTTCAAGAGAAATCGCCTCTGTTACATCGAATGACTTAGGAACAATCTCATCAAATTCTTGTATTCTTTTCAGTAGTGTACCACCTAACTTGTACAAATGCAAAATTAAAAAAGACTTTTCTGTTGTAGTTGTTGTGGATTTCGTTCCCTCTTACTACAACAAAAAGTCTAATTCATATTTTCATTATTTATCTTGAATCCATTTTCCAGAAGCATCTACACGATAACCATCTGGTGTTTTAGTATTCACTAACATTGCGCCAGATGAACCTAAATAATAGTCTCCAACCCAACGGTTTGCTTGCATTACACCATCTGCATTGAAGTAGTACCATGCATTACTAATTTCTTTCCAGTCTGTTTGCATTGCTCCACTATTATCCATATAGTACCAAGCTCCGCTCACTTTTTGCCATGAAGTACGCATGGCACCATCCGTATTGAAATAATACCATGTACCATTTACTTTTTCCCAGTTAGTGCTCATTACACCACTTCCATCAAAATAGTACCAAGTTCCGCTAATGTTTTTCCAATCAGTGACCGCACTATTATCTTCATAGTAATACCAATTACCACCATTTTGTTGCCATCCTGACAATGTAGATTCATCAGAACCATTTGAATCTGAACTAGACGAAGACGCTGCATGTTGTTTGTTTAATGGTGTGCCATCGGCAGTTTGTGGGCGATACGCTCCTTTTGAACGACCAATTTCACAAGCTACTCCATCATGGTCTCTATCTAAATTTTCAGAATATCCTTCTTCACCACGAGCAATATTTCCATATCCTGCAGCCCAAGCTTCCTTACAACTTCTAAAATGTACACGTGCTTCTACTTTTTGTTCAAGCCCAAGAGCTAACAATGTAGCAGCTGCACTGAATACGACTAAACCTTTAACTTTTTTCATATAAAATCCTCCTTCTTATTACAAATTCAGTATATCACAAAATAAAGTTTGAACAAGAAAAATTTTTCTTCCTTTTTTACAAGGAGAGTGCTATACTTTGGACTTGAAAATAGTGAAACGGGGGCGTTAAAAATGCAATTAGGATTTGATAGCGAAAAATACCTGGAAGAACAAAGTCAATATATTTTAGAACGAGTGAATAGTTATGACAAACTCTATCTAGAATTTGGTGGAAAGCTCATCGGAGACTTCCATGCGATGAGAGTATTACCTGGATTCGATCCAGATGGAAAAGTCAAACTACTCTATCGCCTAAGAAACCAAGCAGAAATTATTATCTGCGTTTATGCTGGGGATATCGAACAAAATAAAGTTCGTGGAGATTTAGGCATTACTTATGACCGAGATGTCTTAAGAATGATTGATGATTTACATCATTGGGATTTGAAAATCAATAGCGTACTCATTACAAGATACACTGGTCAACCAGCTGCGACACAATTCAAAAATATGTTAGAACGTAGAGGGATGACTGTTTATACTCACGGTCATACAGAAGGCTATCCAATGGATGTGGATACCATTGTAAGTGATGCTGGATACGGAGCAAACGCATATATCGAAACGACTCGTCCATTAGTTGTTGTTACAGCGCCTGGAGCTAATAGTGGAAAACTAGCCACTTGTTTAAGTCAGCTATATCATGAAACACAAAGAGGTCGTTCAGCAGGTTATGCAAAATTTGAAACATTCCCTGTATGGAATTTACCATTAAACCATCCAGTTAACATCGCTTATGAAGCTGCAACAGCTGATTTAGAAGATGTCAATATGATTGATCCATATCATTTGGAAAAATACGGCATCACGACTGTTAACTATAATCGTGATATCGAAGCATTCCCTCTATTAAGAAGAATTTTAAGAAAAATTTACAAGGATCAAGAAATCCCTTATTACTCACCAACAGATATGGGAGTTAACCGTGTAGGATTTGCGATTACAGATGACGCAGTCGTACAAGAAGCATCTAAACAAGAAATTATTCGAAGATACTACCACTTACAATGCGATTACAAACGTGGAATTGGTACATTAGAAACTGCGCAACGTGGAAAATACATTATGGATGAAATGGGACTAACTCCTCAAGATCGTCCTGTTGTAGAAAAAGCATTGAGCAAATCTAAAAAATCAAACACAGAAGTCGTTGCGATTGAATTACCAAATGGTAAAATGATTACTGGAAAACAAAGTGAAACAATGACAGCAGGAGCTGCTTGCCTATTAAATGCGATTAAAGAATTAGCTGGTATTCAAAAAGATTTACATCTATTACCTCCTGTGATTCTTGAATCCATTACAAAATTGAGTCAAGATGTGTTCCACCAACAACGTCGATCACTTGATAGTAAGGAAGTTTTAATTGCTTTAAGTATGTCAGCTGTTACAAATCCATCAGCAGAAGCAGCTAAAAATCAATTAGTCTTTTTAAGAAATTTACAAGCGCATAGTACAGTTATTTTACAAAAAGCAGATGAAGAAATTTATCGTGATTTAGGAATTACCATTACGAGTGAACCATCGTTTGCAGGAAATAGTTTCTATTATAGCCATTAAACACAAAACAGGATTGAAGGAATCTCCCCTCAATCCTGTTTTAATTTTTATTAATGAATGGCTCCACCAATTGTTTTTAAATCTTCTTTACCATGATAATCAATGACTGTTTCTACACAAAGAGTTAAAGCTTGAACCATTTCTTCTAATTTCATAGAAGGATATTGATTTTTTCCTTTTACTTGTTCAGGTAAGAAAGGTACATGAATAAATCCAGCTTTTAGCGAAGGATGATTTTTAGAAGCATAATACAACACTTGATACATAATATGCACTCTCTCCATCTTCCTGAATTGGAAAATCGATTGGTTGGTTTTCTTCATTATCCGCAATACGTGCATCGTCAATATTAATCGCAATACGTTCAGGTGTAATCCCTTGTCTTCCACCTGCTTGACCTACACAAATAACTACATCAGGTTGGAAAATTTCAATTTCATTTTTTAACACTTCAAATGATTTTTGAAAAACGGTAGGAATTTGAATTCCTTTAATTTCTGCACCCTTTATATTTTGAGGAATACGACGAACAACTTCCCAAGAAGGATTAATACTTTCTCCACCAAATGGATCAAAACCTGTTAATAAAATTTTCATCTGTACACTCTCCTTTAATTCAAAATACAAAAAAAGCACTCGTAAGAGTGCTAGGGATGACCCGTACGGGACTCGAACCCGTGTTACCGCCGTGAAAGGGCGGTGTCTTAACCGCTTGACCAACGGGCCAGTATAAATTTAAAGCGGGTGACGAGAATCGAACTCGCGACAACAGCTTGGAAGGCTGTAGTTTTACCACTAAACTACACCCGCATAATATAAACGGTCCCGACGGGAATCGAACCCGCGATCTCCTGCGTGACAGGCAGGCATGTTAACCCCTACACCACGGAACCATATTTTTGGGAATGGAGGTTAACGGGATCGAACCGCTGACCCCCTGCTTGTAAGG
>QWCR01000921.1_pt1 | contig 14596 bp, 14 predicted proteins | sample 1972581 | NCBI WGS metagenome assembly QWCR01 (sample SAMN09866703, study PRJNA288562) | Human oral metagenome isolate pre4_saliva, whole genome shotgun sequencing... | isolation source: mouth | host: Homo sapiens | place: USA: California
ATCTTCCTACAGTAAAAATACTCGAAAGCACATAGAATAAGGCTTTACGAGCATTTAAGAAAATATAAAAAGATAATTAGAAATTTATACTTTGTTTATTTTAAAAATATTAGTTAATATATTACTTATAAATTTTATATAACGAGAATACTCTACACTAATATATATTAGTATATTAATGTGCTTTATGCAATCATTTATCTAAACTTCTTAAAATTATGCTACCACCTTATATAATAATGTTATCAATAAAAAAAAAAGAGAGTAACTCAAAATCGTGATTTCATAGAAATCGATTTTATCGAGTCACCTCCGCGCAGATTATTAGATATCTAAAAAGCTTTTATAAAGCGAATTTAGATATCAATAAACCACTGCGTCTATGAGTTCATATATGAACTTTGTTAAATTTTAGGACTTTTGGGGGATCATCACTTTTTATATTATCTTTCCTTTGTCAAAATACCATCTTTCATTCGATAAACATGATCGCATTTTTCAATCATCCTATTATCATGTGTTACCATAATAATTGATTTGTTTTTTTCTTTACACTCTTTTGAAAGTAAATCTACGACTTCAAACGCTCTATCTGAATCAAGACTTGCTGTAGGTTCATCAGCTAAGATGATTGCCGGATTATTGTAAAGGGCTCTAGCAATAGCTAATCGTTGTCGTTCACCGCCTGATAAGTCTTTCGGTAATTTATTTTCTAAATGATCTATTCCTAATTCTTTAAAAAGAGATTTTTGATCTTGAAGTTTTTGTCTTTTTTCCTTATTTATTCTATCAACTAATTCTAACTGTTGTTTTGCAGTTAAAAATGGAACTAAATTAGATGCCTGTAGAACAAATCCAATATCGTTAAATCGTAACTTTGGATAATCGCAATAAATTTACCTTCTTCTATTTTAAAATTAGTTTCTTTCAGAGCTTCTATTTCTTTATTTCCATCCTGATATGATTTAGTTACATTTATAAATTCTAATACATTCATATGACACCTATCCTATTGCTTTTAATGGATCAATTTTTCTAATAGCTAATACAGAGAATAATATTCCTACTAAAGAAAAAATAATCAAACTAACGAATATAATACTGTAATAAAGTCCATTTCCTAAAAATGGTACTGCTGATGGCAGGACAAGTGATGTTCCCCATGTTCCAACCAAACCTAGTATACTTCCAGCTAATGAAAGTAAGAATGTTTGCGATAAAACAGAAATTCCAATAATTCCATTCGAGATTCCTTGGGCTTTCATTATACCAAAAATAGGTGTTTTCTGAATAGTAAGTACATACATGAAAATACCTATAATAATAGCAGAAATCACTATTAAGAATCCTATCATTAGTCCAAACGTTAAAATCTGAGCACTATAACCAGGTAATTCATTAATAAAATCAGCTATACTAACTTTTTGGAAAATAGAACTGTCGTAATCCTTTAATTCTCCTTTTACTACGAAAGCATTAATCATAGGATTATCAGTAGTTTTACTTACACCATATTTCAAAACTTGAAAATCATTTATATTCATATATACTACAGGCGCAACATTAAATCTAGATTTTTCCGTGTAACCCACTATTTTTAATTCAATATCCGAGTTAGCAGTTTTAATAGTATCTCCTATAGAATACCCCTCTTTTTCAGACAAACTTTTTTCAATAACAACTTCATTTTTAGATTCAAAAGTTCTTCCTTGTATTACTGGTGGAATTAAAAAGCTCCCATTATTCACACCAAAAATACTAACTTTTTGTTTAACATCCTCATTTGAACTCTTCGCAGTTTTAGAAACTGTAACCATTTGACTAAAAGCTTCAACATTATCTGCAGATAAAGATTTTTTATCTGATAATTTTAGATTAGATAAACCAATAGTTTTATTTGCTTCTGAAGAAAGTAATATCGTATCCGCCCTCCAATGATCAATAGAAGATCTATTCTGATCTATCAATCCAAAAGCTAATCCAGATAAGAAAAACATTAAATAAGAAACTAGTGTAAGTAATCCTACAATAAGACTATACCTGAGCTTAGCATCTTTTATTTCATTAATAGCTAAAAACATTTTTTTCCCCTTAAAATATAAAATTTTTGTTCATAAATAATAAATTGCATTACACTAAGCATATAGAATAAAACTTGTAAAGTCAAGTTATTAAACTATACTTGTTATCTATTAGCTCCTCAAACAGCTTTTTATACTATCAATTATGATAACTAGAATATTCTTTTAGAGCTATTTAAATGTCTTCAAGCTGTTAACAAATAGACAATCTTCATGAATTTAAAAGAAAAAATCGAAGTTAATTTCTTAACTTCGACTTTTTACTATTACTCAATATCCCTAGAGTAATCAGATTTTATTTTAATAATATATAAATTATTTGAATTTATTATATTATTTCCCCTATACTACCTTTAAACATATTATACACCTCTTACAGATTTTCTGCAAGGATTTACTAAAAATAGTACGTATTTTCTAATAAAATTACAAAAAATAATGATTTTATATTAAAAATACAATATTAATACATATAATATATTAAAACTATCAAATATCTTTTATTAAAAATGAACGTTATGTAAATCTGTATTAAGTATAAATAAAAGCAAGGTGAAATTCACCTTGCTTTTTGTGTTTTAATTCAATTATTATTTAACGATTGAAGTTACAACACCTGAACCTACAGTACGTCCACCTTCACGAATTGAGAAACGAGTTCCTTCTTCGATCGCGATTGGAGAAATAAGTTCTACGTTGATTGATACGTTATCCCCAGGCATTACCATTTCAGTACCTTCTGGTAAAGTAACTACACCAGTTACGTCAGTAGTACGGAAGTAGAATTGAGGACGGTAGTTTGTGAAGAATGGAGTGTGACGTCCACCTTCTTCTTTAGATAATACGTACACGTCAGCTACGAATTGAGTGTGTGGAGTGATTGTTTTAGGAGCTGCTAAAACTTGTCCACGTTCGATATCTTCACGAGCAACACCACGTAATAATGCACCGATGTTATCTCCTGCTTCAGCGTAATCTAATAATTTACGGAACATTTCAACACCTGTTACAGTAGTTGAAGCTGGTTCTTCAGTTAATCCAACGATTTCTACTACGTCTCCAACTTTAACTTGTCCACGTTCAACACGTCCAGTAGCAACTGTACCACGACCTGTGATTGAGAATACGTCCTCAACTGGCATCATGAATGGTTTAGCGTTATCACGTTCTGGAGTTGGGATGTACTCGTCAACTGTTTCCATTAATTCGATGATAGCTTTTTCTGCATCAGCGTCTCCTTCAAGAGCTTTAAGAGCAGAACCTTTGATTACTGGTAGTTCATCTCCGTCGAATCCGTATTCAGATAATAGTTCACGAACTTCCATTTCAACTAATTCTAATAACTCTTCGTCATCAACCATATCACATTTGTTTAAGAATACAACGATTTTTGGTACTCCAACGTTACGAGATAATAGGATGTGCTCACGAGTTTGAGCCATTGGTCCATCTGTAGCAGCGATTACTAAGATAGCTCCGTCCATTTGAGCAGCACCAGTGATCATGTTTTTAACATAGTCAGCGTGTCCTGGGCAGTCTACGTGTGCGTAGTGACGGTTTGGAGTTTCGTACTCGATGTGAGAAGTGTTGATTGTGATACCACGTTCTCTTTCTTCTGGTGCGTTATCGATTGAAGCGTAGTCTTTAGCTTCTCCACCATAAGTTTTTGCTAATACAGTAGCGATAGCTGCTGTTAAAGTAGTTTTACCGTGGTCAACGTGACCAATTGTTCCAATGTTAGCATGTGTTTTACTACGGTCAAATTTTTCTTTTGCCATTTTAAAAATGTCTCCTTCAAGTTAATAAAATTTTAATTTTTTAAATTAGTCACATAGCATTCTATGATAACTATATTTTATAATGTTACAACGAAAATTGCAACTATAAAGAATAATTTTTATTATCCTTTATTTTTTTTGATAATTTCTTCAGAAATTGATTTAGGTACTTCTTCGTAGTGGTCGAATACCATTGAGTAAGTACCACGTCCTTGAGTTGAAGAACGTAGAGAAGTTGCATATCCGAACATTTCAGATAATGGTACTGAAGCACTTACTACTTGAGCGTTACCACGAGCTTCCATACCTTCAACACGTCCACGACGTGAAGTGATATCACCCATGATATCTCCTAAGTATTCCTCAGGCATAACAACTTCAACTTTCATGATTGGTTCTAAGATTACTGGGTTACATTTTTTAGCAGCTTCTTTAAGAGCTAATGATGCAGCAACTTTGAACGCCATTTCAGATGAATCGACATCGTGGTATGATCCATCGAATAATTTAGCTTTAACGTCGATTAATTCGTATCCAGCTAATACCCCATTTGCCATAGAGTCTTTTAATCCTGCTTCTACTGCTGGGATGTATTCACGTGGAACTACCCCACCAACGATAGCATTTTCGAATTCAAAACCTGCACCTGGCTCATTTGGAGTGAACTCAATCCATACGTCCCCGTATTGTCCACGTCCACCAGATTGACGAGTGAATTTACCTTGTACTTGTGCAGCTTGTTTGAATGTTTCACGGTAAGATACCATTGGAGCACCTACTGTACATTCAACTTTGAATTCACGACGCATACGGTCAACGATGATGTCTAAGTGAAGCTCACCCATACCTGCGATGATAACTTGTCCAGTTTCTTCGTCAGTTCCAGCACGGAATGTTGGGTCTTCTTCTTGTAATTTTTGTAAAGCTGTTGACATTTTATCTTGGTCAGCTTTTGATTTTGGTTCAACTGAAAGTTGGATAACTGGTTCTGGGAATTCCATTGATTCAAGAATAACTTCGTTTTTCTCGTCACAAAGTGTGTCCCCAGTAGTAGTATCTTTAAGACCAACAGCTGCAGCGATATCACCAGCGTAAACTTCAGCGATTTCGTTACGAGTGTTAGCGTGCATTTGTAGGATACGTCCTACACGTTCACGTTTACCTTTAGTTGAGTTTTTAACGTATGAACCAGATGATAAAATACCTGAATACACACGGAAGAAAGTAAGTTTCCCTACGAATGGGTCAGTCATAACTTTGAAAGCTAATGCTGAGAATGGCTCTTCGTCAGAAGAGTGTCTCTCTATTTCTTCATCAGTATCTGGATTGATACCTTTAATAGCAGGTACGTCTAATGGAGATGGTAAGTATTCTACTACTGCATCTAGCATTGGTTGTACACCTTTATATTTGAAGGCTGATCCACATACTACTGGGAAGAATTCTACAGATAATGTAGCTTTACGAATAGCAGCTTTAAGCTCATCTATTGTAATTTCTTCTCCACCTAAATATTTTTCCATGAATTCTTCATCGAATTCTGCAACAGCTTCAATAAGTTTTTCACGGTATTCTTCAGCTTGATTTTGATAGTCAGCTGGGATTTCTTTTACAACAAGATTTTCCCCAACGCTACCTTCGTTGTAGATAGCTTTCATTTCAACAAGGTCGATTACACCTTCGAATAAATCTTCAGCTCCGATTGGAAGTTGAATTGGGTGTGCGTTAGCTTGTAATCTGTCGTGGATTGTTCCTACAGAGTATAGGAAATCTGCTCCTGTTTTATCCATTTTGTTAACGAATACGATACGAGGAACTCCATAAGTTGTAGCTTGACGCCAAACTGTTTCTGTTTGTGGTTCAACACCTGATTGTGCATCTAATACTGCTACTGATCCATCAAGTACACGAAGTGAACGTTCAACCTCAACTGTGAAGTCTACGTGTCCCGGTGTATCGATAATGTTGATACGGTGGTTTTTCCATTGAGCAGTTGTTGCAGCAGATGTAATAGTGATACCACGTTCTTGTTCTTGTTCCATCCAGTCCATTTGAGAGTTACCATCGTGAGTATCTCCGATTTTGTGGATTTTCCCAGTGTAGAACAGAATACGCTCAGTAGCAGTAGTTTTACCTGCGTCGATGTGAGCCATGATACCGATATTACGAGTATCTTTTAAAGAAAATGCTCTAGTCATGAGTCAATTTTCTCCTTTCATAAATTTTTAAATGATTTTAGTAATTTGTCTTTTATAGTGAAAAACTCAAGCTATAAAATAGCTTGATATTCACCCTATAATTACCAACGATAGTGAGCAAATGCTTTGTTAGCTTCAGCCATTTTGTGAGTATCTTCACGTTTCTTAACAGCTGAACCAGTGTTATTTGCTGCGTCTAAAATTTCATTAGCTAAACGTTGTTCCATAGTTTTTTCTCCTCTTAAACGAGAATAGTTAACTAACCAACGTAGACCTAATGTAGTTCTTCTTTCAGCACGTACTTCTACTGGTACTTGGTAGTTAGAACCACCAACACGACGAGCACGAACTTCAAGAACTGGCATAATGTTGTTTAATGCTTCTTCGAAAACTTCCATAGCATCACGTCCTGATTTTTCTTTAATTAAATCAAACGCAGAATATAAAATTCTTTGTGCTGTACCGCGTTTCCCATCTAGCATTAATTTGTTAATCAATTTTGTAACTAATTTTGAGTTATAAATTGGATCTGGCAAAACGTCACGTTTTGCAACTGGACCTTTACGTGGCATAGTGTCTGCCTCCTTTCACGAATTCTTTTTATCAAATTTTATCTTTTATTATTTTTTCTCTTTTGGTCTTTTAGCACCGTATAGTGAACGTCCTTGTTTACGGTCGTTAACTCCTGCAGTATCTAAAGCTCCACGGATGATGTGGTAACGTACCCCTGGTAAGTCTTTTACACGTCCTCCACGAATAAGTACAACACTGTGTTCTTGTAGGTTGTGTCCGATACCTGGGATATATGCTGTTACTTCGATTTGGTTTGATAAACGAACACGTGCATATTTACGTAAAGCTGAGTTAGGTTTTTTAGGTGTCATAGTCCCAACACGAGTACAAACTCCACGTTTTTGTGGTGAAGAAATGTTAGTTTCTTTCTTTCTTTGAGAGTTGTAACCTTTGTTAAGTGCTGGTGAATCTGATTTCGATACTTTTGATTTACGAGGTTTACGAACTAATTGGTTAATAGTTGGCATTTTCCTGATTTCCTCCTTTCCTCGATACTTTGTGAATCACCTATCCAGGTGTATCACGTTTTTAAATTTTTTATAAGCCATAGTGGCTTTACACAGAGTGCCGTAACACTCACGTACTAAATAATACCACTTTTATTTTTTCTTGTCAACACTTTTTTAAAATTTTTTTATATCTTTTTTAACTTGCTATTATCACATTCTATTTTCACACTTAACCAGGTGTATCATTTTAATAAACACTTCCAGGTGTATCACGTTAGTATTTTTAATAAACTATTCCAGGCGTTTCATTTACAACTTTAAAATTTATTATTTATATAGAAATAATTAAATTATACTCTTGCCGATTAAAACGATTACAAGTATAATATAACTATAGATACAGATTGGAGGGATAATTTATGATAGAAATTAAAAATCTTACTGTTAAATTTGATACAAAGTGCGCTGTTGATGATTTAAGTTTTACTATAAATGATGGGGAAATATTCGGACTTATTGGGCATAATGGAGCTGGTAAGTCAACTACAATCAAATCCCTAGTTAGTATATTAGAGCCTACTTCGGGAGAGATTTATTTCAATAATCTACTTTTAAAAAATAATAGATTAGCGTGTAAAAAGCAAATTGGCTATGTACCTGATTCACCTGATATGTTTCTTACATTATCGGCCTTTGAATATTGGTCATTAGTCGCTAGCATATATGAAATTGATAATAAAACAAGAGATGATATTCTTAATAGGTACTGCAAATTATTTAATATGATAGGAGTTGAACACCAAGAAATTAGTTCCTTCTCTCATGGTATGCGACAAAAAGTATTTGTTATTGGAGCATTATTATCAGAACCTAAGTTTTGGATTATGGATGAACCGATGACAGGATTAGATCCGCAAGCTGCATTTGACTTAAAAAACTTAATGAAAGAACATGCCATAAAAGGAAACAGTGTTTTATTCTCTACTCATGTCTTGGAGGTCGCTGAACATCTATGCGATAGAATAGGCATCCTCAGCAAGGGAAAACTGGTTTTTATCGGTACACTTAACGAGCTTAAAGAACAATTTGAGGGAGATAATTTAGAGGAAATTTATCTTAATATAGTAAAAAATTCAAATTCAAATATTTTAGGTGGTGATTAAACATGAGATTCAATGTAATGAAGGAATTATTCTTAACGAATCTTCTTTATAGTTTTCCTCCACAAAGAAATAAATATAGAAAAAAATTCAGTGGAAAAAGTGATATAAGACATAAGCTTTTTAAAAACTTATTATTTATTAATATTTTCAACTTTCTAAATATTTTACTTATATTTTCTGTGTTTTCAGCCGGTTTTACCTTTTCCGGACCAGGATATCGTAATATACTTTTTTATATTTTATTAATATTGTCTTTTCAGATTTTAGGTAATTTTATTAATATGTTTTATGAAAGTGATGATACATTGACAATTATTCACTTACCTATTACAGGATCTGAAATATTTTTTAGTAAATTATTAACTTTATTATCTCAAATCATTAGTAGCTTAATACCTTTAATAGTTATAAACATGGTTATTGGGCTAAATGCAGAGTTTTCAATTCAAAAACTTTTCTTCGTATTAGTATATAGTTTTGCATTTATGATTACTTTAATATGTTTTATGATGACGATACTTTCATTTGTTACTTATATCCCAAATTTCAAAAAAAATAAAGGGAAAGTTAATGCAGCTTCAATGATAATCGCTGTTATAGTTTTTACAGGGTACATATTTAATTTTGCTCATACTTTTAAAAATATTGGTTCTGAATATAAAGGAGATTTATTTTTAAATATACTCGTGTTAGATATTTCTAAGACTTATACTTATTTAATAATAACTATAATCCTAGCAGTTATCTCTTTCTTTACTACTTATATATTCGTAGTAAAAAAATATATGAAAGACTTATATAGAATATCTGGTAATACATACACATCTAGTTCAAAAACTATAAAAATTAAAGAAAATACTAATAGTACATCAACTACACTATTTTCTAAACTAATTAAGAGAAATTTAAAACTATTGTTAAACAGCACAATTTCGACAACTGTATTTACTAATCTTATAATTACACTTGGTATATTTGTAATTCCGATTATAGAAATTAGAAAGCACGGAGGTATTACACTACCACCTATATTCTACCCAGTAGCTATGACTATAGGATTTACATTAGCATTGTACATTAATTCTAATCCTATGAATTTTACAAGTATAGCAATTTCACTAGAAAAACAAGATTACTATTTTTTAAAATCTCTTCCATTAGAAATAAATCAGGTACTATTAACTATTTTAGCTTTCGGAGCTATTTTATTATTAGTACTACTTAATGTCGTGACATTCTTCTTAGTTACTATGTTGCCATCATCAGCAGATATAGTAGGAATAGTATATTCTTTAATACTAATTGTACTGTTGATTCTTGCAACAAGAAAATTAAGAAAAAATGTATTCGATAAAATATATTCATAAAAAAATATATCGAGAGGGACTCAACAAAATCTTTTTTTGAGTCTCTCCGGCTTTATCTTATTCTATTCCCCTATAATAATCACTGTCTATTTCTCTATAAGGAGCTATATCTTGAACATACTCTAATACTCCTTGGAATTCACCACCTTCATCATAAACCCCAGCATAAGTGACATGAACAAATTTTCCTCTTGATTCTGATTTAAACCACATTTCGTACTTATCTTTTTTTCTATCTCGTAAGTTTTTCATTATAGTTTTAACTTTCTCTAGGTACTTAGGTGGATGACACAGCTCAACATTTCTACCTATTTGCCCTGGCGTGCGTTTAAAAATCATCTCTTCTTCTGAACAATGATCATTATAATATTGAAAAACTTCGTCTTTATTGACAAAGGTAATTTCCATCGGTAAATGATTTAATATTAAATCAATTTGATTTAATGATAGATAACCATTTCCTATTTTCTGATGTGTTTCTCTATTGAAAGTTTCTTCTTTAACTTCTTTCGGTTTATAGGTAATAGTAAACTCTCCTTCAGGAGTTTGTATTACTTTCGTTAATTCCCCTTCTGTAGCTTCTATTACTTCACTATCAACGCTAGTAATTTGCGTTTCAAAATCTTCTCTGTGAGGTATCCACTCTTCTTGAGGTCGAATTATTGCATAACCGTAAGCATCACTGTCTTTAGCGATACTCAACCAATCATCTTGAGTAAATGTTTCTAATAATATCATCAGAAGAATCGACTCTTCTTTAAAGATCATTTCCTCAAATTCTTTAACAAAAACTTCAAATTTTTCTTTAACAACAGCTATCTCTGCATTAGGTAGTTTTTCCGCTTCTTCTTTAGCAAGTTTGAACAAATCTCTTATTTCATCATCAACACCCCACATAACCTTAGGTGGTGCATCATGTCCATATTTTTCCATTATAGGAAACATCAGTTCTTCTTTTCGTTTATAATGAATATCAAATTGTCCTAATAATTGCAACTGACGAAGCAATCCTTTTAGTACGGCTTCTTTAGTTTCACCTTCATCTAATTTAGCATAATTATCTAAAATTCGTCGAACTCTTATTATTGCAGCTCTTAAAGCTAAATTTTCTTGTTTAAACACTTGAACTGGATGTCCCGGATGCTCACTATCTTCAACTTCTACAGTTTTTATCGCACCTTTAAACAAATTAGCATGTACATTACATAACTTCATAACATCTTCAAAAGTTACGCCAGAATCTGAATTCATAAGCTCATGCTCCATTAAAGATATCTCAATAGCAGATACTCCAGAAAAATGTTCATTGAATTCATCTTGAACAGATTCTGCAGATTCACCTTTATGAAGTCGTAATAGTATGTCGCGTAAAACTTCAATTCTCTTTGTAGCCATTAGTCTAATCCTACTACTTCATATCCATTAGCTTCTAATGTAGCAATAATTGTTTCAAGTTTAATTCCTGCTAGCTTCGAACCCATTCTAAGTGAAGTCTTTCTACCTACAGTATTTCTCATAATCGGATTAGCCAAAGGCTTAAACCCTAAATCTACTAAAATATCCAATACTTCTGGGTGTTTATCAACAACTTGCGCAACTGGTATACTCACATCAATAATATTATCCATTTCTCATTACCTCACTACCTTATATTATTAATATAATTATATCATAAGCCATTGATAATCGCTATCAAATTAAAAATGATAATATAAAAAGATGTATCTTAAAACTTTCCTCTAAGTTACATCTTTAATATTACTTTATTTCCTTGAAACTAATCTCAATCCGATAAAGAACTTTTATTATAAATTATTTCTCCACTCAAGAAGTTTTTCTACATCTTCTTGTTTGATATAATCACTCGCTACAGCTTCTTCGATTAAGTAGTTGTAGTTAGTTAAAGTGTGGTACTCTACTTTATCTGCTGCAAAGGCATCTTGTGCTTTCTTAAGTTCATAACTAAATATTGCTACTACTCCTAAGACTACTGCCCCAGCTTCTTCTAAAGCTTTGGCTACTTTTAATGAAGATAATCCAGTTGAGATTAAATCTTCAATAATAACAACTTTTTGTCCTTCTAGTAATCTACCTTCGATTTGATTTGTTTTACCGTGTTTTTTAGCTGAGTCCCTAACGTAAATCATAGGTAAATCTAATACTTCACTTACCCATGCAGCATGTGGAATACCTGCTGTAGCTGTACCTGCAACTACTTCTACTTCTGGAAATTTAGCTTTAATTACTTCACTCATACCAGCTGCTATTTCACGACGAATCGCAGGGTATGACATTGTAATTCTATTATCACAGTAAATTGGTGATTTGATTCCAGATGTCCAAGTGAAATAATCATTTGGTCTTAATGCTACTGCTTCAATATCTAATAAGTGTTTTGCTATTTTTCTTTCTAATGCCATGTTCTTCTCCTTTATGTTAGCTGTATATCTAATATTATTTTACGAATTGTCTCCACAGTTTTCTCTAATTAATCTTGCTTCCCAAACTGATGAAACTACTCCATCAAGTCCTGCTTTTTTAGCTAGTTTAGCATAATTAATTACACTCTCTTCTAGAGATACAGCAATTAGTTGCTCGTCTTTCATCGCTTCTTCTGATGTAGAAGTTAATTGTGTTATCGCTATTACATTAGTATCTACACTACCGCCTTCAACCATTCCTCGTTTTGCTGCTTTAAGCATTTCATAACCTCCTGCAGCATGTACTGTAAGAATATCAACTTTGAATTTTGCTAATCCTTTTGTCGCACCATAAACTGTATTAGGAATATCATGTAGTTTAAGATCTAAGAATATCTTATGTCCTAATTCTTTAATTTTTTCAATAACAACAGGTCCATTTTGCAGGTATAATTCCATCCCTACTTTTACAAATAATTTTTCTTCACCAAATTTTTCTAAAAAATTTAAAGTGTCTTCCAAAGTTGGAAAATCTAACGCTATTATTACATCTTTATTCATAATATTTCTCCTTTTTATTTATATGCACGACCACGAAGTTCTAGTATATGTTCTACACCTAGTTCATCAAGGGCCTCTTCTAACTTACCGATAATTTTTGGACAGGCATATGGATCTGCAAAGTTCGCTGTACCTACTGCTACCGCACTCGCTCCAGCTGAGATAAAGTCAATTACATCCCACTCATCCATAATTCCTCCCATACCTATAATAGGAATATTTACAACTTGGCTCACCTGATAAACCATTCTTATAGCTACAGGTTTAACCGCAGGTCCTGATAATCCTCCAGTTACATTGGCTATAATTGGTTTCCCAGTCTTTTTATCTAACCTTACACCTACTAAGGTATTTATCATTGTAATACCATCTGCTCCACCTTCTTCTACAGCTTTTGCCATGGCTACAATATTAGTAACATTAGGTGAAAGTTTCACATAAACAGGTACACTAGATACTTCTTTTACTTTTCTAGTTAAGTTTTTGGCTGTTTCTGGATCCGTTCCAAATTGAATCCCACCATGTTTTACATTAGGACAAGATATATTTAACTCTAATGCATGAACATTCGGTGCTTTACTTATATGCTCTGCTACATAGACATAATCATCTATTTCACTTCCTGCCACATTAGCAATAATAGGAACATCATACTTTTCTAATTCTTTAAGTTTTGTTTCCATTATTTCATGAACTCCTGGATTTTGTAATCCTATGGCATTTAGCATCCCACTAGAAGTTTCAGCAACGCGTGGTGTAGGATTTCCAAAACGTGGTTCTTTTGTTGCTGCCTTAATCATGATTGCACCAAGTCTACTTAAATCATAAAAGTTAGCATATTCTAAACCAAATGCAAAGCACCCTGATGCAGGCATTACAGGATTCTTTAAATCTAATCCTGGTAATTTTACTCGTAATCTTTCGCTCATAAATTCCTCCTATAATGCTATTTCTTTCGAATCGTATACAGGTCCATCGTAACATACACGTGAGATTGAACCATCGATTTTTTCACAAACACATGCATAGCATGCACCTACTCCACAAGCCATTCTTTCTTCTAAAGAAATATAGCCCATCTTTTCTTCATCCATCTTAGTTAATGCTTTTAACATAGCAAATGGACCACAACTATAATACTTATCATAGTCAACTTCATAATTTTTTATAACATCAGTAACAAAACCTTTTTCTCCATAACTTCCATCAGCTGTAGCAACATAAGTTGTACCAAGCTCTGCAAATTTTTCTTCATAAAACACATCTTTCACATTATTAAAACCTAAAATATGTACAGTGTTTACCCCTTGTTTTCTAAATTGCTTTGCTAATTCATATAATGGTGGAACTCCAATTCCTCCACCTACTAGCAATGCAGTTTGCCCTTCTTCTAGCGTATAAACATCATATCCTTTTCCTAATGGTCCTAATACATCTACTAAATTACCTGCTTCTAATTCTGAGATCTTTTTAGTACCTGCTCCATCTGCTCTGTAGACCATCACAAATGTATTTTTTTCTTTATTAATTTCACAAATTGAAATTGGTCTTCTTAATAAAAACTCATAGCTGTTACTTACTTTAATATTTACGAATTGTCCTGGTGTATTCATTTCTTTAACTACATCTCCTTGTAGTTCGATTCTAAATATTTTATCTGCTACTTGTTCATTACTGATTACTGTTGCTAAATAAGTATCCATCCAAATGCTCCTTCTGTAAGAAGAAGGGAAAAAATTTCCCCTTCTTCATCATTTTTTTTATAGTGGTAATATATCAAATGAGATTGATTCTAGTACTTTTAGTAGCGCATCTGCTGTATCTAATGATGTTAAACATACAACCTCTTGTTCACTCGCTACACGGCGAATCTTGAATCCGTCTTTTGTTACATCTTTATCTTTTGAAGTAGTATTTACTACTACATCCACATCTCCATTATATATAGCATCAAGTACACTGTAATCACTTTGATTAATTTTTCCTACTGGAGTAACTCTTAATCC